>Ga0182024_10004588_pt1 | contig 31635 bp, 25 predicted proteins | sample P32metaG_FD_120480 | JGI IMG/M metagenome (GOLD analysis project Ga0182024, IMG submission 120480) | Permafrost microbial communities from Stordalen Mire, Sweden - P3-2 metaG (Illumina Assembly) | ecosystem: Environmental > Terrestrial > Soil > Wetlands > Permafrost | place: Sweden: Stordalen...
GAGCCCGACGAAACCTGCGCGCATTTTTTTCGTCCCGCTCATGCGGCCCTGGCGGCCGCGGGCGTCACTATAGAGGGTTGGCCTGGCACGCGGAATCTTCGCGGCGCACCGCGGTGGATGGGTTCGAAGGGCGGGCGCCCAGGCGGCCTGCGGGCCGCCGCGGTTACTTGTCCAGGTCCTCGGACTGGGCAACCGGAACAGGCGGCGGGGCCGGGGCATCGAAATTCACTTCCGGCACGCTGCCGCAGGCGTCCTGCACGTCCTTGCGGGCCTGCGCGCGGTACGCGTCGGCGTCCGGATCCGGGAGGAACTCGCGAGTGCCGTCGGCGCTGGTCTTGTAAATATGCCGTGACTGCACCGCCGACAGGTAGCGGGCCGTCATGGCCTTGCATTGCTTATCGCGCGTCTTGGCCACGTCCTGCTGAGTGGCCTTGGCATTGGCCTCTTCGCTGAGCTGCGCGTCGACGCGCTGGTTCGAGGCGCTGAGACTCTTCTGATCGAAGCTGCGTGGCGCGTTCTCGGCCCCGGGCGGACGACCCTTTCCCGTCTTGATGACCTCGGACCCAGGAACCCACTGGTCGCTGTAGTGCGGCTGGCCGTGTTCATCGACCCAGCGGTAGACGTCGGCCTGGGCGCTCGCTATCGCGCCGGCGACGATCAGGGCAGCAATGGATACGAATCGCAGCATAGGAACCTCCCGCGCCTGCACATTATGACGGCCTGGGCGGCGGGTGGCCTTTGAAGTCCGTCACACCCTTTGGGGCAAGCGCCGCCGCCGCCCGGGCCCGGGTCACGAATATAGGCCCAAAACGACAGGTGCCCAAAACTACAGGTCGTACGCCCGTTCGCCGTGCGAGGTGATATCGAGCCCTTCGCGTTCCTCCTCTTCCGGCACGCGCAGCCCCACCACCAGGTCGACCACATAGAACGCGATGAACGCCACGACGGCGGTCCACGCGAACACCAGGCACACCGCCTTCAACTGGATGAGGAATTGGGTCCACACGCCGGGGTAGCCCGTCGCGCCCGTGACCCAGTCCACGGTCGAACCGGGTCCACCCAGAAACGGCGCGTTGAATATACCGGTCATGAGCGCGCCGAAAATTCCGCCCACGGCGTGCACGCCGAAGACATCGAGCGAGTCGTCGGCCTTGATGAGCTTCTTGAGTCCCGTGACGCCCCACAGGCATGCGAGTCCGACGCCGATGCCGATCGCAAATGCGCCCGGGATGCCGACGTTGCCGGCCGCCGGGGTAATCGCCACGAGTCCCGCCACGGCTCCGGAGGCAGCCCCGAGCATGGACGGCTTGCCCTTGATGAGCCACTCCCCGCCCATCCACGACAGCACCGCGCAGGCGGTGGCGAGGTAGGTGTTCATGAACGCCATGGCCGCCGAGCCATTGGCCTCGAGCGCGGAGCCGGCGTTGAAACCGAACCAGCCGAACCACAGGAGTGACGCACCGACCATGGTCATGGTGAGGCTGTGTGGCGCCATGGGTTCGCGGCCGAGACCGATGCGCTTGCCGAGCACGAATGCCCCCACCAGTCCCGCGACGCCGGCGTTGATGTGCACCACCGTGCCGCCGGCGAAATCCAGCGCGCCCCATTGCCAGATAAGGCCGCCGGTCGCATTGACGGCCGCGACCTTATCCGCCGCGGTGTAGGCGTCCGGTCCCGCCCAGTACCACACCATGTGTGCGATCGGGCAGTAGCTGAAAGTGAACCAGATGGCGAGAAACAACAGCAGCGCCGAGAACCTGATGCGCTCCACCAGCGCCCCGAGGATCAGGCAGCAGGTGATGGCCGCGAAGGTCGCCTGGAACGCGACATACACCAGTTCGTAGAGCGGGGTGTGCTTGCTGAATGTGGACGCGAGCGAGTACGTGCCGGTCTTCGGATCGAAGGTGCCGTTGAGGAACAGGCGACTCAAGCCGCCGATGATGGAGTTGCCTTCAGTGAAAGCGAGCGAGTAGCCGTAGATGCACCACAGCACGGTGATCAGCGAGAAGCCCACGAACACCTGCATGAGCACCGACAGCATGTTCTTGGTGCGCACCAGTCCACCGTAGAACAGCGCCAGCCCCGGGACCGACATCAGCAACACCAGCGCGGTCGCGGTCAGCATCCACGCCGTGTCACCCTTGTCTGGCAGCGGCGCGGCGGCCGCATGAGAAAGTGTGGGCGCGAGTACGGCGAGCGCCGCGCTCAGGCGGCTCAGGGTGCGGGCAGTCTTCGCAGCAGCCGGCATGGTGTGCCTTTTCTGTGTCTTCGCGTTGCAAACGCCCACTGCACACGCGGTGGGCCGCGCGTAAGCTAGTAGCGCGCCAGACAGGGTGCAGATTCCGTGCCACGCAAACCGGCCGTGAATCCAGCAACCACGCCCTGCGATGGCGCAGGGCTGCACCGTCATGGAGCATTGAGTGGGTGTGCTGCCTCAATTCGGGGCAAGACTGAAGGTGGGTAAGGCGATGGATTCATTTCGTATCGATGAGATCGCGCGGCGCCTTTTCGAGAGCGTGCCGCCGGCGCTGCGCACCATGCAGAAGGACCTCGAGACGAACTTCCGTGCGGTGCTGCGCGAGCGCCTGAGCAAGCTCGACCTGGTGAGCCGGGACGAGTTCGACGCGCAGGCGAAGGTCCTGGAGCGCACCCGCTCGCGGCTCGAAGCACTCGAGGCGCGGCTCGCAACGCTCGAAGGCAGCGCCGCCCCCTCCTCTGGCGGCAAGACGCCCGGCACGGGCTAGCGCCCGCTCGTGGCGGTCGCGCGGGTGGCCTGCCGGGCGCAGGTTGGGCTGTCAGCGCCGCAGGTACAAGTCGAGGTGAGTCTCGCCAGTGGGCTGCCCGGACTGTGCATCGTCGGACTTGCGGCGACGGTGGTAAGGGAAAGCAAGGAGCGCGTGCGCGCCGCGCTGATCCATTCCGGTTTCGAATTCCCGGCGGGGCGCATCACCGTCAGTCTTTCGCCCGCGGACCTGCCGAAGGAGGGCGGCCGTTTTGACCTGCCCATCGCGCTGGGAATTCTGCTGGCATCCGGGCAGCTCCGTGCACCGGCGAGCGACGCGCCCGGGGCGTGGACGCGCTGCGAGTACTACGGGGAACTCGGCCTTACGGGTGAGTTGAATCCCGTGCCGGGTATCCTGCCCGCGGCGGCGCAGGCGCAGCGCCAGGGAGTGGAACTCATCGTGCCGCACGCCAACGCGGCGGAGGCCTGTGCTGCCGCCCCTGCGCTGGCGCGCGCGGCCGCGCATCTGCTCGAGGTGTGCGCGCATCTGCGGGGTATTGCGCCACTGCCGTTATGCGCGCACGCGCGTGCTGGCGCACACGACCTCAGTGCGCCGCCACGGGCAAACGCCCGCCTGGATCTCACCGATGTGCGCGGCCAGTCGCTCGCGAAGCGTGCGCTCATCATCGCCGCCGCGGGTGCTCACAGTCTCCTCAAGCTGTGTACGACAAGTCCCTCACGTCCCCGCCCGAGTGACCGGCAGAGAGAGAGAGAGAGAGACTACGGTACTGGTCCGATTGGTGGCCAGACACGCTTAAGTGATTTACCAGCCAGTTGTTGCGCGAAGCTGTTGCGCTCCTGGATCTCGGTAGGCCAATTGACGATGGCTCCGTGTCGCTCTGGAGGCTCAAACGGCATAAGAACCAGCGGCGGCATGACGTGTTGCGCCAGGAGTTCGGCCCAGCCTCGTATTTGCCGGCCTTCAGGGTCTCCAACCTCGCGCTGACCAATGCCGGCGACTTCGACGTCGGTTAAGCCGTTCGTTCTAAAGAAGGAGCGCTCTCCGTCGCCACCCGGTAAGAAAGCCCGCCAGTGGACGCCGGCCGTCCTCATCTTTCCGGAATCTAGAACGTAGATCGCGAGACGCTCCGTGTTCGCGATTGCTCCCAACATGCTGGCTTCAAATGGCGGCGTCTATCGCAACGAGTGCCCGGACGGGGACTAGATTATTGAACCTCTCAGCGCCAGCATCGGGACGATTGCGGTCGAGCATCGCCGCCCACCTGATGTGTGAATCGTCCACAGTCAGCACGGCGACATGGTCGTTGTCTCGATACCACTCAAAGGAAATTTCGCCGGTATTTTCAAGAGCCACTTGCGGCGCGGGCTTATTTGCCAGCAGCAGTAAGACAGTGCGCGCGATGTTCTGAGTAGCCTCTGGCACCTGAGCGGCGTCCAAGCCCGCTGCGCGCAGAAGTTGCGCAAGCGGGTCCCCTGCGGGCGCGGTCCGCCAAGAGAGCGAGCCGAACGCCGTCCCCTCCGCTCCCGTATACGCGGACGTTGAGGTTCCAAAGAAATCAGGTAAAGCAGCCATGTGTGCAAGCTCTTTGTTTAATGTTTTGTTCCGTACGTAGGACCAAGTCTTGTAAGTGTTGCCGGAGCAATCAGTCCAAAGAAGATTTCTTTCTCGGTAATGTGAACCGTCTCTAAAACTTGGGAAAGGTTGCCCGGTAATTCGGCCTCGGATGTGGGTTTTACCGTGTCTATGTTGAGCAACACGCCCACGAATTCTGCTTGATCCGGCCCGCGAACCTTCGCTCCGCTCACAATCTCAACGATGGATGTACAACCATTTCGCGCTATCTCCGCCCGTACGGCGGTTCCAGTGCCTGTGATAGTAAACTCCGCGAGTTCAAACTTCAGATTAGTCTGGGAAAGGTCGTGCTCGTTAAGGCCCTGTTGCAACAAATTTACATATTTAATACCAACTCGTTCCGGCGACCCGGTAAGCCCAGTGCCTAAAACAGCCGTTAAGCATTCCATTACCACGGGCTTGACCTTGTCCCACCCCGGGTATGGTTTGAGGACCGACACCGATGCCGCGCGAGGTCCGAACAGCATCTGAAGATTCGGCCCCTTCAACATGCGCGTCGGCAGATAGCGTAATTGCTCGTTGACCTCTCGCACGGCACGAGGCATCTGTCCGGCGGGCATTGCTTCCACCGTGACAAAGAGCTTTCCGAGCCTACCGAACACGAGGCCGGGCAATAAATCTTCGACGGAGGGGTGGGGGTTAGAAAAGCGTATCTCGATTACGCATTCCAGGATCGTGTCATTTGCCAGCGCAACTGGCAGCTCGCCCATAGGTACGAACTATACACGAAACGTGTAATTCCTTACCCGGACTCCAGCGCGGTGACCGGCCCACGTTCGTCCTCCATCCAAGCGAACGCGGAATACTTCATAAGGTAGCCGCGCATCTGCTCAATCCCGATGAGGTCATCGCCTAGTAGCCCCAAAGCTGTGTTGCAGATTGAGCAGAGCCAGCCCCTCGGGACGCCCGAGCGGTGGCAATGATCCGGCACAAGCCCTTGGGCGCCTCCCCGCGGCGGTCCTCCGCAGCACTCGCATGCCGCTGGTGCCGGATGCGCGGGGAGCACAACCCCGTTGCGCTCGCGTGCTCTATCTCGCGACCGCGTACGCCCTCTTGCGTTTTCGGTATAGCGCTTGCGGTCGCGCTCGCGTTCGCGGCACATCCTCTCCTCCGGTGTCAGCCTAGCTGCCGGGGTTGTGCGTACCGCGCCAGGATCCATCCCCCTCTTGAGAAGCCCCCGCAGCTCCTGCGCCTTCTGACGCGCTTCCGCGAGGCTCACCTCCGGCCACGGACCCAAACTCCTCAGGTATTCCTTGCCGAGGCGCCGAAAACGGAGCCGCCAGGCGATGCCTCCGCTCGCCGTTAGGAGGAGGTAGAGCCCCTTGACGCCGCCCTTACTATCGAAGAGCTTGCGCATCTTCTGCCCGGGGGCGAGCACGATTCCTGGTAGTGCCGCCTCTGTAATCACGAGCCGACCTTCGCCTTGCGCGCCTTAGCGCGTGCTCGGCGAGCACGCACACCCTTGCGACTGATCCGCTTGTAGTACGCCGACCGCTCGGCCGGGGTTTCCCCTCCACGGAGCTGACTCTCGCCGCGCCCCGCGCGTCCACCGCGCTGGCCGATCTGGCTCAGATACTTCCGCATGGCTTTGGTAATCATGGCCGGGATTGTATCGATCACGAGCGGCTCGTGGTTATTAGAGCTGTAAATGTTTGACGGCTATCACAATTCCCGTACCCCGTGCGTGCGTTTGCAGTCAGGACATGGTTGTATGGCGGCATTCGCAAATGGAGCGGGAGTTTCCTGATGCAGTGAGTTTGATTCGATGAGGTGAAATATGCTGGCGCCGAAAACGGTCCTGGCCGACGACAAAAATTCTCCCGCGCCTCCCCGCGCACTCGCCCGCCTAGTCGGGCAGCACTTCGCCCACTTCCAGCCTGACCCGGATATCGGACGGCACAACGTACGAATGGGTGTAGTTCAAACCCAGCTTGGCGCAGACAGTTGGTTGCTGGAATTCGACGCCGGGACGTATCGATTCTCCAACGTCTTCTCTACATCGCAGCTCAACCAGTTCGTATTCTTTCTGACCGAGCCGGAGCGGCAGGCGTTCCTCCTTGATTTGACCGACCGCGTCGTCAACTCCTTGCCCTCGCTGAAGACGAACGCCGGGCGCGGCGCGCGCGGGACGACGCTCATAGAGGCAGATCGTGCCTAACCCCTATTATTCGTATTCCAATGCCTTTATTCCCGGCACGCTTGCGCGCGCCGAGCCGCTCGCGGCTGAGTTCAGCGCCGTCGCTGCCGGTTTCGCAATCCTCGCTATCCAAGGCGTCGATACCGGCGCTGCCAACGCGTACGTCGTCACTACGACAGGCGGCAAAGACGGCCTCTACTCGGATGGAATGATCGTCGAGTTCAAGGCGGTCAATGCCAACACCGGCCCCAGCACGATCGCGGTCGACGGTGGCAGTACCGCGGGTCTAACGAGTTCCGGAGGGCAGTCCCTCGCGGGCGGCGCCATCACAGCCGGAACCTGGTACCGGGCGATGTACAACTCCACGTATAGCGCCTTTACCATCATTGCGCCCACGTCCACGGTCATCACAAGCAACACGATCTCTTCGGCGCCGCCGACGCATCTCGTCGGACTCACACCCGCAGGTGGCGTTTCGACTGCCTGCGCGCCAATCGACGTTACTTTCGCAATCGACCAGAGCATCGCGCCGACGTGGACCGGCGCACACACCTTCGCTAACACGGTTACCTTCAATTCAACCGTCACCTTCGCTGGCGGCCTCGGCCTAACGGGCGGCTCCAGTCAATACGCCGCCACTCTGACCGGCAGTCCTTCTGCAGGGCACTCGCTGGGTCTCGAGGTCAATGCCGGCGTCAATGCCAGCGACATCGCGTTCCTCGTAAACAACCAGAGCGGCGGAACGCAGTTCTTTGAGATCAACGGCGTCGGTGGCGTGACAGTGGGCGCCCCTACGGGCGGCTCACAAGGTGTCGGCACGATCAACGCCGCCGGACTCTTCGTGAACGGGGCTGCGGTAAAGACGACCAGCATTTCTAGCGCCAACCCGACGGCCTCCGTAGGGCTCGCGGCGGTCAACGGTACAGCGCTCACTTTCATGACGTCCGACAGCGCCCCGGCGCTGAACCAGGCCATTACGCCGACCATGACCGGGGCTTGGACCTTCACGCCTTCGAGCGCTGTCACAGCCGTGACTATCAATGCAGCAGTGAACGCCGTCGGCATGGCGCTGGTTGGCGGCACGAACACTGTCCTCGGATACCTGCTTACGATCGCGACCGGGCAAGGGTCGGGCTTCTCTAGCGGCGTCTCGCTGAAAGCCGGCACCACCAGCGCCGACAACGCGCTGCTCATTCAGAACGCTGCAGCGACCGCGACGTACCTGCAGCTCAAGGGTGACGGGTCCGGCAGCATCGGATACAACGGTTCTGCGGCGACTATTGCGTTCGCTGCTTCCGGCGCGGTATCGATTCCCGCAGCAACCGCCGCAGTCAGCCTGACAGTGCTGGGCACCGCAAACCAGTACGCCATCCTCGCCAAGGGCAGCTCGACGAGCGGGCAGTCATACGGCCTGACAATCCAAGCGGGCACGACGTCCGCAGACTTCGCGCTGCAAATCACGAATGAAGCCGTGAGTGCGAGCTATTTCCAGGTCCGCGGCGACGGAAAGATCCTCGGCGGCGGCCCGGTGGCCGGCGCCCCCGTGGACATGACGCCGGATGCCGCGACTTTCACCATGACCTATACGGGATTCACCGCGGCCAATACGGCCACGGCGCGCTTCGCGCGCAATGGCAACATGGTAACTCTGTTCTTCCCGGTGTCGGTGGCTGCTAGCAATGCAACGACATTCACAGCGACGGGATTGCCCGCATCCATTCAGCCAACAGTTACACAAGTCTTCGTCATGAATGACTCCGCTGGCATCGCGCCACTTTTCAAGAACAACAGCGCCGGCGTGCCGAACGAGGTCGGAGTGTCGGTGACTGCGGGCAGCGGTACGGTGACTTTCGGCAATGGAGCTCTTGCGGGGGGCTGGACGGCCGGCGGCACCACCAAGGGCGTTGCCACCGGCTTTTCGATTACGTATCTGTTGAATTAAGGGATCGACTATCTGGAGGTCACGACGATGGGTTCACTCATGTTGGCCGCTGCTGGTGCAGTGGGCGGATTTGGGCAGGGTGTTGTGGAGGCCGGCGAACAGGCCCAGAAGGAGCAGCTCCTTCAGAAACAGAACGATCTTGCTACGGCGCGCGACGCGACGCTGCAGCGTCTACGTGCTGCAGAGGAAGAGAAACTGCAGGGCAGTCAGCAGACATTCCAACACGGCGAGAAGCAGACCGAGTACGGCGTCATGGCTAAATCAGCCGCTGCGCATGCGGATCTCTTGAAAGAAATAGCTAATGCGAATATCCAAGGGCGCCATGCTGACGTCAGCTCCCTCGTCGCGGGACGCATCAGCGTGCAGGATTCGAAGAACAGGGGCGCTGCCGCTGTCGCCGACAAAAGGGCGGCGCCGCAGAGCGAATACAAGCCGGGCAAGGCGACCCTGAATAGCCCGGGCGTGGACGCCTTCAAGAAGCCTATCCCGGGAAAAGAAATGGATGTCCAGATTCATCACGATGGAAGCAAATGGGTGCAGGGACCTGCAGGAAATCTCTTCCCGTTCGATCCGAGCAAGCCCGGCGGCTACGACCCGACGCCGCGTGGTCGCCCGTCTGCGCAGGACACGTCCGCCCTGCTACAAAATCCGCTCGGCACACTGCCAAGCGGGACCTCCACAAGGGACTACTTCGTAAGCAAATTCGGCAGCTTGCCGCCGGCATACCTCGGAGCGGCAAATGCAGCGCGCACCAACATGAACGCGACGCGCGCCTCGCAGCCGCAAACGCCAAGTGCAAACACGAACGAGGAGGATCAGGACGAGCGCGACGATGACAATGTTGCATTGGGCGGCGACCCCTACGGCACGAAAGGGAACGTGCCAAGTTCAAGCCCCGAAGACAACGAGCCGGCACAGTAACGGAGAGCGCAAATGGCGAGTGCCCCCGCTCCAGCTCCTGCGCAGCCCTCCTCCGTTGATCCGGATGACGCGGCGTGGGCGGCTCTAGGCGGCTCTGCGAATAGCGGTGCGGCTGCCGGCGGTGCGGCTCCAAGCGGTGCCAATGGCGCTCCTGCTGCTAATGATGACGACGCGGCTTGGCAGGCTATGGGTGGGAGTAAGCCGGAGCCTTCTGCGTCTCCTACTCCCGCGGCGGCCAGCGCGCCGCCAAAGAAAGGATTCTTTCAGCGCGCGAACGAGGTCCTCTCGGCTCCGCTGGATGATAACGCTGTCGGCAGGTACCTCAACGACACGATAGACAATCCGGCGCTCACTGGCGCCGAGAAGGCGCGGCAGGTGGGCGCCGTACTCGCAAGCTCCGTGCGCTCGAAAGAGGCCACGGCGGAATCTATTGCCGCGGCGCAGAAGGCGATGCCGGTGGAGCCGGAATACCTCAAGCAGGCCGATGAGGTATTCAAGCAGGCTCACGGCTTCCTCGGCGTCCTCGACGCCTACGTGAGCAACCCGCGCGCCGTGCTCGCCAAGTCCATTCAGGGCATGGTGCAAGGCGGCGGAGTCCTTGGCGCCTCTGCGGGTGCGGGTGCGGTTGCAGGTGGTGGCGTTGCTTCTCTTTTAGGCGCGGCCGCCGGCGGCGCGGGCGCAGGCTACTTAGACACGTATGCCGAGACGGTGCTCTCGACGTTGCAGGCCCACGGCGTGGACCTCAGCAGCAAGGACGCCGTGCTCCAAGCGCTGAATGACCCCGCCCTGATGAGCGCGGCTAGCGTCGCGGCTCACAAGGCCGGAGTGCCGTCGGCAATCATAAATGGACTCTCCTTCGGTCTTGCAGGGCGCATCGCCGGCCCCGTCGCCGGCATAGTCGGCCGCGGGATCGCCGGCCGAGCGGCCGGTGCGGGCGCGGAGGTTGTTGCGCAGGGCGCTATCGGTGCGGGCGGGGAAGCCGGCACGCAGCTCGCTCAGCAGGGCGCGATCACCAACCCCAATGCGATCGCGCAGGCCGGGGTGTCGCAGGCAGCGCTCACTGCCCCCTTTGTGGCTCATGGCGTTTTTCATGCGGGTGAGCATGGTCCTGCGCCGCAGCCCGGCGTAGAGCCGGCGCAGGCCGCGGGTGCCCCCGAGACGGCCAATGCGCCGCTGCCGCCTACTACCGAAGCCGATCGGCAAGCTGCCTTGTCTCGCGCAGCGCAGACCGGTGGACTGCTTCAGGATGCGGAACACGAAGAAGCCCTTGGGCCCAATGCGCAAGAACGAGAAGTAGCACGTAGCGCTGCAGAGGACCATTTCGAGCCGCTCGCCGCGGTCGATCAGGCCGTCGCCCCGGCCCACCGGGCGGTCACTGAGGCGGGTCCTGCGAATGCCATCGAGCACGGCCAGCGCGACGCCGCGGCGCACGTGGCTGCACAAGGCGGAGATGCGCTCAGCCAGGTTGTAGCGGCCACACATGCCGGAGCCGTACTCGGCGGCGTGCATGATGCGGCGGCCGTCCAAGGGGCACGCGAGGCGACGGCCCTATCTCACCAGCAGCAAGCCGACGCGAATGCGCAGGCGGCCATGTCGCAACCGCCCTCGGCCGACGATGCGTTCGCGCTGCGCGAGGCGCAGCAAGTCCAGCAGCGGGACCGCGACTTCCTCGCTGCGAAGAACCAGGTTGGCGATCAGGCCATCGAAGCCGGCGATCGGTCGATGATCGGTGCTGATCGCGGCGGCGCGAATGAGCCGAAGCCCACTTTGGCAGCGGCACTGCCGCCAGAACAACTTACCGCCCTTCAATCCCTTAAGGCTCGGCGCGCCGCGGAGATGGCGCAGCCGCAGCCAGAGCCCACGGTGGTGGAGCGCATGAAGGCGCAGGCCAAGGGCACGGAAGACGACGTTCAGGAGCTCCCGCCCGCTGCGCCGCCGAAGAACCGCCTCGCCGCCATACGGGCCGCTGTGGAGAAGCGCCAAGCAGCTCAACCCCCGAAGGTTGCAGAGCCCACGAAGGCTGCAGAGCCTGTGAAGTCCACCGCCGAGCCGGCCGAAGAGGAAGAACAACCGGCGAGCAACCCGCCTGCGATGACGCCCAAGACGCTCGCTGATCGCAGACAGGCGCAAATGGACGCGGCCAGGTCGGCCAAGGTGCGAGGGAAGGTTCACGAAGCGCCTCAGGAAGTGGAAGACAGGGCGCGCTCTGAAGGGGGCGACCAAGCGCGCATCGAATTCCTGCAATCGGAGCTCGAGGCCACCAGCCCAAACGACCCCGATTACGAGTCGATCAAGGAAGAGCTGCGCGGCATGGGTCATGCTCCGGACGAGGCCGCGCCCGTTGCCCCCGGGGATAACCCCGCGGCAAGGGAAGCGCTCGAGACGCGCGCCGCGGCCGGAGAGCCTGCCAGTGAAGAGGCTGCGCAGCCTGCCCCGCGCAAGACCCTAGCGCTGGCTGACCGCCGCGCCCAGCGCCAGTTTATCAGTGACCAGAAGGGCCGGGCGCGATTCGCCGATTCCAACACCCGGCCCCGGCCCGAAGATGTTCAGCACACCGCGCAGCCGGACGGCACGCACGTCGCCGATACGCAGAACGGCAGAACGGTCGCCGCCGACCACCCCAACGGAACGGACTTACAAGTCAAGAGCAGCACGCGCCCCTCGGCGCGCGGCCGCGACGAAGCCCCGGCGCGTCTGGAGAAACTGGCGCAGGTTGCTCACGACCGTGGCGGCTCGTTGGAATCAGGCCCGCGCGTTAGCGCGCCGGACCAGGAAGCATACCGCGCGCTGTCCGATCGTGGATACCCGGTCGATGAGCGCTCCAACACAACTGACCCGAAGACAGGAGCGAAGACCTCCACCTCCACCGACGGCGTGTACCGCGTTGGTCCTCGCGATATGACGCAGCTCAACGGCCTGCAGCTTCGGCGGCTCGCACACACCGGGGACCCGGTGGCTCGTGCAGAAATGGACCGCCGTCTCAATGCATTACCGAGTGAGCCTAGAGGCGGCACTCCTGAAGCCCAGTATGTGGCCCGCAACCGCGACACCGGCGAGGAGACCGCACGTTACAGCAACACGCAGGATGCGAACGACCACGCTCAGCGCTTCCCGCAGGACCGCGTCGCGCAAGAGGCTCCCGAGCAGCCCGCGCTCGCCGCCAAACGAAATGCTTTCCGCGATACGCAGCCCGGTGAACGCCGCGGGGCGCCTATCACGAAAGAAGAGGCCACTCAGCGCCTCCAACCGCTAATCGATCACGTCGGCCCAGATCGCCTTCAAGTGCATGACGGCTTGCAGGACCCGACCGTGCCGCAGAACGTGCGCGATGACGCGGCGAGATATAACCACCCAGACCCGCGCGCGGCGTTTGATCCTAAGACAGGTGCCGTTCACGTCTTTGCTGGCGCCGGCGGTCATCCCGATCTTGAGAGCCTCCATGACACCGCCATCCACGAGATGGCGCACCGAGGCATTCGAAGCTTTTTGGGTCCCGACTATGCCGACACGATGCAGTCTGTGTTCGACAACATACACGATCGAGCTGGGGCGCTGCGCTCGCCGATCGCTGGCGTAGCCAAGACAACCGCCAGAAATTGGATGGAGGACTATATCTCGCAGCATGCGATGGACCCCAAGAACCCGGGCCATCAGCAGATCGCGGCGGACGAGTACGTTGCCTCGATCGCGGAGCACGACGCCAATGACCCGCGGCAGCGAAACCCGTCCATCCTCCGCAAGGTCTACGACGCGGTGCGCGCCGGGCTGCGGAAGGTGGGCGTGGTGCATGAATGGACGGACAACGACATTCGCCGCCTGCTTCGCGAGTCCAACAACAATCCCGCGTCGCCGCACGCCCGCGCTGCGATGGAGGACTTCGGCAACGGCATTCGCTGGGCCGACAGCCCGGACCGCTCCGTAGAGCGCCTGCCGCCGGAGGACCCGCGCGCAATTGCGGCCAAGTACCAGCGGGCGCTGGCTGACTCAGCCAACTACAACCCGGGGTACGTCAAGTCACGCGTAGATGCGCTTGCGCGTCTCAAGGACTTCTTGCCTGACTGGGCCGATCACGCGTGGGAGCAGGCCAAGGACGGCGGGCGCAGACTGTGGCTCTACTCCATTCCCCTGGACAAGCTCCCTGACCACGTAAACCCCGATCTGAATCCCTCGGTACGCAGATACGTCCGAACGGTCCGGCGTATGAACGGGCGCATCGGTGAGCAGATGGCAGCGGCTCATGAGATTTACAAGCCGTGGAACGAATTCGCGCAAAGAGAGCCGGAGCGCGCCGCGAGCCTCGATGACCTGATGCACGAGAGCACGCTTGCGGGCGCTGACCCGTCGAAGCCCTTCGAAAACCGATTCACTGACGAGCAGCGCGCCAGGTCGCCGAAGAAGACCGCCGCAGATGCCGCGCGCAAAGCACGCTACGACGAAATGCGCCCGCGGTTCGAGGCACTCGGCGACGAGGGCCAGAAGATATATCGAGACGTTCGCGACGCCTACAAGCAGCAACGCGCCGACCACGACGCGGCGCTAGAGCAGCGCATGAAAGACCTCGGCATGAGTGACGCGAGAAGCAAGCAGCTCATGTCGTTACTGCAGCGCGACACGCACGAGTCGGGGCGCGTGCCGGAACCTTACTTCCCTCTCGCCCGGTGGGGTGACCGCTACGCTGTTGCAAAGCTCGCGGGCACTGACGAGGTGCACTCCTACAGCCGCTTCGAAACCAACCGCCAGCAGAAGCAGTGGGCCGATGCGATGCGCGCGGAAGGACACGACGTCACTGAAGGACGAGACACCGGCAGCAACAAGGCCGCTTCACACGGCGTGGACCCCGTCTTCCTGCACAAGGTCCTAGAGCTGACGAAGGACTTCGAACCCAAGGAAGGCTCCGAAGACTCCTCAGTCGCCGATGAAATCTATCAGCACTACCTACAGAGCCTCCCCGACCGGTCATACCGCAAGATGTTCATGCACCGCACGGGCCGGCTCGGCTTCGCAGGCAACGCGCGGCGCGCTTTTGCCGACCAGAGCATCCGCCACGCAAAGGCGGTCGCCTCGATTGAGTACGGCCATCGTCTCGATGCGACGCTAGAGAACGTCAGCACAGAGCAGAAGAAGATCGCGCAGCTGGCTTCAAGCAATCCGGGCAACCGGTACTTGCAGCGTGAAGCGGCGTGGGCGCCGGACATCCGCAACGAACTGCAGAACCGACATGCCGCGATACGTAATCCCGGCTCAAACAGGTTCGTCAACGCGCTGACCGGGTTTGGCTTTCACTATTATTTAGGATTCAACCCTGCCACAGCAGCGCGCATTCACACGCAGCAGTACATCAATGCGCTGCCCTGGCTCGGCGCACGGCACGGGTGGGGCCCCGCGGCGGATGCACTCAAGACAGCCATGGGCCAGTTCGCGGGCTCGCGCGGGAACTTTGGCGACGTCCTACGCGGCGATGAGCGGCGCGCTTGGGACGAGATGCGCGACAACGGCACTTTCATGAACACTCAGGCGCAGAGCCTGACTTCGGCGTCGCGCGGAGACGCGCTCCAACGCAGCGGCACTAGCAACGCGGCTAAGTGGGCAGCCCGGGCGAACTTCGCGAGCACGGCCATGTTCAATGGGATCGAGCATTTCAACCGAGAAACGACAGCCATGGCGGCCTACCGCCTCGCGCGTCAGGAAGGCAGCGGCCACGGCGCCGCACTTGAGCATGCGATGACGGCATCGGACACAACCCATTTTGACTACTCTCCGGCTAACAGGCCACGCGTCCTGCAGGGCCAAGCGGGGAAGGTCGGAGGGTTATTTGCGCAGTATTCGGTTCACCAGGCGTATCGGATTGTGCGGGATGCTCGGGACGGCCTCCTCGGGAATCGCAACATCTCGCCGGACGAGCGCCGCGCCAGAACAGGGACGCTCGCCGGCATGATCGGCATGAGCTCGCTCATCGCCGGAGCTGGCACCGTCGCGACTCCTGTGTTTGGTGCGATCAATCTGGCTGTGAACGCGGGCAGCGACGAGCCGTCCTTCGACTCAAAGGCTGCGACGCACGCGTATCTGGTGCAGCACTTGGGCAGTAAATTCCTGGCCGACGCGATCATGTCAGGACCGATTTCTGCCGCGACGGGCGCGTCCCTTGGAAGCACGGGCCTCTGGGATGTGTTTCACAGGGAGTCTAGTGGCGATACCGCCCACGCGAACTGGTACACGCGCATTGCACCCTACGTGCCTGTCTTCGGTTCGATGTTGCAGGGCGGCCCGCTAGGTGAGCTTGGGCAGGACGTCTCCACGGCCGTTAGCGATCTGCGCGAAGGAAACACAGAAAGAGCCATCGAGCACCTGCTTCCGATGGGCTTTCGTGGAGTGCCAAAGGCCCTCCGCCATGCCCTGTACGGTGAGCAGAGCCCGAGCGCGCTGCCCGGTATCGAGAACGCACAGACCGCGCCGAAGAGTGAGTTCGGCGTTCGGGCCTTCCTATCCCAGCTTGCGAATTTCACGCCGCTGTCGCTCGCTGATCGCCGAGAAGAGAACGCGGCGAAAGAGAGCGCGGTTGAGTCGGTCTCGGGTGCTCCAGGTACTGGCGGTCCAAGGGCGCAGCTCCTGCATCAGCTCGTGATGGCCGCGGTCAAGGGCGATGACAAGGCGCTCGACGCGGCCATCGCGCAGGCGCAGAAATTCAACGCGGCCAATCCGGGCATGGCAATAGACTCGGACACGGTAGAGAAGTCTGCGAACGCGCAGCAACAGAACGCGCAGATGCAGGTTCACGGCGTGACCATCCCGAAGGGAATGCGAGACCGCCTGCAGCAGCTGTACAGCCAAGACCTCGAGCCGCCCGATACGCCGGGGGACGCGACAGGGGCGACAGCGCCAGCGAACGAGAATCCACAGTAAAGAGGACGCAGCTACCATGAAGAGAAAATCCGGCTCCAGGATCCATCCATCGGCAAAAATCGGGCGCACCCCTGCGGGTGCACCAGGCTCTCCGCTACCGGCTGCAGGCCCCGTGATGGCACCAACACCGAGTGCGCCTCAGTTACCAATGGCAGACGCGGGCGCCGGTCCCGGGCAAGAAATTGATTCTGAGGAGGCGTAGATGACGAGCACAGCCTTGGCGCTGCCCGATGATGACAGCGAAGCGCAGGCACGCTGGGCAGACCTGTTGACGCGCATCTCGAAAGGCGAGAAGTTGGAAGATGCAATGCTCGAGTGCCGCGTCACACTCCGCGAAATGGAGTCGACGATGCTAGGCAGTCCGTTAGAGGGTCAAAGATGGCGCGACGCCCGTCTGCAGGGAACCGCATCGAAATTCTCATTGCTACAGCGAGATGACATTTTCGCTCGGCTCGCCCGCGGCGTGCCGATAGAGACGGCGCTAGTGGAGGTTTGCGGAACTGACGAGAACGCCGGTATGTTATTTGAATTGATCGAAGCCCTGCCGGATTGGAGCGAGCGGTACGATGCGGCGATGCGCGCGCTAGCCTTGCGCGAAGAGCAGAGTCTGCTTGAAATCGTGGACAACACGAGTACCGATATCCTCGACAACGGCAAGGGCGGCCAGCAAGGCAACACCGCCGCCGTATTAAGGTCACGGCTGCGATGGGAGGCTCGCACTTGGCGCCTAGCCAAGATGGATCCGAAGCGCTTCGGAGAGCAGAGCAAGACGCAAGTCAACATACAGATCAACAACCACGCCGAAGTCCTCGAAGCGGCTCGCACTCGCGATAAGGTCCGCGACAAGGGCGTGACGAAAGAACAGATGCGCGATGCCGTCGATGCGACTTTCAGGTCGGCGGAGATGCCGGCTGTTGAGCCGGCGCAGGCTGCAGACGCGCAGAAGCTATCGAATGCCGATGAGCTACACGAGCAGACCGCGGTTCGGTTCGAAGAAAAGCCCGGGGCCGCGGAGCCTGAGGAATCCGAAAATCCGTTCAGCTGTCTCGAAGAGTAAGCCGCGGCGATAGCCGTCTTGCTGGCCGCGTACCCCAGTTCACTTCACCAAGCGCAGTGTTATTTCCAACCCCTCTTTGCGTCCGCCAATTCGGCGGCGATGTACGGCACGGTTAACAGCGTATTGTCATCCCTGACGCACGCCAACCCTGCCCCGTCAGCGGCGCCGCGTATCGTCGCTGCGCATTGTTCCCACGAGGCGAATCCGGTGCCAATAACGCTGACATGCTCCGAGGGAGGGTTGCCGGAACCATTGTTCATGGCGCCGATAAGGATAAGAACCCAAGTAGCCATGTGCAGACTCCTCATCTACTGCTTGAGTAGCAGTATCATAACCGCACCGAACCGAGCCCACACGGTGTATAGGCTGGTCTCATCGCGTCCTCCGTCGTATTACAGCTGTTGGTTCGAAACCTTTCTCTGCGCATCCGGCTCTTCGCTTAGCCCGACGGCGCGCCGCATAGATCGGATCGACGGCTGCACGGGCTGCCCGGTGTGCCGCCGCGGCAGCACGCCGATCGGGCATTGGCGTCATACTGTGAATGCGAAACACCTCCCGAGAGATCCCGCGCTTGCCAAGAGCAACCAGCTCGTCGTCAGAGACCCCCATCAGCTGCGCCCTGCTACGCATAACCTTCGCTGATCGAGCGGCCAGATAGGACTGACGCCACTCGGGCTTGCGAAAACACATCGCATTGAAATTTCGGTGGTCGCGGTCGGAATATCCGCGAGACACGACTGCCTCGCGAAGGCTCATGTTCGTGCGACTGAGATCCTCGAAGATCGCGGCTACAGTGAGCTCAGGCCAGCGACGCCTTTTGGCGTATTTGACGGCGAGAACGTAGTGCTCGCGAAGCTCGGGCGTACTCTCGATGCACCGGCGGAGCTCGCAAGGTCGGATATGCAGGCGCTTGAGCGCAACCGGCACGCGTTCGCCGTCGAGCGCAATCGCGTCCATGAGCCCTTGCCACCACACCGGGGTCACTGCACCCGCTCCGGAGAGCTAAAGTGCAGTATCTCAGCGGCGAGCGCGGCCGCGTCTGCGGCTTCCGCATCGACAAATTTGCGCGCGGCCTCATGCACCATCGCCCTTAGCATGTAGTAAAGCTCCCGTTTGTCCTCTCCGGGCTCGGGTGGCGTAGCCATCCAACCGCGTAGGGCTTCGGCAGCCGTCAGTAGCTCCGCCAACGGCAGGTGCTTTGCAACAAGCTTCTTATCCGTCATGTGTGCTCACGCAAATACTGCAACCGTCTGATATTGGCGCAGCGCACTCTCGTACGCTCTCGACGCACCATCCCCGAGGTGCCGCCCCTCGAGACTGGTGTCGCCTGACGCAACAAAATCACGGGCCAAATCTCCGACAGCGTTGTCCATGTGTGCCTGCTCTCTTAACCACTCGTTGAAATCCACGGACGCTTACCCCTCTTCTCAGTGTTGCGTCCCTCCTAAAAGACTCAACGAAATTATAACTCTGTTGTATTACCTAACACCTAACACTGCGCAATCACTCTTCCAGCGACTTGATCGCTTCCTCGATTGGGTCTGGCTCGGGCCTGATCGGCAGCAGGAACTCGTCGAACGCATACGGCTGCTCATGAAGCTGCTGACTCTTATTTCGGCGCCACGTCAGCGGCCTGTCCACTTTCCAAATACGTCCCGAGCCGCGCAGAGCCCCGCGTGGCGGATCTTCAAGGCTAAGGCAGGTCACGAGTTTCCCGATGTTTCGAATGTTGTCATGATCCCCTCTGACAATCAGCGCGAGATCGCCTTGCTTACAGTTCAGCGGTCCGGTGGTCATTTCGGTTGTTCCGTGCGCACTTTGGCTTCCCGGGCGAGGGTTTGAATCGTCGCGAGAGTCTTCGGATTGAACTCTCTGATAGCGGCCAGCTTGCTGGACGGCGCGTCTACGATCGCCCCCGGGGTCTTGAGGTTCTCGCGAACGAGTATGCCCGCGGCCTTACGCAACGCCGCCAACTGCTCCTCGGTATGCGTCGTCCGACGAAGCTGCTCGAATAGCGTCTCGACTGGATCCGGCGCGGGAGTCGCGTGTGCGGCTCCGTTGGTCTTCCCGGGCACCGTGGCATCCACCACCGTGACATCCACCACCGGCGGCCCGTTCATCCAATCCGTGCTGTCGGCAGCGCCATTTGGTGCTGCCGTATCGCTGGCCGGGGGCTCTGCCTGCGCTGGTTTCGGATCCTCTCTTTCCTTGTCGTTGCTGGTGTCCTTGTCGTTGCCGTCGTCACTGCCGTCCGAATACGGCTCGCTACGAAGTCGGATGCCGCGCAGGCCGCGCACCTGTTTGCGATTTGCGCCTTTTCCTTCGTCCCCTCTATCCTTGCGAATTCCCGGGCGCGTTAGGAGCTCCTGTTGGAACTTCGTGCTGCCGAGAGGGATGAAGTTGTTTTCGTTGCACCAGCCCTTATATGAGGTGAATAGCGCCTCGGGGCTGCCGGTAACAACTGCGAACGCCTCCGGCTCCAGCTCACACCGAGCCCGCAGGAACTGTCCGATCCGATCCTGCTCACTTTCGTATTCCCGGCTCGCCGCTATGACGGCGGCAGACGGGCGAAGACCTTGTCGCTGCCAATCAAGCGCACCGCACACAAGCCACGCAAGGATGCCTTCCTCCTCCCGCTGCAACTTGTCGAGCAGGCCTGGGTCCTCTGGATGCGTGGCCTTGCCCGCCGCAATCTCTTCGGGCGTGCCGAACTTCTTCAGGTAGCGCACGACTAGGATGCGCCGCCAAGTAGCGCGCTCGTTGCTCGTCACCGTGGGCAGTACGTTGGTGAGCATTTGTATTTTGTGAGTTGGCTCGAACTCGACGTAGTCCTTGTACAGGTAGCGGCCTACGATCCTGTCCTCGCCCGTGGCCTGCTTAATGATCGCCTGCCGCAGCTTCGACCCGGCATCAGGCTCGCTCGCAGTCATCATTCGCTTGCCCCAAAGCGTCATGATTTCCGTCGAGTGTTGTTCGCGTCCAAGCTCGGTGGCAGTCAGGAGCGTTATGGGCGCGACGCCCGAGTACCCCGCCATTATTCTCTGCAGTACCTTCACGAGCCTTCCCTTGCCGTTGCCGCCCGGGCCGTGGTGCATGAGCCATTTCTGATCGCGCGTATCACCGGTCATGCAGCTGCCAAACCATCGCTGCAGAAAGTGCACCGTGTCTTCGTCCTCGAGGATGTAGCTCAGGAATTTCATGAACTCCGGCGCTTTTGCGTTGGGGTCATATCGCACCGGTGAGCAGAACGTGATGTAGTCCTCCGGGTCGTGGTCGTGGCGCTCCCCGCTGCGCAGGTCAACCGTGCCGTTCAAACAGTTGAACAGCCGTGGGTCTCGATTTAGCTTCGCGGCGTCGAGCGTGAGCATCTGTTGCAGATCCGTGAGCGCGGCCGTGCGCCGGTGCTTCATGTCGCACTCTTTACCCCATGCTTCGAATGCGGCGGCAATTTTGTCGGCCTCCGCGAAAATCTCGGCTTCAGGCATCTTGTCGAGCGCATGCTTGCGCGGCCACTGTTTGGCTAGTTCTAAGTGAGCCGGTGTTATCGCGCTCTGCCACGCTTCATACGCGGCAGTCGCTTTATCCCGGGCGGTTTTTGCTTCCCTGCCCACAATCTGCGAGAGCCTGGCTGCGCAGCGAATTGCTTCGTTTTCCGTGTCGCGCGCCCAGTGCGTGCCGGCCCACGTATAGAACTGTCCGGCTACAACAATCAGCTTCTTACCGAAGGTGCGAGCCAGGAGATTCGCATTCCAAAGGTCAGTGAATTGGTGCTGCGCTTTAGGCAGCTTGCCGACGTCAGAGGGACTGATTGGCTTCGCGTGCGCATCCTGTTGTCGCTGCTCGGTGGTAATTTCGGAATCGCCGATTACCGCGTAGCACTGCTCGTCGGTCGCCGTTTCCCACTTCTTGATACCCAAGGCGTGCAAGGCAACGGCCGTCATCGTTATGCCCACGTCTCTCGCCCGGTGTTGCAGCGGCGTGAGTTTTTCGAGGGATGAGGTACTCATGGCAGCTGCTCGCCGGGTAGCTCGTCGTGGTAGACGATCCCGAGCTTGAGGTCCTCGGCGAGCCGGTACTGCGTCTCGGTAAACGTGCAGGCGCGGACATTCCAAGGCGCGAATGCCCACTGCATACCGTTGAGCTTTTTCTGATAGGCCGCGAACCGCTCCGGATCAGGCGCGTCGACTGCAATCGCCAACCCGCCCTCGAGACGCGCGATGATGAGCGCGCCGAGCGGTAAGAGTCCGCGGCGATGAAGGAGCCGCAGAATCGTGTAGGTGCGTCGCCGCTCCTCGCGGTCCGGGGTGGTCTCCCAGAACACAACCCTGTCGATGTGCGAGCTGGGGGCGCCGTCCCCTTGTGGCAGCGGATGGGAGATCACGGTGCCGCGCAGCCGGGGAGGCAGCTCCCGCGTGCGCAGGAAGTCCGCCATGGGCGCCGGCTCACTGCTCGAGGCCGAGGCGTCATCCCGGCCGAGCATGGCGTTCAGGTCCGCTCGAGCAGCAGCGAGCTCTTCCCGAGTGAGCGGTTCGTCATTGTCCGATTGTCGGGCATTGACCGCCGAGGGCTGAGCTGCTAGATTGCCGCCCGAAGACTTCGACTTTTTGTGGTCTGGCGGCTCGGGCGCGGCGACGCTCGGGCCGCTTTCATCTGGGCCGCTCATGCGCCCTTCTTTGCGGCAGCCGCTTCACGTAGCGCGACGCGGCGGCGCCTACCCTCGAGGAACGCTTTCCGGCGGCGCGACGCTTCAGCGCGTGCCGCCTTCTTCCTGGCATGCTCAGCAAGCCATGCCTTCGCTTCATCCAGCGTGAGGCCGCCCTTAGAGACCGGCGCGCGGCCCTCTTTCGCTTCGAAATAGTAGTGTGTGGCCGTAATGCCGGCGGTCTTGCACACCGCGGCAACGGACACTCGGGGAGTCAGATCCGCCGGGGGATCCCCGGCAACAGGTAGGTCGACCACATATCCTCCAAACGTTTTCCGCCGAGGCCACGATGGTCCCGGCTAGGTTTGCCGTTTGGAGAGGTGCCAGTCGCATGACACGCAGTGCGCCCTGATTGGTGGGCAGGCTCGATGCGGACTCCCTCCCCTTCAGGGAGGACAAGGTACGGCGATACCTTCCGCTTTGAGCTTGCGTCTAGATATAGCAGACCCGTCGTCGTCGCGTCATCAACTTCGTTGGTGTTCTGTGCGGCGCGTCACGCCGCTGAGAGCGTGTTGGTGTTAGGAGCGACTGCCGTGGGGAAGTTCCACGCGCACTCGAGCCGTGGCTGCACAGGGAGGCGCGCAGCCGGCGCTCTGATAGGGCGGGTGACCGCTCGGGGCGGGTCAGAGCGCGAGGATGTCTGCGCCTGTCCTATTGAGACGGACCGGGGCGCCAGTCGTGCGCGGCGACCTCGTGTTGGGTGGCTGGCACCGGTGAGCGCGTAATCCTGGTGGTGGAGATTGGGGCATCCCGGCCACCGCCCGCACGGGTTGGCTCGGGCCGGGGGAGGGGATCGGAGCGTTAAGGCCTTACTTCAGGGGGTCAAGGAAAAGTTGTGCCAGATATTGGGAGTTTTTTTGGTCTTTTGGGAGGTCCTCTTAAGAGAAGCCTCTAATCGTGTTGATTAGAAGGGTCCCTTAGAGAGAAAGGAGAGAGACCCCAAATTTCTGGAACATCTGGCACAACTCTCCTGTCTCGAGCGGTTAGATTAAGGATTCCCGCGCGCACGCACACGCGACCCATTGAATAAGGTCCAGCTCCGATCCGATCCCCTCGGCAAGCCAAGCTCTGAGACTCTCGAGCGGCCAGAATCAGGATTTACACGTGCCCGCGCGCATCGGTCTCCGCGTGCGTCTCATCCTGGCCCCGTGTCGGCTGCTGGAGGACGAGCAAGAACGCTGCTCGGCGAGTATTCATGATCGACTGATGGGTGGCCCACCAGCCGGCATCCTCGTCGTACGCGTCCCAGAACTGCTGGGCGGTGCTCCTCGGGGGCAGCGGCATGCCCGCTGCCGGCGGCACCTGCTGCACGCCTTGGCCCGCGGCAGCGGCCTCCGTCGCCGTCTCGCTGTGTGCCTCGTCCATGACCTCATCGCGCCGCGCCGGTGCCTGCAGCGCTGGCCCGGTCGGCTCAGTTCGCGAACTTGAAGGTGCATTTTGCAACATCAAGTTGGGGCGGCCGTCGCAAGCTCCCACTCGCCTTCACCGAGCACGGCGCGATCATGGCTGCCACGATCCTCAACAGTCCCCGCGCGGTCGAGATGAGCGTCTACGTGGTGCGCGTGTTCGTGAAGCTGCGCGAGCTGCTCGTCTCGAACAAGGACCTCGCGCGCAAGCTCGAGGCCTTGGAGCGCTCCCTGGTGACCCTGGACCTGAAGACCCAGCGCCAGTTCAAAGAGGTCGACCAAGTGATCCGCGCCCTGATGAGTCCGCCGCTGCCCCTGCGCCGATCATCGCTGGCGATGAGCACGGTGGTGCGGATAACGCTCCTACAGCGCCCCCAACAACTCCCCCAATGGCGGCGGGTAGCGCAAGCTCAGGTTGTCCCGCTGGCGGCGGTTCCTCCGGCTACAGCTCCCCCCGCGGCGCCCGCGATGCCTTGCACCACCGTGTTTGGAATGCAGGATCCCGGATTCCCTTGCGGCTGCTGATTGCGGCAGATTCCCAGCACGACAGGCCCACGAGTGAGGCTTTGCATTCCCTTGCGGCGGGCGGCTATTTCGGCGCTGACCCGCCCTGCGCGTTCCGGGAAAGATCGGAAGCTATCTTCTGGATCTCCTGCCCTTTCAGCGTAAGAGCCTTGCCGCATCGAACTGCATTAGCCCGGAACTCTGCTGCGGTCATCTTCTCTGCCTCCTTTTCAATCAGTCCCTCAACTTCGGCATCTGGCGCTCGGCTATCCAGCCGCCCGAGGTGATACACAGCAAGCATCATCCCCGCAGTCTGCTGCTGAGGTTCGGTCAATTGCAGCATGCGCATCCCGACGACTACACACCTCACGTCGGCAACAGCCTGCTGATCAGATGCGTAAACTGACTTACAGAGCCCTATAAAAATCCCAACGCTCGCAAGTATCGCTGTAACGTACTTTCTCACGACGACTCGTCTGTCCATCAATTTCCTCCGCCAGTATGGTGTCGTGTGTGTTCTTCAAAGTCTTCGCGCGTCGGAGCAAACCTCACGTAATACACCACCACCATCACGACGCTTAGCGCCACGATAAACCGCGCGAACCGCGGGAAAGCGAACTCGAAGTGCCAATTCACGGCCGCGAGAACGAGGAGTGCCAGCAGAAATCCCGCGGCAACCCGCTTTTTGTCGTAGGTCGTCATGCTACCAAAATCATCCTAGTTACCTCCTCCACACTGTGCCTGCTGCGCGTCCATTCCAGGAACATTCGCTACCGCTGTGTCCACCGAAGCGCCAACCAAAGCCTGTGTGGACTGACTGGCACCCCCAATAGCCCCTCCTGAGATACCCCCTGTCAGCAAACCGACAGAGCCAGCAAGGAGGTTGTCGTCGCCAACAGATATGTCGTTGGATCCGATCATCTGCGCAATACCGCCCGTCATTTGCATCAGCGTCGCGAGCGCCCCGGCTGCGGCGCCGGTGGCTGTCGTCGCAACGCCGACTGCAACCGTACCGGCAGCGACCGGATTGACCTCGGGCTGCCCGATTAGCCCAACGACGGTCACGGCGGCTCCCCCCACCTCGATTCTAAGACCAGCCGTCGAGAGTGTATTAGCGTTGCTTGCGAGAGTATTCCCCGCATTACACAACCAGTTTTTCAGCTTCTGCAGTGTCCCTTGCGGCTTGGGCTTTTGACCGTTGACCACTACCTCCGGCAAGGTGGGTTCTTGGTGCGCAGGTGACGGCCCAGAGTCCAGCGACAGACCTGGAATAGAATCGAGGGAGTCGAGGGTTTGGATCCCAAGTGAGACCCGCGGAGCGGTGACGGTTACCGTGTCCAGCGTCCCACCACCGGAGCAAGGTGGGTTGGCACAATCGTTATCAAACCCAGTCGGATCGACGAGCGTCAACGGATTATTGTTGACGTAGCTGTAGCGGTTGTAGCTCTGCGTGTTGGTCGAGTCCGGGATGTAAGGGTCCGCCGACAAGAACCGTCCGGTAATCGCATCCTGAACGCGCCCGTTCATGTGATTGAGCCCCATCCAGAGGCCAAGCTGCGTCTGGAACGTGTATCCCTGTCGGGTGTAGCCGGCACTCGCCGCAAGATCTGCGTTGGAGTCCGCTCCTGACCAGGTCGTGGGATTGCGGCGCAGCCCAAATGGAGTGTAGCTCTCGCTGGCCTCGTTTGTTCCACTGCTCGAGTTGATGCTCGCAACACTCCCCTCGTGATCCGAGAGGAAGTAATTGATCGCGTTTGAGCCGGCGCTGTTGCGGTGGTAGATCGCGACCGCTTCGTTGCCCGCGTAGATGTAGTGGCGATAGTCCGTCACCCCCGCGCTCGTCACTTGCTCAAGGAGCCCGCCAATATAGTTTGTTGTCTCCGAGGTGCTGTTGCCGCTGTACGCCTGCTGCCAGCGCTGCCGGTCAGGGCCGTAGAGGAAAGACAAAGTTTCCGCCGTCCCGCCGCTGCCGGCACTCACCACGGTCGGGTAGTTATAGCTCGTCCAAGTGATCGAACTTCCCTGGCGCGTGATCGCATTGCCATTGGAGTCGTAACTGTAATTAAAGGCGCTGCTGCCAGCTTGAGTGACGGCATGCTTTTTCACTGGGTCGTACGTCCAGGTCGCTCCGGCTGCAACGTCGCTCCGCGCCGTGATATTGCCCGTGGCGTCGTAGCTCAATGAGAGATTCTGAGTGCCGTTTAGCTTGGAGTAACTCAGGCGGTAATCGTTGTCGTACCAGATTCCTTCCGTGAGCCCAAGATTGTTGTCCTGACGCTGGATCACGTTCCCCATTTCATCAAAGAGGAAGCTCTGATTCTGGGCGGCGGCGCCCCCACCAACACCCGACTGGACGGAACCGAGCCAATGTGTGACCGCATCGAAGGACCGATTGGTCACAATTGCGTTGCCGAGCGTTTCTTGGGTCACCTGACCTAAGGGGTTCGTAGCGTTCGCCGTCCAGTACACGGTGCCCGTCGACCCACAATTGGTTTGGTTGCTAGCGTCCGCGACCGAGGACAGTAGCCCGTTCGTGTAACCGTAACTTACTACCACCTGACAGTTGTTAGTGCTCGTTGGGTAGGTGAGAGTACTCAGCAACCCGGTCGTTGCGTTGTAGGCCCACGTGTACGTGTACGTGCCGACCGCGGGCAGCGTGATCGCCCGGTTCGACAACCGTCCGGTCGTATCGTAGGTCTCGCTTTCCGAGTACCCAGGGTTGGCTGTGCAATTGGTCGGATTCGTCCCCGTCCCCGTGCACACGCTCGCGAGCTTCCCGACGTTGTGGGCGCTCGGGGTCGATCCCCAGGTCCAGCTCGTGTACAGGTCCGGTTCCGTGCGGATCAGCGGCCGGGAGAGCGCGTCATACGTCTCGGAGAAAGGCTGGAGCTTCGCATCCTTCCAGGAGGTTATTTCTCCCAGCGTATCCGGGGTAAACGTCCAGGTCCCCATGTCCATATCGGTCATGCTCGTGAGGAACGCGGAGGTTCCGTAGACGTAGGTGCCGCTCCAGAGCGCGTTGCTCAAGCTGTCCGTCACTGAGGTCTTGTTCCCTGCCGCGTCGTAGGCCAGCGTCACGTAATAGTTGTAAGGGTCTGTGGTGCGACGCAGCCACCCGTTCACGTCCGTGACGACATACCTCACGGTATACGGGTCCGTCACTGTGGTCGTGCGTCCAGCGTATGCGTAGTTCGTGCTCTGGGGGCTGTTGTTAGTGGAGCTGATCGGGCGAGTGCTGCTCGTCAGGCGATTCAGGACGTCATAACTGTTCGTCGTAAAGTAGGGGCAAGCTGTGGTGAGCGCGGTCCACGTACAGGGCATCATCACCTGAGCCGTCCGCCCGAGACTGTCGTAGCGCTTCTCATTTCGGCTGTACGACCCACTTGCAAGCATCCGCGCTTTGCTGACGAGCGGGCGATCCACCGAATCCAGATAGTCCGCGCCGTCGGTGATAACCGTGCCTCCCCCCACCGCATAGACCGTGTGGGTGATGTCCGTTCCATGAGCGCCGATCAGGCAGCCCGGGTTGCAGTCGGAATAGCTCCAGGTCGTCGAAGTCCCATCGGGCCGGGCCTCCTGGGTTTTCCTCCCGAACCCATCGGTGTACTGCCAGGACGTGATGAGATTGTTCGGATCGGTCATGCTGCTCGGCCTGCCCCACGAATAGTTCCATGCGTATGTGGTCACTGCCCCGCTCGGGTCTGTCACCGTGATGGGGAATTGACCGGTTGTTGCGCCGGTCGCCGTCCAATTAATGGTCGTGGTTCGCATTCCCATTCCGGCACCGGTGACCGAATCAGTCGAAACGTTCCCGAACGCGTCGTAGAGGAGCGCCTCCGTGACCGCGTATGCACTACCGGAATTGGACTGCGTGACGACTTGGGAATAGTCGCAGTGAGCGAGATCGGGAGTGAGGGTCTTCGTGATCGTGACCGCGGCACCATTCGTGGCCGTGTACGCGGTCTGGGTCTGCGAGAAAAGGCTCAGACAATAGGGGCTCGTGCTCTCGTCCGCTATGTTCGTGACCGTCGTCGTCCAGATCTGACCCGTATAGGGAGAATTCGGATCATTGTCGGTGACGGTCTGAACGATGGAGGTTGGGTTGCCGTAGTTGTCGAGTGTGTAGTTCGTGCTCGTGGTGGTGTTCGGTTCGCCGTTGTCCGCTGGAATGCTCGACACCTCCAGGCGAACCGTCTTTACGGTGCTGAAATAGGGGAAGTATCGCTCCTGATACTGGGTGCCCCAGGTGACCAGAGGGGAGGCAAGCGTGTTCGTCGTCGTGCTCAGATTGAAGCTGTACGCGGACCCGCTGACGATGTCCTGATTCTTCATGCCTGTATAAGGAAAGATCTGCTCGAAGGACGAACTGTCCTTGAGGTTATTGCGGCTGTCCGTGATGCTGAGGGTGTTGAAGCCGTCAAATCCGCGGCCCAGCAGGTTCTCAAGCGCGGAGGCGTACGTCGCGCTCTGGGTATAAGTGCCGCCGTTGGTACTGGTCGGGTCGCTGAAAGTCGTCTGGCTGACAACGTACATTGGCCCGACGTAGTTCGGATCTGGATACGCGCCGCTCGTCCCCTCGGTGTACACCGTGCCAGACCCCAGGGCGAGCGTGGTATAGGTCGGACTCGCGGAGTTGCCGTAGCCGTCAGTGACTTTGGTGAGTAGATCCGGCGGAGCACCGGTGGTGCCCGCGTGTAGGTAGTACGATACGGAAGTGCCGTTCCACGCCACCAAGGCATCCTGACCATCGCCGGTGAGGTTGGGTGCGGCAGTGTAGGAAGTGCTGGCCGCCGAGTAGGAAGTCCCTATGACGCTGCTCGATAGGCCAGCCCCCGTCGAGAGCACAACGCCAAGATTCCCGTTTGCCTGCTTGACGAGCACATCGCGCCGCCCATCGCCGTTCCAGTCCATCCCGCCGACCGCCGTGACGCCAGTGGGTAGTGCGACGGAGACAGGTGCCGTTCCGTCACACGCGGACAAGAGCAATGCGGTGGCGGTGAGAATGTCGGTGCATCCGTCATCGTTGTAATCCGCGAAGTCGACGGCCGGGTTTGGGCTAGAAAGCGGGGCGGGAAACAGCCCCGCGGTACTAAAGGTCGATCCAGTGAAGTGCAGGGCATAATAGATGTATTGGTAGGCAATGCAGATGCCCTTGTTGTACTGCGCGCAGGTCCTCTCCGTACCGAGCAGGTCCGCTTGAGCGGCACCCCAGAAATGTAGCGCTCGGTTCGAGCCACCAATTTGAGCACTGATGATGAAACCTGAGATGCCGACGCCGGTATTGATGTCGGTTGACGAGAAGCTGACGGTACCCGCTGTGCTGGTACTGAGCCTCACGTGGACAATGCCGCTAGAATCCGTATAGACGAAATCCGCCCGTCCATCGCCATTCACATCCGCAAGGATTGGGCTCGCGGCGGTCGTTACAGTAATTCCCGTCGATGTGCCCGCAAATGCCGAGCCATTCCACTTGTAGTAGTACCAAGTGCCGCTCACATTAACGAGGATGCCCGCGACCCCGCTCCCGTCGGCATCTCCAAACGCTTTGCTGGCGCCCGAGGGCGCCGATACGGGCGTCCCATAACCAGTTGCGGTCCCGAAAGCCACTAGCAGCGCCCCTGCAGAATTGGTACCTACCAAGTCATTTCGGCCGTCGCCGTTAAAGTCGAACGCGGTGCTGATCACGTTCTCCACGCCGCCACTCACGGCGGTTCCACTTCCGACACCGGCAGCTCCCGCTTGATAAGTCATGGTGGTGGGCAATAGGCAGTTTCCGATACCCGTGCCCGCACACTCCTGAACCTGGGTAAGCAGGTACCGGGAGGTGGCGGTGGTGGTGTTGCTGTAGGTGAGGTAATAAGTCTTGACCGCCGTGCCCTGATAGGCGATCGCGATGGACTGGAGAATATTGGTATTGTCGAAGGGCGTTCCGCCTGCGTAGCCGTTGAGCGAGCCGGTAGTCTTAGTCCCGTAGACGAAGGTCATCGTGTAGTTGTAGCTGGAGGAGCCGTGGCTGGCCGGTACCCAGGAGATGACGCTCGGGGTGGTCACACCGGCGAGAGTCGTCGAGGGGGGTAAGTAGGTCACCGTCATCGAGTTGCCGTACGGATCGGTGACTTCGCTCAGCTGCCAGGAGATGGCCGTCGTGCTGCCGCTGGCGAGAACTTCAGCGTTACTGGTCGTTCCGCCGCCCCCATAGGTGTACTCCCAGCCGTTCTTGTCGACCGCTGTCCAGTACTGCGGGCCGTTGCCGGCGGCCCCGTACGCCTCCACGTTCTCGAAGTTCGCGATCTCGGTCTGGTAGGTGGAGCTGGCCGTACCATAGGTCCCGCCGGTCAGCCGTAGCCGCTGACCGTCCATGCAGTAGCCATCGGAGGTCGCGAGCGCAATGGGGGCGGCAGCCCCGTCCTGCGCAATCGTCAGGTTGCAGCGGTAGATCGCACTTAACCCGCTCACTCCCCAGCCCACCCCCACATAGCCGTTACCCCGCTGGCTGTTGTAGGTAAGCGCGATGTGCGGCTGCATACCGTGAGGCCCGGCGGGCGCCCAGATGGGGATCGCGTAGGTCGCAGCCCCCGTGGGCGACACGGCGTAGGAGCCCTTCGTGCGGCCCGCGGCGGTAGTTGCGTATGCCTCCTTAACGAATAATGACGCCGCGACGCCCGACAGCAGGAGAAGTAAAGCCGGAGCTAGGAACTTGGGTCGGTGTCGTAGCGAGGCGGCGGTTGACCTGCACCGGACTGCTGTTGTCGCTCGCGCTGAGTAATTTTTCACAGCGGACCCCCCGTTATGTGCGCAGAGCATATATTCATTTGAGCGGCGCGGGAATCTCGACTTTCTGATCATTTGCACCAGATATTCGCTCTGGGCAACAGCGCGTCAGTCTGTTAGAAGGGGGGTCCGCCCACTGTCTAACGGGGTTTGGGTCGTCCTTTACCGATGAGCGGAGGTACGCTTCCTTTCATGCCCCTCGGTCAGGTGTCTGTAACAAGGACGACACAACGAGCCCGTAATCCGGCCGTCATGTTGGTGGGCGCGCTGGCATCGCTTGCTCTGCACGCGCTCCTTCTGGCACCGATGCTCATCGGGACCGGCAAGCACAAGACCCTCGCACCTGATGCGCCCGGGACGGAGGCGAGTACCGACCGACCCGGAGCGGATGGTGCAATGATCGTGGAGCTCATCGAGGAATCGGACAGGGCATCAAGTGCCTCCGCCCGGATGGCCGCCTCGTCACTCATCTCTCCGGCCACACTTCGAAGGATGGCAGCCGTTGATGTCGCGCCACCCGAGCCCATCCCCGACATTGACGTGGAGCGTGACTCGCAAACCCTCGCGCAAGCGCAAGGCGACGACACCCTCCGGGCTCGTCTTTACGGGATCTACGTGGGACAGATCAGCGCCCGGATCGAGCGAGCGTGGCTCAAGCCCCGCAGCTCACCGGGAGGGGACCGGTTCGTGTGCCGTGTGCAGGTGCTGCAAAATCAGTCCGGCGAGGTCCGCGAGGTCACGGTGAATGACTGCGACGCAGACGAGCGCTGGCAATCCTCCCTCGTACACGCCATTCAAAGCGCATCACCGTTGCCCGCGCCTCCAGACCCGCGGGTATTCAACCGGCGGATCACAATGCAGTTTGCTTCGGAGGGTTACGTACCCGGAGGCAATGGCGAGGGATTTGAGCCGCAAAGCC
>Ga0182024_10004589_pt1 | contig 31634 bp, 32 predicted proteins | sample P32metaG_FD_120480 | JGI IMG/M metagenome (GOLD analysis project Ga0182024, IMG submission 120480) | Permafrost microbial communities from Stordalen Mire, Sweden - P3-2 metaG (Illumina Assembly) | ecosystem: Environmental > Terrestrial > Soil > Wetlands > Permafrost | place: Sweden: Stordalen...
AGTGCGGATGGCCTCTACGTCTACGGCTCGGTTGGCGGTGTCAGCGCAGGCTACAATAACGTCCTAATCAGCAACTTCGTCATCTCTGGCTGTGGCGGCGAAGGACTTGGCGTTTGGTCATCGGACGCATCAGGCGTCAAGGTGCACAGCAACGTCACCTATCAGAACGGCGTGGTCAGTGGCAATGGCTATAGCGGTTGCTACATATCGGCCACGAACACGGGCCTGATCATAAACGTCGTCGCTTTCAACAATGGCGCTCTTTTAGTTTCGCCCGACGGCCCCATTGGAATCTGGACCTACGAGAGTGATTCCGTCACCTTCAAGTTCTGCGAGAGCTACAACAACACGTCGGGCAACACAATCGACGGTGGTGGCTTTGACATCGACGGTGGCAGCACCAATTGCCTAATCGAATACTGCTATTCACATGGCAATCAGGGTGTTGGTTTCCTGATGTACAACTATAGCGGCGTGACGTGGAACAACAATACAATCCGCAACTGCATCAGCGAGAACGACGGCACCACGGGAAGCTTTTATTCTGCACTCAGCATGGGAACGTCTGGCACGACTCTGACGAATGCTAACGTTTACAACAACACGTTTTATTCCAGCCTTGCGACGCTCGGCTCAGGCCATCAGATTATCTGTCTGCAAGGTGCTGGCATGACAGGCCTTGTCGCCAACAACATCTTCTATTCGGCGTCGGACACCCCGATCATCAATTCCTCAGCCAACCCGTCTGGCTTGCTGTTCGCGGGCAACGATTACTTCGCCTTAGGAACGTTCTCAATCTCATGGAACGGCACGGGCTATTCTAGCTTCGCCGCATGGCAGACCGCGACAGGGCAAGAGAAGATTGCTGGCGTCAACGTCGGCCTCGACGTCGACCCGATGCTGGTCAGCCCGGGTAATGGAGGGACGGTGGGCGGTTACGCTCCGCCGAACCCGACCGCGTATGATCTGCTCACTGGCTCACCCATGATTGGCGCTGGCCTGAACCTGCTCACGCAGTTCAGCATCAATCCCGGTACGCAAGACTTCTACGGCAACTCTGTCCCAAGCGGCGGTCCATTCTCGGTCGGTGCTTACGGAGGGGCTGGTGTAGCTGCGCCAGCGCTATCCGTCACCAATACAGGTGGCACCGTAACCACTGTAGGCACGAACACCGTTATCACGTTCAATGGGAGTGGATCATTAACGTCCAACAAACCTTTCACCGCATCGTATCTTGTGGTGGCAGGAGGTGGCGGAGGTGGTAATGGTGGTGGTAATGGTGGTGGTGGCGGGGCCGGGGGTCTTCTCTCCGGTTCAGCTACGATCGCCAGTGGCACTACAGCCATAACAGTCGGCTCGGGAGGTGCTCTAACCACCGATGGCACTAACTCCGTTCTCGGCACGATAGCTACTGCAATAGGCGGCGGTGGCGGCGGCGCTGGCAATTCCAATGGAAGCAGCGGCGGAAGCAGTGGTGGTGGTGGCAATGGTACGACATACCAAGGCGCGATCACTGCTGGACAAGGCAATTATGGTGCTGGCAATGGCGTCAACGTTGGTCCTGAATATGCTGCCGGTGGCGGTGGAGGAGCTGGCGCGAACGCCTCGGGTAGCGCTGGAGGCAATGGGTTGGCGTCGTCAATCACCGGAACACTAACCTATTACGCAGGTGGTGGCGGTGGTGGTCAGTCTACTGACCCGACAACAGGCGGCACAGGCGGAGGCGGCGCAAGCGGCCAATCTGGAACATCTGGAACAGCCAACACTGGTGGCGGTGGTGGCGGCAACGGCGGTCTCGGTGGCTCCGGGGTCGTGATCATCAGCTTCACAACTATCCAATAATCTTCAAACAATCGAAAGCTCTTATGACCGCACGTACTGACCTCGACCACCCATCACGTACAGTGCGTCACCCGTTAACCCGGATGCCGAAAAGGGCACCGAAGGCGATGGGAAGAACGACTGATGAGTGATCTTCCCGTCGTTTCGGTGACAGTCCCGATCACGGCGGTCCCGATTACAACAAAAATCCCCGTTGCCCCTATCGTTACGGACATTCCCGTGACCTCCGTTCTCGTGCCGTTGGGCGCAACCGGCGCGGCTGTGCTGGGCGTCCCGGTTGACGCAATCCCCCTTGTCACAAAGATTCCTGTTGCTCCCCTCGTTACGAACATCCCCGTGATCCCCGCACTCGTGACATTGCCCGGTGCAACCGGTGCAACTGGCCTCATGGGCGCGACCGGTGGCACAGGCGGTGTTGGATCATCAGGCGGCGTTGGCGCATCGGGGGCTGGTGGCTTGACTGGCGCAACTGGTCCCGGCGGCGGTGCATCGGGCGCGCTTGGCCCTCCCGGTGACGAGGGACCGGAAGGCGAGCAGGGACCCCCCGGCTTGGTTGGCGCGACCGGCGCGACTGGCGCGACTGGCGCGAGCGGCGGTCCTATCGGAGCTACCGGCCTCACTGGCGCAACCGGCCTCACTGGCGCGACCGGCCTCACTGGCGCAACCGGTATTGTCGGCGCAACGGGCGATGTTGGCGCAACTGGTGCAACGGGTCTCACGGGCGCAACCGGCGGCACGGGCGGCTTGGGCATAACCGGCGGCACGGGCGGCTTGGGCATAACCGGCGGCACGGGCGGCACGGGCGGCGTCGGCGCGACTGGTGTTGGCGCAACAGGCGCAACAGGCCTCACGGGCGCAACGGGAGGCACGGGCGGCGTAGGCGCGACTGGCACTGGCGCAACGGGTGCAACAGGTCTCACGGGCGCAATGGGAGGCACAGGAGGCACAGGAGGCACAGGAGGCGTTGGAGCTACAGGCGCAGGCGCAACAGGCGCAACCGGCCTCACGGGTGGCACGGGCGGCGTTGGAGCTACAGGTGTAGGCGCAACAGGCGCAACCGGCCTCACGGGCGCAACCGGTCTCACTGGCGCAACAGGCACTCCCGGCACTGACGGATCGGATGGATCAGATGGCGCAGCCGGATTAGGTGGCGCAACAGGCGCGACTGGCGCAAGCGGCGTAACCGGGGCAACTGGTCCCGGCGGCGGTGCATCGGGCGCGCTTGGCCCTCCCGGTGACGAGGGACCGGAAGGCGAGCAGGGACCGCCCGGCTTGGTTGGCGCGACCGGCTCTACTGGCGCGACTGGCGCAAGCGGCGGCCCTATCGGCGCAACCGGCCTCACTGGCGCAACCGGCCTCACTGGCGCAACCGGTGACACTGGAGCAACCGGCCCAGTCGGTACAGACGGATCAGACGGATCAGATGGTGCGGATGGGTTGGTTGGCGCGACCGGCCTCATAGGCGCAACGGGCGCAACGGGTGGCACAGGCGCAACCGGTGGCACGGGTGGCGTCGGCGCGACTGGTATCGGCGCCTCGGGCGCAACAGGCCTCACGGGCGCAACGGGAGGCACGGGTGGCATTGGTGCAACCGGTCCGGAAGGCGCAACGGGTGCAACTGGTCTCACAGGCGCGACCGGCGTCACGGGCGGCCTAGGCGCGACTGGCGCTGGCGCAACAGGCGCGACCGGCCTCACGGGCGCAACTGGCATCACTGGCGCAACAGGCACTCCCGGCACTGACGGATCGGATGGATCGGATGGATCGGATGGCGCAGCCGGATTAGTTGGCGCAACAGGCGCGACTGGCGTCACGGGCGCGACCGGCGTCACGGGCGGCACGGGCGGCGTCGGCGCGACTGGCGTTGGCGCAACAGGTGCAACTGGCGTCACAGGCGCGACCGGCGTCACGGGCGGCGTAGGCGCGACTGGCGTTGGTTTAACTGGAGCAACTGGAGCGACCGGAGGGACTGGCGGTGTCGGTTCATCAGGCGGGACCGGAGGGACTGGCAGCACGGGCGGCACAGGTTCGGGCGGCGGTAGTTCGGCGGATGCGCTCTATTGGGCGCTCGTAGCGGGAAGTGATGAAACAGGGGGTAGCAGTGGTAGCACGGGCGGCACGGGTGGCACGGGCGGCACAGGTCCGGTCAGCCCCATAGGCATTAATTCCAAGAGCGCGGCTTACACGACCGTACTAGGTGATGCGAACGGAATTATCCTGCATCCGACTGCGGATACGACCGCGCGCACATTCACTATCGCCAGCAACGCGAGTGTCGCCTATCCGATCGGCACCGCGATCACGTTCATCAATCAGCATGGTGCGGGTACGCTGACGATCGCTATCGCATCAGACACGATGTATTTGTCGAGCGCGGGCTCGGTCGGAAATCGAACTTTAGTTGTCAATGGGATCGCCACGGCAGTCAAAGTCACGGCTACTGAATGGCTGATCAGCGGTGTTGGTTTGACATGACAAATGTTCTTCAACAAGTTCTTGCCGCCGAGGGCATCGTCACTACAGTTTTGAGCTTAGCCTCCTACGCATCGACCTACAATGTCGCCGGCCACAGTTTTTCCCAAACCAATGGTGCCAGTGGTGGAACTACTCCCTACACCTATTCGATCAGCAGTGGCTCAGTGCCTTCTGGTACTTCAATAAACTCCGCGACTGGTACGGTGTCGGGAACGCCGTCCGCTGGCGGTTTCAGCTACACTGTCAAGGTCTCTGACAGTGGTTCACAGGTTGCAACGAGCGTCGTGAGCGGGACCATTACGGCTGCATTGAGCCTGTACTCGCCTGCATCGAGCACACTGACAGCCGGAGAGAGCTACTCCCAATCCAATACCGCCAGCGGCGGGACCGGTGGTAATACCTATTCGATCAGCGGCGGCTCAGTGCCTTCTGGCACTTCAATAAACTCCTCGACTGGTACGGTGTCTGGAACACCATCCGCTGGTGCTTTTGGCTACGACGTTACAGTTACTGATAGTGGTGGGCAGACTTCGACGAATTACGTGAGCGGGACCATCACGGCTGCATTGAGCCTGTACTCTCCGGTGTCGGGGACGACGGCAGCGCGCCAAACATATGCGCAGGGCAACACCGCCAGCGGCGGTTCGGGTAGCTACACTTATTCGATCACAGGCGGTTCGGTGCCCGCTGGCACTACCCTGAACTCCTCGAACGGCACAGTGTCGGGAACGCCGACCACTGCTGGAGGTTTCGGTTATGATGTCACGGTTACTGATAGTAGCTCGAATACTGCGACGAACTACGTGAGTGGGACCATCTCGGCCGTTGTCCCCGGCTCAGTCACGTATGAAAGCGGATCGGGTAACTTCACAATACCGCCCTTCAACTCATTGGCGATCCAGCTTTGGGGCGGCGGCGGAGGCGGCGGCGGTTTCACAGCCCCCGGTACATTCGTTGCAGGATCGAATGGAGCGTCGTCTACAGCATATGGTATTACGGCTGGACCCGGCATTGCCGGGAGCGCAGGCGCCAGCACAACTGGTGGCGCGGGCGGCAGCGCGGCTGGCGAGAATTATTCATCTGCCGCAGGCACTGCGGGCACGATAGGCGGCAGCGCGGGCGGTGATGGCGCGGGTGGGGCTGGAGGTGATGGTGGTGCTGGCGGAGCCGGACTGGCATACGGAACGATCTCAAGTGGTCACCCCGGCAGTGCACCGGGCGGCGGTGGCGGCGGTGGCGCTTCCACCTTTACCGTTGAGGAAAGCTCGGGTTGGGATGCTGGCGGCGGCGGGGGCGGCGGCGGGTTTGCTCAAAGTGATTTTGCTGCGGGCTCTCTAGCCGTTGGCGGTACGATTTCTTGGGTAGTCGGAGCGGGCGGCGCGGGCGGCGCGGGTGCCACTGCTGCCGGTGGCGCGGGCGCGGCTGGTTATGTCGCGTTCACATGGGACTGAAAATGCCAGTTGCGGGCTACCCGCGCCTGTGGTATTAACCTTGATAAATGGGAGCATACTCCATTGATCCTAGACACAGTCAACAAGTCCATCAGCATTGTTCTTGGTGAACCCAAGACGACGCACGATTGTGATATCGTCGCTGCATATGCTGACGTGACCACGACGACATATACGGATGGCGGTTTTGACGGGACAACAAACGGGACAACGCTGGTAACGTTCGTGCCCGCGCCTGCCGCCAGCACGCAACGACGTGTGCCACAGCTTTCAGTTTTCAATAATGACACGATCGATCATACTGTCATCATCTCATTAGTTGATAGCGCGTCCTCGCGCGTCCTGTGGGAAGGTTTGCTGCCGAACGACCAGCTTCTGAGCTACGCCGGGGGCAACTGGACTGTCGCGTGCGTAACAGGACCAACCGGAGCCACTGGCGCGACTGGCGCGACAGGAGCGACAGGTAGTACGGGTGGGACCGGTATCGGAGCAACTGGCGCAACGGGCGTAACAGGCGCGTCGGGATCACCGGGCGGCGCCACAGGTGCAACCGGCGTGACCGGTGCCACTGGCATCACGGGAGCGACGGGCGCAACTGGCGTGACTGGTGCGACAGGGACTGGCACGACGGGTGCAACAGGGGTAACGGGCGCGTCGGGCTCACCGGGCGGCGCGACAGGTGCCACGGGCGTAACGGGCGCGACGGGCGCGAGTGGCGGCATTGGTGCGACGGGTGCAACTGGTGTGATCGGCGCGTCGGGTGGCACGGGCGGTGCTGCGGGATCGCCGGCTATTCTGTCAGTGACGATGTCTGTGACCCAATCGATCACGACCTTCACATTTACACAGATCGCGTTTGATACGATAGTCACTGACACAGAGGGTGGCTTCAACACATCGACCAACACCTATACACCGAACATTGCCGGGACTTATCTGGTTATATGTTCTGTCGAAGCAAGTGGCACTGCGGCGTCTGGTACGACATGCCGCGCCTATATCGGGAAAAATGGAGCCATTGTATCGCAAAACGCCCCGGTTGATTTCACCGGGGCGTATAGCACTCTAGGCGGCGCACAGTGCGTTTCGTTTGTCACTGTCAACGGCACGACTGACACGATCTCTTTCTGGGCCATGAGCCAACTCACAAGCCCTGTTATTCAGGTTTCCTCCGGGGTTACCTATGGACAGTGCTTCTTGCTTGGTGGAGTAGCTGGCTCAACAGGCGCGACTGGCTCGGTCGGCGCATCAGGTGCAACTGGTTTGACAGGAGCGACCGGTGTCACGGGAGCGACCGGCGTCACAGGAGCGACCGGAATTCAAGGCGTGCCCGGCAATGACGGCAACGACGGATCAGACGGCACCACTGGATTGATCGGCGCGACGGGTGGCACTGGTGGCGTCGGCGCTACCGGCGCATCGGGCGGTCCCGTCGGAGCGACTGGTGCCACAGGTGCCACGGGTGCAACGGGCTCGGGCGGCGGTGGCGGAAACAGCATATACAGTGCACTAATTGCAGGAGGCAATTAAAATGCTTTTGGACACAACCACAAAAACGCTCACTGTCGTTCTTGCTCAGGCAAAGACGACAAATGATTGCGACGTCACTGTTGCTTACGCTGATATCAATGCGACGCCAACCTATACGGATGGATCGACGGATACGACGACCAATGGCACGACGCCCGTGACAATCATCGCCGCTCCCGCATCGAGTACGCAACGCCGTGTCAGGCAGATCACGATTTATAATAACGACACGGTTTCGCACGGTGTCACGGTTTACTTTGACGACAACGGAACGAACCGCGTTCTTTGGTCTGGCACTCTTGCGTCTGGCCAGCTTCTGCTCTATAGCGGCGAACAGTGGAATGCGGGTGTACTCGGCACCACAGGATTGACTGGTGCGACCGGCTCGACCGGCGCAACAGGCGGCACGGGCGGCACGGGCGGCACGGGCGGCGTCGGTGTTACCGGTGCCACGGGTGCGACTGGTGCGACTGGGCCTCTTGGCGGTGTTGGGGATGATGGTCCGGAGGGCGCGACCGGCGTAACCGGAGCCGTAGGCGCGACTGGGCTGACTGGCGCAACGGGGCCTGCGGCGATGTCGATCAATTCGAAGAGCGCGGCTTATACAACTCTGATTGGCGACGCGAACAACATCATCCTGCATCCGACTGCGGATACAACTGCGCGCACATTCACGATTGACAGTAATGCCAACGTAGCGTTTCCTGTCGGCACCGCCATCACGTTCATCAATGAAATCACCGCAGGCATCCTGACGATCGCGATCACATCGGACACGATGTATCTGGCGGGACCCGGCACCACCGGCAGTCGCACGTTGACGGCCTATGGCGCCGCGACCGCGTTGAAGATCACGAGCACAGAATGGGTTATCTCCGGACCGGGACTGACCTGATGACAACACGCCAAGGATTGATGCTCGGTGACTGGCAATCTGCCCCTGCGGGTGGTGGTGGTACGTTCGCCATTTTTGCACTCGGCAACGGCTTTATCACAACCAATCAGTATACTTTCTCTGGCAATGCTGTCATAACCGGGACGGCGTTGCAAGCAGCTATGACGAAGTCCGGCGCTGCCGCGGGCAATTCAACGGTAGGGATTTTTGCCTTAGCTGGCTCTAGCGGGGGCATTGTTTCCAGTTCATACACCTATTCCAGTGGGGTCACCGCTGCCGGGCAATCGCTTGTAACTACCTTATATACTGGTTCCGCAGCGGGCAACTCGACAATTGGCATCTTCGCGTGCGGTGGATACCCCTTCGGGTCCACGGCTACAAGGTCATACCCCTATGCCGGAGGAGCCACTAGCGCGGGTACAGCTTTAACCACTACTGATTACGAAGGAGCCAGTGCGGGAAATTCAACTGTCGGTATTTTTGCTCTCAGCAATGCAGGATCTACCAACATTCTCAACAGTTATGCATATTCAGGAAGTACAGTTGCTTCCACTACCACTCTATCGTTCTACATGACAGGTGGCGCTGCCGTGGGCACTTCAACGGTAGGAATTTTTGCAGAAGGAAATAGTACGACTACTACCAATACCTTCACCTATTCCGGTGCGACAGTCGCCGCTGCAACTGCTCTTTCGGCTACCACGTCGAGCGGGGCAGCGGCAGGCAACACTACAGTTGGCGTATTTGCTCTCGGTGGTGGCACTCCTACTTCTGTTTATACTTATTCTGGCGCGACGGTCGCAGGCGGGACGACCTTGAGTTCTACTTTTTCTGGGGGTGCCGCTGCCAGCAATGGCACAACCGGCGTAAATATGTGATTGACAGCTAGGGAACGACCCATGGAAAGCAAACCTCATCGAACCAACTCCGATTTTCAGCTTCGTTATTTCATGGCTGGATCATGTCATACGCCTGACGGCGCGTGGATGCTGATGTACGGTCAGAAGATCGTCATCGAGAGCAATCTCAACAATGCCGAAGCTCAGCGTCTGCGTCGTGAGGCCAAGATTGAAGCGGCACGGTATGCGCTGGATCAGAACATCCCGTTGTTCCAGAAGAAGCTGGCGCAAGCGGATATCGTCGAAGCTAACGCCGATCTCTCGATCTGGGAGAACAACGTCAAGGCAGCGCAGGATGAGCTTGCGACCCTTGAAAAGCTGATGGCCGAACTGGAGCCGCAGCGGAAGTTTGCACATCTTCCGTTGCTGGAAGCCAACGAGGCGACGCAGCGTGGTGAATGGCTTGGCGAGCTAAAAGAGCGCGCGGAAAACTTCCTGCTCACGCAGGGCACCATTCCGCATGATCACTTCCACACCATGCGTTGTCATCCTGACTTCGAACAAGAGATCGTGCCTCATATTCGTGCCATCACGGCGGACGTTAAATCAGGCGTGGATGCTCTCGGAAGTAGGCGTGCTCTGCTCAAATAAAGGAATATGAGCCATGAACTACGTTATCGTAACTGGCGGCGCTGTCACGTCTCACATCACTGACGGCAGCAACATCCAATTTGCATCCAACGTCTTTCAGCCCGCGAGCACGTTATCAGCGGCGCAGATGACCCAGTTCGGTGTATTCTCTGTGACCCCCGCTGCTCAGCCTGCCTCTAATCCCCTGACGCAAACCTGTGTCGAGACCACGCCTACGCTTGTCGCTGGTGTCTGGACGCAGACATGGACAGTGAGCGCATTGCCATCTGCACAGGCGGCGCAAAACCTCTACAGTGCCGCGATCGCGGCGGGCTTGGCAGTGGTCTCGACCGCGACACCCGCGCTCAACGGCACATATTCGGTAGCACCGACTGCGGCTGCGAACATCACCGCCATTATGGCTGGAGCTGCCGCCGGCCTTGGGTTGCCGGGCAGCGGGACGACATTCGTCTACATGGACGCAAGCGGTTCGCCTCACACATTCACCGCCGCGCAATTCAGCACGCTCGCTGTCGCCGTTCGCGACTATGTCTATGCCCTCGATATGTTCGCTGCCGGGGTTGCCCCGCAGCCTGTCGCGGCTGTCACCATCCCATAGGGAGAATTTTGATGGCTGGAGCTAAAGGGCTTGCCCTTGCCCTAGTTGCCAGTTGTAGCCACGGCGGTCGCCGTGGTAATCTGCGACTGTGAATTGGGAGCCATCACCAATTATGGCATGTCCCTTGCACACTTTTAGGAGAACACCTCTATGGCTAATCCATCAATCAAGCGTCTCTACGGTCCGGCCGCCTTGTCGGCGACCCTGACGACCAACCTCGTATCGACGGGAGCATTCTCCGGCGGTCCGCTCGGTGTTTATGGCTACGACATCGTCAAGCATATCCATGTCGTGAACAAGACCGGTGGGGCGGTAACGTTTTCGCTCTGGATCGGCGCGACCGCTGGTAACGCGGCGGGCACCGAGTTCTTCAATGCTCACTCGGTCTCGGCGAACTCCGAATTCGATTGGTACGGCAACCTGAAGATGCTGTCCACCGACTTCCTCGTCGGCGGTGCCTCGGCCGGGACCTCGCTGACAATCGTCATCGAAGGTGAAAGCTACGTCGTCTGACCACTAAGGTGGTTCTGCATTTATCTCCGACCGGCGGCGGCCACCCCGCCGCCGGTTTTGTTTCGTAAAGAGGGATACTCATCTTGGCCGCAACCGTCCTCATCTCCATCCTGAATAACACGTGGTTCGACAATGCATTCCAGTTCGGGGTGGCGGGCGATACGTCGTGGTCATTCGCCGGAAAAGAATTCCTTTGCGATCTGAAGAGCGACATTGACCAGCCCACTCCAGACCTTTCACTCTCTTCTGTCAGCCCGAGCCCGTCGACGATCCTGATTCTCGATCCGGTTTTGCGCATCCTCCAGTTCAACGTCACTGACCTCGTCATTCGCGCGAACCTTCAGGTAGGTCCATATCAATACGATCTGATCATGGTGGACATCGCGACTGGAGAGCGTGACGCGCTTATGGGCGGCGTCATAACTGTCGTGCAGGGCGTCACCCTTACCGGAGACTGATCATGGCCGTAGTCTTCGCAATTCAGGATGAGACCGGTACCGTCGCCCAGCTAACCCTCTTGGCATCTCCAGCCAATCCGGTTGCAGTCGGCGATACCGGCATCTACGCGGGCGTGCCTGATGAAGGCACTGACCTGTTCATGACCCCGGTTTTCAATTCGCTTCCGTTCAACGTCAGTGGTGTCTTGAACAGCACTCAGTTCTCGGTCGAGACTACGAATGCCAATATGGCTGACTGGCCTGCGAACGGGATGATCACGTGGGGGACCGGCGCGAATGCAGGACTGAATTCGACCGTCAGCAATATCGACGGCGCGAACGCATACATCAACACGACCTTCATGAAAACCTACCACGCGAGCCGGGGCAACATCCTCCCGTCTACAGCGACGACCACAGCCATGCAAGCTGCCATCGTACAGGCAACTGATTATCTCGATGCGAAGTACCGCTACAAGGGGATCAAGCTGCTCCAGTCCATCGGCAACTCTATCATGGACAGCAACGCGGTCTTCCTTGAAAGCTGGCTCACCCCCTACGCGCTCAACGGCATTTCCTACCTGACGCCAGCGACCACAACCCAGACCACGGAATGGCCGCGTCAGGGCGTTGTCGATTTCAACGGCGACACGATCAACGGCATCCCGAAGCAGATAATGATGGCTTGCGCAGAGCTTGCCATTCGCGTTCTCAATGGCGTGGCGCTCCAGCCTGACTACGATCCGACCATCGTGGGCGCTGGCGGCGTCGCATCATCCATCACCAAGAAAGTCGGTCCGCTGGAGACCGTCGTCTCTTACGATACCAAGTTCGGTCTCGGCTTCTTCGCCTCGTTCCCCATCGTGGATCGCATGCTTTCAAAGGCAGGTCTTCTCAATATGGATGGCGGTCGTCGGCTCATAAGAGGTTAAGGACCTTGAGCAGATAGGACAGCGGGCGGTCGCCCTTGATGCTGTTGCACTGATTACAAATCATCATCGTGTTTTCAGGAGTATGATGACCACCTTTACTAAGTGGGATGATGTGATCAGGTATCGGTGCATTAAAATCAGACTTGCCTCTGGCCCGTTTTATGCCGGTCATCGCGACGCGGCAATGTGGGCAAAGACCATCCCTAGGCATCGGCGTGACGTGCTCTACATATGGAAGCGCGAGTTTCAGAACGCGACGCTTGAGGCAAGCATTACGGGCTTTTTCAGGGTTGTCTTTGGACCACTTGGCTTGATATGCGGCGATGCTCTTAGCGTTCTCCTTGCGGTATGCGGCGATGCTCGCAGCGTTCTCTTTGCGGTATGCGGCGATGCGTCCGTGGTTCCTCTTGTAATATCCGGCTTTTTGCGCGGCGATACTAACAGCATTTTTCTCGGCGTATTTGGCATGACGCGCAGCAATCTTCTCGGCATTTTTCCTGCTGTAACCGGCTTTTTGCGCAGCAATGATCTCAGTATTTCTCTTGAGGTATGCAGCAATTTGCGTGGCGTGCCCTTTGCGATACACGATGTCCCGTGCGGCGATAACACCCCGGTTTTCTTTGCGGTACTCAGCCTTTTGCGTTGTGATACTTTCGTGGTTTTCATTGCGGTACTTGACATGACACGCGGAAATTCTTTCGCGATTTCTCTTGTAATACTCGGCGTTGGACGCTGCTCTGCGCGCCTTCTTCGCTTCCGGAGACTGATCAGTATGAGTTGGTTTTCGGGACATAAAACGCTGAATATCAGGTTCTAGGGGTCGCGTCAATTGCCAGTTGTTCCAACCTCTTGTCTGAGATATTCTATGGAAGAATTTATGTATCTTCCGGAGACCCTGAGCGCGGAGGCTCAACATGGTAGCTTCCACTTTCAACTACCCGGCAATGCAGCAAACAGCGGACGAATTGATTGCGTACTTCGGAATGGCGGCGGTTCTTCGGTCACTTACGGCGAGCCGACCCGACCGTCCTTGTATGATCGCGATCATGGAGTACAACCCGCGAGAGAAGCCAAACGAAATGGCGAACCCGACTGATCGCAAGATCGTCATGTCGCCTCTCGACCCTACAACGGGGCTTGAATTGGTGCTTCCTCCGGATGACGAGCTTGATGCGCTGGTGACATTCGTCCAACCGGCGGGGACAGTCGAAAACGAGGTTCTACCGATGACGTGCAAGCCGAAGAAGACTTCGCCCGCCGGAATAGACTGTTTGTGGGAATTTACGGTAAGGCGCTAAGATGACGACTATCGTAGATCGACGCGCAATGATTATTGAACGGCTCGTGACGCTGTTCACAGGCTTCACGGTCCAACTGATCGGCGACCCGGTTCTGAGCCCGGGAGTGAGCATCACGGCGGGCAATGTTGTCCACAACCGCGATCAACTGCCGGCGGAGAAAGTCCCGGGCATCATCCTTTTGGACGCGGATGAGACCAAGGACCCGAGGGTTTTCGAGAGACCGCCGGGACGAGCGCTACCTGTCTCCCCGTGCCTGATGCGGATGACGCCTGAGATTTATGTCGTGCTGGATGTACGCACGCCAAACAACGCGAACGTAGGCGAGGATTTGAATACGGCACGAGCCGCTCTTTTGGACCTCGTGCTGCACGACGCGACCCTTCTTCAGATAGTGGGCGCGAACGGACAAATTATTTACGGCGGTTGCGTCACCGACTTGGCGCGCAACCGAACGATGCGGGGCCAAATGGGAATTTTAGTCACTTTTGTGTATCCATTTATTCCCAACGCGCTTACGCCTCAATGAGGGATTGCTGATCGGAGCTAAACGTGATACCGGCTAGGACTTCTTTTAACAGGAGAAGTCCCATGAGTATCGAAAGAGACTTTATACACTGTGCTAGCCCGGCTAAGCCGCAATTAGTAGGTCGGGATTTTATAGTGTGCTCGACTGAGTTACTGGGTCCTATGCACGACGCATTCATGCGCAACATGCGCGGCGCGAAACGGCGAGGGATCGAGTTCAAGTTTACGTTTGAAGACTGGGCCAATGCGTGGCTCGAAAGAGGAAGATGGTATCAGCGGGGCAAGGAAGCCCACGAATACGTCATGGGGCGCTTCGATGATCAGGGCGCGTATGAAGTAGGTAATGTTGAGATCATCACATTCACTCAGAATGTTCAAGATGGAAATCTTGGACGTGTACAGACCGAAGAACACAAGTCAAAAAGACGCGAGGCGCAAATTGCCACGCGGGCCGAGTGGTCAACAGAGAAACGAGAGGCGCATTCCGCTGCTCAGAGTATTTCTCAAACGGCTGCGCAAAAGATACGCTGGGCCAAAGTATCGTCGGAAGACCGACAGGCTCAACATCAGAAAATGCGCGTCGGATATGACGCTGCGAAAGTAAAGCCCAAGTAAAATGGGTCCTATCTAGAGTAAAACCGATGGAGAAGCAGCTATGACTATTGGTGATCAGACAATTGAAGGCTCCCTAAATTCACCCAACATAGGCAACTACTACGTTGGAAAAGGTATCATCAGTATCAAGTTGCTCGGTGAAAGCGTCTTCACAGACTGTGGCAACGTTCCGACGTTCGAGTTCATGGCCAAGGTGACGAACCTCGACCACTACTCCAGCCGAACCGGGGTGCGCGTCAAGGATTTCACTGCCGTCATCGAGATCAGCGGCTCCCTGACCATGGTCTTGGAAGAGTTGACCGCCCGCAACATGGGCTTTGCGATGCTCGGACTGGCAACTGGCGGACCGTCGCCGTCTCCGGACAGCATCGATATTTTGAGTTCGCCGGTTATTTACGGAACAGTGAAATTCGTCGGTACGAACGATATCGGTCCGATCTGGACTGTTACCTTCCCGCTCGTGAAGCTGTCGCCTTCGAAGGCACTCGGCCTGATCCAGAATACGTGGGGCACCATCGATCTTGAAGGTGACGTGCTGTTCGATCAATTGTCAAATAGTTTCGGCACCGCGACTGTCACGCAGCCGCTCAACCCGACTAACGTCCTCTGATTTTCAGTCTGTGGCCTCATTTCAGCACGCGCTGAAACAGGCTGCGGCCTTATTTTTCACAACAGGAGAACACGCACATGACCGATCCAGTGGTTGAAGTACCCGCCGATGGCGCACTGCCCGCTCCGAGCGCGGACAATATCGTAGGGACCTACTCGGCCCCGAACCCCGGCGCTCAGCCCGGCGAAGTCGCCGAACAGCCATTGACCGAAGGGTCGGCCGCCGATCCCAGTCCGACGCCCCTCGAAGTAGTCCCGGCTGAGGACAAAATCCAGACTGCTGATGACCCGGACCCCGAGGCAACTGCCAAGGGCGCGACGGACCCGGCAGTCCACAATCCACGCGGGCCAGTTGATGGCAGCGGCGTAGGAAACTTGGAAGGCGGGACAGCGTCGGCGGGCGTTGCGCCGATTGCTCCGACCAAGGTCGATGTGGACGAGCCGACCAACGAGGATACTCACCCGACCCACAATCGCGCCGCTCACAATCGGAATGCCAAGCGTGGCGTACCGACAGGTCCGGCCCATACACAACACAGCCGCCCGGTTCGTCGCGGCGAAGTCTGATTACTCCATATGCCAGAATGGCCCTTCTGTGGTCATTCTGGCGTAGAGGATACACCACTCCATGACCAAGCATCCTGTACAGAAGGCCGTTGAAAAACTGGCGGCCGAAGCAGCCGCCGCTGAGGCCGCCGCGCACGCCGCTGATCCGGCGGACACCTTCGAAGACACCCTCATCGCTCCCGAGATCGAAGCCGGCAAGCCCAAACGGCACGGCAAGCACGGCAAGCGATAACTCATTTCCTATTATCTGTCCCCTCAAAAATAAGGAAGAACCTATTATGTCTGGAAGAAAGCCGGGTCTTAATTTGGCTGACCTTGCGCCAATGTCCGAAGACGTTCCAATCGGTGATGATTTTCTCACAGTCTATGGCATCTCAGCCCGAGACGGTCTCCGCATCTTGCAGCAGTTTCCACAGGTCGCTACCATGGTTGACAAAGGTTTCAATCTTGGCAGCTTTCTCGCAGTCGCTCCCGACGCTGTTGCCGCTATCATCGCAACAGCAACCGGATGTGCTGGAGACGAGAAATCGGAAGAGAATGCCGGACGACTTGGGATTGAAACCCAATTCAATATCCTCGAAGCTATCGGGAGGTTGACCTTCACAAACGGGTTTGCCCCTTTCGTGGCGCGGATCATGGCTCTCGCCGACGCAGTGCCATCCGCCCCCTCTACAAAGGCACCGGCTATGAAATCGCCGCCTGTATCGAAGCCCTCATCGCCGGAGGACATCTCCCTGATGTAGTCTGGGGTTATACGCCCCGGCAGATGTCGGCGTTCACGTTTCTCGCGGTCAAACGGATGAACCGCGAAGCTCATGGTAACCTCTCGGTGATGGCGCTCGCCAACAGTGGAGACGGTAAAGAGATCAACAAGCAGTTGGCGCACTGGGAGAAGGACGCGGACCTGTGAAACTTACCATCGATACCAACTACGAGCAGTTTCAGTCAAACTTCGACGAAGCCGCTGAAAAATTCGGTGTCGCGCTAGACACGGCCAAGAACATGGTTGCGTCGATGATCAAGAGCCGGGGCGAAGCTGATATCATGGCTGCTGGTAACTTCGGCGAGGACTACACTGGAGCACTGACAGTGGAAGTGGATGGTAACACCATCACGACCACGCTCGACGCCCCCGGAGCCAGCATCTTTGAAAGCGGCGGCACAATCCAAGGCAATCCGCTGCTCTGGATAGGGATCAGCGGCACGGATGCGGAGGGAACGAGGGCAGGCGCATATGGAGATGGTTTGTTCTCCGTCAATCGTAAAGCGGGAGGCGTCCCGCTCCTGTTCTCTGTGAGAGATCATGCTCCGAAGTTCTTTGGCGTTCCAAGTGTCTTCATCCCCAAGAAGTTTCATCTTGAGGAAATTCAGTTGGATGTGATGGAGCATTTCCGTGACGTATTCAATGCTGAGTTCAGGGGCGGCGCATAATGGATGATGTAATTCAGAAAATTCTGCTTGAGGGCGACGGTGAAATAGTCAGAGCCCTGCACACTATTGGCGAAGAAGGCTCTCGGGTTTTCGAAGCTCTGGAAAGAGCTTCGGCGGGTGGCGCGGGAAGTATGGAAGCGCTCGGAACCGCAGTCGGCGGCATCTTAACCATCATGTCTACGGCGACCGCTGCGTTGATTGGTTTTGTTGAAGCGCAGGACAGCGCAACACAAACCGCCGGGTTCCTTGCACAGGCGTTTGGCACAACCACAGCACAACTGGAGGGCCTTGAAGCCGGGTTCGCGGCAGCGGGTGTCAGCGCTCAGACCTTTGAACGATTTGCGCAACGGCTTACGAATACGATTGCCCAACAGTGGCCCCAGATCACGGCTGCCGTTCGCACCAGCACGACGCAACAGAGCGAAGCGCATAACGCGGTTATAGGATCACTTCAGCGCGTCGCTGATGCAGAGCACGCTCTCCAGATGGAAGCATCCGAGACCGGGGCCAAGTTGACGAGTGCTTATCTTAGCTCCGCTAGCGCATCGTTGAGCCTCGAAACCGCTCAAGAAAAACTCAATACGTTGATGGGTAACCCGCCGACAGCAGCCCAGAAGCAAGCGCTGGCGCTTTCGGAAGCACAACTTGCTGTCAAGAAAGCGCATAACGCTCTGTACGAAGCCAGCCTAGCATCCGAGAAAGCAGAACAGGAGGCTGTAGAGGCCCATGCGAAAGCTGAGCTTGCCCTCTCGGAAGCACATGATCGTGCGGAAGGGGCGGCTGAAAAAGAATATCAGCAATCACTTACCAACCTTCCGAAAATCGCGGGTGCGTTGAAGGGTGTCATCGCGGGTAACGAGGACCTCGCGAAGACTGTTGATCTTTCGGCGGTGTCCGTGCAGAAACTTGAGCAAGGTCTAATTCTCGCTGCGTCCACAGGCGACAAAGAGCCATCGGGCATTCAAACGTTGACAGCGGCATCCGATCTTCTTAGCTCCGCGACGGCCAAACTTATCCCAGAGCAAACCCAACTGGCTTTAGTGATGCGGCTTGGCGGTCAGCAGATGCGCTCGACCGGCGCATCGGCTGGTGAAATGCTCCATGTGCTGCAATCGGGGAAGGCAGCTTTCGATGATTATGCAAAAGCGGCCGAAAGTTCGTTCTCCGCCAGCGCTGAGGGCAAGGATAACGTCGAAGCGTACCGGCAAGCTTTTGAGAAATTCAGTTATACGGTTTCGATTGCGAACCGCGATCTGGCGGCCATGGCGAGCCCGGCACTCACATCATTTCTCAGCCTGTTAGCTGACAGCATCAAAAATACTGACGGTCTTCTACACAATATAATCGCGGCGTTCGAACAGCTAGGTAGGGCTGTGTCTACTGTAATCGGCGGCATTGTTAGCGGCTTTCAGGCGGCGAGCGAAGCGCTTGGCCTCGATAAATGGCAATTGCTCAAAATTGCCATTCTCGGCGTGATCGCAGTTGTCGCTCTGTTTGCAACTCCGTTTCTCGCGATCCCTGCGTACATCACAGCCATCGTTGTCGGAGCCGGGCTGCTGTATGACGAATTCTTCAAGGTCGGTCAAGCAATCGGAGCCATGTGGCTCAGAGTCAAAGATAGCTCCGTAGGCCAATTCATCTCAAAAATTATTGATGGGATGAGCCAAATCGTCCAACTGGCAGCAAAGCTTCTCGGCATTAAGGGTGGTGGCAGTGACGGACGGAGCGCTGATGTTAAAAAGGCTGATGCCGCACGCGATACGCAGTCCAATGCCAAGGAGCCGGATAATGCTGGCATCACTTCACATTCAGACGACGCGGGAGAGGGATTGGATAAAGTAGCTACGTCGGCAGACAAAGCAGCTTCGGCGCTAGATAAGATCGTAAGCGGCAAGAGCAGCAGTAGCAGCAGCAGCAGCAGCAGCAGCGGTGGTCGATATACATCTGATGGTGGCTCGAATACGTCGGGCTCGTGGCTGGGTGGATTGATACGCAGATTTGCAGAGGGTGGCGGCGCGGTCCATGGTGCGGGCAGCGGGACAAGCGACAGCATTCTCGCGCGGTTATCGAATGGCGAGTTCGTCGTAAGGGCGGCGGCGGTGCGGGCATACGGTGCGAACTTCCTGCACGCGATTAACAGCATGAGTTTCCCCGGCTTCGCCATGGGCGGTCTCGTGCCATCGCCCGTTCGTTTGGCTGGCAGTGGTGGAGCAGGGCAGGCTTCGAGCACGGTCAACCTGTCAATCGACGGCCACTCATTCAATGGTTTCCGTGGACCGAAGAACGTCGTTGACGAACTCACGAGTTATGCAATCGGTCGCCAGACTTCGGCGGCCGGCACAAACCCCTCGTGGCTCAAATGAGCTATACTGAAAAGAATGCGGTTCTGCCAACGCCGTCGAGAGCGAGAACGTGCGGAGATGCAAGATGAGTGACCCACTTGAAAACCTTCTGCCTGCAAACACTGATACGATCCTGTCAATCTCATCGTTCGGCACCATGCTTTATCAGGCGCGCGGTCTGACGCAAACGCTCGAAGTGATCGGCGCAGCGATGCAGCAAGAGCGCACTATCAATGGTATTCTGATCGATCTGTCTGTCCAGCAATTTCGAAAATACGCATCCACGATCACATCTCCGAACGATGTCGAAGCACCTCCGCTCGATGGCGTCTGGCCCGGCATGACTGTCACTGTCGATTGCGCGGTCAGTCTCGCCTACCTCACGTCGGGGGGCAACGGCCCGTACAACAGACCTCAGGTTTCGGGTTCGTCCTACGTGCTGGGCTCATACACATTCTATCGTCCCGTGCTTACCATGCTCGTCAAGAAAGTCCAAACGCACTTCGATGAATGGAAATGCAGTGTGGGGTGGACAATCGAATGTGAAGAGGTATGATATGAAAGACGCGCTCGGACACGGGAGCAATGCGGGCTCGCACTCCAGCGGCATTGAGCCGGATGCTGGCAAAGCATTTTGGGCTTCAAGGACTAAACGATGACATCATTTCCATTTACCTTCTATTGGAGCGACGAAACGGAGACCACGTTCAACGCGAGCACGATGAACGTGTGCGACGAAGACATTATATCGTTTGTGATCAAGCACGATGAGGGACAAATCCCGACACTCGATATTGTCGTCAAGAACCCGCGCATCGGCTTGCTCGCGCCGGGCCGCAAAGTGTGGGCATGGTTTGGTTGGTTGAACGAGAACGTTGCGCCAGCCGCCTATCAGCCGCTGTTTTTCGGTGTGCTCGTGGGTGTCCCGACCAGCCTGTTCCAAGAGAAGGTCACGCTCAAGTTTATCGCGCGCTCGCCAGACTTCATTCAGAACAAGCAGGCGCTCGCTGAAACCATGAAGACGGCGCCATATTACGATCCGATCTGGCTAGAAACCGGCAAGCGCGATGATCCTGATACAATTCTCGAAGCGTGGTCCGCTCTATGGCACATAGACAGATTGACGAATGTGATCACGCACTCGGATATCCTGACTGGCGAAGATGGCACTCTGGTGTTCACAGAGGCCGATGCGCTCTACGACAGTGTATCGCTGACACTTGGGCAGCCGCCGCTCACGAACATCCGCGTTGAAGCGACGACCAACTGGACCCAACGCTCGTCCGGCTTCATCACTGACATCCCACCGCTCAACATTTCCAGCTATACTGGCGATACCCTGATGTCCGACTGGCCAAAACCGGGCGCGGCTATTGGCGGAGGATACAAGTGCGAAGCCAGCTACGTCATCGATACCTATCTCCTCACCCAGACGCCAACATTCAGTTACAATTCGGCGTATACAAGCGGCGATACGGATGTGGGCCAATGTGGCGTTACATCTGCATCATCCAGTTCGAGTGGCCCTGCGCTGCTCGACCCTAATTATTTGAGCGCAACTCTCACGGAAATGTGGACAACCGGGGTCTGCTTTCCAGATAGTGATCCCCCGAAAAACACTCCGGCGCATATCACAGTCACAGGCATGATCGTACCGCAGTGGAATTTGTCCATGAGCATGACGCTCCGCTATGACAGTTCGCGGCAGTATTCGGAAGTCCTCGCTTTCGACATGACGGCTGACACTCAGGCAGTCTTGTCATCGCCGACTGTATCGCAGGATACAGAATTGATTACACTCTCGTCGGTTGACGTGGGCCAGCCGCTTCTCGAAGTAGAGGCTTGGGATGATTTCTTGGGGCAATCGGTCGCGCTCGCTCAGATCATCTTCCCGAATAACCCAACTACTCCGGGCGGACTGGCCTATCAGATTTGTGTCACCGCCGGGACGGCCGGGACGACCGAACCTGTATTCAGCGACATCGTTGGTACGACTACGGCAGACAACAGCGTCGTGTGGGCAAGTATGGGCGGAAGTCCGCTTACGACCGCGCCGAAATGGTCGCCGGCTTCGTTCGTCCCGCTCGGCCAGATCATCCTCTTGCAAAATCAGGTCTTCAATCCGGCCACTGGTGACTTTGAAGATATCCCGGGCGAGGGCGTCTATTACATCTGCACGTCCGCCGGGCAGACTAACAGCACGTACACGGAGTTCTCTTATACGCCGCCTGTCGTATCCAACGTCGAGGTGACACCGGCTGTCAAGTTTATCAATTACATCAAGCCTCCCGCGTACGTCACGAGCGTCGGCGCGCAAGTAGCTGACAGTAGCAGCGGTGGTGAAATGGCGCTTCTGGGCGCTTACCCGATTGGGGGCAGCGGAGAAGGTGTTACGTGGACAGTACTCGGTACGACACCAGCTTTGCTGGGCATCCCGATCGGCGGCACGGCTGATACAGTCACCGCCAACTCATATTTCCCGACTGCTCGCGGGTTACAGAGCGTCGAGTACCTGATCAGCAAGGCACGCGCCCGTCTGCGTTTTCGGGCACGCGCCGTGACGGTTGGATGGGATTGTCTGATGGGGTTTGCGGCTGCTCTGACGTGCCGCTGGAACGCAACGCTGTCCGATCCCCGTTTCCCGGGTGGTAGTGTCACAGGCAAGATCACGAGTTATTCGATGACTGGTGACGGTAACGGCAAAGTTCGGGGCCACGTCGAGATCGGGTGCGCGGTTGGTTTCGGCGGCAGCGTTACCACTGTCGCGGGCACGGGAGAATATACCGCTGCATCAGGCTACATGGCAACCGGCTATCAAGTCATGGACGGGGCGACAGTCACGCACGGCAGCGGAGAGACGACGTATACTCTTCCGGGCTTTGGTGGCGGCTTCGATGACGGTTTGATCTTCCCGTTGGCGTGGGCCGATATCAGCGACGGCGGCATCGTCAGCGGCACTCTTGCGGAGCAAGAAACTGTAATCCAGAATTCATTCCAGACTGCGGCGATATTGTCATGGTACCAAACGTACTTTGCGCAACCCATTGGCGATCCCGGTAGCGGCGCTCATACTACAGTTTCGGGTCTCACGGCCTCGGAGGCATGGACCGTCACGGAAGAGCAGCTTACGCTCGCGTCGCAGAATACTCCCTACGTGATGGCTGCGAATTCCATCTCGTGGACCTGTCTGTTGAAACCATGTGCCGGTAATGGGCCGTTCGGCGGATCGTACAATATCGTTGTATCACCACTCATCGTCCCGCAGGGGATAAATCTTCTTGCTCCTTCCTCTCCATAAAGGAATAGATCGATATGACAAATTGGATGAATGAAAAAGTAGTAGTTGAAAATCAAGAGACACCGCACGATCCAGTTGCGATGGTGCGAGCTATCGCCAGAAGTATCGAGGGGTTTTGGGGTTACGTCGCGGCTCGGAGTTTCGTTGAGAAGGGTCCGATCCCGAAAGACGATCACACGCTAAAAATCGCGCACGATGACGCGATGTGCTTGCGCGCGGTCGCGGATATGATGGAGGCTCACCGTGGGACTTGAAGTAGTCATTCGTCCGTTCGCCGAGCCCGACAACGGACCGACGCCGTTCCATCCAGCCGGCGCAGTCAACGTACCGCCGGTTCGCCTCACTGTGGGTTTGGTCGGAGGCACCAAGACATGGGCTTTCTCCATGAGTTTTACCCAAGCAACGAAAATGGCGGCGGTCCATACCGAGAAAACGCAGAGCGTTTTCGACATGACCACCGGACAACTGGCGGGATAACATGCCTACTCGTCGCACCCATGTTGTTCGTATCCATGCCCCGCCGGCTAATCCGCCAAACCCCGGCGGAGGGCCATATGTGGATATTGAAGTGCTGGACGCAATCGGGTTTGATGGCGGCAAGGCTGGCATTATGATCATGAACATGCCGACGACCGGGGTAACGCCGAACATCGTCGACAACACAGGAGACGGTAACGAAGTTGATAACGGTCCGGGAGCGACACGTCTTTCACATATGACACGCCTCGGGATTGGAGCGACAGGGGTCGGTGTAGGCGCCACGGGTTCTACAGGTTTCGCCTTCGATGTTGAATGTATCGACGCAATAGCTTGTGAGGGTACCAACGGCGACATCTGGATTTTGAATATGCCGGCAGACGACAGCACGTCGTATTGCACGACAGACAGCAGCGGCGACGCTAGCTCAACGCGCCGGACCCATCTGGAAGTGCTGGGCCCTGATGGTGCTTCTGGAAACTCATGTGTCGGAAACATCATAATCGAACGCGTTGATTACCTCGGGTTCACGGGTACGAACGGAGACGTGATGATTATCGCAAACCCATCGAGCGATGACGGCTCGGGTAGCGGCCGGGCGGACACATTCATGACGCCGCCGGATTACGATCCGACTGATGTCACGAAAGTGCCACCGAATATAGAAGACAATGGCGACCCTAATTTGTATTTCAAGTTCGTGCCGAGGAAGGTGCCGCCAACACCACCAGACTCACCTGTCGAATACTTCATAAAGGCAAGGTATTTTGGTTACAACCCTCTTGATATCCATGAGACCGGAGGCTATGGCTTCGTTACAGTCTCGGGAGTTGGCGGATACTTTGCTAGTTCTGGAGCGGCCAGTGCCTATGGTTCGAGACTGATGGGTCAGCCGGCTGGCGTTCTTGCTACTCTTGTTCCTCCTCTAGTTAGACAGGGCCATGAAGTAAACGTTTGGCTGGATTTTACCGTCTCTTCACAACTCACGCCGCCAATTACGCCTGTTGGTACCACGCCCGCCTACCCAATCGGCACTACCACTCCCGGTGATACTTCACCTCCTGTCTCGACCAACCCAAACAATGTCAAGATGGGTGCGCTTTGGTGGATACGAAAATGGTCGGAGTATGGTGACCCGCCACCGCCCTAAAGATTTCTTGACTATTGTCTGAGAACCGAATAAAGGGATCGCCCGTGCGTGTACATCTGCTTTCAGTGCCCAACACTATCGCCGCGTCGTGGTACACGACTTGCCCCTTCACGGCCAAAGTCGTCAAGATAGGCAGGATGCTGACCGGCGAAGGGCATCATGTCATTCACTACGGGCACGAGAATTCTGACGTTATGTGTGCCGAGCACGTCACCGTCACGACGGCTGCTGATCTCGAAGCTTCCTATCACGGACACGATCCAATGCGGTTCGGGCCGCCACTGCTTAATCTTCACGATCCAATTTTCAAAACCTATCTTACGAATGTCATCCGAGAGATCGGTGAGCACAAACAGCCGGGCGATATCCTGCTGGCGACATTCGGTAGCTGGCACCGAATTATAATGTTCGAGCATAAGGATTTGATCTGCATCGAACCCGGCATCGGTGCGTTCGCCAAAAACAGGATTTTCGAAAGCTATGCGAGCATGCACGCGTATCAGACCAGCGCAATGGTCACGACAGCAAGTAATGATTTCTGGTACGACACCGTCATTCCGCTCGCGTTCGATCCGGCTGAATTTACTTTCCGGGATAAAAAGGACAACTACTTTCTGTTCCTCGGCCGACTGATCAAGGGCAAAGGAGTTCACATCGCCGAACAGATCGCGGAAGCGACCAAGACCGATCTGATCATGGCGGGCCAAGGCATCACACATCCTGACACGAAATATGTGAAGCAGATAGGCATGGTGGGAGCGAAAGAACGCAGTGAGCTTATGAGTGGCGCGAAGGCGATACTTTGCCCCTCGCTGTACATGGAGCCATTCTGCGGTCCGCACGTCGAGGCTGAAATGTGCGGCACGCCCGTGATCTCGACCGACTGGGGCGCTTTTTCGGAGTACAACCCCCATGGCCTGACAGGCTATCGCTGCAAGAGCCTTGAGCAATTCATATGGGCCGCAAACCATGTTGGCGATCTCGATCCGCACAAGATACGCGCGTGGGCTGAGAACTTCTCGCTCGACAAGATCGCCCCGCATTACACGGATTATTTTCAGACCGTCAAGGACTGTTACGATGGCGGTGATGGGTGGTTTGCGCTCCACCCCGAACGTGTTTCCCTGAATACCGCCTGTTTCGAACCGCTCGCGCCATAATTAGTCCTTGCGTCAGCGGCTGGAATATGGTTAATGACTTCCTCCAACTGCAAAGGGTCATCCCATGGTTGCAACTCTCACATATCGCACGGCAGACAGTACGCGCTGGGGCGGCGGACAGGGCTCCGACCTCGCGGCGGTGACCGTCGATATGAATTTCTGGAACGTCTACACCGCCATCGCAGCGCTCGAAACTGTAACGGCTACGACCACCGTCAGCATCGATTATATCGTGCAGGCGGGAGGCAATCAACTCTTCATCCATTTGACCAACCATGCCGTGCTCGGTCCTTTCATCCTTCCGACCTCGCAGTGGCGTGCACGAGGCAACTGGGTTCCGGCCATGCCGTACGCGGCGTACGATGTCGTGTCGGAAAACGGCAACCTCTATCTCGTCACGGCTGCGGTCACGAGTGCCTCAACATTTGATCCATTCACGACGGTCGGCGGCAATCTGTTGTATGTCCTGATCCTGTCGTCGCCGGAGAACTCATTACCGACGGGCGGCACACTCGGGATGCGGCTTGTCAAGCAGAGTACCAGTCCGTACACGGCGGCGTGGGAGTATGATAGTATCCGGCTCGCGCTGTTCGTCGAGGGCCAGCCACTCTCCAGCGAAACAGTGATGCAGTACACGGTCGTCGATAACATGACGTTCCCACTCGGCCTCTATGGGTCTGCGTTCTTTCAGGGAACGCCGACAGAGTCGAACGTGCAGTACTCGCTCTTCCAGAATGGAAACGCCATCGGCGCTGTGAACTTCAACGGTCCGTCGCCGGAAAATATCACGGTCACGTTCTCTATCGCTGTCAACTGTATCCCGGGAGACGTGATCTCGCTTGTTGCTCCGTATGTCCCGGATACGGCGCAAGCAAATATCTCGTTCACTTTCGTAGCTGAGTTGACCGCGTAATGGCATCCCCAGTAATTGAAAGCCTCTTCACTGATAGCTCAGGTAACAGCGGGACGTTTACGACTGCCGGTACCAATCGAGTAGCTGTCTTCGTCATTCTGAGCGCGAACAACGGACCTCTAACGCAGACCTACAAGATCACAGCGAGTGGTCTGACGTTCACGCGGGTCTTTCATGACAGGTTCGATAACGGCGCGGGCGCTGGACAAATATCCATCGACATTTTCACTGCCCCGGTTGCGGCTCAGGTCACGGGCCAAGCTTGGACGGCAACGGCAGTAGGTGACACCGGCGGATACGTCTTCAATTGGACCTACGCTTTCGCCGTTGCCGGACTTTTCGATATCAATAATCCGTTCGACAGCAACGCGCTGTCGGTCGCGGTTGCTGAGCATCTTTCGGGTGGTGCGAGCGCGCCCACAGTCAATATCTCGACCACTCAATCAGACGACACGCTCATCAACTTGGCCCTCAACTCGGGCGCGTTTACCACGCCTACTGTTACCTCGGGATGGACCTTCTCCCCGATCACTTATACCCCGTACACATACGGGAGCGGCGCGAGTGAAGCGTCCTTTATGATCCAGAACAAGGCGGTGTCGTCGCCCCAGAGCGCGGCTGCGGTCACGGGTTCGTACAGTGACACTCTTTGGTACACGCTAGTTCTCGCCTTCACGGGCGACACGGGCGGTGTGGCGACCCCGGGCAACAAAGGGCCAGCCCTCCAGCCTATTTTACTGGCAGGAACTAACGGCACACAGAATTTCACGGGAGGCGTAACCAGCACCACGGTCGGGTATACGACGGACGATGTAGATGAAATCGTCGTGTTAGCGGTCAACTACTGTCCGACGACCGGCGGTCCTCTGTCTATCACAACGGTCACCGACACCAATGGCCTGACATGGCACAAGCGAAGCTCGTATAGTATTCCGACCACCGTCGATGGGTATGGTGGTGATAGTGTCCAAAACACTGGCGACGTGTGGTGGGCTCACTCGCCTACGGCTCAGTCGGGAACGATCACCATAAATTTCAGCGGAGCCGTTGACGCTGGCGGTGCGGGTACGCAAGCCTACCAATACGTCTTAAGCCTGACTGCGCCTTGGGACCCGAACCCGTCGCTTCCCGCTGTCATGTATAATACAACTCCGCCCGGCGGAGGAGGCACGACCACAACTACAACGCCAAGCTTGGATGTAGAGACGGACGGCCCGGGCGTGATACTCGGCTTCCTGATGTCCCCTTGCAACCTCAGCGTGACCGCTGGGACCGAGTTCACTCAGGTTCTGAGCGTAGACAATAACGGCGGCAACAACTACTCGCGCATGCACGTGGAGAGCACGCTTAGTGATCGAGCGTGGACGTCGCCCGGGTTCACTGTCAATCAAGCGTCTGCCCTCAATGGGTACATCTTCATCGCAGATGCACTGATGGGAGCCGGCGGCGTGGTGCCCAGCATCTGGCATTCCATCGAAGCGACTGATGTGTTTGCCGCTACTGGCCATCAAACTGTCGTCGGCGTCCTCGCCACGACCGAAGCGCATGATGTGTTCTCGGCTTACGGGCATCAACCGCTTTCGGGCGTACTCGCCGCAACCGAAGCGCCAGATATTTTTAACGCCATAGGTATCGGGCAAGGTGAGAACGGCATCTTCGTCACGACCGAAGCGCCAGATACTTTCAGCGCATATGGCCTTGTTCCGGTTTTCGGCACCCTCAGTGTGACCGAAGCCGCTGACAGTTTTCACGCTCTTGGCGCTGGCGTCATTCAGGTCCGTCACCGTCGCATCTTCACTGTAACCTGATTTAGGAGTAACTACTATGTCTATAGTCTACAATAGCACTATCAAAGCTGCCCGCATGACCGTCGTGCTCGACGCTATCAACTCCGGGTATCTGAATATCTATGACGCCAGTTCTGTATTTCTTGCAGCCGTTCCGCTGGCATCGACGGCGGGCACTGTCTCGGGAGGCGTCCTCACGCTTAACGCAGCGGGAATGACCGAAGCTTCGGCGGACGCCAGCGGTACGGCTGCATCAGCCACCGTCACGACGACCAAGAACGGCGGCACCGTGCTCCTCTCGGGCCTGACTGTGTCTTCGACCTCGGGTGATATCGTGCTGTCTTCGACGACCATCGTCGCTGGCTCTCCGGTCACGTTCACTGCTGCCTCGATTACATCCGGCTAACCGTTATACTCTTTTTGAAAGTATAACGCATGCTGTATGTGCAAGGACAACATGGGTTCGGAGACTGTATCCACGCTCGTGCTGTAATCCGTCAGCTTTTGAAGGCAGGGAAACAGATCACGCTGGAAACATCGTGGCCATCGCTGTATCATGACCTCGTCGGCGACAACTTCAAGCTCGCGCGACGTGGCAAGGTGGGGCTCCACTCTCAAGACAAGAACTCACAACGCGAGAGCGACAAGTTCTCCGCGATGCGCTTCGGCGTTGGCATGCAGGCGATGCGCGTGGCCTATAGCGGCCAACAGGTGTTGCGCTCACCGAGCAAGACAGTTCTGGAGGCGATGTGCAATGCGACGGGGACAAGCTACGAAGAGGCTGATTATCGCATCCCTGTTCCGGATAGCTGGGTCGAGCTTCTTTTTGCGACCCTCGGCGGTCTCCCCAAGAGTACCAGTGAAAAACCTTGGCTCATCTACCGGCCGCTGGTCGCCCGACCTGAATGGCGCGGCTCAATACTCCGTAATGCTGACCCCGCGTCTTACTACACTCTCTTTGGAGAAATACGGGACCGCTATTTTGTCATCTCGATCGCGGACCTCGAAGCAGGCAAGGAATGGCTCGCGTACCCCGAACAAGAGATCAAAGCGGACTTGACTTTCCACCATGGAGAGTTGGTTTGCGAAGCTCTGGTTGCTCTTTTCAAGCAATCCGACCTCGTGTTCACTTCGAGCGGCTTCCCGGCTATCCTCGCGCCGGCAGTCGGAACGCCCTGCATTTCCATCGTTGGAGGCTACGAATACCCGGGCTGCCATGACAGCGCCGCGCGCTTCGCTCCCTATTTATCAATTGGCCCGAGAACCTCGTGCTCGTGCTGGACATCCACATGTCGTCAAGTGTGTGACAAGTCATTCGATCTTACGGTCGCTCGGGCCAAGATTGATAAGTTTCTGTCCAAAACAGTTATTCAAATCTCGTATCCCCAAGTTGGGGTCGAACGTACCCAGATTGGGGCCGTCGCATGATCGGCCACGTACAGCGTCCCCCGACAGTTCGGCTCGTCCCGCGCGCATCGACCACGCAAGAGGCGGCCATCGTCATGGGCAGCGGCGGCGACCCGTTCGCGGAGTACGAACAGGCACGCGATCTGTGCGCGAGGGCTGGGCGTACTGTCAGTATCTTCGCTGGCAATGACATGATAGAGAAGTTTCCGTACGATATCGACCATGCCGTCACCCTCCATCCCGATAAGCTCCAGTTGTGGCTGCCCCGCCGCCGCGCCGCCGGGTTCAATGTTCCGGCAAAAGTCTGGGCGCACCGGGCTTACGAGGGAGCGGTGACGGACTGGACACGGGACTGGGCGGGCTCGACCGGGCTGTTTTGCGTCAAGATCGCGCGGGAGCTAGGGTTCGTTCATATCATCGGGTGCGGCATACCCATGACGAAAGAGGCGAACCACTTCCTGCGCAATGAACCGTGGAGCCATGCCAATGGTTTTCTTCGGGGCTGGAATGCGCATCTGGGAGAGTTGCGACCCTACGTCCGCAGTTACAGCGGGTGGACGCTGGAGCAACTGGGAGAGCCGACCGAGCAATGGCTTCGTGAAACCATTGTCGATCAGCATTCGAACCTGTCGCAGACAGGACTACGAGCATGAAACGAAATTTTGGTATTCCGTCAGAAGTCGGACCCGCAAAGCCGGGATGCGTGTTCTTGTACTTCGTGTTGGCAATGCTGTGCTTCATGGCCGCCGGGGCCGTCAAGTCGTGCACATGAAGCCCGACCCAGCTAATGACTACATCCTGCCGATCATCGGCATCTGTTTGCTGGTGTGGGTTGTCTATCGAGGCTGGCTACCGTTCGAAGTCGTGAAAGCAATGATCGAGGACATAACGAAATGACAACAGCTTTAATTACGGGTATCGCCGGCCAAGACGGCTCATATCTCTCTGAGTTGCTTCTCGATAAGGGTTACGAGGTTCATGGTATCAAGCGCCGGGCCTCCAATTTCAACACTCAGCGTATCGATCATCTGCCTGATCTCAAGCTGCACTATGGCGACATGACGGATGGATCGAGCCTGATGCGCATTTTGGATAGCGTATGCCCAGATGAGATTTACAATCTCGCCGCACAGTCTCACGTTCAGGTCTCGTTCGAGACGCCTGAATATACCGCGAACGCAGACGGACTTGGTGCAATGCGACTGCTCGGATGTCTGGAAAAGGATACCGCGTTCAAGGGGACGCGGTTCTATCAGGCATCTACATCAGAACTTTATGGCAATTCACTTGCAGCGAACGGAGCTAGCCTTCTCAATGAAAAGTCTCCATTCGCACCCCGCTCACCCTACGCAGCGGCGAAGCTCTATGCCTACTGGATCACGGTCAACTACCGCGAGGCCTATGGCATCCATGCGTCGAATGGTATCTTGATGAACCACGAAAGTCCAAGACGAGGCCCGACGTTCGTCACGCGCAAGATTACTCAGGCGGTCGCTGCGATCTCGGCGGGAAAGCAGGAATGCTTGTGGCTAGGCAATCTCAACGCAATGCGAGACTGGGGACATGCACGCGACTACGTCGAAAGCATGTGGCTGATGCTTCAGCAAGACAAGCCAGATGACTACGTAATTGCCACTGGTCAAGCCTTTTCCGTTCGCGAGTTTGTCGAGTGCGCCTTCGCTGAGGCCGGCATCGAGGTAGGCTGGTTTGGCAAAGACATTCATGAAACCGGCGTCAATATCAAGACCATGCGGCCCGTGGTGCGGATCGACCCGAAGTATTTTCGTCCGGCTGAGGTTGACATTTTGCGCGGTGATGCTACCAAGGCGCGCAACAAGCTTGGCTGGTCCCCCAAGATCAGCTTCCGTGAACTTGTGCACGAGATGGTC
>Ga0182024_10004590_pt1 | contig 31634 bp, 22 predicted proteins | sample P32metaG_FD_120480 | JGI IMG/M metagenome (GOLD analysis project Ga0182024, IMG submission 120480) | Permafrost microbial communities from Stordalen Mire, Sweden - P3-2 metaG (Illumina Assembly) | ecosystem: Environmental > Terrestrial > Soil > Wetlands > Permafrost | place: Sweden: Stordalen...
CACGGTAGAGCCCAGCCCGTCCCGCCGTACCGTGGCAAAACCCGCTGCCCGCAACCGATCCTCGATCAGCGCGCCCAGAATGTACTGCTCCTCGAAGCTCTTGGTGCCTACGACGATCCGGTGTTCTTCCGCGCTCCCGAGGAGCGGAAAAAGACTTGCGCCCGTCACGAGCAGCAATCCGAATGCCGCTCCCGCCAGCCGGAGGTGCGAGCGCATCACCACGCCCGATTCTGCGAGCGCGAGCAAACGGTCGACGACAAGGGCGAGCGCCGCGGCGGCGATGCAGCCGAACAGCACGAAAACCCAGTTCTCCGTCTGGAGGCCTGCAAAGATGTAGTTGCCGAGGCTCGTTTGCCCGACAGGGGTGGAAAGGGTGGCGGCGCCGATGACCCAAGCCGCGGCCGTGCGGATGCCGGCGAGGATGACGGGCGCGGCCAGCGGCAGCTCGACGAGCCACAGCGACTGCGCCGGCGTCATGCCGACGCCACGCGCGGCCGTCTTCACGGCCGGGTCCACGCCATCGATCCCGGCGATCGTGTTGCGCAGGACGGGCAGCATCGAATAAAGCGTCAGCGCCGCGAGCGCCGGCAGAAATCCGAGCGCGCGAAAGCCGAAACCAAAGCTCGCGCGCGTGAAGGCCGACAGCGCGAGCAGCACGGGATAGAAAAGCGCGAGCAGCGCAAGGCTCGGGATAGTCTGAATAATTCCGGCAAGCCCGAGCGCGCTCGCCCGCAGGAGCGGAGATCTGACGGAAACGATCGCCAGGGGCAGGCTGATCGCAATACCGACAAGAATTGCGGACAGGCTCAGCAAAACGTGCCAGCCCAGATATTCCGGAAGATTGGAGAATGCCTCGGCAAACGCGCCCGCATCGCCGCTCATGCAGGGGCGCCCGACGGCATGGCAGAAGCGAGCGCCAGCGCCCGGCGGCGCGGACTTTCGACCATCGCGCGTACGAAATCGTCCGCGGGATCCGACAGCAACTCGCGCGGCGTGCCGACCTGCACCAGTCTCCCCCGGCGCATGAGTGCGATGCGGTCGGCGAGCAGGATCGCTTCGGTCATGTCGTGCGTCACCAGAATCGTGGTGAGCCCGAGACGGTCGTGGATTTGGCGGTAGTCGGAGGCAAGCTCATCGCGTGTCAGGGGATCGATCGCGCCGAACGGCTCGTCCATGAGCATGATGTGCGGGCTTGCGGCCAGCGCCCGGGCCACGCCCACGCGCTGCCGCTGACCTCCGGAGAGCGCTGCGGGAAACACGTCGCGCAGCTCGCGCGCGAACAGGCGCACCAACGCGAGCAGTTCGTCCACGCGCGCGGCGGTCTCCGCGGCGCCCCTGCCCAGGAGGCGCAGGACGATGCCGGCGTTTTCGGCCACTGTCATATTGGGAAAAAGCCCGATGTCCTGGAAGACGAACCCGATCTGCCGCCTCAGAGTCACGGGATCGGACTGGCGCACATCCACCCCGTCGATCAGGACGCAACCGTGCGAAGGTTCGATCAGGCGGTTGATCATGGCGAGCGTCGTCGTCTTGCCGCAACCCGAAGGGCCCGCCAGCACAAGGAATTCCCCTCTCGCCACTCGCAGGTTGACACCCTCCACAGCGGGGGCGCGCGTGCCATGTTGCTTGGAGAGCTCGCGAAGCTCGATCATGGAAGGGAAGCCGCGAAGGAATCGCCGTGCATCCTATACCTTGGGCGGGCGAAAGAGCTCGATTTCCACCGCGTCCAGATCCGGATGAATGAACTGCGAGGAGCGCCACACCTGACCTCCCGCAATGTCGGCCCAGTATTCGTTGGCAAATGTCCAGGCAAGCGCCGCGCTGGAGCACGACTCCACGGCATGCACGGTCTTCACGGGGGTGCCCAAAACGTCGATCTCTGCCGGGCCCGCGGGCGTCAGGGTGGACTCCACGACGATCCCGAACAGTTTGCGGTCGACAAAATCGAGGGCGCGTTTCGCGCGAGCTGGAGCGCGCAGATTTTGCAGGCCCGCCTGTAACGGGTCTGGTTCCGACAGGTCCGTCGCAGACAGATCATGCGGCAGGCCTGCCGTGCGCAGGATACGGCCCGCCTGTATTTCAAGCGCGATATGCGAGGAGGAAGTCCACAACGTGGAAGACCCGGTCTGGGCGGCCAGCACGAGCAGCGTTTGCCGCCCCCCTCCGACACGCACGCCGAGCGAGGCGAAAGGCACGCCCGCTACCTCCGCCAGCGTGGTCGCGGAACCACCCGAGAAAGGGTTGAGAGATTGCGCCAGCATGTGCGTCAGGGAGGCGTTGGCCGAGTTGGGATCGGAGGAGCAGCGCGCGAGCAGCGGCGCGGCCGCAGCGGCGAGAAGGGCGCGGCGACTCAGAGCCAAGGAGGTCGCCTCAGGGAAGGACGATTTCGTTTGCGCCGGAGAGAAGCTCCCCGTAGTCCGTCCGCCGTAGTTCATCGTAGAGCACCTGTTCGGGTTGAAGCATCTGACCGCCGTCGCGCGTCACAGGCCTCAGATTCGTGTCGAACTCGGCCTGACCGTTGACCGGGGCCATGAAATCCATCGGGATGCGGATGATGAAGCCTTTGTCGAAGGCGCCTTCGCCGAACTGCGCAAACGGCACATTGGTGACCGTCGCGAAGACCCCGATCTCGACCCCCGTGGCGAAGCGGCGCGACAGCGTCAGCGTGGCGCCCGTATCTCCGGCCAGATAGCGCCCCGCGTCGACCTCGCAATCCAGACCGTACCAGGGTGACTGATAGTAGACACTCACGTGCCCCGTCATCACGTGATAGGATTGAAGGTCGAACAGCCGGTCGAAGCCGCGCTGCCAGGCCTCGTAGAGCGTGGCGCCTAGCGCCCAGCGTTCTGTGTCCGGGCGCCACAGAATCTCCCCGCCCACGCCGGCAAACATGCTTTCCAGAATGCCACCGCGCGCCATCGCGTAGACTCCGGGCGCGAGCGTCGACACGTAGGTGCCCTGGAGCTCCGAGATGCCGTTCCTGCCCTTCTCGTAGTAGAGGTTCGCATCGCTGCGCACGTGCGGAAGCTCGCTGTTCGAGGGCAGCAGCTGGCCGAAATTGCTCGCAACGTTCGCTTGCACCTCTCCCTCCAGGCGGAACTGGCGGGTGAGGTCGACGCCGCCGCTCAGGCCCGCAAGCAGCTGGTAAAGATAAGGCTGATTGGGGTCGAACAGCGACTGATTGTAAACCGGCAGGATCGCCCAATCAGATTTCGGATAGGAGACGAGAGACGGCGAAATCCGCGCCGGCGTTACGCTCGTCTCCGCGGTGTGCATCTGGGGGAGAATTTCGCCGCCGCCGCCGTCGCGAGCGATGGTTCGCTCGAGCGCAGAACGCGGCACAACCAGTTCGCGTGTCGGCATGCCGTGGTCCAGACTCACGATGCGAAAGGTTTCGATTCCGGCCGGCATGGTGGCCATCAGCACCCGCGCCAATCGGCCATAGGCCTCAGGCTCGGTCCGGTAATGGGCGTTGGTGAACGCCACGTCCACTTGGGCGTCGTGGAACGCCATCGCCTCGATTTCGAGGCCCTGGGCGGCCGCGAGCCTGACGGCTTCGGAGCGCGCCTTTTCGGCCGCCTCGCTATCTCGCGCCTCGTCGGGCCAGGACGCCGCCTGCGCCAATTGCTGCCGGAGAAAGCGCGCGGCATCTTTCGTGGCGCAAAACCGCACGGGAATATTGGGCTCGCGCATGTCCGTGACGGCAACTTCGTGGAACCCGTTGTCACGGGCATCCTCGATCACCTGCGCGTAGCGGCTGCACTGCGCCGCCCTGTCCTTTACATAGGCAATCAGCGTGTCGCCGCGCGCATCAACGCTTTGGACCGGCGGCTCGCCCGCAACGACCCGGTCCCCGACGGGCTGCGCCTCCTCACCCGGGCGTATGCGAGCCGGCAGAGGATCGGCTCCGAAACGTTTGTCGAATGGCTCGTCCGCAGGATCCAGCGTTGCAGCGAGGCGTAGCATGGGCGTGCGCCCGTACATCCACGCCGCGCCAGCCTGCACGGAGGTCGACAGCTGGTAGGAAACACCCAGATTTACCTGCGTCAACGGTGAAAACACATGTTGCTCGGATTCAAGCCGATAAGAGTCGGAACTGTACTCGGCCAACGCCGTCAGTCCCGGGATCGGCGTCTCCCATGCGACGCCGCCGAACAGCGACGCGTTGGGACCATGAAAGAGCTGCGTGAGGTCGGGAAGACCGGACGTGGCTACGAGTCCCGTCGGCGACGACCGAAAGGCGAAGCTCGGAAGAATGAGCGCGAGCGGATTTTCGAACATCGCCGTGCTGGCCAATCTGCCCCAGCCCATGCCGAGGCTCACGTCGAGATAGCCCAGGCGTTTGGAGGCAACCAGGTATTCCGCACCCTCAAGACCGGTGCCGATAAGGTCGTTGACTCCCACCGTGATATCCGGCCATCCGTCGGTCTCGTTCTGCAAACGGATGCGAACGCCGAAGCTGCGGTCATAGTAGGTGCCGCCCGAGAAGACCTGTCCCGCATTGAACAGATTTTTTGTGCCTATGTCACGGAAGGAACCCTCGGCCCATGGCATTGCCTGGAAACTGAAACCGTAGCGTTGGGTGAAACCCGTACCTGCCGCCCAGATGTTGAAACTGCCGTCAGGTGACATGCGCGCGGACGGCATGTCGAGAAGGCCCGGAGAACCATAGAAATTCAGGGTGGGAATCGAGTCGGCGGATTGCGCCCGCGCGGACGCGCCCCACAATGTGGAGATCGCCACACAGGAGAGGGCAGCGCGTCGGACTGCCGAGCTCTCGCGCAGTCGTTGCGGACCAGAGGACTGCGTCATGCCCCCTTTTACCGAAAGGATCTCCAACGCGTTCATTTCCGCGGCGGTCCACTCTTGAACGCCATGATGCGGTTCGTTCCGCGTTCCGCGACACGCGCGGTTGGTTGTGTCATTACCAAATGGTGCACTGACAAAGGGACGCAAACGGCGGATCCCAGTATCATACATTTTCTGCGACCGGGCAGATGCTTTCGCTCGCTGCGGGCCGCAGGAAAGACAATCCTGTGAGCAATTCAATATTTTCGGGAGGTTGTGCGCCGCCAACGCTGGCGAGCTGTTAAATACCTGTCCTGTGACCTTTGATTCTCCCGAACCAATGGTGATAGCGAACATGATGCCCGTAAGGGCGGCCGGTCGGTGCCGCAATCGCCTGCCGCGGCGACGCCTTCCTGTCTCGCCGCATGCGAATTCTGCCGAGACGAAAGGGCGGGTGGTCCGGGCCGCGGCCATAGCGGCGATTCTATTATTGGCATCTGCGTTGAACGCGGCTCACGCAGCAGATAGCGCCGACGGAATTTGTGCCACCACCTCGGATCCCGCTGCCTGTCAACAAATGCTCGAGGGCACTCTGAACCAAGCCGGGCAGTCTTCCCGGGGACAGGGGGGGAGTGGTTCCGTCGAACAATTGCTGCAGGGCCTGACGCAGGGGCAATCGTCATCGGGCGTGCCGGGTACTGCGCCCGGACCACAACCCTCCGTCATCGTGACTCCGACGCAACAATCTTCGATGCATCCCGCCGAATCATCCCGTCTCGAGGAGATTTATTCGCGACGTGCCGGGACCCCGTTGAGCCAGTTCGGCTACAGTCTCGTCGGCAGCGGTGGCTCGGTGTCCGCCTTGCAGATCGGAGCGGTGCGGGACCAATACATTCTGGGCCAGGGTGACGAAGTCATCGTGACGCTTCGCGGCCAGGAAAACGCCACCTACAATGTTTTTGTGGACCGCGATGGGAATGTTACCCTGCCGCGATTGCGTCCCATCTCCGCGTCCGGCCGCCATTTCGGCGATTTCCGCCAGGATCTCGATGCCGCCATAAAAACCGGTTACATCCAGACGCAGGATTACATCACGATAGGACAGGTTCGCCAGGTTTCGGTCAACGTCGTGGGCGAAGTGTTCAATCCCGGCGTCTATGGATTGAGCGGGCTCTCCACCGTGCTGGACGCCATTCAGCTCGCCGGGGGCATCAGCAAGACCGGATCGCTGAGGAACGTGACGGTCGTCCGCGACGGTCGGGCGCTCCACATCGATCTCTACCGCTTCCTGTCGCCCGCAGGGCGGACCCCCGACACCACGCTGAGACAGGATGATCGCATCGTGGTCGCGCCGATCGGCGCGACGGTCGCCGTAGCCGGCGAAGTGCGCCGGCCCGGCATTTACGAGCTCGAGCCGGGCGCGCATGCCGCCACGGCGAGCTGGCTGATCGACATTGCCAACGGCTACACGATCCGCGGGGCCTACCGCCTTACGATCCTGCGCACGCGCGCCGACGGGAAGCTCGAAACCGTCGGCATCACCGGCCGCGAAGGCGCCGCCCTGCGCGATGGGGAAATTCTCAGCGTGAACAGTTCGGTAAATTATACCATCGGAAAGGTCGTGCTTGCCGGAAATGTGACTTTGCCGGGCGACTATCCGCTCAACCGGACCCGGACACTGCGCGATCTCCTGCCTTCGGCGGAAGCGTTCCTGCCGCTTACCTACACGCCATTTGCCTTCATCGTCCGATTGAACCGGACAACATTGCAGCGTCAGGTTATTCCCTTCTCGGTCCAGCAAGTGATAGAAGGCAAGTTCAACATCGATCTGCAATCAGAGGACGTCGTCCATATTCTGACCTTCAACGCGATGCGCCAGCTGATCGCCATTAGTACCGCACCCGAGAACTCGCAGGGCGCACGTTTTGTGCTTGGGACGTCCGACCGCTCCCGATGCGCAGATGAGGACAACGGAATTCGCGATTTGCCCCGTCCGGATAGGGCACGTTACCTTTCTGCGTTGAAGTCTTTGCCTTGTCGCCCCCCTGCCGAGACCGGAACACCACCGACTTCCGGGCTGCAATGGCCTATGCTCTTGGGCTCGGATCAATTGCAGTCCTCCGCCGCAGTCGCGCGGGCGCTTGGCGTCAACAGCCAGCGCAAGTCGGAAGACACTTCTGGCGCCGGCCAGACGGCCGGCCCGGGCGCTACGGGCGAAGCGTCGGGCACCATGGGGATGGGATCTCCCGCGCCCGGCGACACCGGAAACGGGATCTCTGCTGCAGCGACAGCAGGAAGCGGTGCGGGCAGTTCCGATAGTACGGCTTCGCAGACTGCCCCCGGAAGTGTCGAGGGTCTTTCCACGGAGGAGGCGTCCACGCTTGGTTATGTGGTCGACGATTATCGCGTGACGATCGAAGGTGGCGTGCGTCAGCCGGGAGACTATCTCGCAGCGCCCGGGGCGACGCTCGAAGAAATCGTTGATGCCGCCAATGGGCTTACGCCGGAAGCCGATCTCGATGCCATCGAAGTCACTTCGGTCGCCATCGACAACGTTGGCGGACATTCGATCACGACACGCAAGCGCTATTCTCTTACGCCCGAAACGCTCGGATCGATCGCGCTGCAACGTCTGGACGTGGTCGAGATCCCGAACGTGCCGAGCGAGCAGGATCCGGGCAACGTTGCAATCGAAGGGGAAGTAATTTTCCCCGGCACCTTCCACATTCTGAAGGGTGAAAAATTGTCATCGGTCTTGTCGCGCGCAGGAGGCCTGACAAAGCAGGCCTATCCACTGGGTGCCGTTTTTCAAAGACCTGCGGTGGCCCGTGTCCAACAATCTGCCTATGATCGCGAGGCCGACGACCTTCAGAAACAGTTGATGGCCTCCGTCGCGCAAGGGGGAGGCGTGCTTTCGTCCGCGGGCGGACAGTCACTCGGGCTCTCGCCGGAAGCGGCAGGATTTCTGGAGGATGTGATCCGCCAATTGCGGGAAAAATCCGCGGACGGTCGGATTTCGATCATCGCAGACCCGGTCGCTCTGGCAGCCAGTCCGGACGCCGATATCGAGCTGCAGCCCGGCGACCGCCTGTTCGTCCCCAAGCGGCCAAGCGAAGTGATGGTGACGGGTGAGGTTCTGAACCCGGGCAACTTCAGATACTCGCCGAAGCTCGATGCGTCGGCCTATATCGGTCTTTCCGGCGGCTACGATCGGTATGCCGACGACGACCATGTCTTCGTCATCAATCCCGACGGCACATCGCGTGCTATTTCCGATCAATTGTTTGAGTTCAATTCCGACAGGCTTGCCCCCGGTAGTGTCGTAGTCGTGCCGCGCGATTTAAAACCTCTGGATCTGGGGGCCCTCACCGTTACGGTTGCCAAGGTGCTGTCGGATTTCGCAATCACGGCTGCCTCGCTGGCAGTTCTTGCCCACAGCAACAACTGATACACGAGGTGCGCCGCAGCAGCTGAACGGCATGCTGCCTGCTCGTTTCGGAGTCCAAGCTGCATGTCAGACCTCCTCGAGGACGACACTTCGCAAGCCTCCCTGGGTCAGATGCTCAGCATTTCGAAGCTGTGGTCCGACCTGCGTACCTATTACCTGCTGCTGGTTTTGCTGGTGGCCCTTGCTCTTGCCCTTGCTTTTCTCTTCGTCGCGGTCAAGCAGCCGGTCTACACGGCCACCGCCGTCGTGGGGCCTGCCGACAATTCGGACCAGCCTTTCGGGCAGGACCTGGGAAGCGCCGTCAGCGGTCTCGGCGGCATTGCCAAACATTTGCATGTCGGCGGGGCGCTGGGGCAGCAGGGGCTGGACGACAAGTTCGACGAATACAGCTCGCTTCTCACTTCGAATCGTCTTGCACAGGTCCTGATCCGGAAAAATCGTTTCCTTCCTGAGATATTTTCAGACGCCTGGGACCCGGTCCACCGAACCTGGCTGTCGCATGACGATGTCATTCACCGCAGCATCGACGATCTGAAGTCGCTTCTGCACCGGCCTGTCAAGGCCGCGCCGGACCAGGACGATCTGGTAAAGTATTTTAAGGATAACCTGATCGTAGACCCCTCACTCGATACGTCGTTTGCGACGGTCTCGTTGCGGTTCCGCGACCCGGGCGCCGCCGAGCGCCTGCTGGGCATCATTCTCCTCGAAGCCGACAACATCATCCGGCAGGACAAGCGGCGCGATGTTTCGGCGCGCATCGCCTTTCTCAACACCGCGCTCGAGCATCTGTCGCTCGCCGATCAGAAACCCCAGCTGATCGACATCCTGTCCGACCAGGAACAGGAAATGATGATGATCGAATCCGATCACCGCTATGCCTCGACTCTGATCGACACGCCGCATGCTTCGCTCAAGCCAAGCTCGCCTTCGCCCGTTTCGGATACGGTCGTGGCCCTTGCCCTGGCCGCGATCGCATGGCTCGGGATCGTACGCCTGACGCCGGCCACGGGACGCCGGCGGCGCATACTCGCGGCTTTCGCGCGGGGATCGCGGAGCAGAAGCGAGCCCCCGCCGCTAACTGCCGGTAACTCCTTCCCCGAAACCTTCCCACCCCGGTCGCCAAATTCTCCTACGGCAGTTTCACCACGGTCGCCAGCACGGCCGCGCCGGCCAGCATGACCTCGCCGACCAGCGTGGTGGCCGGGCTCTTCATATCGTAAGAGGGGGAATACCAGCCGAGCATCGGCACCTCGCAGCCGCGCACGGCGCGCCAGGCAAGCGCCGGCGGCAGCTCCATCCGGATAACAGACTCCCCGCAACGAAGCTCGGCTGCCGCGCCGTGAAGCTCGCAGCCGATACCGGGATGGAGATGAAAGAACATCCGGCAGAGCGCCGCCTTAGCAACGCGCACCTCGTCGCGAATCGCGATCTCGCCGCGCTCGCGGTCGAGCGCGAGGTTGCGCTTATGGCGCCCCCCTGCACGCAGATAGCCGTCATGTTCGCCGCTCGCAAAGCCCATAGGCGAATCGGCGGCAAAGCCCATCGCGCCCAGGAGCCGCGTACCGGCGTGGCGCGTCCAAAGAAACGGGCCGCCGCTCACCGACTGGTCGGCGCCCCCCAGCTCGATCGTGTTGTGCGCCCGGGTCGCGCGGAAATATTCCCGCGCGGCGCCGCGATAAGCGAGAGTGCCGGGGTCCACGAGAACAGGCACGCCGCCATACCGCAGCTCCACCGCCAGCGCATCGGCATGGCCATGCGCCGCGATGGAAAGAAAACCGAGGGGACCGATGTCCAAGACGCAATAGATTTCGTGGGGCGTTCCGCGCCGGGCGCGAAGAATCGCCAGGCCGGCGCCATCGAGAAAAGTTGCGGGAGGCTCCGGCGGGGCCCTCCCCGCCGGCGGACAGGCGAGGGGCGCCAACAGCCAGGCGCGCAGCGAACGCGGGGCGCGTGTCTCCTCTCCGAACCAGGCTTGCGAGAGATAGGCAAGATCGATCCAGCGGTCGTGACCCGGTGCGTCGAGCAGGAGGCCAGTGGCGTCATCGCTGTCGCCCTGGCGCGGAGGGTGGCCGCTCACGTCGGAAATGTCGTCGAGACAGGCGAGCATGCGGCGGGCGCAATCCCACAGAGTGACGCCCAGCGCACTGCCGCTCAGCTCCCCCTCGACGAGACAAACCAGCAGCGCCTCCAGCACGAAGCCAAAATAGTCGGAAGCGAGTTCGCGGCTATATCCGTTGGGGAAAATCTGCCGCGGAAACTCCACTTCGAGGATGCGGGCCGCGCGGAGACGCCACGCTGGCGATTTGACGTGCCAGGGCATGCAGCAGGTGGAAACATAAAGGCCGGCCATCTCGCAAAGGAGATGGTTGTTGGCGGACGACCCGTGACTGCGGCGGTGCGCGAGCCACCACTGGTGCCGAACCACCGAGTCCACGAATGCAGGATCGTTTTCGAAGTGCTCCCGCGCGGACGGCCACGCTTCGAGCAGTCGGCGCGTCCAGGCGAAAGCGATGAGGCGCAATCCGATCTCGATTCCGCTCGACCAATGAATGCCGCGCAGGAACGGGTTGGCCACGATCCACGAATCGATCTGCGTCACCGCCGCCCGCGCATAGCGATCATCGCCTGTCAGCCAGAAGGCCATGGCGAGCAGGGTCGTGTGGTGGTGGCGCGACAGCTCCCATACATACTTCGCATCGAAACCGGCGCGCGCGCCGGAGAGCGCGATATCGAACGCATAGGCATCGCGAGGCGACTGCGTGTCGTTCCTCGCATCGCGGTGCCAGTCGACGCGCGCTGTGACGTCGCTCCGCCGAACCGCGAACACAGGCCATTCGCCGTCGAGCAGCCTGTCGGCCACGCGCAGGAGACTTGCGCAGGCCTCGACCGGCGCCTCCTCCGACCGCCCGCGCGACAGGCCGCCCGCGAAATGCCGCTCGCCCGGAACGCCATCGGAGCGGGAGTCAAAGCGGCGCGAGCGCCAGGTTTCCTGCTGGAATCGATCGGCAAGCCGCTGCGCAATTTCACGCGGCCCCATGGCGGCGAGACGCCTTGCGTACCAGGAGATGTCCATTCAGGCGCTCATCATTGGAATTGTCGCAGGCTCGCACCGCGGATTCGCCGTCCTCCGCCCGCGCTGCTCGCGCCCGTGCTCAGGGCTTTGGGGACGGCGCCTGCAGCGTCCAGGTCACGATCTGGGCGAGCGCCGCGTCAGACGCCTGGTCGAAGGCCGCGACGACGCTGTCGACGCTGTTCTGGCTCGCGCGGGCGGTCTGCCGCGCGTCGAGAGAGGCCACCACCTCGCCGCGCGTATTCACCAGCTTCGCCTCGATCTCGACGATCACCAGGGGCGGGGCATCTCCATTGTCGTATTGGGCATCAAAATCGCGAATCTCGCTTTCCAGCGAGTAATCCGCATGAAGGCCGCCCGATTCTCGCGCGACCGCGGGGATGCGGCCGCTCTTCTCGAAGGCCTCGACGAGCAGTTGCTGCACCAGCCGCGGCACGGAATCGCTCCACTGCGCGTCGGCATAGTAATCCATCCGGGCACCGCGCAGGAGCGCGATACGATCGGTTTCCAACGTCCGCGACACGTCGGGTGCAGACACCGCGAGCTGCCAGGAAACGGGCGGGCCCTGGGCGCCGGAGGGGGGGAAGGCGGGCTGCAGCCGATAGATCTGCGCGGGCGGATTGGAGGGGCCGAGAAGGCTGCCGCAGCCGGCGAGCGCGAGCGTCGCGGCAACGGCCAGAAGCAGGCTGCGCCGGGTCGGTGAAAGAAATTTCTCTGTCATGGCGGCGTGTATCCCTTGCGCCGGTCGCCGAAGAGGAGGCGCGTCGGTTCATGCTGAAGCTCGTCGGAGAGACGGGTCAGACTCCGCACGAGGTCACGGGTCTGGCCCGTAAGCTGGTCGAAGCGCGCGCCGTTGACCTGTGTATCCAGATCGCCCGAGAGCTTGTCGACGTCGTCGGAGAGACGATCGAGCTTCTGCGTCGTCTGTTTGGTGTTCACGAGCACCGTGTGCAGATCGGCGAGATCCGCGTTGATGCCGGTGGAGGCGGACGCCAGGTTGGTGAGCGTCCGGTCGAAATCCGCCGAATGCTTCACGAACGTCGCGGTGACGTCGCGCAGATTGGAGAGCGTCTGCGCGATGGACTGCCGGTTGCGCGCGCTCAGCACGTCGTTCAGCCGGTCCGCGATGACGTTGATCTTGGCGAGAAGCTGGGGCGCCGATTGCTCGAGTTGCTGCAGCGTCGAGGGCTTGGACCGGATCACGGGATATTCGCCGAACATGGTGCGGGGCAGCACGGGCGCGGATTTCGATCCCCCGTCGATCTCCACATAGGCGCCGCCGGTGAGGCCTTCGCTGGCGATCGACGCCATCGAATCGCTGTGGACCTGCAGGGACGGATTGAGCTGGAGCGTGACGATGACGCGTTTGGGGTCGTTGGGATCGAAATCGACCGCGGAAACGCGCCCCACCTGGATGCCGTTGTAGCGCGCGAGCGTGCCGTCGCCGAGGCCCGTGACGCTGCCTGAAAAGTAGGTGTGGTAATAGGCGAATTCCTGCGTGTACTGCGAGCCGCCCAGCCACAGGAGCGCAACCACGAGGCCGAGCAGGCAAACGAGGACGAACACTCCCACGGCGACGTAATTTGCTCTGGTCTCCATCGCTTCAGCCTTGCTCCCCGAGAGCCGCCCGCCCCCGCACGCCCGAGAAATATTCGTGGATCCAGGGATCGGGATCCTGCCTCAACGTCGCAATCGTTCCCACCTTGATTTTCCTGTTCACCAGCACGGCGATGCGGTCGGTTATCGCCCGCAGAGTATCGATATCGTGGGTCACGAGGAACACGGTAAGCCCCAGGCTCTGCTGAAGGTTCCGAATCAGCTCGTCGAATTGGGCGGCCGAGATGGGATCGAGCCCAGAGGTGGGCTCGTCCAGAAAGAGCAGCTCCGGGTCGAGAGCCAGCGCCCGGGCCAGCCCGGCGCGCTTCGTCATGCCCCCGGAAAGCTCGGAGGGATATTTCTGGGCGGTTTCCGGCGGCAACCCCACCAGCGACAGTTTCATCGCGGCCAGCTCGTCCATCAGCTCCTGGCTCATATGGGTCCATCGGCGCATCGGCACCTCGATATTCTGCGCGACCGTCTGGGAGCTGAACAGCGCGCCCCCCTGGAACAGCACGCCCCAGCGCAATTGCAGTCCACCCAGATCCTCGCTGTCCGCCTCCGCGGTCTCGCGGCCGAGCACCTGGATGCTCCCAGACTGCGGTTTGTTGAGGCCGACGATCGAGCGCAGCAACACGGATTTGCCGCTTCCCGAGCCGCCCACCACCCCCAGCACTTCGCCGCGTTTCACGTCGAGATCGAGGTGGTCGTGCACCACGGAATCCCCGAACGCGTTCACCAGCCCGCGAATGCGGATCACCACGTCGCCGGGTCGACCTTCGTCCTGCATCAGAAGCCCAGCACCGAGAAGACAATCGAGAGCCCCGCGTCCAGCGCGATGATGCGGAAGATCGACTCGACCACCGAGCGGGTCGTCAGCTTGCCGACGCTGGCTGCGTTGCGCTCGACACGCATGCCCTCGAAGCAGCCAACCAGGGCAATGACAAAGGCGAACACCGGCGCCTTGATGAGGCCGACGAGCAGCGTCCTGAGCGTGATCGCGCCTTCGAGCTCGCGCATGAAGGCGGGAATGGTGATGCCGAGATCGAAATAGGTCATCACCATGCCGCCGATGATGCCGACGACGTCCGCGAAGAAGGTGAGGAGCGGCAGCGCCACCATCAGGCCGAGCACGCGCGGCAGCACGAGAATTTCCCCGAGATTGAGGCCGATCGTCTGCATCGCGTCGGTCTCTTCGTTGACGCGCATCGTGCCGATCTGGGCGGTAAAGGCGGAGCCCGAACGGCCGGCGACGATGATCGCGGTGACGAGCCCCCCCAATTCGCGCAGGAAGCCCACACCCAGAAAATCGATGGTGTAGATCTGGGCGCTGAAGCGCTTCAACTGGTCTGCGCCCTGATAGGCGAGCACGATGCCGAGCAGAAAGGCGAGCATTCCCACGATCGGCAGCGCGGTAAGGCCCGTCTCCTCGATCTGGTGGATGAACGCCGGAAAAGGCAGTTCGCGGCGCGGGGCGACCACGGCCTCGGACGTCTCGACGGCGACGCGGCCGAGAAATCCCACAAGGTCGTAGCTTTGTCGTGCGACATGGATCGTGCCGCGTCCAAGCCGGGCGAGGTAGTCTTCGAGTTTGTGCCGGGGGGGGTGGGTGACCGGCGGCGCGATGCATTCCTTTTCCAGCCGCTCGAAGAGCTGCCGGTAGCGCTCCGGCAGATCGATGCTGGAGACGCGGGCATTTTTCGCTTCCAGCTCGCGCTTTGTGCGCAGGATCAACCACGCGCCCGCACTGTCGAGAAGCACGATCCCGGAACCGTCGATGGCGATGTCGGCCGAACCGCCAGCGTCGATCCCATGAAGCTCCCGATCCATGCGCGCCGCCTCGGCAACCACCCATTCTCCGCCGATCACCAGGCGCGCGGAGCGCCCCTCCTTCTCCAGCCTCAGCGTGGCCGGGGTGGCAATCGTGATCGCGGGCGCGAGATTTCTCATGGACGGGCGAGATTGCGCTATCCGGAATGGAGGGTCAAAGCGGCCGACCAGACGCCGGCGTCGGGACGGTGAACTGTAAACATGATTTGCTCGAATGGCGTCGGCGCGCCGACGGCGACGGATACCGTGCTCAATATGGGCGACCTCGAAGACCTGCTCGCCTCCGGCAGTGTCGAGGTGACAACAACCGGCTCCGGGGTGCAGGCCAACAATATCGATGTGGACGCGCCGCTGTCCTGGTCGAGCGCGCACGCGCTTGCGCTGGATGCCTATGAGTCGATCGCGGTCGGCACGAAGGTATCCGTCCAAGACCGGGGCGGCCCGACCCTCATGACCAAAGACGGCGGCAGCGGAGTGGTGTTTTCAATCAGCGGGAAAGGTGACGCTGTTTTTCAAAATCTTTCAAGCCAGGTTACGATCAATGGCACGAGTTTCATACTCGTCGACAGCGTCGGTAGCGTCCTAATTTGAATTTCCGGGCAATTTTACGTCGGGTTTGGAGCCGTCTCCCAATTCACGCGCCATCCCGTTCTGGATACTTACCTTCTGCATCGAATTTGTCGTTGCGCCCAGGTCCGCAGCGTAGAGGCCTCTCAAATAAGCGATGTCGCTGTCGGTGAGCTTGTCAGGTTTCGGGCGCGATCCGCACTCGGACGACATCAGATCGAGGATGCTCGGCAGGTCGTTGCACTGGTCAAGCGAGCGGGGCTCCGAAAGCGCAAGAATCGTAATGTAGTCCGACACGGGACCGATCTCGTGACCGGCGATTTCCCGCGTATTGGCCACGATCAGAACATTGATGAGCGAGCTGATGCGGCGCCCGGGAATTCTGCTACCCAGGCTCACGCGGTCGGGCGCGCTGCGGTAGGCACTATCAATCCTCGGTGTCTTGTCGTCTCCGGATTTCGTAGTTCCGTCAGGCTCGACGCTCGTTACCGGCGAGATCGAGTCGTCAATCAGACGTGTGGCCGTGACATACCAGCCCTGAATCGTGTGAATGACTTCGAGAAGACGCGGTGTCTCGTGTACGTAATGCATCCCGAGAATTGCACCCCTGGTGCGCTCCGCGAGCGACTTCACGACAACCTCGGGCTCGTCGGTGAACAGTATCTCGATGTTTGGCTTGCACTTTCCCGTAGTGTCTGTCTTGGCGCCGACACTCGCCGCCACCTGAACCACGCGCGCCGAGACGAAATCGTCGAAAGACTGAGGCAGCCCCAGCGTTACCGGACAAACGGGCCCGATATCGTCGCGCATATATTGCCCGGTCTTGCGATTGGTCGCTGCATGTAAGTCGACGAATTGTGAAACGATCGTGTCGATATCCTGCTGGGACCTGTGGCCGGTAACGATGACGGTCTCTGGCTTGCGAGCTGGCTGCGTTGCCGGCGACGGAGCGGACTGCGCCGACGCGGCCCCAGACAGAAACACTACGCAGCCCGCGAGAGCCGCCACTCGTAGACGCCGCACTGGAGCACCTCCCTTGATTACTACTCTTGCCACTTTTACCGCGAGCGGGTGGCTTGGCGAACATCCATGGCGGTATGCCTTACCTCATCGCCATTCCACCTGCGAAGAAATAGTCGCTGAAACAAATCGTTCACGTCATCAGCAGAAACCGAAGGGTGCGCCTGTATCGCTCCACTATTGAATCGCGTGCGTGGTGCCGTCCGCCACTGACGAGTTTTTGCCCCTGGCGCCACACGCAATCGATTGCGGCGGCGGCAAAAATCCAGCTGTCGAGAAGGGCGTCGTCCTTGCGCCCGGCCAGCGCGGGATCATTCGCGTCGAGACTCACCAGATCGGCGCTCGCGCCAGCGCAGAGGCCGGAGGATGACTGTCCCAACGCCTGCGCGCCGCCCGCGATCGCGCCGTCGAACAGCGCACGGCCGGTGGACGCGCCGGGGGTCCGGGGCCACAGGTTGCGCGCGCGGCGCATGAGGCGCTGCGCATATTCGAGCATGCGCAGTTCCCCGGCAGCCTCGATGTGCACGTTGGAGTCGGTACCGATTCCGAACCGGCCGCAAGCGGCGAGATAGACCTCTGCCGGAAACACGCCGTCGCCGAGATTGGCTTCGGTCACGGGGCAAAGACCGGCCGCCGCGCCACTGCCGGCGAGGCGCGTGGTCTCCTGTGCGGACATGTGCGTGGCATGAACGAGGCACCAGGCGGGGTCGACAGGCGTATGGTCGAGCAACCATTCGACGGGACGCGCGCCGCACCAGGCAAGGCAATCCTCCACTTCTCTTGTCTGCTCCGCGGCGTGGATGTGCACGGGACCTCCGCGCGCAAGCCCAAGGATCGCGGAGAGTTCCTCCGGCGTCACCGCGCGCAGGCTGTGGGGCGCCACGCCGAGATTGGCGTCGGGAAGCGCGGCAATCGCGTGCGCGCCAGACTCCATCAGCGGCGCAAACGATTCCAGATCGCTCAGGAACCGTCGCTGACCGGCGCTCGGCGGTGCGCCTCCGAAATTGCCATGCGCATAGAAGACGGGAAGCAGGGTCAGCCCGATCCCGGTTTCCTGCGCAGCGGCGGCAATGCGCGAAGCCATTTCGCCGGGATCGTCGTAGGGCACGCCTGCAGGATCGCGATGCAGATAGTGAAACTCGCCCACGCGGGTGAAGCCCCTCTCCAGCATCTCGACATAGGCGAGGGCTGCGATCGCCTCGACATCATCGGGCGTGAGCCGATCCAGGAACCGATACATGATCTCGCGCCAGGTCCAGAAATTGTCGTCCGCCGGTCCGCGCGTCTCGGCGAGTCCGGCCATGCCGCGCTGGAAGGCGTGGCTGTGCACATTGGCGAGGCCCGGAATGGCAACGGCGTGGCGTTCGTCGCCGGGCGCTGACGCGACCCCTGTGTCGATATTTGCGATGAGGCCGCCTGCAACCTCGATGCGCACGTCCCGTGCCCAGCCCTGGGGCAGCAGCGCGGTGTCGAACCAGAGCATCCTCGTCCCGTTGCAAGCCCGCTTTCGCGGACATAAGAGACGTTCCCGCCCGCCGAGCCAAGCGGGACTCTGCGAGGTTCGATGCGCTGCAACACGATCTGGCACAATGCGCGCCTTCTGACGCTCGCGCCTGACCTGCCGGGGCTCGGCGCGATCGAGCAGGGCTGCATTGCGGAAGCGGACGGCCGCATCCTCTATGCGGGCGCCACGGCGGACGCGCCGGCCTTCGAGGCCGCAACGCGCACCGATTGCGAGGGCCGCTGGATCACGCCGGGGCTGATCGATTGCCACACTCATCTTGTGCATGGCGGCGACCGCGCGCGGGAATTCGAGCTGAGGCTTGCCGGCGCAAGCTATGAGGAAATCGCGCGCGCAGGCGGCGGAATTCTTTCGACCGTGAAGGCGACGCGCCGCGCAAGCGAGGACGACCTCGCCTCGTCCGCGCTGTCGCGTCTCGATGCGCTGATCGCCGAAGGTGTGACGACCGTCGAGATCAAATCCGGCTACGGACTGTCGCTGGAACAGGAAATAAAACAACTCGCGGTCGCACGCCGCCTCGCTGCGGAGCGAAGGATCGATGTGGTGACAACCTTTCTGGCCGCTCACGCTCTGCCGCCCGAGATGCAAGGCGACAAGGATGGGTACATCGACATGGTGTGCGGCCAATGGATACCCGAGATCGCGCGCGCGGGGCTGGCCGATGCGGTGGACGGATTTTGCGAGACCATCGCTTTTTCGCCCGACGAGATCGCTCGCGTGTTCGAGGCCGCGACAGCGCACGGGCTGCGCGTGAAGTTGCACGCCGACCAGCTTTCGAATCTGGAAGGCGCCGCGCTTGCCGCGCGTTTCGGTGCACTCTCCGCCGATCATCTCGAATGGAGCGACGAGGCGGGCATCGCCGCAATGGCGCGCGCGCGCGTCTGCGCCGTCCTGTTGCCGGGCGCATATTACTTCCTGCGCGAGGCTCGGCCGCCGCCCACGGCGCTCCTGCGCAAGCATCGCGTTCCGATCGCCATCGCTACCGATTGCAATCCCGGGACGTCGCCGCTCACCTCGCTGTTGCTTGCGATGAACATGGCGGCGACGCTGTTCCGTCTCACGATAGACGAGTGCATCGCCGGCGTGACCCGCGAGGCGGCGCGCGCGCTGGGCCGACTCGAAGCGCTCGGCACGCTCGAAGCGGGCAAAATCTGCGACCTCGCCATCTGGAACATCGAGCAGCCGGCGGAACTCGTCTATCGCATGGGGTTCAATCCGCTCCACGCGCGCGTGAAGGCCGGCGCATGAGCGGGATGCCTGCATGGCTTTCGGTCGCACGAGGCGATGCGCCGCTGATCGTCTCCATGCCCCATACCGGAGACAAGATTCCCGGGGACCTCACGCCGCACTTTGTTTCGCTCTGGCTCGCACGCAAGGATGCCGATTGGTGGATCGACCGCCTCTACGATTTCGCGCCGGATCTGGGAGCCACCGTGATCCGGACCGCGCTGTGCCGCAGCGTCATCGACGTGAACCGCGATCCGTCCGGCCGCTCGCTCTATCCCGGACAGAACACCACCGAACTGTGTCCCACCACGAGCTTTGACGGCGAATCGCTCTATCGCCAAAATTGTGCGCCGGACGCCGAAGAGATCGGGGAGCGCCGCGAAAAATACTTCGAGCCTTATCACGCGGCGTTACAGGGGGAGATCGCGCGGCTGAGGGAGCGCCACCGGAAAATCGTGCTCTTCGAAGCCCATTCCATCCGCTCGCGGATCCCGCGCCTGTTCGAAGGCGAATTGCCTCACATCAATATCGGCACGAATTCCGGCGTCAGCTGCGTCCCCGAACTGACTGCCGCCATCGAGAATGTTTGCGATTTTCGTGGGCCTGGTCACACCTTCACCCAAGTCGCAAACGGGCGCTTCAAGGGCGGCTACACGACGCGGCACTACGGCGCGCCCGCGCTAGGGGTGCACGCCGTGCAGCTTGAACTCGCCATGCGCGGTTACATGGAGGAACCGGCCGCGCCGTCGCCCGACAACTGGCCCTCCTCGTATGATCTCTCCCGCACGAGCGCCATGCGCGCGGTCTTGCGGCGCGTTCTCGAAACCTGTCTGCACCTTGCGAGCGAACCATGACGCGCCTCGACAATGCCCGTTCGATCCGCGCGCCGCGCGGCACGGAACTGAATGCGAAGAGCTGGCTCACCGAAGCACCCCTCAGAATGCTGATGAACAATCTCGACGCGGAAGTCGCGGAGCGGCCGGAAGAGCTGGTCGTCTACGGCGGCATCGGCCGCGCCGCGCGCGACTGGGAAAGCTACGATCGGATCGTGGCAACGCTGAAGCGGCTCGAAGCCGACGAGACGTTGCTGGTGCAATCCGGAAAGCCGGTGGGCGTGTTCGGGACACATCCCGACGCGCCGCGCGTGCTGATCGCCAATTCCAACCTTGTGCCGCATTGGGCGGATTGGGATCATTTCAACGCGCTCGACCGCAAGGGCCTGATGATGTACGGCCAGATGACCGCCGGCAGCTGGATCTATATCGGCAGCCAGGGGATCGTTCAGGGCACTTACGAAACTTTCGCGGAGTTGGGCCGCCGGCATTACAATGGCTCACTCGCCGGACGCTGGATACTGACCGCGGGGCTCGGCGGCATGGGCGGAGCGCAGCCGCTTGCGGCTACGATGGCAGGCGCTTCGATGCTCGCCATCGAATGTCAGCCCTCGCGTATCGAAATGCGGCTGCGCACGAAATATCTCGATGCGCAGGCGCAGTCGCTCGACGAAGCACTGCGGATGATCGAGCAGTCGACGCGTAACCGACAGCCGATTTCCGTCGGTCTGCTCGGCAACGCGGCGGAGATCCTGCCTGAACTGGTGCGGCGCGGCGTCAGGCCCGACGCAGTCACCGACCAGACTTCCGCCCATGACCCTGTCAACGGCTATCTGCCGAAAGGCTGGACGCTTGCCCAGTGGGAGAACCGCCGGGCGAGCGATCCCAAGGGTGTGGAACACGCCGCGAAGCGCTCGATGGCGGAGCACGTTCGCGCGATGCTCGATTTTCACAGGCTTGGCATACCGGTGGTCGACTACGGCAACAACATCCGCCAGATGGCAAAGGATGAAGGCGTAGCGGACGCGTTTGATTTTCCCGGATTCGTTCCCGCCTATATCCGTCCGCTCTTCTGCCGCGGCATCGGGCCGTTCCGCTGGGCTGCCCTATCGGGCGATCCGGACGACATCTTCCGCACCGACCAGAAAATGAAGGAGCTGCTGCCGCACGATTCACATCTTCATCATTGGCTCGACATGGCGCGCGAGCGCATCCGCTTCCAGGGACTGCCCGCGCGAATCTGCTGGATCGGACTGGGCGACCGCGATCGCGTGGGCGTTGCCTTCAACGAGATGGTTGCCCGCGGCGAGCTGAGGGCCCCGATCGTGATCGGCCGCGATCATCTGGATTCCGGTTCCGTCGCGTCTCCCAACCGGGAAACCGAAGCGATGCAGGACGGATCGGACGCAGTCTCCGACTGGCCGTTCCTGAACGCGCTCCTCAATTGCGCGAGCGGCGCGACCTGGGTTTCCATCCATCATGGCGGGGGCGTGGGCATGGGATTTTCGCAGCATGCAGGAATGGTGATCGTCTGCGACGGCACGAAAGATGCTGCGCGCCGCATCGCGCGCGTGCTCTGGAACGATCCCGCCACCGGCGTCATGCGCCACGCGGATGCCGGATACGAGACGGCGATCGCGTGCGCGCGGGATAACAAGCTCGATCTGCCGTCCCTTGCCTGATCCCGGGAAGAACGGGTGGGCCGCTCTCCTATTGCGCCACCCGCAACTGGGTGATCTGCGTACCAATCTGATTCAGCGTCGAGATGATCTGGCCCGACGTGGTCAGGTCGAAGTACTTCGTCGGATCCGAGGCGCAAGCCTGCAACACCGTCGAACTCCCCTGCGTCCCGTTCAGATCGACATAGACCGCGTAGATCGTGATGCCGTCCGCTTTCACCGCGTTGCATACCAGAGCCATGCGGGCGTCCACCTGGGTATCTTGCCCCAGATACTCCGGCGGGGGCAGGGCAGCACCCGTATACCACCGGTCTTCCGTGTTCAAACCGTCGCTCAAGAGAATAATGATCCTGCTCGTGTAGGCGGGCAGCGCCGGCGGGTTGAACGGCGCGCCCTGACTCAACGCCTGCCAGCCCCATACCAGACCGATAGGTTGATCGGTCGAGCCGTTCGGCGTCATCGCGTTGACCTCGCTGGTCAGGCTCGACCAGTTGTAATTCAGCCCCACCAGCGGGGCGGGGGGACAGGAATAATTGTTTTCTGCGGGAAAATCTGTTGCCGTATTCGTCGGTGCAGTGTTGCTGACGTCGTGGCTCTGCGTGCGGTCCATCACGCAGTTGTCCCAGGTCGTCGTGCTGTTCGGAACCCAGAGATGCGTATATATCGAGCCCAATTTGACGCTGTTGTAGCAGCCATTGTAGAAGTGGAGAAACGGCCCGACATAGGTGGTACCGTTCACGCCTTCAACCATGCTCGGACAGATGTAGCCGCTATACGCGCCGCTTGAGGGTATGGTCGTGACGGCTGCGCTGCCGTTCGCCGGCCCGCTGGTACACCCATAGCCAACCGTATTCATGACATAGGGACAGGGCGATCCGGGCCCCACGTTCGACGGCGGCTGGGAGCTCGGCGGCGCCGCCAGGAAATCGGTAAAGTCCACCGACCCCGTCCCCAGCGATGTCGGCAGCTGGACATTCTTCGTGAACGGGATAAGTGCGACCTGGACGTCGCCTGGATTCCCCGAGGCGTTCTGCAACATCGTAAGCAGCTGGTTGGTCGCCGTCTTGAGCGCGGTGATCTTGCTGACGCCGTTTATATCCGTCTCCGCCATCGAAAGCGTATTGTCGAGCACGAGCGATACCCAAAGTTTGGTCTGGCCCCAGGTGATCTTCGACGAATAGCTGACATTGACCGTGTTGATGCCCACGAGCTTCATCAGCACGGTTGGCATCTGCACGCCGGTACTGACCGTCACCGTGTTTGCTACGGAGCCCGTGCCGCTGACGCTGCTGACGACGCTGACCGGGCTGGGGGTGCCGAAGGATGCGCCGGCCTTATAGTTGGCTGCAAAATATTGCTGGGCGAGCGTTTGCATCTGGGCCGCGGTAAGCCCGGGCGTGGCGCCGACAGCGAGTCCCGCCGCGTCGAGCGCATTCGCCAGGGCGGAGCGCACGACCATCGACCGCGCCAAATCCACCCCTCCGCCGGCGGCGATCCCGACCGGAACTATGGAGAGCGCAAATATCATCGCCACATTGGCGCGGACGGAACGCCGAAACGCCGTCAGCAGTGCAGTCGTCGCCCGGAGGCCATCGTTGTGAAACATCGCTTCGCCCATTAGTACCCGGCACATCATGCACGAGCGGGCGTCAATTTTATTCTAACTTCTGAAAGGGCGGTTACTGAGGCGCTAAAGATATATCGTCCCGCGACGTATTAACGTCATTTTCAGCACGAAGTGCGCTTTTCCTTGCGCGATGGGAGGGGCCGCGCATTAATCAACGGATGCCCGGCGAAACCGCATGCACAAATCCCGTGAAAACATCGGCGCAATTTCCGCGCCGGAGAAATCGACTGTCCCGGCGCAATCCTCAAGATGGTTCCACGGCGATCGAGTTCGCGCTGGTGGCGCCGTTTCTCGCGCTTTTCCTGTTCGGGCTTATCGAGACCGGAGTGATCTACTATTTCAATTCCATGCTGGCAAATGCCGCCAACGACACCGCCCGCATGGTGCGCACTGGGCAGGTGCAGACCGGAAGCATGACACAGTCGCAATACGTCGCACGCATCTGCACCGAGATGGTTGCCATGGTCAGTTCGGCCACGTGCAATGCCAATCTACAGGTGGACATGGAAGCTTTCAGCAGCTTCTCGAGCGCGAGCTATGACAACGTGGTCAAAGGAAACGGCAGTCTCAACACCGCCAAGATGGTATTTCAGACCGGGAATGCCTGCGACACTATACTGGTGCGGGCGTTTTATCCCTGGACAATCATGACACCGCTCATGAGGTCGTTACTGGAGAACATGCCGAATGGGCAATATCTCATGAGTTCGGCGTCCGCCTTCCGCAACGAACCCTTTGTGGCGGGGTCTTCGTGCTGAATCTCTTTCACCGCCTGCGCAGATCCACGTCCGGACTGGCCGCCGTCGAGTTTGCTCTCATCTCTCCTGTATTGGTCGTAATCCTCCTGGGCACGATCGTAATCTGCAACGCATTGGCGTGCCGTCAGAAAACCATCAATCTGGCTTCAAACGTTGCGGACCTTATCGCCATGACGTCGTCGGTATCGAGCACGGATATTTCCAATGCCTATGGCGCGGGCAATGCGATCATGTATCCCTTTCCGGCCAGCTCAACCACAATCGTCATCTCCAGCATAAAATATTCCGCGGCGACCAATCAGGATACGGTCGACTGGAGCCGCGCGCAGAACGGCACGCCTCTGACGCAGGGAAGCGTGTTTACGCCGCCGGCCGGCGTCGTGGCGGCCACGGATGGCGCCAGCGCCATCCTGGTCTCGGTGACGTACCAGTACACGCCACCGATCGCATCCTTTCTCAGCTCGATCCCCATGTCGTTCGGATTTTATTCGCGCCCGCGCGAATCGCTTTCGGTGGCCTGCAACGGTTGTTGAACGGGTCTGCAAAAGCCGTCAGAAACGCATGGCGCTGCGCCACATCGGCGCAGCGGTTCTGCCCGAATCCGGTGTAGTCGGGGGTCTTCACGAAAGTCCGATCCCGTGCGGAGTTGGACCCCTTCACGAAATCGCGGCTAACCCCTCAGACCCTGTTCCAGATCGGCGATCAGATCTTCTGCGTCTTCGATGCCGCAGGACAGACGCACGAGCGAATCGGAAATGCCCAGACGCGTCCGTTGCTCCGCAGGGATGGAGGAATGCGTCATGATCGCCGGATGTTCGATCAGGCTTTCGACGCCGCCCAGACTTTCGGCGAGCGTGAACAGCCGGCAGCGCTCCAGGAACCGTTTGGTCCCGGCGAGGTCACGCTTCAGGATCACCGTCACGATGCCGCCGAAGGCGCGCATCTGACGCGCGGCGAGCGCGTGCTGCGGATGGCTTTCGAGTCCCGGATAGACGACGCGCGCGACATCGCCGCGCGCGTCCAGCCATCTCGCAATTTTGAGTGCGTTGGCGCAGTGCCTCTCCATGCGCAGCGCAAGAGTCTTGAGCCCTCGCAATGCGAGGAAGCTGTCGAACGGCCCCTGAATCGCACCCACGGCGTTCTGCAGGAATTTAAGCTGCTCGGCGACCTCACGGTTTTCTCCGACGACGGCAACGCCGCCCACCATGTCGGAATGACCGTTCAGGTATTTCGTCGTCGAATGCATGACGATGTCGAAACCGAGTTCGAGCGGACGCTGCACATAGGGGCTGGCGAACGTGTTGTCCGCGACGCAGAGTATCCCTCTTTGCCGCGCGAGCCGCGCAATTGCCTCCAGATCGGCCAGGCGCAGGAGCGGATTGGTCGGAGTCTCGACCCAGATCATCCTTGTGTCCGGCGTGAGGGCTGTTTCTATCGCCGCAGGATCGCTCAGATCGGCGAAGCTGAAGCTCAGGCCCGCAGAGCGCCGCTTCACGCGGTCGAACAGCCGGAATGTGCCTCCATAGAGATCGTCGCTCGCAACCACGTGACTGCCGCTGTCGAGCATCTCGATCACCGTCGCGATGGCGGCCAGACCCGAGGCGAAGGCGAAGGCGGCCGTGCCCGTTTCCAGGTCGGCAATGCAGCGCTCGAAGGCGCCCCGAGTCGGATTCTCGCTGCGGGCATATTCGTATCCCTTGTGCACCCCCGGACTCTGCTGCGCGTAGGTCGAGGTCGCATAGATAGGGACCATCACCGCACCGGTGGTGGGATCGTGACATTGCCCGCCATGGATGGCGCGGGTCGAAAAGGCCAGCCTGTTCCGCAGCAAGCTCATGGGCTCAGCCTCAGGTGATTTAAAAGGTCGACGCGTGTGATCAGCCCAACAAAGCGCGTGCCGTCCAGCACGATCGCCACCTCGTTGCGTTCGAAGAGGCGCGGCAGCGCGTCCAGCCTGTCAGTGATCTGCATGGTGTGAAGATCGCTCGTCATGGCGGCATCGACGCGCTCGCGAAAGCGCTGGGCGCGAAGGGCATCTACACCCTCGACAAAGGCCAGGATGTCGCTTTCGTCGAGAATCCCCACGACGCGATCGTTGTCGACCACAGGGAGTTGCGACACGTCGGCATCGCGCATGCGATTGTAGGCGATGAGCAGCGAATCCGCCGGCGCGACAGTAACCGTGCCACCGCGGTCGAAGCGCCGCGCGATCACGTCGCGCAGGTCGCCGTGCAGCTCGCGATCCGCCAGGCCCTGCTCCAGCACCCAATAGTCGTTATAGATTTTCGAGAGATACTTGTTGCCGCTGTCGGGCACCAGCGTCACGACGCGTTGCGGAGACGTCTGCTCGCGGCAGTAACGAAGCGCTGCGGCGAGGAGCGTGCCCGACGACGTCCCCGCGAGAATTCCCTCCCTGGCGAGGAGTGCGCGCGCCGCCTCGATTCCCTCCTTGTCGGAAATCGAATAGCAGCGCGACACGAACGAAAGGTCGGCGTTGGGCGGAATGAAATCCTCGCCGATGCCTTCGGCGGCCCAGCTCCCTGCCTGTACCAGCTCCCCCGTGCGGACATAGGGCGCGAGAATTGATCCCACGGGATCTGCAAGCACGATCTGTACGTGCGGCGCGACCCCGCGCAGGAATCGGCCGATGCCGGTCAGCGTACCGCCGGATCCCACGCCGATCACAACAGCGTGCAGGTCGTGCTCCATCTGGTCCCATATCTCGGGGCCGGTCGTCTCCTCGTGGGCTTGCGGGTTGGCAGGATTGGCGAATTGATTGACGTAGAAGGCACCCGTCTCGCGCGCGATGCGCTCGGCCTTGTCCTGGTAGTAATCGGCGTGACCTCTGCCCACATCCGAGCGCGTGATGCGAACATCGGCGCCCAGGGCGCGCAAATGCTGGATCTTTTCCCGCGCCATCTTGTCCGGAACTACAAGCAGAACGTGATAGCCCTTGAGAACTCCGGCCAGGGCGAGCCCGAGCCCCGTATTGCCGGCCGTGGCTTCGATGATCGTGGCGCCCGGAGAAATCCGGCCCTCCCGCTCCGCGGCTTCGATCATCGAAAGTCCTATGCGGTCCTTGATGGAGCCGCCCGGATTCTGGTTTTCGAGCTTGGCGAAGAGACGGCACGATCCAGTATCGAATCGGGTGAGCTCCACCATGGGAGTATTTCCAATGAGCTCGAGGGTCGAGCGCACCGGCCGGGATCCACGTCCGTCCGTCATGCGGAATTTCCTGATGCTGCGCGGGGGACCATAGCGAACCTGGTGCGCTTGCGCATGCCGGGAGGGTCATTTTGACCGGATAGCAACAACTTTGCGGATGAAAAACCGGCCCGGGTTCCCCGGCCGATGCGCTTCGCGCCGCCCCTTCCGCAAGATTGGACGCCATGGACATCCCGGCTCGCGCGAGGTTTTGCAGCGCTCCACGTTCGGTTAGCCTGATTTCGCATTCAAAAAGGACCGGCGGGCGATGAATTTCTCCAGCGACAACGCCTACGGCGTGGCGCCAGAAATTCTTGAGGCGTTGCAGGAGGCGAACCTGGGCGCCGCCGGCGGCTATGGGGACGACGAGCTGACCGCCCGGCTTCAAACAGAGATGTCGCGTGTATTTGAACGCGACGTTATTGCCTTTCCCGTCGTCACGGGCACCGCCGCGAATGCGCTCGCCCTGGGCACGCTCGTGCCTCCGCACGGCGCGATTTTCTGTCACTCCGAGGCGCATATTGCCGTCGACGAATGCGGCGCACCGGCATTCTTCACTCATGGAGCGCGGCTCGCGCCGATAAAGGGCGGCGGCGGGAAGCTCGATCCCTGTTCGGTCGAAGAAGAGATCTCGCGCTTCGGAAAGGGGGTCGTCCACCATTCTCAGCCCGCGGCCATCAGCATCACCGAGGCCACCGAATTCGGCACCTGCTACCGAGTCCGGGAGATCGAGGCCCTGGCCGCGCTCGCAAAACGGCACGGCCTGAAGCTGCATATGGACGGCGCACGGTTCGCCAACGCAATCGCCTATCTGGGCTGCACGCCCGCGGACGCGACATGGCGCGCCGGTGTCGACGTGCTGTCCTTTGGTGCTACGAAGAACGGCGCGCTCGGCGCCGATGCGGTCGTGTTCTTCCACCAGGAAGATACGCGCGATTTCGAATATCGGCGGAAGAAATCCGGCCACCTCATTTCGAAGATGCGCTTCGTTTCGGCCCAGCTCGTCTGTGCGCTCGAGGAAGGGCGCTGGCTTGCCCGGGCAGCGCACGCAAACGCGCTCGCTCGTCTCCTGGCCGGAGAGCTTGCGGGCACCGCCGGCGTGGAAGTCGCCCACGCCGTCGAGGCCAATTCGGTATTCGCTTATCTGCCGGACGAAACGATTGTGCGCCTGCGCGCCCGCGGTGCGCGATTCTACGACTGGGGACAGTCATCGGGCGGCCGTACGCTTGTGCGCCTCGTCACCTCATTCGCAACCTGCGAAACGGACATCGAACGTTTTGTCGCGGTCGTCCGGCCCGAGCTGGTTAAATCCGGCCGAGGAGCGTGATCGTTCCTTCTTCCGACGTATTGCCCGAACTTGCATAGAGGTAATCGAACCCGAACCCGACCGACCAGGCGCCGGTCGATACGGCGAAGCCGCCGCCAGCCAACGCATTGCCTTGCGCCGGCTTGGGTCCGCTGATGTCGAATTGATTAAGCGGCACGACGCTGACGAAATTCGCCTTCACGCTATCCTGGCCATTTGCGAAGTCATACCGATAACCTGCGCGGGCTTCGGGCTGCAGCAGAAAATCGCCGAAATTGAGATCGTCGCGGACGTCGACGCCGGTAAATGCGCGCGCGGAAGAAGCATAATTTGGTTGGATTTGAAGGTCGAAACCGTCTCCGTTCTGCCCGCCGCCATGGCTCTCCGTATAGCCTTCCTCCCGCATCGCGAGTCCGTCCAGGCTGATCTGGGGCATGACCGCGGCACCGCCAAGATCGTATTGGAGGCCGGCCGTTGCACCTCCGGCCAGATATTCCGCGGGACGCGAATTGTCTGCGGTGCGTATATACCCATCGAGATCGAGGGTACGGCTGCCGTTGAGATGCGCGTAGCCGACGGTCGCCTGAGTGTCGAGGAAGAAAATCTTCCCGTGCCAGTCGGTGTAGCCGGTCGCCATGTACCATTCCGATTGCGTCTTCTGCAGCACCGGTGACTTGGCGGACATGCCGCCGGAGAAAAAGGTGAACGCGCCGCCGTAGCGGCCGTCCAGCGGATCGCCCTCGTCCGCGCCTAGCACGAAACCAAACCCGGAATCCGTGAAACCGGTCCCCGCCGAGGTGTTATCCTGATTGAGGCGCTGGACAAACTGCTGTGTCCACAATGTGAGATCGCCATCCTGATCTACGTATTCGCGCAACGCGCGCTGGCGCGCCGCGACGACATTGGTCGCTTCGTCGGTGAGCGAGATCGCCAGCGCGCGCGTGGCGCCGGAAACATCGGGAGCAAACGCCGCGTACGCCGACTGCGCCTGTTGGCTGTTGGTGATGTCGTTGAGCATGGCGGCGCCCAGCGAGTCGTCATAGGCGAGCGCCTGGTTCGCATAGGGAAACATTTTCAATGCATAACCGGTCAGGCCCAGCGTCTGCGGCGATTTCGGCGTGAGATCGAGGACGAGTTCGGATTCGCCGGGATTGCCCCCACCGCAGGTGCTCCTCCCATTGATGTTCCAGGTGCACAGAGTGCCTGTGAAAAGGAACGGGATCGTCGTCGAAAAGTCCGTGCTGATGGTGTTGAGCTCGCTCTGCGAAATAATAAAGCTGCCTATGGGAGCGCTGATCAGATCGAAGCTGGCGGTTTGCCCCTTGTTGGTACCCTGCTGGCCGGGAAGGAAGTTGCCGATATAGCTGCCGAAGGTAATCCTGAAATTCGTGTCGTCGCCGATCGAGGCATTCTGCGCCGCAATCAGCGCGCCGGTCTGCGGATCGACCGTCGAATTGAAGGGTTGCGAGACCACCAGTCCGAGGCTGCCGCCGGTGTCGACTTGAAAGGAGCCGGCATATAGGCCCACCACGTTGTTGGCGCCGAGATTGGCCGGCGTGTTCTGCAGGTTGAGCGTTCCACCCTGCGCGATGGTAACGTCCACGTGGCTGCCCAGCTGCTCTGTCACTGCGCCCGTTAGCGTGCCGAACTCGCCGATGTCGAGCGTGTCGACACCGCCATTGTTGGTACCTCCGAAGCTCACATTGCCGGTGATCGTGGCCGGCAGCTGCGCCGTTCCCGTATCGGTCAGCGTGTCGTTGCCGGTGCCGAAAAATATGGAGCCTGTTACCGTGCCCGTATTCTCAAAGTTGACACCGGTCGAATTGACCGCGAGATCGGCCGCAATGGCGATCTGACCGTTGTTCTTGAGTGTGGTCGCCGTAGCGGAGATGGAGCCGCTGTTGATGATCGTGCTCAGCGTGCCGGAAGAATCGTAGATGGCGTAGGACGAAAGGGACGTTACGCTCTGCGGGTTGGACGTGGTCACCGACGCCGAGATCGTTCCGCTGTTATTGATCGTGTTCAGCGTTCCGAATTGAGCAATGCTGATAGCCGTCGCCGACCCGGATTCCGGCCCCGTCACATCCGCCGAAATTGCGCCTGAGGCCGATTCGTTGGAATTGGTAAGGTCGGGGACGACCGCATAGTTTCCGATATACAAAGCATCGGCCGTGATGGACGACACGTGCGTGTTGGTTGTTGCCTGGGCCGTAATCGATCCGCCGTTGAACAGGCCGCCCTGAAGAATGGTCTGCGCAGTCGTAGACGCGCCCACGATGCTGAACGTCGTGACGTCGACATCCGGGTTGGTCGAAGTCCCCGAGATGGCTCCTCGATTGAGAAAGGAGTAGCCCGCATCCGTGGCGTCGCTATAGACCCCGATTACGAGATTTTGCGTGGGAGAGAGGTTGCCGATGGTCGGATTGATCAGGACTGTCGGCGCATTGCCCGTCGTCGAAATTATGGCGCGCGTCGTAGTCGTGTCCGACACCGTGCTTGGGCCGCCATTGTAGATGCCGCCGGTGACGCTGCCGCCAATGCCAAGGGCGGTACCGGCCTGGGGACGGTTCGTGTTGCCGGTATTTGTGATATTCGCCTCGCCGAAGGTTTGAAGCGTGCCATTGTTCGTAATACTGCCGGTGAGCGTGCCGAGCAGCTGGATGCCCTCCGCGCCCTGGCCACTTGCCGTCACGACGCCGCCCGTCTGGATGTCGAGGTTGCCCGTCATCGTGCCCGCGAGATTCATCGCGATCACGTTTCCCAGCGAGGTTTTGGTGGAATTTAGCGAGGTGGGCGTCACGCTCAGAGTCCCGCCGATGTCGATGTCGCCTACGATATTGGTGCCCGACAATTGGTTGATTCCGATGGACTCATCGCCCTGCACGTCGGTGACGGACCCCGTCTCCAAATTGATCGCGACTGGCGAAGTGCCTCCGGAGGGAATGACCCCCGTAAACGTCCCGCTATTGGGACTCCCGGTGGGGCCGGCAATAAGAATGCCGTTCTTGCCCGTTCCCGTGCCCGTCAGATCGACTTTGGCCGTGCTTTCGAACTCGCCGGTGAAGCCGGTCGTCAATTTTATGCCGACCGCGTCGGTCACTCCGCGATAGGTGATCTGACCCTCGTTGTTGACGATATCGTCCGAGTTGATGGTAACCG
>Ga0182024_10004591_pt1 | contig 31629 bp, 25 predicted proteins | sample P32metaG_FD_120480 | JGI IMG/M metagenome (GOLD analysis project Ga0182024, IMG submission 120480) | Permafrost microbial communities from Stordalen Mire, Sweden - P3-2 metaG (Illumina Assembly) | ecosystem: Environmental > Terrestrial > Soil > Wetlands > Permafrost | place: Sweden: Stordalen...
AGTGAGGAGACCAATCGGCATTTCCGCCCCGGTACAATCAAACGGAAACGGCTGAAAACTTCCACCCCCGCGAATCGCAAGGGCGAGTCCGCAAAAAATCCGTCAGTTTCTTCGTGCTTCCGCGGCGTTCTGCGGGCGTCCCCGCTCCGTCGGATTCAGCATTTCCAGGGGCTGCGACTTCTCCACCTTGAAGCATTCGAGAATATCGCCCACTTTGACGTCGCTGAAATTGGAAATGCCGGCGCCGCATTCAAATCCGGCGCGCACTTCGTTGGCATCTTCCTTGAAACGCCTCAGAGAAATCAGCCTGCCGGTATAGATGACGACGTTGTCCCGTAGAACCCTCACGTCCGCGTCCCGCTTCAAAATTCCGTCCAGCACCGAACAGCCGGCAATCATCCCGACGCCCTTGATGCGGAACGAATTGCGAACCTCGGCGCGCCCGAGATAGGTTTCCTTGACGACCGGCGCCAGCAGACCGACGAGCGCTTTTCTTAGCTCGTCGAGAAGTTCGTAAATGATCGTGTGCAGGCGGATGTCCACATTTTCGCGCTGCGCCAGCTCCGCGGCCTTCCGCTCCGGGCGCACGTTGAACGCGACAATGATCGCATTGGAAGCTGAAGCGAGCAGCACGTCCGTTTCCGTCACCGCGCCGACGCTTGCCTGGATCACCTTCAGTTTCACCTGATCGTTCGAGATCTTCGGCAGCATCTCATTCAGCACTTCCACGGATCCCTGCACGTCCGCCTTCACGACCACAGGCAACTCTTTCACTTCGCCGACCCTGAGTTGCTCGTGTAACTGATCGAGCGTCAAACGGCCCGACGCTGTTTTCGCCAGCGAAGCTTCGCGTTGCTTCCCCTGGCGGTATTCGACGATGTGTCGCGCCTTCGCTTCGTCCGCCACCTGGAATTGATCGCCGGCTTCCGGCACGCCTTGCAGCCCCAGCACTTCCACGGGCGTCGCGGGCGCCGCCTGCTTGATCGGATGGCCGCGGTCATCAAACATGGCGCGGACCTTGCCGTAGACCGAGCCGACGATAAACACATCGCCGACGCGCAGCGTGCCGTTTTGCACGAGCACCGTCGCGACCGGACCGCGTCCCTTGTCCACGCGCGATTCGAGTACCGCTCCGCTTGCCGGCGCGTCGGGGTCCGCCTTCAGTTCGCGCATGTCGCCGACGAGCGTGATCATCTCGAGCAGCTTGGGAAGGTTCTGCTTCGTCTTCGCGGAGACCTCGACCATCACCGTGTCGCCGCCCCATTCTTCGGGCATCAAGCCACGGTCCGCCAGCTGGCGCTTTACGCGTTCGGGCTGCGCGTCGGGCTTATCGACTTTGTTTACCGCAACGACGATCGGAACATTCGCCGCGCGCGCGTGCGCAATGGCTTCTTCAGTCTGCGGCATCACGCCGTCATCCGCGCCCACCACCAGCACCACGATGTCCGTCACCTTCGCGCCTCGCGCTCGCATGCGCGTGAACGCCTCGTGGCCCGGCGTGTCGATGAACACCACCCGCCGCTCGCCCAGATGCGCTTCATAAGCTCCGATGTGCTGCGTGATTCCACCGGCTTCGCCCGCAGCGACTTCTGTTTCGCGGATCGCGTCGAGCAAGCTCGTCTTGCCGTGGTCCACGTGCCCCATCACCGTCACAACCGGCGCGCGCGGCTGCAGATTGCCCGTGCGCTCCTCGCGGACTTTTTCTTCCTGCACCACTTGTTCTTCGAACGTCACGACCTGCACGATCCCACTGAAAGACTCCGCGAGATTTGTGGCCGTCGGAACATCGAGCGCCTGGTTGATGCTCGCGAACACTCCGCGGTCGAGCAAAGTCTTCAGCAAATCTTTCGCACGGATATCGAGCTTTTCGGCGAGTTCCCGCACCGTGATTCCTTCCGTGATTGTGATTGCCTTGGGTTCGCGCTTGACTGGCGCGACCGGTTCGGCCATCGTGGCGCGGCCCATGCCGGCGCCGGGACGCGTCCGCACCGGATGCAGTTTTCGTTCGCCTTCGGCGAACCGTTTCTCGATCATCGGCCGGCCGCGGGTTGCGGGCGGCTTGCGCGCGTAAAGCGGCTTTCCCGGCTCGGCCTTCGGAACTCCGGCCGCGATTCCGCCTCCGGATCCTCCTGGTCGCGGGCCAGCCGGCCGCTGCGGGAATCTTGAGGGAGGCCCGCTTGGTCGAGTCTGGCCCGGGGCAGCAGGGCGCATCCCTTGCGGGGAACCTGGCCTGCCTTGGCTCGGACCACCTTGTCCGGGACGAACGGGGAATCTCTGTACTGTCGGTGCGCCGCCAGATCGGGGAGTTCCTATCGGCACTCCCGCCGGCCTTGGTGCGCCGCCGGTCGGGCCGAGCGGTCTCTGCGCGGAACCAGGAGACGCAGCAGCAGGGCGTTGTCCAATCGGTGCGCCCGTCGGGCGGGGTGGAAGGGGATTTGGCGCGCCGGAGCGCATCGGAATCCCAGATCGGGGAGCCGTTTGCGGAGGCGCGGCCGGTTTCGCCGCTATTGGAAGTGCGGGCGTGCCAGGCGCTGCAGGAGGAGCCGCTGCCGGTTTCACAGCTGGCGGTGCAGAAGCACCCGCAGGAACCATCGTAGGTCGCGCAACTCCCGCAGGAGCAGCCGCCGGAAGCGGCGCAGGTCTTGGAGTCGCAGGAGCCGTAGTCGCCGCTTGTGCCGGTTGTTGCGCGGCAGCAGGAGGCGTGGGCGGCCTGAACGGCGCGCTTATTGCAGGGGCTGCCGGTCGCGCGGTTCTTGCCTTCGCGGCAGCGCTCTTGGTAGCTTCCGCCGCGGACTCTTGCGCGGCAAGCTGCTGGAAATGCTTCCGCACCAATTCGGCGTGATCAACGTCAATCGAGCTCGAGTGCGTCTTCTTTTCTTGGACGCCGATTACCGGCAGGTACTCGATCAGCACTTTGGCTTTAATCTCAAGTTCCCTTGCCAGTTCGTTAATGCGGATTTGCTCTGCCATTCAGCCTCTGTCTCTCAGTCTCAAACGTCGCTACTGATGCGCTTTGTTACTCGGATTTGTTCTCGGTTTCATCGGTTTCCGGAGCCTCTTGTTGTAGCTCGTCCTCACCGGCCACGGCATTTTCCGGAACAGGTGCGGAATCAACCGTGTCGGGAGCCTCAGCCGCCTCTTCGGCCGCTTCCACCTCCCCTTCCGCGATGGCCTCGTCAACCGATTCAGGGGCCTGTGCCGCCTCCAAATCCGGAACCCCTTCCGCTTCCGGTTCGGCGACTTCAGGATTTGCCCCGAGTTCGCCTTCAACAGCCGCCTCTTCCGGGGAAGCCGTCGCCTGCGCTTCGAGCGCTTCGAAGTAAGCAGCCACCGACTGGTGGATTTTTTCGACCATCTTTTCACCGATGCCCGGAATTTCCACCAGTTGCTCCGGCGTCATATCAGCCAGCTTTTCCACCGACGTGATTCCGGCGGCCTCTAGCTTCTCGATCGTTTTCGGGCCCACACCCGCCAGTTCCGTAAGCGCCGTTCCCGGGGCCGTGAGCGCGGCCATCTGCGCTTCGATCTCGCGGCGTTTTTCTTCCTCGCTCTTGATGTCGATGTTCCATCCGATGAGCTTGCTCGCGAGACGAACATTCTGGCCCTTCTTGCCGATCGCCAGCGACAGCTGCGTATCCTCGACGATCACTTCCAGGCGTTTCTCTTCCGGATCGATAATTTGAACGCGCGTCACCTTCGCCGGGCTGAGAGCCTTCTGCGCGAACGCCACGGTTTCCTCGCTGTGCGGAATAATGTCAATCTTCTCACCGCGCAGTTCCCGGATGATGGACTGCACGCGCATTCCCTTCATGCCCACGCAAGCGCCGACCGGATCGACGTCCTTATCGCGGCTTTCCACCGCAATCTTCGTGCGTTCGCCCGCTTCGCGCGCAACGGCGCGAATCTGTACTGTGCCGTCGTAGATTTCCGGCACTTCCATTTCGAAGAGCCGCTGCACCAGAGCCGGATCGGCGCGCGAAACGACTACTTGCGGTCCTTTGGCGGCGCGCTCCACGGCGCGAATCGTCACCCGCAACCGGTCGCCGACGTTATAAGCTTCCAGACGCGACTGCTCGCGCTTGGGTAAGCGCGCTTCGGTGCGTCCGAGATCCACAATCAAGTCCGGACCTTCCGTGCGTTTGACGATGCTGTTCACCAGTTCGCCGACGCGTGTATGAAACTCGTTGTAGATCGTGTCGCGCTCGGCCTCGCGCACCTTTTGCAAAATCACTTGCTTCGCCGTCTGCGCCGCGATTCTGCCGAGGACATCGGTTGGCTTTACCTGCGTGATTTCGCCGCCGACTTCGATCACCGGGTTTTGCTTGCGCGCCTCCGTCAGGGAGATTTCCCGCAACGGGTCGCCGACTTCCTCGACCACCGTATGCACCGAATAAACGTCTATCTGGCCCGTTTCGTGATTGAACTTCGAGCGCAGCTCTTCCTCGGTGCGGTAGTACTTCCGTGCCGCCACCACCATCGCGTCTTCAATGGCCGCGACAATGACCTCCGGTTCAATGTGCTTTTCCCGGCTGATCAGCTCGATTGTCTGGTACAGCTGACTCGCCATTTATGCCCTCTTCCTCAGAATCCCCAAGATTTCAAAGCCCCGTAAATTTTTGTCGCCGTCCACTCGCGCCGGAGCAACCTTAAAACTCGACTACCAGGTTCGCTTTGCGAATCCCGGCATAGGGAACCGCGATCTCGCGATCCCGAACCGCCAGCTTCACGTTCCCATCCGTGTAGCCCGCGAGGCGCCCTTCCAGATACTTTTGGTTCTCCACCGGCTCGTTCAGCCAGATGCGGGCGAGCCGGCCTATGAAGCGCTCGTAGTCGGCCGGCCTGATCAGCTTCCGATCAAGGCCCGGCGAACTCACCTCGAGCAAATAACCGGCGGATCCCGGAATCAGATCTTCCACGTCCAGAATAACGCTCAGTTGCTCGCTGACGCGCTCGCAGTCCTTGATGCTGACACCCAGCCCTTCGGGATTCGCTGGTCCCGGCAGCCGGTCGATATAGATTCGCAGCAGCCGCTGTTTTCCGACCTTCCACTCGACGTCAAATACTTCGAGGCCGAGCGAGTGCGCCACGCGCTCCGCAGCCGCCCGAACAGGTTCTAGGTCCATTCTATTCTATGGCCGCACTCAACTACGTCACAAGGGTGTTACTACACGCCATAACTACGTTACAAACAATGCCCCAACTTAGGCGACCAACAAAAAAGTGGGCTCGCGCCCACTGGAACGTGCGACCAGACTGGAAACGGCTTATTATAAATTCGTTACCTCGCAAACGCAATAGAGGCGTTCCCGCAGGCTCTGTCTTCTGTTCTGATGAATGCGGGCGAGGATAAGTTCATGCTGTGCTCGGCCTAAAATATGCTTCGGCGCCGGCGAGCGTGAAGAACGGAAGAGGGTTTCGGCGATGAACGAGGACCAGTGCCAGCGAACCTGCGACTGGAATACGGAGGGCATAGAAGCCACTCATTCGAATTCTAATTCCTTCGGCTGGACTGAGCGATAAGCGGGTTCAATTGTGCAGTGCGCGGTTTTGCGGTCGCCGGTCGATTCTCCTGAAATTCAAGTTGTAAAGAGTTTTATCGAGATCCTGCCAATTCAAGCGGTTTACCAGAGAGCAAGTTGCAGACGATTTCGTCCAGTCCGTGGGCGCTTGTTACGTGCTCCGGATCGTTTAAGATGCGCAGATCAAAAGCAAATCGGTCCTCGAGACCCGCAGAGTCATGAAGCCCTTCTTTGAGCCGACCCGCGCACGCGCGCGCAACTGCGGTATCCGTATTCGGCAGCAAAATGCCGAAATGTTCCGCGCCCAATTGAAAGATCGAGTCGTCGACCCGCAATCTGCGTGACATCGCCTTTGCTGCGTCGCCCAGGGAAGCCAGGGATTCGTCCTTGCTGGAGATGCTGCCGGAAAGTTTCAACGTCACGACAATTACTGAAAGCGACTCGTTTGAACTCGCGGCACGGCGAAATTGCATTGCCAAGCGATCCTGGAAGTGGCTCGAATCGGGTCGCGTTTGCAATAACTCAGCGCTCGCTTGCCGCTCGATCTGGATATGCCGACGCAGTTCGTTGACCAGTTGTTCCCTTAAATTGTCCGATCGTCCGCTGCCGCTCCCGAAAATAGAATACGAATAAAGCGGACAGCGCGCAGAAGCCGAAAAAGGCGACTCGTAGTGTGCGCGGTTTGGGCTGGGATCAATGGGACGTCGAAGCCGGGGTGCCGGGCACGGACCAGCACTTGTTTTTCTGCCGATTTCCGTAACGCCGGGATCGCGCGCCCCACCGTCGCTGTCATTCCGCCGCCCGGCGTATTTCACAATGGACGCATCCGCGTCTTGCGATCCACGTAATCTTCAGTAGAGCTTCGCCTAAACAGTTTCTACTCCGTTCTTTAAAAAGCTAAGACGTCAGTTCCGCCAGATTTACGATAATTCGTTTTTTCAATTGGCCTGCTGATGTTTCCCGATTTACGATATTTCGCGAATTGCATGCTGATTTGGCCTTTGCCTAAACGCCGTAGTTCAAGAAGGAATAATGTCCAGATGGGCACCGTCGAACTTGTGTACTGTTCTTTATTTTGTTCGTCATGTCTATTATAAAGAAAGGCACTACACGTATCTCGAAGTCGTTCGGTCTGCACAATGGTCCTCGTAAACAACAAAGCGAATTGCGAACGAGGATCTCCACGACGGATCATGCGTGCGGTGCGATGCACAACGGCAGTGTGGATGGTTCTATTTTCGGTGGTTCTTTTTCTTAGCGCGTGCTCGCGACGACACATAATCAGCCTCACATAACCCAGGAGCAGCACGTAGTACAACGATTGGTCATAGGGTGTGCCAGATATTGTCAAACAGCTTGGGAAGCGCAGTCCGGTGGCAGTCATCTGCTTTAGACGACATTCGCCTGGGACTGTTATCTCCATGAATCGCTAGATGATACAGGTTCAGGAAACGCAGCGAAGGCTTGGATCGTATTGGTAACGTGATTGCTCAAACGCCTATGAAGTTTGGCGAACCCATATATTCGAGGATGTAAATTGTAGACAGGTAGGAGACTCAACATGCGCATCAAAACGAAGGGCTTCTCGTTGATTGAACTATTGATCGTTGTGGCGATCATTCTGATCATCGCGGCCATCGCAATTCCCAATTTGCTACGGTCGCGTATGGCCGCCAACGAGGCGTCGGCGGTTGGTTCGGTACGTTCGATCAACACAGCCTCCGTTACCTACAATTCTACTTACAACAACGGCTATCCATCCACCCTTACCGAAATCAGCACTACGTCGGCGACCACGCCAAGCTGCAACGCGGGTATGTTCATCGACAGCGTGCTGGCGAGCGGAAGCAAGAGCGGTTACACGTTCACCATGGGTCCTGGCAGCGCAACGGTGACGGCGCCTCCAGGATGTTCTACCGCGGGATACTCGGACGGCTACTACATCACTGCCGTTCCCACGTCCGCAGGCACAACCGGAACGCGCGCCTTCTGCTCCGATCAGACGGGCGTGATTCAGTTCAATCTGGGCGGCACGGCGACGGCAGCGTCCACAGCGGGTTCCGTGGGTTGCAGCACTTCCGCGATGACACCTCTGCAATAAAGAACGACCCGCTAAGCGCGTCCCACCTGACCGCGACACGGCCGCGGAGGCTGGACGCGCCCGGGCTGTTAAAGATCAGACCGCTTCATTAAAATTCGTGCGCGGCGGACTTTTGAAAGCCGCATCGACCAGAAAAGCTAACGCCTCTTACCGCACACTTATGTCGGCCGTGAGTTCCACCTATAAGACGGCACCTCGGGCATTCGATCCAAATTCCACCGAGTAATACACAATTGTACCCCCAGCAGAATGGCCGCGATCAGCGTGACCTTGATTTGGCCGAACCCTATCAAGTTGGAAAGGAGCTACGATTGGGATTACCTTGCTTTCTTACTCTTACTCTTGCTTTGTTCCGCCTTGATCTTCGCCCATCGTGCCTTCGCTTTCTGCGATATCCGAGCTCGAACAGCTGCAGACATGGTTCGCTTTGGGCTTGCGGCCTTTGCGGTGCGGGAGTGACTCGAAGAAACAGCCTGGGTGGAACTACCATTCAGGGCGGCAATAGCGCCTTGAATACTTGTTAACTGTCGGTGTAGTTTAGCTTCTTCCTGCTTCAATGCTTGTACGATGTCCATGTAACCTCCGGCAGGTATTAGATCATCGCAGACCAGCAAAGTACAAGGATGCTGAGAGAACGAACTAGCCGCCGACAGTTTTGAGGCAAATCCGGCAGGCGCCGAACGAGGAGGATATATGCCTCATGTGATCGTCGAGTATTCGTCGAATTTGGAGAGCATAGTCGATATTCCAGACTTGGTGCGCAAGGTTCATGCGGCGGCCTTGGCGACGGGAGTATTCGAACTGGCAGCGGTGCGGACGCGCGCCGAACGGCGCGACTGCTATGTTATTGCCGACGGTCACCTCGATAATTGTTTTGTAGCGGTCAGCGTCCGAATCGCACCTGGACGCAACGATGAGACGCGCCATCGCCTCGGCTCGATTATTTTTGATGCCCTTTGCAATTACCTCCAGCAAGTCGAAAAAACGAAGCCTGTTGTTATTTCCCTCGAGGTTCAGGAGGTGGACCCTGCGGCAACTTTCCGGAAGAATAATCTACCTTCGTTTTTGAAAGATCGGGCCGCCGGGACGCCGGCTTAATCTACGTACTACAACTGCCCACACCGTTGCTCGCAAGGTTCGCCCGTGCTTCGATACATCATCATCCGCGCAGCGGATAAGGCGCACTCCTGCGAGCGGATGTCCTTGACTGCCGAAAAGCGCGAGAGCATAATCCGCGGCAACCAAACCAAGCGCGCGAGAAGCCCTGCTCGTGAACGGGAGGAGCTAAGCAAATGTCGATTTCTGCCGAACAACTGAAGAATCGCCGAAGATTTCTTCGATTTCTGGCGGGCAGTTCTCTTCTTGCCGGTTCGGGTGTCATCTACGGGCCTCTGGCTAAGCTTCTAGCCGCAGAACCCAGCGAATCGAAGAGCGCGTTCGCGGTGTTGGACGACATTCAACAAGGAGCGGACCTGATTTCACGTCCCGACCAGGCTCTCGACGTGATGGACTTCGAGCCCGTGGCGCGCAAGGTGCTGCCCGTCGCGCACTTCGGATACCTTTCTACAGGAGTGGACGACGATGCCACGATTCGCGCCAATCGAGAGGGCTACTCAAAATTTGAAATCAGGTCGCGCCGGCTGGTTGATGTTTCAAATATCGACATGTCTGTTCGGATGTTCGGGACGACTTGGGAAACCCCGGTCGTGCTATGCCCTGTAGGAGCTCAAAAAGCGTTTCACCCGCAAGGCGAGATTGCTGTCGCGAAGGCGGCCCGTGCCAAAGGCCACCTTCAGATACTATCCACGGTGAGTACCTCGTCCGTTGAGTCGGTGATTGCGGCACGAGGCGGCCGTGTGTGGTTTCAGCTTTATGCGAATAATGACTGGGAACTCGTGCGTGCCATGGTGAAGCGCGCAGAGTCGGCCGGATGCCCGGTAGTCGCGATGACAGTCGACTTACAAGACGGCAGCAACCGGGAGACGCTTTTCCTTTCAGAGCGAAAGGACGCGAGGCAGTGCAGTCTCTGCCATGAAAACGGATTCAACTCTCATGCTCGCCACGAGCCGATATTCGACGGTCTCGATCTGTCCAAGATGACGAGCACATACTCCGACAAAAATAACTGGGACTTCGTAAAGCGCCTGAGGGATGCAACCTCCATGAAGGTGATGATCAAGGGAATCGTGACCCGCGAGGATGCGGAACTCGCCGTGAAGAACGGAGTCGAAGGCATCATCGTATCGAACCACGGCGGCCGGGCGGAGAACACCCTGCGACCGACGATCGAATGCCTGTCCGAGGTAATCGAAGGCTCGGGGCATAAAATTCCGGTGCTGGTAGATGGCGGTGTACGCCGTGGGACGGATGTATTCAAGGCCATGGCGCTTGGAGCCAGTTCGGTCGGCATTGGTAGGCCCTACATCTGGGGCTTGGCTGCGTTTGGCCAGCCGGGAGTGGAGACTGTGCTGGCAATCATGCGACGCGAGCTGCAGACCATCATGCGGGAAGCAGGGACTGTCTCAATCGATAAGATCACACGCTCCTATCTGGCGGATAATTCTTCGAGGCAGGGCGGATAGCCAGCGCCGGAAAAAAGGGGATCGAATCGCACTCATCGCGCAACAATGAGAGGCATCCGGATAAGACGCATCGTTATCACAGCAACAAGCGAGTTCCAATCGATACCGTTTTCGCTATTTCTCCTCAGCGCTTGCACGCGCCGTCCGCACGAGCAAAGAACCGTTGTCGCCTTCGGTCCACGAGAACAAAAGCTCGTTCCCGTCACGCGCTATTCGGGGGTAGCGGCTGCCCGAGGTCTCGGCGATCGTCACCGCAGCCGAACGGAGTCCCATCGGCGATATCCTTCGCACGCGGAATTGAGAATGCTTGTTGGCTGATTCGATATAGGTCACGGCCGCGGACCCGCCGGCCAGCATCTGGACGCCGAGGCGGCCGAGAGAACCGGCATCGTCAACGCGAATCGGCGCCCCAAAGGTATGGCCGGCATCATGCGAGAATGCCACGAACGCCCGTCCCTGATCGTTCTTGGCCGTGAACCATGCGACGGCAACCTCGCGACCGTCCGCGCTAACCGCTGGGCCATTTATGGGGCAAGCGTCAATTCGCCATCCATCGCCATGCACTACAGCGGGCGTGCTCCAACTGCCGGCGACAAGACGTGAGACGTAGATGTCCCGAATCTCGCCGGCGCTTCGATTTCGGAAAGCGACGATTACGCCCTCCGACGTCTCCGCAGCGGCGGTCGAGCAGCACTCACAGACACGTGGATCCACAACCGTTTCGTGAAGCTGCTTGCCGGCGCGGTCGTACACCGACGCGCGCAGGCTCATGTCGCCCGTCTCCTTTTCGGGATTGGTCGCGCGTCCATCGATCCACACCACGCCAAGTCCCGCACCTGGAGCCTGAAATATGGAAACGAAACTATGCTCGGTGTGAGTGCCGTCGTGGTGTGGACTTACTGGCGGGGACCATGTGCGCCCCTGATCTTTCGACCACGAAAGGCGCACTTTGGTGGCGTCTTCTTCGGACCCGTTGTTCTCGATCCAGTCGGCCGCGAGCGTTCCATCGGCCAGCGCGCGGACCGAGGGAACATCGTAAGAATTGACGAAGAAATTCGTACCCGAGGCGATCATCCGCGAAGCAGACCAACCCGACGAGGTGCGCTCTGCGAACTTCAGCATCGTTCTCTCGCCGGCAACCTCCAGCCAGCTGAGGATCGCGCGGTCGCCTTGGACGCTCAGTTGAGGCTCTGAGCTGTTGGGGCCGGCAGGAGACGGCAAGGGCTGCACCATCCATGCCGATTCAGGATCCGCGGACGCGTGAAAGCGTGGACCCGCAAACGTCAGGATCGCCAAAGACAGCCCGACGGCGATGATACGGGAGTGTCGAATATGCAGGGGGTTGTTCCCGTCAGACATTTCCTCTTCCTTCCACGCGATTCTACAGCCTATTGGCTCGCGGAATCCGGAAATCATGCTTTCTGGAATTTCCGTTGCGCCTTTCAGCGGTTCTGTGAAAACTTCCCGACCTTATTCCGAATCCGAGACGGTGGTTCCACGTTAAGCCCAAATTCAGCCTACTGGATGGCAAGACTACAATAAGTTGGCGAGGGTGAAGGCGTTTATTGATTTGCTGCGTGCATGCTTCGAGAGCCTTGTCTAACGGAGGATCATCCATAGCCTCTCGCGACTGATTCTTGTTCAGCCTTCGCCAACGGAACTAACGCGTTTGGAACGCAAAGCGTGAAACGAGCAACGATCTCCGTTGCGAAATTCACAGATCAGATAGGCCCCGTAGTTGGAACTTGCGGGAGCAGCTTGGTCTCCGTTAAATTCGGCGCCTTCAAGATCAATCTCTAAAATCTCCGCTTCCGATGTCACGGAAACAATTCTTCGTTTCAGATCTTGGACGACTCCCTGTGAATCCTGTTTCACACCTGCGCGCGAAATATGGATTTTCAAAGCAGTCTTTTCGTTCTTCCACGACTCTAAAAGGGAGATCGCCTCTTCCGCTGATATGTTCATTATCTGCTAGGAATATGCTTGAACGATTTCCGGCGATGCAAGTTCCGCGCATCGGCTAACAATTGTGAACAAGCTCATAAGGTTATGATCCCGCTGCGGTACGAAATTGTCTGTCTGATATCGAACACTGCTTCGCTTCTAATAGTTACCATCGGGACTACCATACGACGGAAGAATCGTCGAGATGACGGCCAAAGTAAGCCACATTCGACTCGATTCCCTAGTCGCCAGCCACTTCCTACCGAAAACCGGCGCGGCTGCCGAAATTGTCTGAACCAAGACTCCTGAAGAGTTGCGTCACCGAACGGTTTTCAAAAGCATAGTGCCGCCAAGTCTTTGGATATGAATGTCTTACTGAGCCACGCAGAATATAGTGACGCTTCCCGCTTCCAGAAACGCCCGTTGGATCCGTCGCCGGCCTCAGAGGCTCAATAGTATGACGTGTGTGCACATTACTTTTGGGAGCGATGGGATACACACCCGCTTGCAGCGTTACGCGAGGAGAGGAAGGTCAACAAAACAAAGGAACTGCAGTGAAGGGAATTCTCTCAAACTCGCATATAGGCTGCTCGTCAACGACAATTCACAGTCCTACTTCTGGGGACTACGTTTGCGGTCTTTTTAACGATGTTCGTCACGTCGATGTTGATCGGCGTGTTGAATCTCGTCCGCGACAGTTATCAACATTGGAGCCTCAATGTGGGTTATGGATCCGGCTTTGGAGACCGCCGCAACATGGTGGCGAGCGTCCGATTAATCAAGGCCCTCGGCGGCGGTTGGGACGCGGCGCAGATTCCATCACCCTGGGACTTGGGAGCAAATGTCCCTGAACTGAGGCTTCTGTCCATGCATGGCCTGTGGATTTTCCTGTGAGTTTCGCCACGATTAGACGTTTTCGCCTCTCGACCGGACTGCGCGACGGTGCTATTCTCCTGTGGATAATCGAGGATTATGTGCAAGCAGCGGATTCAAGCCGTGCCGGCATCGAACGGCGTAGAAGCGAACGCGTGTTCCAGTCCGCCCCGGTGATCGTCCGGGGAGTTGATCTTCTCAGCCAGCCCTTCGAGGAACGCACCGCCACTCTTGCCTTCAATTTGCACGGGTGCCGCTACTCATCCAAGCATTACTTACCGAAGAACGCATGGGTTACGATCGAGTCTGTTCAGGGGATCAACCGCTACAACGTGAGGGCGCGAGTTTCGTGGATTCAGCGGCCGCACTCCGTCCGCGACTATTTTCAAATTGCAGTGGAATTCGAGAGCGCTTCGGATATTTGGGCGCTCGATTCCCCTCCCGCCGATTGGATTTCGAAAAGACGGCCGGCATCCACAGTGTCCGAGCGCTCGGACGAGCCGGAACGCTTTACGATTGATGAACGCCCGGCGAACACCTACAGCTCTTCCGCAATTGCTTCTCTAATGGAGAATTTAGCGGGTCCTATGATGAACACATTTTCTGATTCTTTTGCCAACCCCGAGGGATTCCGCGAATCCGAAGCCGGCGCGCAAAGTCCTCTCTTGCGGGAATTGAAGGCCGAGCTCTATCGGCAGGCCCAAAGTGCTGTCGAGGCGGCAGCGGAAAGCGCCGAGCAGCAGCTCCGCCGGGCCGCGCAGGATATGGATCAAAGCCGTTCGGCCCAGGCGGAAGAATCTTTGCAGCGCGGCAAGCAGTCATTCGAACAGGCTCAGACCGAGGCGCGCCAGAATTTATTCGCCGATCTCGAAGCGAGGCAAGAGCAATTCCTTACGCGCTTGCAGTCGGAATTTGAAAATGGCATTCAGTCGGCCCGCGAAGTTCTGGGAGAACTTGAGCAAAAGGCACAGCTTCTTCGATCGGAAGCGGCCGCGGCGACCGCCCCTGAAGCTGCGAGGGATGAGACGGTCGGGACTAACGGCGGCTCGGTCTGGCGCGAGCGCCTGGCGTCTGAGATGAAGTTTGCACAGGCCGAATGGAACGAGCTTCTCGAATCATCCTTGGACAGCAGCATGCGCCTGCTAGCCGAGCAATTATCGGAAGGGGCGAAGGAAGTTCTCCGCAGCACCGAGCAGAAAATGTCAGACCGTTTCATGGAAATCCAGCAGCCTCTGGCGCAGTTATTTACGGACTCCCGCGATGCACTCAGCGGCGTGAAGGCCGCAGTGGAAAACGAAGTGGCGCGAGCGCGGACCTCGCTTACGGAGATCGAGGATTCAGCGGCCCGCACGAAGGAGTATGCGGCGCAACTCGAAGCGGCCAGTCACGACACGCTGAACCAGCTGCACCGGCGTCTGGAAGGGATCGTAGAAACCCAGACCGACGAGATGAATCGAAGGGTTGAAAAGCTCGCAGCCGGAGCTCCCGAACATTTCGCGATGACTCTCGATGCGATGGGAAAGCAGTTAGTCGAGCGTACGGCAGCTGACGTGGAGGCGAAACTCGTGCCGCACCTCGATCGCGTGCCGGAATTAGTGCGAGAGCTCTCGACGCGCGAGGTGCATATCGAAGAAGGACTGCGGCTCTACCGCGAGCGCATTCGCCAGGTGGCGGATAACAATCAGCGCGAAGTTGTCGCAAAGATGGCGGACGCACTTTCGACTCTTTACAACGATTTTGAATCCGTGCGAGCGGATGCTCTGGCGAAGTGGCACAACGAACTTGAATCCAGCACCGCGCGAGCGTCCCACTCGGCGGCTGAATCGGTCAGTCGCGCGTCGGACTGGGTTCAGCAGGAATCGCAAGCCAGGCTTCAGGTTTTGGTCGAGCAGACGCTCACAACGGCCGCGGGCGCCTTCCAAGAGAAAACCACCGAAGCCGCCCAACTTTTCGGCGTGAGACTGGAAGGACAATCGTCGTCGCATCTCTCACAGGTGTCGTTGAAGCTAGAAGAAGCGGCTGAGGCTGTTGGCGGTCGCGCGCAATCCCAATTGGAAGCGGCAGCGGATGCGGCGGCAGCGTCATTCGGCCAGGTTCTGCGCGGTATCTCCGATCACGAAGCCCAACAGTTCCGCTACACAAGCTGGCACACGGTGCAGGAGAGCGAGCGGCAGCTTCGGCAGCTCGCCGGGGAATTCGGGAGCAGTCTTGCAGCGGCGTCGGGAACGGCCCAGGACCAGTTTCGCGAACTATTGAAGACCGAGACCGCAGCCGGCATCGGGCATGGCCGCAGCGTTCTGGAAACAGAGATTGCTTCCCTGTTTGACGAAGTCCGCGCTCGCCGCGATGCCGAGCAGAAGATTTGGGTCGAGAACCTGGAGCGCCTTAGCGAAGAAGTTACCGCTCGACAGCGAGAGCGGCTGCAAACCAGTACAGACGCGTGGATCGATTCCTCCGTGCGGCGCCTCAACGAACACGGACAAGACGCGATTGAGGCGCTGAAGCGGTCAGCCGAGCAGGCTCTGCGGGATTCCTGGTCGAAGGTTCTCGAAGGCATCGCGGAAGCACTTCGAGACCGCCCTAAGACGGTTCCCGGGTTGGCAGCAACCCTTCCGGAAATCAGCGGCGAACTCTCCGAACAGAATCCCGTTCCGAATCAAATGCACGTGGGAGGTCAGATGCAGTGAGTGGAGAATCGAAATTCGCTGCGCGGATCTTCGGAGTCTCCGGGTTTGTGTGACTCTGACTCTTACTTTTCCCCGACGACTTCCCGGACCGATGCCGCAACATAAGCGATCTGTTCGGCCGTCATACCGGGAAACACAGGAAGGCTCAAAACTCGGTCGCAAGCGCGTTCGGCTCTCGGAAACGTGCCCGGCGGGTAGCCGAGCGATGAGTATGCCGGTTGCAAATGCACGGGCTTGGGATAGTGCACTACGGTTTCGATACCTCTCGCGGTCAGTTCCGAAATTACGGCATTGCGATTGCTTACGTAAATAACGAATTGGTGGTAAACGCACTCGTCTCTGGGGTCGTCCACGGGGATTTCGAGCCGGAGCCCGGCGAGCAGCCGCCGGTACTCACGCGCAATTTCTTGGCGGCGGGACGTCCATGCGTAAAGGCGGCGCAACTTTACTCTCAGTACAGCGCCCTGAAATCCGTGCATCCGGTAGTTATAGCCCACGAATTCATGTTCGTAACGCGCCGTCTGACCATGGGAACGCGCCGCGCGCGCAAATTTCGCGATCTGGTCGTCATCTGTGGTCAGGGCTCCTCCTTCCCCATAGGCGCCAAGATTCTTGGTGGGATAGAAGCTGAATGCGGCGGCATTGCCTAAGGCTCCCACGCGGCGTCCCCGGTAACGCGCCCCATGAGCCTGGGCGGCGTCTTCCAGGATGCCTAGCTTATTGCGCGAGGCGATGACGCGAATTTCCTCCATGGCGGCGGGACGGCCGTAAAGATGGACAGGAAGGATCGCGCGTGTGCGGGGAGTAATCGCTCGATCGAGCAGCTTCGGATCCAGATTGGCGGTGGTGGGATCGATATCAACCAGGACGGGACGCGCTCCGCAATAGGAAATCGCCTCGATCGTCGCCAAAAAAGTGTTCGAGGTGGTGATCACTTCATCTTCCGGCTGAACTCCCAGCGCCAGCAAGCCTACGTGGAGCGCCGCCGTTCCGTTGCTCAAAGCCACGCAATGCCTGGTGCCGCAGAAATCTGCGAATTCCCTTTCGAACGCTTCGACTTCTTCCCCGAGAACGAACGCTGCGTTGCGGCACACGCGATCGATCGCTTCCAGAATTTCATCTCGTAATTCTGCGTACTCGGATTTCAGGTCGAGAACTGGAACTTTCATTCAGAGGGCCCTTTCCATCGCACAAAACTGTACTGTAGCAACGGCGTCTTCACAAGACGCTTGACGCAAACACTGCCACGCCATTATCAATTTTCCCTCATGGGTGGGCTGTTGTTGTAACCTTACGCTTTAGATGACACGGGTCTTCGCTATCCGGAGCCGTGCCCCCTAAATTGGGGATAAGCTGTTTCGGGCGGGAATCCGATAAAGGCTAAATGGACGCTTCGCTCTCCTTGAAGACAATTGTATTCGCGACTTCGGAGCAGGTTTCGTGCGCTCTCGGGAATGAGGCTGCGATTTTGAATTTGAGAAACAGCGTCTATTACGGCATGGACCCTGTTGGAACCTCCGTGTGGAATTGGCTACAACAGCCTAGAAGCGTCGAAGAGCTTCGGAACAGAATTCTGGACGAATATGAAGTCGATCGGGAACGTTGTGAGAAGGATCTCTTCGCATTGCTCGAGAAAATGCGTGCGGAGGGGCTTATCCAGATATCAACCGTGCCGAACAGCTAGAATTCTATTGGAGCGCCCGCGTCTCCTTAGGCGCATTCTGAAGGTCCCGTGAGAACAGCGTTGAAAACGTGGCGTGGTTTCCGCCGGCTTAAAACATCGGAGAAGAAAATCGTTCTGGAAGCAGGGACGCTGCTCGCCGTCACCTGGGTCGGGCTTCGTCTCGCAGGGTTCCGCCGCTGGAAAAATTGGATGGAGCACCTTAAGCCGATGGCCGTGGCCGAGGCTGCTAATATTCCAGAAGGTTCCTCCCGTCAATACCTTTCGGATGCCGCGGCTTCGTTCGCGCGATTGGAGGCGGCGGGAGCACGCCACTTCCCCATCAGGACGAATTGCCTTGAGAACTCGTTCGCGCTCTATTGGCTGCTTCGGCGGCATCATATTCCGGCGACGCTGAGAATGGGTGCGCGCAAAATGGACGGCCGCCTGGAAGCGCATGCTTGGGTGGAATCCGAGGGAATTGTTCTGGACAATACATTGAGCGATCACCTTCCATTCGTGCCCTTCGATGGCCGAGACCCTTCGATGGAGAGTCAAATTCATTGAGTGGCATCATTGGAATTGTTCGGCGGGACGGCGCTCCCGCGGAGCAAGGGCTGCTTCGGGAACTCACCGACTTCCTCTCTTTTCGCGGTCCCAACGGATCAAACGTGTGGTGGGATGGCCCGGCCGGGTTGGGCCATTCGCTGTTGCAAACCAGTTGCGGTTCTATGGGTGAGCCGCAGCCGGCAAGCCTCGACGGCCGATTGTGGATCACTGCCGACGCACGGATCGACTGCCGCGAGGAACTCTCGCATGCGCTCGCCGGGGCGGGCAGCAAATGCGCGATTGCCGCGTCCGATGCGGACCTAATTCTTCGCGCGTATGCAGCCTGGGGGCAGGACTGCGTACGGCACCTACGGGGCGATTTCGCTTTTGCCATTTGGGACGCCGCACGAAAAATTCTTTTTTGCGCGCGCGACCACTTCGGAGTAAAACCCTTCTACTACGCCGAACGAGAAGACGTTCTTATCTTCAGCAACACATTGAACTGCGTCAGGCTTCATCCCTCTGTTTCGGACGAACTGAACGAAGCCGCCATTGCCGATTTTCTGATGTTCGGGCTCAACTACGATCTCGCGACAACAACTTTTCAGGATATCCGCCGTTTGCCGCCCGCGCATTTCTTATTGCTGTCCCTAACCGGCATACGAGTGCAGCGCTACTGGTCTCCGCCCACGGACGGACGTATTCGTTACGCGAAGGCGGCTGATTATGTCGAGCACTTCCAATCCATTTTTAAAGCGGCCGTGGGCGACCGCCTCCGCACGGACCGCGCCGGCATCTTACTTAGCGGTGGGCTCGACTCGGGAGCGGTTGCAGTGGAGGCTCGCGATCTATCCCGGGGTCAGTCGCTCACGCTCCGGGCTTACACGGTCACGTACGATTCCCTTCTCCCTGATCGGGAAGGGATTTACGCAATGGAGACCGCGGAGTTTCTCAACATTCCGATTCGATTCTTCCCCTTTGATCACGCCAGGCCCTTCGATCGGTGGAACGACCCTCATTTCAGCCGTCCGGAGCCCGACGAAAGCCCGTTTTTTGCTGCCCAGCTGGATCAATTTCAAAAGATTGCTACGGATTGCCGCGTTGTTCTGTCAGGAGAGGGCAGTGACAACTTAATGCTGTTTGAGATGTGGCCGTATTTGCGGCATTTGTGGCGGGAGCGAAACTGGACGAGATTTCTGCTTGATGGCTTGCACTATTTATGGGTTAGGCCGTTTCCGTGGCGCGGTATTCGCTATCGATTGAAGCGCTTTGTGCGAAGGGTTGCGCCCGTGGTGCCGGTGTGGATTGCGCCGGACTTGGCGCGTCGCATGAACCTTGAGGAACGCTCGCGAGAATTTGCCGAATCACTGCGGGCAGCGCCCCACCCGCTTCTTCCAAATGCTCATGCATCGCTCGCATTGCCGCAGTGGAGTAATCTTCTCGAAAACGACGACCCAGGGGTAACTCGCGCTCCGGTAGAAATACGCTATCCCTTTCTGGACCTCAGAATCGTCGACTTTCTACTGGCCGTTCCGCCTTTCCCGTGGTCTTTTCAGAAGAGGCTACTGCGCCAGGCAATGGTTGGCCGGCTTCCCGAAAGTGTCCGCCGGAGGCGAAAAACACCTCTTGCGGGCGATCCAGTGGCGGAATTGCTCAAAACGCCGGAATTGGCATGGCTGGATTGGGTCGCTTGGGACGACCAAATCGCTCGCTTTGTTGATGTCTCGCGGCTCAGGCCGGTCGCACGGATTCAAGAGTCTACGAACAGCGCGATGCACATTCGACCGCATTGCCTGAACTTTTGGTTGCAGTCCGGAATGCGACTTAGGTATAAGTTAGTAGGTGTGGAGGCGCGCAATGGTTAAGCCCGTCAAGCCGGAGGCTAAGAAGCCTTATTCACCCCCTCAATTGATCGTTTACGGGACCGTGCGCGAACTTACCCAGATGGTCGGGTCAAGCGGAATGCTTGATGGGGGAGGAGGTCACGGCCCCAAAAGGACGCATATATGATCCTGCAGGGCGAGCCGATGACGGTTGGGCAACTGTCATCTCCTTTCGCAAGTCTTGTTTGTTTCCGCTTTAAGAGCTGAACGAAGTGGCAGTTACCCACTCCGCTTTTGGACTTCTTATCAATTCGAACCTCCCAATACCGGGACTCTCGGTCATCGATTCAAACAATCCAGGAGACATCGAAATTCGCGTCGGCATCCCGCCTTTTCCCGGAAACGAACATCCGGAGGAATACCTTTTCTTCGAAAGCTCGTACCTTAGCGAATCTGGCCAGCCAATACTTCGAATCTGGAAGCTTGCCAATGGCGGGTTGCTTCATCTGGCTTACTACGATGGAGTCGAATTCTGGCTGGATCACAAGGGCCGGCGGGTGTGGGCGACGTGGACGGAAACGTCATCGCTCGAAGAAATGGCCACTTACCTCATCGGTCCGGTGCTGGGGTTTTTGCTGCGTTTGCGGGGAATCACGTGTTTGCATGCGAGTGCCGTAGTACTCGAAAGCCGGGCGGTTGCTTTCGTGGGGTCGGCAGGAGCTGGGAAATCCACTACGGCGGCGACGCTAGCCCAACGAGGCTGCCCGGTTCTCACGGACGATATCGTTTCCGTGGCAGAACGAGAGGGAAAATCTTACGTAATGCCCTCTTTTCCTTTCATCTCCCTTTGGCCGGAATCCGTGGACGCGCTCTACGGCTCCGTCGAGTCCCTGCCCCGCTTCACGCCTGATTGGGAAAAGCGCCGCCTCTCGCTAGAAAGCGGCCAGTTGAAATTCCAGAAACAGCCGCTTTCTCTTGGGGCCATTTATCTATTCGGTGACCGGACCGATGCGCCCGGCCCCTATATCGAGGATATTCCGGCTCAAACAGTTCTTTTGGGACTCGTTGCGAACAGCTACGCGACGAATCTTCTGGACCTCGAGATGCGAGCCAGGGAATTCGAGGTTCTGGGGCGATTGGTTGCGAGCGTTCCGGTGCGCCGACTATGTCTCCCGAAAGAAGCCACCCGTCCCGACCAACTCTGCGATTTGATCCGTCAGGATTGCCGGAGCATTTTGAAATCGCCCGAACACCGCTAATCTTCCTTCCCTACTTTAGCAAAAAACCTTCCCAATAAAGTCGCATGGCCCGTTCCAATCAATGGTTGCCTTCTGGACACAGTACAGAGTTTCGACCTACGTGTGCCGAATTGAACCTGTGCTAACCTTCGCCACAATGGCTTGCAAACATTTGTCGGTCCGTTATATTAACGGGAAGGCTAAGTATTCGCATGATTTGAGGGCTGGACAAGGCCAAATATCCCAAGTTCCCGATCACCCTGGCAGAAACGAATTTTGGGCCACGAGGCGAGGAGATAGATCACGATGAAAATCAAGATTTGGTCGGCCAAAGTTGTCGTCGCTGCGGCCATACTGCTGGTTCCTGCTATGTTGCTGTCTTCTCATAAAAAGGGACGACCTGCACGCGAAGGGGCGGTCGAACGGACGCCAGCCTCTTCGAGCGGCATTACAAGAGCTTCGACATCGAAGGTTCCTTCGAAAGTTGCTGCTGCGTTCGCCAAGCTGCCTCTATCGTTTGAGAAGAACCTAGGGCAGACGGACTCATCGGTTCAGTACACGGCGCACGGCCAGGACTACCAACTTTTCTTGACGCACCACGAGGCGGTTCTTGTACTCCGCCGGGCCGATCCGGTTCTCGTCTCGCCCCTCAATCACGTTGCTTATTTGAACGCTCTTCGAGCAGCCCAGCAATCCGCGAAGGTTTCCATTCTTCGCTTCGGGCTCGCGGGAGCCAATCCGTCGGCCGAAATGAACGGCGTGAATCAATTGCCGGGAAGAACAGATTATTTTGTGGGCAATAACCCCAAGAACTGGCACACCGATGTGCCCAGCTACGGTCGTGTTGCATATCGCGGAATCTATTCCGGCGTCGACCTGGTTTTTTACGGCAACCAGCGCCGCCTGGAATACGACTTCGTTGTCGCACCGGGAGCTGATCCGAAGGCAATTGCGCTCAATGTCGAAGGGGCGCGCAAGCTGCGGATTGATTCCCGCGGCAACCTGATGCTGAATGTCGCCGCAGGCGATGTCCAGCTCGAGAAACCGGTTGCGTACCAGGAAGTGAACGGCGAGCGCTTGGAAATTGCGGCAAATTATGCACTTTCGAGGAATCACAAAATTACGTTTGCGGTTTCGGAATACGACGCAAGCAAGCCGCTTATTATCGATCCGGTCCTGAACTATTCCACCTATCTCGGTGGCAGCACAACCGGGAGCGCCGCCGCCGACACGGGTTATGGAATCGCCGTCGATGCAAGCGGCGATGCGTATGTCGCGGGCCTTACCTATTCGACTAGCTTTCCAAACACCCCGAGCGCTTACAATCGGAGTTCGCCGGGCGCGAACACAGCCACAAACGGATCGGTTTTTGTGACGGAGTTAAATCCAGCGGGAACCGCCGAGCTCTATTCCACGTATCTGAGCGGCAGCGGCACGAATACCGCGACCGAGCTGGATAACGCCTTTGCCGTCGCCATTGATCCGGCCCCCTCCGCAAATTGCCCGAATGCATTGAGCGCGCCGGGAACTTGTGTTTATGTGACCGGAATCACCTACTCGACCGATTTCCCGACCACGATGAGCGGGCTTAATCCCGGACCGCTTGGCAGCAATGCTATCGCGACTTCTTTTCTTACGAAGCTCAACCCCGCTCTGAGTGGATCGAGCTCTCTCGTGTACTCGACGTTTCTGGGCGGCGCGACGGGTACGTTTGGGACTCTAGGTCAGAGCGTCGCAGTTGACGCAGTCGCCAATGCATACGTCGTCGGATTCACGGACACAACTGACTTTCCGCAGCCCGCTCTCCGGAATGGTTTTCAACAGAGTCTACAAAGCGCTAACGGGAACGCTTTCCTGGCAAAAATCAACACCACGCTATCAGGAACCGCTTCGTTAATCTATTCCACATATTTGGGCGGAAACGGCGCAAACCTCGGCATTAATTTCGCTGGCGATCAGGCAAACGGAGTCGCGGTGGACACTTCCAGTAAAGCTTATCTTGCGGGCGTCACATCCTCGACTAATTTCCCCACGACTGCGACAGTGCCAACGATTAGCAATGCCGGGTACCAAGCGACGCTAACCGCAGGTAACACGGTCGATGCCGGCTTCGTATCGGTTATCGACACAACAAAGTCAGGAACGAATTCCCTCTTCTATTCAACTTATTTGAGTGGGAATGTCGCGGATGAAGCCAATGCAATTGCGCTTGGGCCGGGCAATGTCGCCTACGTCACCGGCGACACAAGGTCGACGCTGAGTTTTCCCGCCACATCCGGGGCGTATTCCACGACACCTCCGGCGACGGACAGCGTCGCGTTTATCACCTTGATTGATGGCTCGCAAAGCGGGAACAATTCGCTCAAATATTCAACTTTTCTGGGAGGTAGTGGTGCCGGTGCGGGCAGCGACCAAGGTCTGGGCATTGTGGCCGATATACTTGGCAATGCGTACGTCACCGGTAGAACAGCTTCGACGAATTTCCCGCTTTCCCCGTCGAACCCGGGGGGGGGGGCGTTCCAAGTGACCCGCCCCGATTCGGGAGGGGACGCCTTCATCTCCAAGCTAAGCCCCTTGGGCAATGGCACTGCTGACTTGATCTATTCGTCCTATTTCGGTGGAGATGGAAGCGGCAGTGGTTTCCCCGATCAGGCTAACGCGATCGCGGTCGACAGCGCAAACAACGTGTACATCACAGGGAAGACTTATTCCGCAGCGGCCACGTTCCCGGTGTTCCCGAACAATGCGTTCCAGACCACGCTCACGGGCACGGCGGCTGCCTTCGTTGCCAAGCTGACTCTGGAACCGAGGATGGCCGTGTCTGCAGCCACGCTCACTTTCACCGGACAGGTTGTGGGAGTGCCAGGGGCAGCGCAGACGGTCACTCTGACAAACAATACGAATAGTGCAGTCACTCTTTCTGCTCCGACCATCACGGCCGGTTCTCCGCCGGCTTCCTCGACGGATTTCGTGCCGACGAACGGCACGTGCTCCAACACCCTTTTGGCCGGCGCCTCGTGCACGGTGAAAGTGACTTTCACGGCTTCGGTCACGGCGAACGAGACGGCTACGCTCAATCTAAACAGTAGCGACTCGAGCAGCCCGCAACAGGTGGCTCTTGCTTCCACGGGCACCGTAGCTGCCGTGGTAACCCTTTCACCATCTCCAACTCAAGTCACTTTCGCCACTCAAGTGGTCAACACGACGAGTTCGCCGGCCCAGACGCTCACAATCACAGACACCGGCAACGCCCCGCTCATATTCTCGGCGGCACCTTTCATCACCGGCACAAATGGAACGCCTGGCACGGATTTCGCAATTGTGGCCGGCTCCGGCACTACTTGCACGAACGGCGCGAGTGTTCAGCCGAATGCGACTTGCACGATCGCTCTCACTTTCTCGCCGTCGGGAACGACGCCGAATCCGCGCACCGCAAATCTGACGCTCAGTGATAATGCGACGGGAAGTCCTCAGTTAGTGGCTTTGTCCGGAATGGCGTCTCTCTCCACTCCGATCGTGACAATCACTTCACCCTCGACTCCGCTGACATTTAGCGGCCAACTCGTGACAACCACCAGCACGGCCCAAACGGTGATGGTCAAGAACACCGGCAATTCCGCGCTCACTCTCTCCGCTGCGCCTTCGATCATAGGGACAAGCGGCACACCGAGTACTGATTTCGCTATCCAAGCCGGCACGGGCACGACGTGCACCAACGGCGCGGTCATACAGGCGAATGCGACCTGCACGATCGCCATCACATTTACACCATCGGGCACGACGAATCCTCGGACGGCGACGCTCACGCTCAGCGACAACGCCAGCCCATCGACGCAAACGTTGAACCTCAGCGGTACCGGTGAGGATTTCAGCGTGACGGCCACCGCGCCAGCGGCCATCAACCCCGGCCAATCGGCCAGCATCCCGGTGACTGTGATCGGGCTGGGCGGCTACACCGGGTCGGTGTCCTTTGCGTGCTCAGGCATGATTCAAGGCGGAAGCTGCGTTGCTCCCGGGGCTGTGAACGCATCGCCAGCGCCGGGTACTACGGCCACCTTTATGGTCACAACAACGGCGTTCGTGGCGCCACCGCCGTCTCGGCGCATTCCGCCGGTATCCCCGCGGCAGATTGTCCTGCTTTTTGCGGCGCTGCTTCTGCTTTTCAGCGTTCCAGTCGCGCGCCGAGTCCGGACGCGCCTGAGCCTTGCGGGAGCAATGGTGTTATTCATCGTGCTCGCCGGTTGCTCGGGCACGCCGCCTGCCACTGCAACGCCGGCGGGTCCTTACACCTTCAATATCACCGCGAGTTCGGGCGGCGTCACGCACGCGGCGAATGTCACAGTCACCGTGAATTAACAGTCACAACGATTCGAGGGCCGCGAGCATCCGAAGGGTGTTCGCGGCCTTTTCTTTTTGGCGGCAACAACTCGTCAATCACGTTCCATCGCGTGCGTTCCGGCCGAAACGCGCCGATAAGACGCAATTCAGGAACAAAACAGGCCGAGTCGTGCCAAAATGCAGGGCCGGCATAACCGCCGGAACAAATTGCCCCCGGATTCCAGGAGGATGCTGTAGATGAAGAAGCTGATTCTACTGTCGGGTTTGCTGCTCGTTCTCGCTTTTCCGGCTATGGCTCAGATCGCTCCACATATCGATGTTTCGGCCGGCTACAGCCTTCGCGTATTCCAGGAACCCTCGGGCGTCCGAGAGGGCATGAACGGATGGTACGGCTCAGGTGAATATAGCGTGTTCCGGTGGCTGTCCGGCGAAGTCGAGGTCTCAGGGAATTACAGGAACAACGGTTTCGAAGGTAACACCAGTGTGTATACCGGAATGATCGGCCCGCAATTCTATCCGCTTGGCCATCGCAAGATAACTCTTCATGGGCACGTTTTGGTGGGGGAAGGAGTTTATCGGGTTCACTTTCCCGCTTACGGAGGTTTTCCGTCTCAGGTGAATTTATACTGGGACAAGACCTGGGAGGCTGGAGGGGGAATCGATTACAGCAGGTCCAGACGTTGGAAAATTCGTGTGATTCAGGCTGATTTCGGGCAGACCCATTTTTTCGCCCGAAGTCAAAACAATTACAGCGCCTCGATCGGATTCGTCTACGCCTTCGGTCAAAAGTAGGCCGAAGTCCGCCCTCGCAAGGAACTTTCGTGTGGTGGTTGGATTAAGCCAGGGGTCAGTTGTGGCTGTCTGGCGCCGGATCACTGCCGACGAAAGGCGTAAAACGTAATCCAAAAAGGCCGAGGGGCGCAGAAGGCAGTGCGCTGCCTCCTGCGCGATCCCGGATAGCGGATGCTTACTTGCCGTACGTCGCCGTCAGCGTTGCTTTGCCGAGGCTGTTCATGTGCACCATGAAGCCAACCATGGCCGCGCTCGACTGAGGATCCAGGTCGAGCTTTTCAACCTTGAGCGCATGGACAGTAAAAATATAGTGGTGGGCGGGACCGGGCGGCGGTGCAGCGCCGCCGTAGCCTACCGCGCCGAAATCGGTGCGCGTCTGCACTGCGCCCGCGGGCAAGTTCGATCCGCTGCCGCTCCCGGCAGGCAGTTCCTTCACCGTGGCGGGAATATTGATCACCACCCAGTGCCACCAGCCCGAACCGGTCGGGGCATCCGGATCGTAACAAGTGACTACGAAGCTCTTCGTTCCTTCCGGTGCGCCTTCCCACGCCAGATGCGGGGAACGATTGCCCCCGGAGTAACCCATTCCATTAAATACTTGTGCTTCGGGCAGCTTGCCGCCCTCTTTCAGATCATTACTTGAAAGCTTGAAGGCCATCAACGATCCTCCCATGTGAGATCACAAACTCTTGCGGAGTCTATCGCAGAGTGGCCGGCCGGCGAACATTTTTCTGCGAATTTTGGCAGCGCTGTCGGAAATAGCCGCGGCTTCGATCGCAGGTCACCAAATCTCCGGCAGATGCGGTTGTTTGAAAACGGCGCGGAGTGGAGATTCCCCTTGCACAAGGAACAACGCGCGTAGCAGATTACGCTAGTATGGAATTCCGGTTCGAAACCGCGGGTTCACGGCGTGCGCTCCTTGTTTGCTCGCTCGCCATCGCTGCAATTCTTTCGGTTCAAGCGGTCATCTTCTGGGTGGCGAGCCGCCGAATTGACTCAGGCCGTGCCGAACCCATGGAGCGTGGTGCCGCTCTCGTTCCCGGCAACGGAGAGGGATGGGACCGGCTGGGCCGCCTCCGCCAATGGGATTTCGCCGACCCCTCGCCGTCCGCGGCCGTGACGTATTATCAGCGCGCCGTGCAGGATGATCCACGCTCCGCTCATTATTGGATGGATCTGGCCGGGGCCTATGAGGACGTGGGTGACGATGCGAGCGCCGAAAAAGCTTTCGATCGGGCGAGGACCGTCTACCCTCTTTCGGCGGAAGTGATGTGGGATTATGGAAACTTTCTTCTCCGACGGCAGGATTATTCCCGCGCCTACAAGGAAATTCAGCGAGCCGCCGGGGCGGATCCATCCTTCCTGCCGCTCGCAATTTCACGCACGTGGCGCGCGACCGGCGATATCAAGCAAATTCTCGACAGTGCACTTCCCGTGAACCCCGAAGCCTATTTGCAGGCGGGCGATTTCTTCGTCTCGATTCAACGCCCGGATCTTTGCCTAGCGGCCTGGCAGCGCCTCGTCGCGCTCGGACAGCCGATCGAACTTCGTCGAACTTTTCCGCTGATGGAGGCGCTCATAGCGAATGACCTCGCGGACGATGCCCTCAGAGTGTGGCGCGAGGCGCTGGCTGTTTCGGTCTCGCCGCAGCCGAGCTCCAACGGTAATTCTTTCATCGAGGATGGAGATTTCTCGACGGATTTTACGAATGGCGGCCTCGGCTGGCGGTGGGATGCTCCGCTCGGAGCAACCATTAATTTCGACGCGCCTCCCCCGGCAGGCGGAAAGCGATCGGTTCGAATCGATTTCAGTGGAGGCGTCAATCTTTCGCTGGATTCACCGGTGGAATTTGTTCCGATCGAACCGGGCCGCGAATACCACTTTCATGCGTTGATGCGCACGGATCAAATCAGCACCGAAAGCGGGACCCGGATTTTGATCAGCGATCCGAATCATTCCGGCGGAGTGAATGTGCTCACCGACGATCTCACGGGATCGCACCCGTGGACCGCGATCGACGCGGATTTCGCCGCGGGACCGGAGACCCATTTTTTGGCGGTCCGGCTCGTGCGCTATCCCAGCCGCCTCTTCGACAACAAGCTGAGCGGGACCGTCTGGATCGCGAACCTTTCGCTCGTTCCTGCCGGCCCGCAATCGGCCAAGCAAACACCATGAAGGTGCTTCGCGCCGGCCTCTGCATGTTACTTGCGTTCAGCGTGCTTTCTTTCGGAGCAGTGCAGGTGTGGTCGCAATCGGTTCTCGAAATGGGAGTCGCGCTGCTTCTGCTGATTTGGGCTTTCCTCATGTTGCGCGATTCCCGCGCCAAGATCTATTGGAGCCCGTTAAACTGGCCTTTGCTCGGATTCATCGCCGTTGGTCTTTTTCAGCTTTTGTTTCATCAGACCGCCTACCCGTTCCTCACACGCACGGACCTGCTCAAGCTATCCGTTTATTTTCTGTTTTTCTTCCTGACGGCGCAGGCGTTTCGCGGCAAGGAGGAAATATCGGCGCTCGTCTGGTTCGTGGTTCTGTTTTGTTTCGCAATTTCGTTGCTGGGCATCATCCAGCACTTCACGTCCGAGCAGGAAATCTATTGGTTGCCCTCCATTCACGTGCGTGGGGACCCGTTCGGTCCGTACGTGAACCGCAACCATTTTGCGGGATTCGTCGAGATCACGCTGCCCACGGGTCTCGCCTTGATGGTTTTTCGAGGCGTGCGCAGGGATCTATTCGCGCTTACCGGACTGCTCACAATTGTTCCGGTAAGCGCGATGATTCTCGCGGGTTCGCGTGGCGGAATTGTGGGCTTCGCGCTCGAAATCGGCGTGCTCGCTTTTTTGGCGGTTCGCCACCGGGCGGCGGGCGGCGCCCGACTCGCGGCCATTGGAATCGTGGCGCTCGCGGCTTGCACGCTCGTCGTATGGGTTGGGGCGGAGAGTGCGATTCAGCGCTTTTCGGCGCTGCAATCGAAAGACCCTTCGCTCGCCCGACGCATCTCGATGTCCCGAGGAGCACTGCGTATTTTTCGCGATCATCCCATCGAGGGCGCCGGCTTGGGCACGGTCGTATCCGTTTATCCTTTCTATGAAACGGTCTACGACGGCAAGCTCGTCGATCATGTTCACAACGATTACACGGAATTGCTGGCCGAAGAAGGGCTCCTCGGTGGCCTTTGCGGGCTTGCGTTTCTGTGGCTGCTCTATCGCGAAGCAAGAGCAACTTACGAAGCGGAACAAAGTCATTTTTCGCGAGCCGTGCACGCCGGATCGATTGTCGCCCTGAGCGGGCTTTTGCTGCATAGTCTGGTCGACTTCAATCTCCACATCCCTTCGAACGCGCTTCTCTTTCTGCTGCAAGCCTATCTCGCGGCGTCGGTGCCGCTGCCGCAGGAGATTGCTTCGCGGGCGCACTCGCACGCCGCGCGCGTGCCGACTGTTGTTTCCTAGAATCCGGCTTAATCGAAGCGGACCTTAGAAATACGATGGGAAGGCAATCCAGTTACGCGATTCCTTGCATTCCGCTCCGCGTGGACTAAGATATTTTTGTGCGTGCGTCGCGGCCGATTGCCGGCGAAAGACGGCAGCAGGAAGAGTCCCGCAATTTGCAAAAAGGAGGTTTTCAGATCGCCCGCCAACCGATTTTTCCGATTGTGCTGATAAGCAGTCGGGCTGGGACTCGAACATGGAGGTGACATATCGCTGAAGCGGCTCCTGAAGTTCGCGGGGCGATGCCGCATCGTAATCCCGCGGCGGATTCCACCTCGCGTGTCAATTCGTTGCTTCCGCGGCGGAACACCGAGTCTCTTGCGTTCGGCGGCCTGGCGCTTCTAATCGCATACGCGATCGCAAGAAGCGTCGTGGGAGCTCTGTCGAAGCCGTTCTGGTTTGACGAGCTATGCACCTGGATAATCGCTCGCCAGCCCGGCGTGAAGGGCATCTGGAGCGCGCTCGAGCGGGCGGCAGATGGGCAGCCGCCGCTTTATTATCTGGTCGAGCGCGAAGCCTCTAAACTCGCCGGAAACGAACTTCTCTCATTCCGGCTTCCTTCGATTTTCGCGTTTTGCGCCGCCATCGTTCTGATTTTTCTCTTCGTGAGAAAACGCAGCGGCAGCTCATGCGCTCTGATCTGTGCAGCCATACCATTTCTAACGCTCGTTTACGATCCGTATGCGATAGAAGCCCGTCCGTATGCTTTGATTATCGCTCTGGTTTCACTGGCTTTGGTTTGCTACCAACATGCTCCTGCGCTTCCTTGGGTGATTCTTATGGGAACGAGCTTTGTGTTGGCTCAAGCGTTGCACTACTATGCGGTTTTCACGGTTGTTCCCTTCGCGGCAGCCGAAGTGGCCCTCTCTCTCAAATCGCGCAAGCTTCGCTTCGGAGTCTGGTTGGCCTTTGCCTGCACGCTCATCCCTCTCGCGTTATTTTTTCCTCTGCTGTGGCGCCAGAAGCTTTATTACGGGGAACATTTCTGGGCGATACCAACGTGGACGAAAGCCGCAGGCTTCTACGGCTGGTCCATCAACTATTACACGCACCGATCTTTGATTCCGACGATTTTGCTGGTCGCGTGTCTGGGCGCGATTGTGGCGCTGGCGTTTCCAAAAATCCGCTCCGCCCGTTCGGCGGATCCATTTTTCCATGAGCACGTACTTGTCCTGTTGCTGCTTGTGCTGCCCTTCATAGCGTACGTGGTTACGAAGGCTGCTCGCGGAGCTCTTGATGATCGATACACTCTTGCCGCCGTTCTGGCCTATCCGCTGGGCGCCGGCTACCTTCTGCGCGGGTTGAATCGCGGTGCCGTCGTGCTGGCGGCGCTGGTGATTTTTTCCGCGTTGGGGATGCAGGAAGTGAATTTCTGGAAAGCGCAGCGCGGACACGTCGGTGAAATGGTGTCTCCAGCAGAACCTATCGAACGTTTAGTGGCTGCGGCGGGCCGCCCCGACCTTCCGGTATTGATCTCGGATGGACACGATTACCTCCCGCTCTTGCATTACGCGTCGCCTGAATGGAACAAGCGTTTTTTCGTGGTTGTCGATTTGCCGCAGGAAATCGTTTATACAAAGACGGATTCGGTTGGCAGAAGCCTTCTGGCTTTGCAGTGCTGTTATCCCTTCCGGGTCGAAAACTTTCAGGAGTTTTCGTCGGCGCACCCGCAATTTCTAATGTATTCGAACGGAAGCTTCTGGGACTGGTGGTATTTCCGTTTTGTCCATGACGGTGACACAGTGCGGCTGGTAGCTGCGGAACAGGGCCTCCACATGTATCTGGTCGATCTGAAGGACCAATCGCGAACTGCCCGGTAACGAAGCGCACTCGTTGCGAAGACGACGGCGTCCGGGCCGCTCGACCTGTCCGGATTGTTTGCGGCGCCCGAAGGAGGCGGAAATTTGCGAAAATGATCCGGCAAACAGCAGCCTGCGGAGTCTGCCGTTAAGAATTGGTGTGTGGATTTAAGAGCGGGCGGCTAGCGGTGAGGTAGGATTTAAGACGGTGAGTAGCAGGCAGAAAAACGAGCGCAAAA
>Ga0182024_10004592_pt1 | contig 31624 bp, 22 predicted proteins | sample P32metaG_FD_120480 | JGI IMG/M metagenome (GOLD analysis project Ga0182024, IMG submission 120480) | Permafrost microbial communities from Stordalen Mire, Sweden - P3-2 metaG (Illumina Assembly) | ecosystem: Environmental > Terrestrial > Soil > Wetlands > Permafrost | place: Sweden: Stordalen...
ATCCGTCGCGGAGTCGCTCGCGTGAGAACAGCGACAGCGGCCGTGAGGACTAGGTACAGGCAGGTAATGCCGTAGAGTTGCTGCTCAGTCACGGGGTGTTTATATCACGTGCTTGCAGCACCAAGAAATCCGATAGAACCTGTTGAATCGGTGACGCTGGTTGCATGCAACCAGACAACGGGCAAACTGGGAGTTAGGAGGTCAAATGGCGACTACAGGCCCTAGCACATTTCCAGATACTTGCTCCGGTGGAATCATGAATTGGCGATTTGGCACTCAGTGAGCGCGGTTGATAAAGGAAAGTGCGTTTTCCGTTACCTACGTAGTCTCAGTTCGTCGCAATCGCTTCGAATGCCTCGCGTGTGCCTAGAATTAACAGCGTAGACCGCCTCAACGTATTGTGGATCTCGGCGCAATGCTTGGCGAGTATTGCGTCAGCTTGTCGAGCAACTGAGTGTAGTTTTTCCTCTTCCCTAAACGTCAACTCCGCGCTGGAGAAAACGCATAGGCCGGGTAACATCGCACTTCCGTGGCGAATTGTCTGATCCGCACACGGCTGGGGATGGATCATCGTATCGGCGTAGAAGGGCTGGAATCACGGATTCAGGAGATAGACGCGCGGCATAGCGCTCGCCTGAGTAAAGATCAGCACATCGCATACTATGCCCATTCCGGCCAGTAATGGATGCGCCCAATGCTGGCTCATCGATTCCGCTGGATGAATCGAGCCTTCCCACACCCAGAGCATGCACTCCGCTTTATGTCGCACAAGATGGAACTTACAGCCGCATCGCTCGAAAAAGGCTGCAGCCTTCCTCTCCAGGCAGAGACCGTCACCCCATCGGCTGGCGGTTCTACCTGGGCAAACTGAGGACAATCAGGGTTAGGATCGTCTCTCTACTAGTCCCGCCCCGGCGAACTAACCGCGTGACCACGGTGAACTGGAATCGGGCGATACGGTGGGGCCGGTGTGGGCGCCGGAGCCGGGACATGATGACAGGTTGGGAGTTGCCCCCAAATTGTCTGTCTTCAACTCCGTAATATTGCTTCTATTGCGAAAGTTTGGTGGAAGTCGGCGAACTGCGGAACTCCGGGATTTGAGGGCGATTTGGGCGCACCGGTTGGCACCCAAATATCCAAAATGGACGACGTGGGTAGTTGCTGGGATGTCCAACCTTCCCGACTGTCTGCCGCCGTATGGCGCGATGCCGCCATACACGATCATTGATCGTGCAAAAGTCCAGAAGGACTTGGAAGAAGGTTTCTGCTCACAAGAGCCTCCATCAGGATAGGTTTGATTAACGCGTGGATTGTTGCGTTCGCGAAGCCGGCCCAGGCTACGTTTGCTTCAAGATCGAGGGGTGCCGCTAGGTTTCCCCCAAGAGCATCGGTGATGATGACGCCGCTTTCCCTGGCAATCATTTCGGTGCACAAGTCGTACGGATGGCAGCATAAGCCTAGAGGCATTGCTTGCGCAGCGAGCAAGGAACCAAGGAGTGGGCGAAGGTCGGCAAGGAACCGATCATGTCCCATCATCAGCTCGTATAACTGTCCACCCGTAGAAAGATACTGATCTTCAAAGCAGTAGGCCTTCCCCGGCTGCCTGTCAAGGCCGGTTGCATTGAGAGCTATCTCATCGTCGATTGCGGCCAGTACGTCACGACCGCCTGAGAAGAATCGTGTGATCGAACAAAATCCGTCAGCTATGCCAGCGGCACTGGACGGGCGGAGAGGAAGAGAGGTTCTTTCGCCGGTGATGCGATTATGGCGCTCGGCGAAGGCTCCTTCGCCGCGACGAGCCCATAAACAGTCGCTGAGATGCTGTTTGGCGAGCGGAATCTCCGTCTGGACAGCGAGTTCGATATCGGCCAGGTTGGTCTTCTCTCCGTAGTTGGGAGCTACGCCGGTAAGAATCCAACCGCCGCGCTTTTGATACATCAGACACCGGGTGCCGTCGATAGGATCAGCGATGACCCTCCATTGAGCGTCTTGTTCCAAGGTTCCGGTGGGCAACAGGATCTTGCCTTCGTGAAGGCCTTCTGCGATGAGAACGATGGGAGTATGAACAGCGATTTCTCGATTGAACAACTCAACAAGCAGATCCTCGCTGATCCGATCGATCGCATAGATCGTGTCTCCTTCGCCATCTTCAACCACGATTGACAAATCCTCGGCGCGAGCTGATTCGGTGGCGGCTACGACCGCATCGCGAATTTGTTCATGAATGGAACGAATAGCGACGAGCATGTCGGGGAGTGAAAACATTCTGGCTCCTGTTTTACGGGCGGTTGGCTGTACGTGTATTTGGCGCGGGCATGCAGCCCGGGCGGATCGAGAATTAAAGCCCCGTGAAAAAATCGTTGACACGCATCCGGATTCATGTTCTGTTACATATTAACAAGAGATATGAAAACTTTTAACACTTTAATCAATCAAACATCTTCGATCGATCGACAGAGTGAACTACTGCTGAAGATCAAGGAGCAGGGGAGCGCATCGATCAGCGATCTCGCCGTGCATTTCTCCGTTTCAGAGATGACCGTGCGAAGAATGATCCATCGCCTAGCGGATGCTGGACTGGTCATTCGCACGCCTGGCGGAGCGATGGCCGCACCTGCAGGTTCGATGGAGCGCACGTTTGTCGAGCGTTCAGCAAAGATGGCAGGGGCCAAGGAAGCGCTGGGCAGAGCCGCCGCAGGACTTGTTGCGGAGGGCGAGACAGTGGTGATGGATTCCGGTACGACGACCCAGTGCATCGCACGTTATATGTCTGGAAGACAGAACCTCGTTGTTGTCACGCCTTCTCTTGCAGTATTGGATGAGCTAGCGGGAAGTCCTGGAGTACAGGTACGGTTGACTGGTGGTGTTTATCGTCGCAGCAGCCATGATCTTGCGGGAAATGCGGTGATTGATGCTCTGGATGGCGTACATGCGGACAAAGTCTTCTTTGGTGCTGCGGCGCTTTCGTTTCACAAGGGTGTAATGAATTACGACGCGCAGATGCCTCGTGCTTTTCTACGCGCAGGGAAGCAAAAGATCCTGGTGATTGATAGCAGCAAAGTGGGTAATGAGGCTGTTTACAGGCTTTGCCCAGTGGAGAGTTGCGATCTTGTGATCACAGACGCGGATGTCCGCTCTGCTGATCTCAAGAAGTTGAAAAACCTAACCACGGTGCTAGTTGCAGAGTAGTTGAAAGCTTTTTTCTTCCGACCCTAATCCGTAAAGGTGGCCTATGAGATACATGCGAAGGTGTTGCTTTCTTTTTTTCTTCCTATTTCCGCAACTGATGCTGGCCCAGATGAACACGGGCAAGGTCAGTGGAACTGTCTCTGACAGCACGGGAGCCGCGATTGAAGCGGCGCAGGTGCGCGCTATCGAGGATGCAACAGGATCCGTCACCGAGGCACGAACAGCGAAGGACGGCACCTATTTGCTGAATTTCCTGCTTCCCGGAACGTATCGAATCGAGGTCATCAAGTCGGGCTTTCAGCAGGAGAATACCTCCGGAGTCGTGGTGAATGCGGGCGGCAACCTACGCATTGATGTGCCATTGAGGGTGGGTAGTACGACCGAGATCATACAGGTGGCTGCTGATCCAATTTCGGTGGCTACCGAGACGTCAGAACTGTCACAAACCTTCAGCTTCAAAGAGCTCGATACGCTGCCGAATATCGATAGAAATCCGTTGTATCAGTTAAACCTGATGCCAGGCGCAAACAACGATTCAGGCAGCGGAAACTATGGGAGCAACGGCAACGAAAACGGATCTGCCGTGGGGCAAACACGGCCTCAGTTGGCGTCCCTGGGCGGTGTTGATGCCAATGCCAATAGCGTTTACATTGAAGGCGTGTTCAATCGAGAGCCGCAGAACGCCTACATTGGCCTGACGCCTCCGATTGAGGGCATTCAGGAAGTACAGGTCTATACAGGCAAGTACAACGCGGAGTTTGGCTTCTCTGGTAGCGCGGTCGTAAATATCGTGACCAAGGCCGGCACCAACCAATTCCACGGTGCTCTGTTCGAGTTCCTGCGCAACAATGCAACGGATGCGAAGAACTACTTTGCTACCGACACAACTCCCTTCCAACGCAACCAGTTCGGTGGTGCAGTTGGCGGCCCTATTTTCAAGGACAAGTTTTTCTTCTTCGGTGACTACCAGGGCACACGGTTCCATACGAGCACACCGGAGTTCACATCCGCGCCAACGGAGCGCATGATCACCGGCGACTTCTCAGAGTTGTATGATCCGACGCAGTCCAAGGATAACGCCGGCAATGAATACGGCCAGCTCTATGACCCATTCACCCGCACGTTTGATCCGAAGACCGGCGCTGTCACCGGGGCAACTCCATACGCCGGCAATATCATTCCGGTAGCGGAATGGGATCCTGCCTCGAAGAACATCAACGATGCCAAGGTCTTCGGCGTAGCTAATCTGCCGGGCATCAGCAACAACCTCTATTACCTTGGCACAGTTAAACAGAATGTCGATCAGGGTGATGGCCGAATCGATTTCAATGCTTCTGAGCGGCATCGCATCTTCTATCGCTATTCGGTGCTGAATTCCGTTACTGATAATTCGAGCAGTATCAATCAGTTCTACCAGGACGGCAATGCTGACTCCATTACGCGCAACCAGAACATGCAACTGTCGGATATGTTTACGTTCAGCGCGACGAGCATGAATGAGTTGCGGTTCGGCTACTCTCGCTCGAATGTGCATACAAGCAATAAGAGCCTGGACGCAGATTGGAACAACACTTTCGGTATTCCGAATGGCAATCTCGGCGATGCGGCTACGCAGGGGCTGGCGGAGTTCCCGGACTTCCAAGGCGTGCATAATGTCGCTCAGCCGGACTGGATCGGATACATCATCAGCAACACTGTTTCAGGTGTGGACAACTACACGTGGCTGCACGGTAAGCACACGATCAAACTGGGCCTCAATCTCAATCATGTGCAGGACGTATCGGCAGACACGATCGGCGGAGACGATCCGCGCGGATCGCTCACCTTTGACCCGGCAATGACATCGTACGATGGCAACACCGCTCCCTACTCATATCCGAGCTTCCTCTTGGGAACGATGACTGGTACTGCGCGAGCACGGTTTGTGCAGGGAGCGCCATTTCAGAGCTACTGGCAGAATGCCTGGTACGTGCAGGATGATTACAAGATACTTCCTTCGCTCACTCTTAACCTTGGCCTGCGCTATGAACTTGTGACGCGTCCGATCGAACGTCACAACCGTGAATCGAACTGGGATCAGGCAACCGAGTCTCTCGTCGTTGCGACGTCAAGCAACCGGAGCCCCGGTCTCAATCTCGACATGAATGCGTGGGGGCCTCGCCTGGGTTTTGCCTGGTCGCCTGATCACGGTAAAACCAGCATTCGCGGTGGCTACGGCGTATCGAACTGGATGGCCTATTGGACCGGGCCTCTGACCGTGCTGGGACTGACCTATCCCAACTACGCCAAAGCCTCTGTCCTTACACCGAACAATCTCACGCCGACACTGCTGCTTTCAAAGGATGGCATTCCGGTACCAACGGCTGTCACTGATGGGGCAGGGAACATCGTGATACCTGACAATGCGGTCATTCGCGGTGTCGAAGCAGGGTGGCGGGCGCAGAGCGTAGACCAGAAGACGCTCAACGTTGAACGTGAGATTCGTCCCAATATGATTGTCGATATTGGCTATCTTGGTGTACGTGGGCGCCACAACCTGTATGTGCAGAACATTAACCAGGCGCCCCCTTCAACCAACCCTAACAACGATTTCCAAACCCAGAGGCCGTTGTACCACCTCTATCCAGGGTTGGGCGATCTTCCGATCTCTGTCTCTCGTGCCGATAGTTTTTACAACGCTCTGACTGTGCGATTTGCGGCCACAGTTGGACATGATCTCGATGTGAACGCGAGCTATGCGCACGGGCGCTCATTTGCTGACGGCAATAACATCGATCAAAATAATATTCATCAGTACCAAGGCCCGACGGCGCAGGATATTGCCCACATCTTCAACGCTGAAGCCAGCTACGCTCTTCCTGTTGGCCGCGGCAAGATGTTCTTAAACCATAGCAATCGGCTTGTCGATACGCTACTGGGAGGATGGGAGTATTCGGCGCTGTTGCACATGCGCAGCGGCGTTCGCTTCGATGTGAGCTCGGGTGTGAGCCACCTGAACAACGGGCAGGGTAACCGACCTGACAGAGTTGGGAACGGTGAGCTGTCGCATCCAACGATTGCCCAGTGGTTTGATACTTCTGCATTCATCGACCACCAGGAAGAAGGCACCTATGGCGATGCGGGCGTCTTCCCACTACACGGAGACGATCAGATACAGCTTGATTCTTCGCTCGCGAAGACGTTCAAGCTGTTCGAACGCACACAACTCGAGTTCCGCGCCGATGCTTTCAACACCTTCAACCATCCTGATTTTGGAACTCCGGATGCGACGGTGGGCGACGGTGGTGAAGGTCAGGTAACATCGACGTCGGTGGATAATCGCCGCATGCAACTGTCGCTACGCCTCTCTTTCTAGACGCGTGGAAAGCGATCGAACGTTTCAGAAAAAAAGGATCTGATGAGCCTGGGTGCAAGAGGAGCATTGCCAAGGCTGCTGGTGGTCGGCGCAAGGGGGTTCCTGGGGACCTTTCTTGCAGAGCGCGCCAGCAGTCTCTACGAAGTGCTTCGCGGCGATCGCAGCCGCGAGGGCGACGAAACGGATGTTGTTATCGATATAACAGACCCTGCGAGTGTGAAGAAAGCCTTCACTGAATCCAGGCCGAACGCCGTGGTACTGTTGGCAGCAGTCTCGGATATTGATCGCTGCGAGCGCAATCGCCAACTCGCAGTAGACGTCAATCTTTACGGCGCAGAACACGTTGCGAATGCATGTGAACGAGCAGGAGCCAAGCTTCTTTTTACATCCACGGGCGCTGTCTTCGATGGGTTGAAGCATGGTTACAGCGAAGAAGACGAGGTAAGTCCAATTAGTGTCTACGGCGAAACCAAGGCCAATGCGGAGGCTGTGGTCAAGGCACTCGTGCCGAGCGCAATCATCGCGCGAGTCTCACTCGTCCTCGGGAGAACTGGGAAGCCTGGCACGAACTCGCTTGTGGATAGCATGATCAGGCGGTGGGCTGCTGGCGAGACACTGTCGGCCTCTGTTCTCGAATCACGGAATCCGATCGACGCAAGTACGCTGAGCCAGTGGTTTGTCGAACTGCTTTCCGATGACCGTAACAGCGGGATTGTTCACACTGGGTCCACCGATTCTATGACACGATTTAGGTTGGCGACGGCGATTGCCTATCGTTTGAAAATCTCACCGGAGTTGGTGAAAGATGAATTGCAACCTGCACCTGGCCGTGCACCGCGAGGTGCGGATCACCTGTTGCTTACAGACAAAATCAGTCGCATCTGTACAACACAGCCCCCGAGCTGTGACGAAGTAATTGAGAGGAGTTTAAATGAAGTTGCCGAAGGCAGTCTTCGAACTGGAGTTTAGTCATGGTTCGATTTATGGCGAAGAAGAAAAAGCGGCAGTGCTTGAGGTGCTTGCAAACAATGCACCTTCCTGCGGCCCAAAGGTGAAGCAGTTCGAAGAGGACTTTGCTGCGTATTGCAATGCTACGTATGGCCTTGCTGTCACGTCAGCCACCACCGGTCTTGAGCTGGCGATGATTGCCACGGACATTGGGCCTGGTGATGAAGTGATCACCACGCCGTTGAGTTGGATCTCAACTGCGAACGTGATTGCTGACCGCGGAGCCAAGGTAGTTTTTGCGGATGTTGATCCGCTAACGCTGAATCTTAATCCTGCATCGGTGGCGGCCAAGGTCACTGAAAAAACCAAGGTTATCCTGCCGGTCCATTTATACGGCCAGTGCTGCGACATGGACGCGATAAACGAAATCGCGAAGCCGCGCGGCATCGCAGTTGTTGAGGACGCGGCACACGCTGCCGGTGCAGAGTACAAGGGCCGAAAGTCTGGATCGCTCGGTGACATTGGCGTATTCAGCTTTCACCAGCAGAAGAACATGGTCACGCTGGGCGAAGGCGGCCTGGTTACGACGAGCAACAAGCAGTTCTACGAACGCATGTTGTCCTATCGTTCGCTCTGCTGCCGCACATATGACCCCAAGGGAAAGTATCTAGCCATCGACGAGAGCGTCACTCCGATGGAAAAGCGCTACTGGTATCTTGAGTTCGATGGCATTGGCTTCAACTATCGCATGACAGATATCCAGGCGGCCGTTGGCCTGGTGCAGCTTGGGCGATTGCCGGATTTGAACGCGCGTCGGATTGAGATTGCGGAAAGATATACGGAAGGGCTACGAGGTATCAAGGGTCTACAGTTGCCGCATATCGAACCTGACCGGAAGCATGTCTTTCACATCTACACGGTGCTGGTGAAGCCGGAATTTGCATTGAACAAAGAAGACTTCATGTGGACGCTCTACACGAAGAAGAAGATCAAGGTGTGGTCGCACTACATGCCTATGCACCTTACGGAGATCTACAGGAAGCTCGGTCATGGCGAAGGCGAATGCCCAGTCGCCGAGGAGCTCTTTGATCAATATGTCAGCATTCCGATTCATCCACGGATGACGGATGAAGCGATTCAATATGTCATCGACAGCATTCGGGAGCTTGCATGAGCGCATTCGAGATGACAGTGCAGGGCCAGCGCGGACCTGACCGCATCTTTGCCGGAGCTACGCCCATCTATATCAGTCGCGCACCAGGCCGGCTGGATGTGATGGGCGGCAACGTCGACTATACTGGCGGTCTTGTGTTTGAAGCCACGATCCGTGAAGCAACATGGGCCGCTGCGCAACTACGAAGCGATCGAAAGATCGTTCTAGTCAATCCACAAATGCTCGACGCGCGCTGGCAGCCTCGCGTCGAGTTTTCGTTGGATGGCTTGACAGACGAGGCTGCCGTCCGAGCTCTCGTAAATGCAAGTCCCGACGTTCGCTGGACTGCGTATGTTCTTGGAGTTTTCTATCTCTTGAAGCAGCGATGGCCTGACAAAGTACAAAAGGGCATCACGGTTTATCTTGAGTCGAACGTTCCATTGAATAAGGGAGTCAGCTCCTCGGCTGCGGTTGAAGTGGCAACGATGAAAGCTTCAGCAGCTGCATACGACATCAAGTTGAGTGGAATCGAGCTCGCAGAGGCGTGCCAGTGGGTGGAGAACGTAATCGCTGAGTCTGCCTGCGGCATTATGGATCAGGCTGCATCTGTCCTTGGCGATGAAGGATACGTACTTCCTGTTCTTTGCCAACCATGTCAGGTGATGCCGCCGGTGAAGTTGCCGGAGGATCTGCAAATATGGGCGATTGATTCTGGAGTGAAGCACGCTGTGACCGGCATCGAGTATGAGGCAGCCCGAGCCGCGGCGTACGTCGGCTACCGGATGGTCTGCGAATGGGAAGGCCTGCCTCTTAAACTCGATACAAGCGGGCGAATTCCTCGCTATGTTGAACCGCGCTGGAACGGGTATCTCTCCAACATGGTGTCTTCCGTGTTTCGCTCAAAGTATGAAGCGAAACTGCCAGAGTCGATGAGCGGCGACGCGATACTGCAGGAGGGCAAAGAGCATCCTGACCCATTCACGTCAATTCGTTCCGGAGCTTTATACCCAGTACACGCTTGCACTCGATATGCGGTAGAGGAGAACCAGAGGATTGAGCTATTCGTGGAGCTTGTTGGTGGACTGAGTGTTGATCCGACTCCTGCTGGCTTTCGCCTCCTCGGAGACCTGATGTTCCAATCGCACTGGTCGTATACAGAGTGCGGACTGGGAGCGAAGGAAACCGATCGTCTGATTGAGCTAGTACGCGATGAATTGGGTGAAGGCAAACTCTACGGAGCAAAGATTACAGGCGGGGGAGCAGGTGGCACTGTTGCAGTGCTCGGTGACAAGAACGCTCGTGCCTCGTTTGAACGCGTGGTTAACCGTTACGCTGATGAACAGGGTGCTGCTCCGTATGTTTTTGAAGGAAGCTCTCAAGGTGCGGATTCCTTCGGCATTCGAGTGATTGGAGCAACTCAATGACAGAGACATTGATCGGCGCGGATGCAAATTCAGGGCTGATTCAGCGTAAGCGCAAGAGCACGGCATGGTACTTCCTATTGCTGGCTCTTGCGTCGCTGATGTGGTCAGGCCAGGGTACGGCAATCAAGTTTCTGGATCCGCACCTCGGTCCGATCGCCATCACTTTCCTGCCCTTCTATTGCACGACGCTTCTCGCCATTCCTCTCTTGTTGCGCATGCGCCGTCAACGGCCAACAGCACAAACTCCAAATCGCCGGGACTGGGTGCGATTCATCATCGCCGGCGTTGGCGGCCAGGTTCTCGCACAACTGGGGATGACGTGGGGCATCAGCTATTCGCTGGCGTCAAATGGAGCGATCCTCAACCTGCTGATCCCGGTCATCAGTGCCGTGCTGGCTTCGATCATGCTGCGCGAGCGCATGACTCCACTGCGCATTCTTTCTCTGTTCATCGGCCTTGCCGGTGTTGCCCTCATGTCTTCCGGCGACATCCAACATGCATCGTTCTTTCAGTCGAAGTTCTTCCTTGGCAACCTGATGATCTTCGCCGGATGCGCGGGCTCTGCCTTCTACAACGTGTATTGCAAAGGGCTGTTGCAGCGGTTTGAAGAGATTGAAATTCTCATCTACAGCTACATCACTGCATCGATCGCAAGTATTCCGTTGCTCATCTGGGTCGAGCCAGTGCCTTGGCGGAACTTTCTCACGTTTACTCTATCGAGTTGGCTGGCCTTCGCGTTTCTGGCTCTCTTCATGTATGGAGCGTCGATGCTGCTGTTCTTTAAAGCGTTGGCACATCTGGACGTGACGACGGCCTCTGTCTCTATGTATCTCGTGCCTGTTTTTGGTGTCCTGCTCGCTATCACCATGCTGGGGGAAAGGCTCAACCTGCTTGAGATCCTCGGCGCCATCATTGTGTTGTCTGCCACCCTACTGATTGTGAGATATGACCAAGCGTAGCCATCTGATCAGCATCGTCGTCCTGTGTGCGCTGAGTGTTTGCGCCCTCGCACAAGAGAAATTTGCAACATTGAGCGATGCAAATGAGCCCACGATCGCAGGCCGTCCCGTGCAACTCGATGCACAGGGCAAATTAATGCCGTGGCCCATGGCGAACGATACGGGCTTCTCGTATTCGTCTCATTTTCTCACCCAGTGGACCCTTCTGCAGGATCAGCTCCATCGCACGCAGGCGCCATATTTCCATTGTTGCATTGACTTTGACCGGACCACCTTTGAAACGTTGAAGGACTGGCACTGGGTCAATTCTACCGGCTATCTGCGCGCAATGATGCAAGGCTTCGTCGAAAGGCTATATCCCTACACAGGGGATTCGTCGACGGTCGATTCGCTCGAGGCCTTTGTTGACTATGAACTGGACAATGGCCTTACGCCTAAAGGATATGTGTGGTCCGAAGTGCCATATCCTTCGGCCAATCCAGGCGCGCGCCGTTATACCGGCTGGAGTCAGCACGGCGAGAACTTTGTCGAGCCTCATGTGGTAGGCGAAGACGGTTACGGCTACCTGCGTCTTTATGAAATGACTGGCAACACTCGATATCTCGTTGCTGCAATTCACTGCGCAGATGCACTCGTGAAGAACTATAAGCCGGGTGATGCTGAGCGATCACCTTGGCCCTATCGCGCCTATGCGCGCGATGGGCAGACGGGCGATGGCGCCATCGGCGGCTATTCCGCAAATGTTGTCGAGCCCATCATGCTGTTTGACGAACTGATTCGTATTGATCAGGGAGAGGTGCCGCAGTATAAGACGGTCCGTGCAGCTGCGTGGCACTGGCTCGAGACCTACCCACTCAAAAACAACGTGTGGTCTGGATATTTCGAAGATGTAAACCCAGATCTTAAAAACATGAACCAAGTCATCCCGTTGGAGTTGGCGCGTTACATTCTGCTTCATCCGGAGAAGGATGCGAATTGGAAAGAAGACTCACGCCGATTGATCGAGTGGGTCAAGACGACTCCTAAGTGGCCCAAGTACATGGTGCATGGAGCCTTGATCACCAACGAACAGGGTAACGGCGTCACATTCTGCTGCCATTTGCCAAACCAGTGTTGCGACAGCCACACAGCGCGCCTGGCGGCGGTGGAAGCATTTTATGCCTGGCGCACCGGAGATATCGCATACAAAGAGTCGGCATATCGTTCGATGAACTGGGTTACGTACTTTCAGGGGTTTCCGGGTAAGGCTGTGGCACCCTTCGGCGGCGATCAATGGTGGTTCACGGATGAGTTCACGGACGGGCCAAGACGTGTCATGGATGCTTTCTGGGCGTTTCCGGAATGGGCGCCAGCAGAGGAGTCGCATCTACTTGGGTCTTCATCGGTTGTGACGAAGATCAAGTACGGAAGTGGTTCGGTAACGTATTCGACGTTCGATGAAGCGTCGCAGGATGTTCTTCGGCTCAACTTCGCGCCGGAGTCCATCCTGGCAGATGGCAAGCCATTGAAGCGGGTAGCTACTGTGGATGAAGAAGGTTATGTGCTCGATGAGAAGACGCATGTTCTGCGCATACACCATGCGCATGCACGCAGCATCGATATCCAGGGCAAGGGAACGATAGCGCCGGCAAAGCTCATTACGTTCGATAATCCTCACATACCCGCGCAGAGTCCGCTTGATTATGGATACCCTTCGGGTCTGATTGATTGGGGTAAAGACGTATGGATGATCCACGTGCCGGATGGAAAGTTTGGTACGTTCAACCTCTGCCTGAAAGATCCCTCGAAGACACAGGCAAGCTTTGCATTCGTCGTACCGACTGTCTTCGCGGGCGTGGATACCTACAATGGCGGCGACAAACCTGCGACGATCCGACTACGCTCAATGCAAATCCGCGAGCAGACATTTACCGTGCAGCCTGGGGAACTCCTTCGCATTCGCACCGGCTGGCATGACCCGAGTTCGTCTGTTCAATTTGACTTTGAAAACGGTACAGGTTTGCTCTTTGACAATCTCGCGTATGAATAAGCGATAGGGCTCATTGACGGTACTATCGTTATTTCAAAGTAGTAGAAAGACTTTGCTGCACCGATAGTTTAAGCCTTTAACTAGTAGTGATCACCACGTTGACGTCTCTCCTGCCTCTGTTAGCTTCATCCGATTCACGAGCTCTCAAATAGGTCGTCGCAGCTGGGATTTCGTTTATGCCGACTATAACTCATGATCCACATTTCGGGATACTAACTGTTGCATACAGGCCTTAGCTGTTTAGTCCCACGGTGTGATGGAGTACAGTACGAGCAGTTGCCATCGTGGGAGGTTTTATGGGACAGGTACTCCACGGGAGCGCCCGAACGACAGCGGCAGTGCGTCGAGCGATACAAGATAGTCAAGCGAGCCTGAGCAAGTTGGCCAGCCACTACGGGATCAACGCCAAGACTGTGGCCAAGTGGAGGAAGCGGAACTCGGTCGAGGATCACGGCTCTGAGTTCATCGCATATGGCTCAACACCCTCTACCGGGAGCCCTTTCGGGTCCCGGAGCGGTCATTCAGCCCGACGTAAACTTGGAACATAAGGACCAAATACCGGTCAGCCCTTCGAATGGAGGGGCATGTCGGCCTCCGCATGCTCGATTACGATGGAATGCGACAGCATCAGTCACAACCTTTGGTTGGAGGAAATGCATGAAAAAAGCTTTCGGACTCCAGGTGCCTGAAAACCTGCAGGATATCGTGCAATCTTCACGCTGTGCTTTGATCGTCTACGACATGCAAGCAGGTATCGTTCCTCAAATTTCTTCCGGGTTAGAGATCCAAAAGCAATGCGTCTTGCTTGTGAACGCTGCGCGCAAGGCTGGCTTGAGAATTTTCCACACACGTCATTTCTTCCTGCCATCTGCCGCAGCGGGTGTTGCTCAGCTACGCCGAGCAATGGTGTGGCAGTGCAGGAAGAGCCGCAGGAGACAAAGTGCTTTATTCCGCAAGGTTCTCCAGCATTTCAGATCGTGCCTGAACTTGAGCCGCGTGAAGGCGAAGTTATAGTCGACAAGATCACGATGTCAGCCTTCGAGGGCACGTTCCTCAATCTAGCTATGCGGGACGCCGGCATTGACTCTTTTCTGATAGCTGGGATTGCGCTAGAAATCGGAATCGAGCCGACGGTCCGACAAGGCTTGGATTTGAACTACTTACCAGTTGTCATCACCGAAGCCTGCGGTTCAAAAACAGAAGAGTTGAAGCATCGGTCGCTTGCAACATTGGACGAAACCGGCGAGTTTTTTATGGCCTCAACTGGCGACATTGTAGAGTTCTTGGACGTGCTCTAAACCGGGTTCGTCTCTGCGCAACCACGCCGCCATCAAACGCATCTAACTTGCAAAGCTGGCGAGGTATGGTTATGAAAGCAGTTGTGCTACACGAGTACGGCGGCCCCGATAAGCTGAAATATGAGGAGTGGGACGATCCCCAGGCGGGTGACGGCCAGATCCTTATTCGCGTCGCCGCAGCCGGAATCAATCCCATCGATTGGAAGATTCGCAGCGGCGTCATGAAGACTTTCATGCCGCTGGAGCTGCCCACTATCCTCGGTTACGACTACTCAGGAGTCGTTCGCTCGGTTGGCAAGGGCGTCGAGGGATATGCCGAGGGCGACAGGGTCTTCGGCCGCGCTAGCAAGTGCTACGCCGAGCTCCTTCTGGGTGATCTCGCAGATACCTGTGTAAGCGATACCGCAACACCAACTAGCATGCCAACCGATCCGGGCCACGAGTTTGCCGACATCCTCCAACAATTATGCGGCCCAGGCACGCAATACGTGGCGCCCAACTATCCCACAATCGACCTGTCAGGATTCGCAGCCACTTACGCCACCAGCGCAGACGAAAAGACCGGGCTGCCGACCAGCGGTGAGATCGGCGATATCATGGCCTGCTTCAACGCACCCAGTCTGTTGCCTAACATCAATCGTCTGGCGACCAACTATGTCATATGCGACCATTGGTTTTCGTCTCTTCCTGGACCAACCTGGCCGAACCGTTTCTACGTCCATGGCGCTTCATCGGCGTATTGGAATTCCGGAGGGCAGTACTACCAGAGCCTCGACGACAGTCCCACCTCCACGCAGATGGGCCTGTGGGAGAGCGTAGACGGGTTCATTTACCAAAGCGGATCCATTTACGATGCCTTGGACAACGCGGGCATTCCCTGGATGATCTATTACGACGACAGCCTAGCCCTATCCGGTTCCATTCCGCAGGTGGCCTCCATCAAGGGTATCTCGTTGACCAACGTGACAAACGTCAAGAGTCTCTCCAACATGCAAAACGACCTGCAAAATGGTTACCCTTACCCTTACACGTTCATAGAGCCCAATTATGGCAATATCACAAATAATACTTATGAAGGAGGCAGTTCCCAGCACCCGATGGATGACGTTTCCGGCGGGGAAAATATCATCGCCAACGTCTTCAACTGGATCACACAATCCCCGCTGTGGCCAAACAGCCTGCTTATCATCACCTACGATGAACACGGCGGCTTCTACGATTCCGTTACGCCCGGCTCTACAGTTGTTCCGAACCTTTCTGACCAACCCGGCACAAACGGCTTCATCTTTAACCAACTAGGCGTGCGCGTGCCTGCCGTCATCGTCTCTCCGCTGGTCACAGCTGGAGTCGACCCCACGGTCTACGATCACAGCTCGGTGCCGGCCACAATCGAGAGGTTGTTCGGGTTGCAAGCCCTGACCGCAAGAGACAAGGCAGCAAACGACTTAACGCACCTGCTCGCGTCGGGCGCGGTGCGGACTGAGCGCCCTCCAATGTTAGACGCGGGACGCCCCTCCCCGCCGAAGACGCCTATGACCGCTGAAGAATTGACGGCCCTCTCTCAGGAGCCAATCCCGGAATCGGGAAATCTGCGCGGATTCCTCGCGGTGGCGCAGAAGACTGAGATCGAACTCTCCTCGGGGACCCCGGAGGAACGCGCCGTTATCGTCGCGAAAGTCCAGGCCATCCAAACCCGTGGAGACGCCGAGGCCTACATCGGCCAAGTGATGGCACGAGTAAGAGCCCTGAGAGTCGCTCATGCGGCGGCCGTCAGAGCCGAACTAACCAAAGAAAGCCCTAAGAAGCGAAAGCCCTAAGAACCGCTAGGCAGCTAGCCCCCAACTGTCGCTGTTGCAGCAGACGACCCACACCGCGGTAGTGGTTTCGGGCGATGCGGTCTCTGATTGCATTCTGCGCCGTCTGAGACGACGCGACTGAAAACCATTGGTGGGGATGGCTGGGTGGCGACTGTCGACGCATGGGCCGCGAACGATTGGAAGCTAGACGGTGAAGTCTCGTAGCAAACGAGCTGGAAGTCGCCTCATGCAAGCGCAGTGAAATCTAGTGGTGGCGATCCAAGCTACGAATCCCTACTGATAAAGGGATTGAGTTGCCTAAAGGGATACGTAAATCTTGTTTACGTCTACAAGTTCATCGTAGCCTAATTTCTCTGGTTCATCCCAGGGTCAATCAATAGCCGATCGAGGGGAAACCGCTTGGCTGAAGCACAATTTCGACGGCACGGAAACAGAACGGCAACGTTTGACAGAGAACTTGTGCTGGTAGCGCGTCAACCCAGACCTGCCTCGAACATGACAGTAAGGCAGTCAACGTTCGTTCACCTCCTTGCCTCGCAACTTACATTTAGGGTGATTTGAAGCGATGACTCCTACACGACGAGACGTTCTACTCGGAGGGTTGGCCCTGACTGCCCTTCCTGCTCAATCGCATTTAGGTTTCGCGGCAGAGACGGAATCCTCTTACACGCTTTGGTATGCGCGCGAGGCTAGGCGGTGGCTTGAAGCTCTGCCTATCGGCAACGGCCGTGTGGGCGGCATGGTTTATGGGGGTGTGGGATCGGAGCGGATTGCGCTTACCGAGTCGACGGTGTGGTCGGGAGCGCCGGGTGAGTCGGATGTCAACCCAGACGGACGGGAGCATCTGCGTCAGATTCGCGAACTCTTCTTCCAAGGGGATTACGCGCAGGGCCGGCAGCTTTGCGAGAAGTATCTGCTGGGTCATCCGACGAACTTCGGGACCAATCTGCCGATGCTGGATTTGTCGCTGGAGATGCGGCACTCGGCGAGTGCGACACAGTATCGACGATCGCTTGACCTTGACGATGCGATTGTGCGCGTGAGCTATCGTGCGGATGGGCATCGATACTGGCGCGAGTCCTTCTGCTCCAATCCGGATGACGTGCTGGTTGCTCATGTAGCGTGCGATACGCCGGGGCAGGTCAATTTGGTCGCGTCCTTTGCCGGGATCCAGTTACCGGGAACGACAACGCATCTCGAAAGAGACACTCTTGTCTTTCGTGGCAATGCGTTTGAGAAGATGCACAGCGATGGAAGACACGGCGTAGACGTGGAGTGCCGGGTCCGTGTTCGCACGGAGTGGGAACGGGTTTCGATTGACAAGGATCATCTGAAGGTAGACGGCGCGGATTCGGTGACACTGCTGGTTGCTATCGCTACGAGCTATCGCGGACGCGATGCTGCGAAGGTCTGTGATGGCGCACTTCATGCCGCCTCAGGCAAGACATATGCTGAACTGCGAAACAGGCATGTCGTCGATCATCGAACGCTTTTCCGGCGGGTGCTGATCGATCTGGGGCGGAGCCCGCACGCGGCGGGCGTTCCTACCGATGAGCGGCGGCAGGCGCTAGACAAAGGTGCAGACGATCCTGAGTTATGTGCCTTGTTCTTTCAGTATGGGCGGTATTTGACGATTGCCGGTTCGCGTTCGAATTCGCTGTTGCCGCTGGCGCTGCAGGGAATCTGGAATGATGGTTTGGCGTCGAGCATGGGATGGACGGACGATTTCCATCTGGATATCAATACTCAGCAGAACTACTGGGTTTCTGAGGTTGGAAATTTATCGGAGGCGCAGACGCCGCTCTTTGGGCTGATCGATGGTTTGCAGGCTGCGGGAGCGCGGACAGCGCGGGAACTATACGGAGCGCCCGGATGGGTAAGTCATGTAGTCACCAATCCGTGGGGCTATACGGCGCCGGGATGGGGGCTGGGCTGGGGGATATTCGTTACCTCGGGGATTTGGATTGCGCTGCAGATGTGGGAGCATTTTCGCTTTACGGGAGACCGTGAATTTCTGCGCAAGCGCGCGTATCCGGTGTTCAGGGGCGCGGCAGAGTTCTTTCTCGGCTACATGGTTGAGCATCCCACGCATGGCTGGCTGGTCACTGGCCCCTCCGACTCGCCGGAAAATGCATTCCGGACGCCTGCAGGTGGAACGTGCAGCGAGTCGATGGGGCCGACCTGCGACCGTGTGCTGGTGTATTCGCTGTTCAGCTGGCTGATGGAGTCGGAGGTATTACTTTCGATCGACGCAGAGTTCGGCGCAAGAGTGAAACAGGCTCGCGACAAGTTGCCACCATTGCAGATTGGCCGTTATGGACAAGTGCAGGAGTGGCTTGAGGACTTTGAAGAGGCAGAGCCTAATCATCGCCACACTTCGCACTTGATTGCGCTCTTTCCGGAGCATGAGATTTCGCCGGAGAAGACTCCGGCGCTGGCCAAAGCGGCGCGTGTCACGCTGGAGCGGCGGATTCACCAGCCGAATTGGGAAGACACGGAGTGGAGTCGCGCCAATCTGGTGAACTACTACGCTAGACTGTGGGATGGAGAGGCGGCGCATGAGCATCTGGTGGGACTGATTGCCAAAGCGGCAGGCGATAACCTGCTGACCTATTCGCGCGGCGGAGTGGCAGGCGCGGCTCAGAACATTTTCGCCATTGACGGAAATACGGCCGGGGCGGCGGGGGTGGCGGAAATGCTGTTGCAGTCACAGGATGAGGCGATTCATCTCTTGCCGGCCTTGCCGAAGGCGTGGGCTCAAGGAGCGGTGAGCGGGCTTTGTGCTCGCGGGGGATTTGAGGTTGAGATGCGGTGGCGGTCGGGCAGGCTTGTTTCCGCGACCATTTCGAGCAGAGTTGGTGGGAGTTGTGCTGTCCGTTACCGAGAGAAAACCATCCCGATTCGCGTGGAGTCCGGCGGAAGAGCACGCCTAACGCCGCAGTCTTTTCTGACGAATTCGGCGTAGCAAACACAGAGCGAGGAGTAGTACCGGGCGTTTGTCCCTTGGGATTGGCCAAGCCCGGTCAGCCGGGATGCTGTAATTTTCTGGTCCGTTCAGTTGTGATCAATTTAAGCGCTTCCTGTAAAATTCTTGCGCGGCTTCGTTTTGCCCTACAAAAGCGATATACCGATGGTTCGGAATGACGCTTGCAAGCTCTCCACCGCGCCGTCAGGGGCAAGCTCCGGGAACCTTTTACTCCATTATTTGCACTGCCGCTCTTGACATTCGTTGCATTGAGAGCGTAATTTCGCTCCGTTTGGTGCTTAAGATCGCAGCGTACGGATTTCATCGAAGATCGTGTCATCTGAAGACCGATGGATGGAACTTCCTCTTGAGCTAATCCAAATGTAAGTGCTTAAATCTTGAACGTAATTAATGGGAATCCGGACGTTCGTGGCTCCGATTCCAAAATGCAAACGATTTCATTTCTCTATGGAGAGCCACGAAATGGTAAATCTTCTCCCCTATGGTCAGCGAATAGCTCCGCTGACCGGGGCTTCTTAATTACCGTGGCCGATTTCGTCTTCAGGGGTGTGTCATGTTATCTCGTTTCTTCTCCACGGCAATTTCATCGCGCACAGTGCTTGCCGTGTGCGCGCTCCTGAATCTGTCGTTCATTTCCGTCAATGCATACTCCTACGGAGGATTTGCCGGTGCGAAGCATACCAAAGAAATCGTAATTCAGAACGATTCGGTTACCGTTCGAGTCAATCGTGAGACCGGAGCTATTGATGTGCTTTGGCGGGATGGCAACAAGCTCCTTGGAGTCGCAAGCGCCGCGCAGTTGGAAGATGGACGTACGCTTTCTACCGCAGCCTACAGCACACACGAACTCGAATCCGACAGGTGCTCTCAGTCGAAACAGGAACGAGGTCACGAATACACGATTCGCAGCACGAAGCCTGGTATGCCGGACCTGCTGCGACATATCTGGCTTAATGACGACAATCCATGGATTGCAATTGAGGCCGAGCTCACGCTCGACGCAGCGAAAGTAGGAACTCGTCACTTTGATGCCGTTCTGCTGGAGAGTACCCAAGCTGTACAGGTTGCAAATGGAGTCGCACTCCGTGTCCTACATGTACCTTTCGACAATGACATGTGGTTCCGCTACGACAGCGTGGCCATGGCAAGGATGAAGGATGGCGCTCGCTACTCGAGCGCCGAAGTAACGGCCATCTACGATAACGCCAGCCGTCATGGCCTCGTCCTCGGTTCCATCGCCCACGACACCTGGAAGACGGCCATCGATATTCAAGCCTCTGCGGGGAATCTGACGCGCATCGACATCTATGGTGGAATTACTTCGCCAACCGGTGTGCGCACCGAGACGCACGATACAGTGCCTCATGGTCTCATCCGCGGCGAACGCGTGGTCTCTCCGCGAATATTCATTGGCTCTTTCGCCGACTGGCGCGATGGCCTTGAGGCATACGGCAAAGCCAATGCTGAAGTGCATCCACCGCTCGCATGGCCTGAGGGTGCACCGATGGGTTGGAACAGCTGGGCCGCCTACGCCGACAAGATCGACGACCACCGCTATCTTGGCTCAGCTGAGTATCTTCGCGACGCACTCGTCCCTCAGGGTTTCGCCCGCAAAGGGGTTGTCTACGTCAATCTTGACGCTTTCTGGTCAAAGCTTGACGCAGTGCAACTCGCTGACGCTGTCGCCAACCTCAAGGGAATGCGTGGGACGGATGGAGTGCAATTCAGACCTGGAATATATTGGACGCCCTTCGCGTACTGGTCTGATGATCTCGATGAGTACGTTGAAGGCACCGGGATGAAGTATCGCTATCGCGATATTCTCCTCAAAGCTCCGGATGGCTCGTTACTTCCAAAGGTTGACGGAGGCCGTCCAATCGATCCTACGCATCCGGGAACCGAGGCTCGCACTGCGTATTACATGCAGCACTTCGAAGAGCTCGGGTTCACCTATCTTAAACTCGATTTTCTCTCTCATGGTGCGCTTGAGGGAGTGCACTACGATCCTTCCGTACAGACAGGAATCGAAGCGTACAACATGGGTATGCGGCAGATCGTCGAAGCGAACCAGAACCGCATGTTCCTCAGCCTTTCCATCGCGCCACTCTTTCCCTCAGGCTATGGTCACGCGCGACGGCTCTCCTGCGATACCAAGGGACACATTGGTGGCGGCGATCAATCCACCGAGTACATGCTCAACTCACTCACCTACGGTTGGTGGACTGACAAGAATCTCTATATCACTGATCCCGACCATGTCGTGCTTGGAGAGAAAGCGGATCTCGGCGCTCGCAGCGTAACGGAAGGCAAGAGCAGATTGCTCTCTGCAATCATCAGCGGCGGCATGATTCTCGACAGTTCTCGTCTTGCCGATGATCCGCAGGGACGGGAGTTGGCCAAGGCTGTCTACGATAATCGAAACCTCCTCAGCGTTGCCTCGCAAGGAAAGGTCTTTCGTCCCGTTGAAGGTGATACCGGTAATCAGGCTGCGTCGGTTTTCATGCGGCCCTCTGAGCACGGCTTCTATGTTGCAGTTTTCAACTACGACGACAAACTGACAAAGACGGTTCGCGTTCCCCTGGAACGGATTGCACCGACACTCGCGCATCCCCAGGCGATCTCAATTACGGAGGTCGCATCAGGTTCGCAGCTTCCGCCGGTTCACGGAGATTTGACGGTACAACTCGCACCAGCCGAATCGAAGCTCATTGAGATAAGCACCAAGCCATAGGGAACAAATCAGGCGGTAGATAGTATGCGATTTCCTTCGAGAAACATTACCACAGCCTTATCGAAGAGCAACGCGCGGTTCTCCTATTTCGATAGAGCGGTGCGAATGGTCGCAGCAGCCTGGTCGCCCATGATGTTGGCGCCAGCGTGGTTGAAATGGACGGAGTCCTCATAGAGGTCGAGATGCTTCATCATCAGGGAGTGCTGATCGTCTACAGGAATCTTCGCCGCTTGTACGATGGCCATTGCAATTGCGTTGCGCTCATCGATGCGTGGGTTAGTTGCGCCGGTCGTAGCATCCGATTTCACCGGCGTTATATTGGCCCATACCAGAGCCCCGTTGCGGTCAACAAGCTTGCGTACAGCATCAAGGAGGAACGGAAAAGACGCCTTGAATTGTGCTTCCGTGTAGCCCCATCCATGCATCCCGTTATTGAAGTGCACTACTCGAAAGTGCACATATTCGAGATCCGCGAATTCAGCGATGTGGCGTGGCAGGCGAGGGTCGCCCACAGACGTGGACGATGCCATCAGATACACGTTTGCTACTCCCTGAAGATCTTTCGTCACCTCAGGGAAATAATTGCGCGAGATGGAATCGCCGAGCAGCAGCACGTTGGGCAATCTCGCATCCGGGTGCGCGGGGCGCACTTCCCAAGTCCATTCAATCTCTTCGGGAATCGACACAGTGTGCTGACCGATGGCAACGACAACGCCGACCAACGCAAGAATCGCGAGCACACTTACGCGACCAACATGATGACGATTGCCCACACTGCGCGCAGAAACTCGTCGAGAAAGACCATTCTTCATAAGCCTTCATCCTATTCTTTTCAGCCCATCTCTGCGTTGTGCAGGGATGCTTAGCGAGATCCATGAGTGGACCTCGATTGCGAACGTATCACTGCAACTGTCGAGGTCACTAGCTGTCTTCTCATTTTGCCTGAAACGCAAGCGCTTGATTGCAGTGCCACATGCCTGATGTAACGACTCAATCACAGAGGCGCGGGCTCTTGCAGGATGCGCCGGTTGGCCGACCCCACGGCCGCAGCCATCGCCGCCGCACCGTCGATGCGGCGCAAATACAGGAGCAGAACGAATCATGAATATTCGCATAGGAATCAACCGCATTGCCATAGGAAACATTGCGCGGGCCTACAAATCGCCCCTGTTTCGCACTGTTATTCTGACGCTCGCCTTCGCCTCAGCGTGCCTCGCCAGTGCGCAAGTCAATGGCGTTGGGCAAAAGCCCTACCTCGGCTGGAGCAGCTTTAGCCAACAGACGATTGACGGCAGCTTTCTCACGCAGGCGAACATTGCCGCGCAATCCGATGCCCTGGCGGCGTCCGGAATCCAGACTCATGGTTTTCGCTACATCAACATTGACTCGGGCTGGCAGGGTAGCTTCGACGCGAATGGCCGTCCCATCCCGAACACCACCACATTTCCCGACATCAAGGCCTTGATCGACCATATCCACCAGAATGGTCAAAAGGCCGGTATCTACTGGATTCCCGGAGTGGAAGAGCCTGCGGTCAATGCAAACTCGCCTATTCTGGGAACGGCGTATCACATCCAGGACATCCTCACTGTGCCTTATACCGCGGGCAACGCCTTCGGAGGCTCCGGCACCTCACCCTATCACTACAAGATCGATTTCTCCAAACCAGGTGCGCAGGAATATATGAACTCCGTCGTCGCTCTCTTCGCTTCCTGGGGCGTCGATTTCATCAAGCTCGACGGTGTAACCCCCGGCTCATACAGCGATGGCTTGTCGATCGACAACCGGAACGATGTCGCTGCCTGGTCTAAGGCCATCGCGGCAAGCGGGCGGCCAATCTGGCTCACCATCTCCTGGGCCATCGATCAGGATTACCTCGACGCCTTCCAGACGTACTCAAATGCCCGGCGCATTGAAGATGATGTCGAGTGCGAAGGGCGTTGCGGAACCCTCACCGATTGGCAGCGCATTTATCAGCGCTTTCGCGATCTACCCGCCTGGCAAAACTCCGCCAGCCCGTCGCTTGGATGGAACGATCTCGACTCGCTCGATATCGGCGACGGCGCTCTGGATGGCCTGACCAACGATGAGAAGCAGACCGCAGTCTCGCTCTGGGCCTTGGCCAATGCGCCCATGTACCTTGGCGGCGATCTGACTAAGATCGACAGCTTCGGCAAGCATCTCGTCAGCAACGACGAAGTCATCGACGTCAACCAGTCGGGTAAACCTGCGAAGCAGGTTCTGGGTGGAGACCTGCCCGTCTGGGTCTCCAAACTCGACAGCCACACATACTATGTGGGGCTCTTCAATCTCAACGCCACCCCGACAGTCGTCCGCCTGCCCTGGAACCTCCTCGGCGTCACTGGCGCAGTCGAGGTCCGCGATCTCTGGAGCCAGATCGATCTCGGACCATCATCACGCACCTTCTTCACTATCCTCAAGGGCCACAGCGGGCGCTTGCTCAAGATCACAGCTTTTGGCAAAGCTCCACGTGTGCCCTCCACCAGCTACGAGGCCGAGTCAGCCGTGCTCGGAGGCTCGGCTTCGATCTCCAGTTGCGCTCCTTGCTCCGGTGGAGCGAAGGTCGGAAACCTGGGCCTTGGGCCGAACAACAATGTCACGTTTAACAACGTCTATGTCCGCCGTGCCGGAACCTACCTGATGCAGGTCGACTCAATGACGGTGGGGCTCCGCTCCTATCTTTACAGCGTGAATGGAGGGCCATTCCAGACGCTGAACTCCGGCGGCGGCAGCTTCCTAATACCGGCCAGCACTATCCTTCCTGTCCGGCTTCAGGCGGGCATCAACACCATCCAGTTTGGCAATCCCAGTAGCTATCCGCCCGATCTCGACCGCATCGTCATCAGCGGCAATGGGGACGCTCCGGCGCCCTCCGCAACTGACTACGAGGCAGAGGTGGCCACGCTCAGCGGTTCGGTCAGCGCGGCCTTCAGCAACTACGCCTCGGGGCTGGCAAAGGCGGGCAACATCGGCGGTGGCCCCGGCAATGCCGTCACCTTCAGCAATGTCACGGTCCCGTCGGATGGCGTCTACCTGCTTGAGGTCGACTACGCAACGAGCGGGCCGCGCTCCATCTTCCTTACCATCAACGACGGAACCCCCAACGAACTCGACCTGAACGGCAGCACTTTCGACGAGCCCACGAACATCGTTCTACGTGTGCAGCTCCACGCTGGAACCAACACGCTTCGCTTTGATAACTCGACTGGCTATGCGCCCGATCTCGACCGCATCGTCGTCGCTCCAACAATACTCAGCGAGCTCTTTGGCAAGATCCTGCATTGAGCCAAAGCCTTCTCAAAAACTCGACATCAGAGAAGGGTGAATGGCGGCGGACCTGCCCCATATACCCTTCTTGGTCTCCTGCAAATCTCGGATTCGCCATCCGTGTACGCCTGTTCGTTCAACCGGATCCAATTGTTGGAGACACAGCGTCGTTAGATCAGGATGGTCGGCCACTTCCCGGGGTCGCGCAGGTTGCGATGCAACAAGGCAAATACGCAGCTAAGTCCATCTTCCGCAGGGTGATTGGCCATCGTGCGTTGCCTCCATTTCGTTATTTCGATAAGGGTAATCTTGCCGTTGTGGGCAAGAATTTCGCGGTGCTGCAGAGCGCTGGAGTTCAGCTAAGCGGCTTTATGGCGTGGCTCGTTTGGGCTCTCATACACATTCAATTCCTGGCTGAGACCAGTCTGAGGTTCAGCGTCCTCTTGCAATGGGCGTGGACCTATGTGAGCGGCAAGCGCGGTGCTCGGCTGATCATCCGCCAGCGGTCGGGCAGTTGATTCATGTAGTACTACCAATCGAAGGAGCTTGCCTATGGCGATCGAGCAGGCAATTTATACGGCTCATGCAAAGGTGATGGGTGGACGAGTCGGAACCGCGAAATCAGATGGTGGGCAAATTGATTTAAAACTTGATCGTCCCGTTGAAATGGGTGGCGAGGGGAATGGCACGAACCCGGAACAATTGTTCGCCGCAGGCTATGCAGCTTGTTTCATCGGGGCTTTGCGAGTTGTTGCGGGAAAGCGCCACATCCGGATACTGGAGGATGTGGCAATTGACTCAACTGTATCCTTTGGCCCGCTGTGATGATTCAGCTACCCGGCATCGAAAGGACTACCGCAGAAGAGTTGGTGCATCGCGCCCATCAAGTATGTCCGTATTCCAATGCTACCCGCGGGAATATCGACGTGCTACTGACTGTCGCCTAGAACGATGGCACCTTAGGCCTTCGGTGCTTCAAGGCCCCACGTCTCAATCCAGTCCACGAAAAGTCTTCGTTGTGCGAAATACCAAGCATTGTCGACCTTGGCGAACCTGTCAAGATAGCGGATGGAAGCGATCATGAGACTACGCTCAGTTCCCTGTACCGATACATGATACGCCAGGCAATAGCTCACTCCGGTCGCTTGGGTTCCATTCAATATCACCGTGCTCTGGCCGTTGATGTGAGTTGTGGCCTCGTATTGGTTGAGGTTATCGAAGACGGGTGCGAGTGTATCGCGGCCTTGGAATTCCTGGGATGGAATATCGCTCTTGGCGCCTATGTACACAACGAAATGGTCGTCTTGGGTGAATAGAGCCATTTGGCCTTTTGCATCCCTGTGGTCGGCGCAATGGGCATACGCGTCTACTAACTCTCTGAGCGCCAGACTATCTGCATCTTCTCCAGGAGAAATGCTTGTATAGATTGCCATTCACCGAGAATAAATAAACAAAGACAAGAACGACAGCACGCCCTTCATACATGTTTATGAAAATGACTTATTGCCGTGATAGGCTCACTGCAACTTCACTGGACGAGTGAGTCTAAAAGACCCTTTCTTTCGAACGACAACCTCAAGCTGCGCCGTCCACGCAAGAGGCGAGACTTGACTGCCGCGACCGAAATTCCTAACGCGTCAGCCGTTTCTTGCAGAGTGTAATCGTTGCCATAGTAGTTGGTCATTACTTCCTACATCTTCGGAGGGAGCGCATAAAGCTTCTTCCGAAGGAAGAGAATGAACTGTGCTTCGGCGACGCAGTGCTCGGCATCTGGTGCGTGGTCAGCGACGTCCCTGGTTGATCCTTGGGTGCCATCCAGTTCCATATTTGCTTCTCGCCTAGTCTTCCTCTTCCGAATCACGATCAGTGCCGAATTGATACCGATAGCCGTGAGCCACGTGGAAAACTTGCTGGACTGGCGAAATCTTCCCAGGTTCGCGTAGGCGCGGAGCAAGGTCTCCTGCAGGGCATCTTCGGCGTCCTCCTGGTGACGGACAATGCCAAGAATCCTTCGTCTGACAGCCTGGGCGTGCCGCCGGCAGAGTTCAGCAAAGGCCTCGTGGTCACCCGACTGTGCCGCCTTGACTAGATCGTCATCCGTGCGCAGGGCAAAGATCGATGGATCCTCATAGCTGCAGCGATTCGGCCCCACTGTGAGAGTGATCGTCTTGAACCGCCGGGGTTCCTTTCGTGTGTGCATCCGGGTTCTCGTTAGCTCCATTTTTAGCTCCTGACAGAAAGTAGAAATTTCCCTGTGGATTTGCGACTCTCGAGATCTTTATGGGCTTCCTTTTTTGCCCGTGACTGAGACTAAGACTGCAATCATCCAGGTGGGCGCATGTAATGAGTATGCGGAGCGCCTGCCTTTAACGTGGAAGTGGGAGATGCCCGGTTCATAGGCCTGAGGCATCGACGCTCTGCCTAGTTGAGAAGGTGCTCATGCACCTTCTCGAACAGCTTGTGATTGTCGCGATAATCAACGCGAATCCCAATCAGAACGGGCCCGGGAATCTCGAACGCCTTCTTCAGCGCTGGCCCGATTTGGTCGGGTGCATCGACCATAAAGCCGGCTGCCCCAAAAGCTTCGGCATACGTCACGACATTGACTGGCCCGAAGTCGATTCCCGACGTTCGTTTGTATTTCGGCACCTCCTGAACGGCCACCATGTCATAGCTGCCGTCGATCCAGACCATATGAGCGAGGTTCAGTTTCAACCTCACTGCGGTCTCAAGCTCCATTGCGGAAAACAAGAACCCACCGTCGCCTGAGATGGAGAGCGTCTTTTCGTTTGGTCTCACCAGGCACGATGCAATGCCCCAGGGAAGTGCGACGCCAAGCGTCTGTTGGCCATTGCTGATCAGGATCTGTCGCGCTCGGAAGCTGAAAAGAAAATGCGCGATCCATAGATGGAACGAGCCCATATCGAGGCACAGTGTCACGTCATCAGCAAGCCACTTCTGGAGTTCCGCGACGATCCTCAGGGGATGGATGGGATTCTCGGTATATCGATCTGCATCTTCGATCCTCAGAGCTCTTTTCGATGCAAGTGTCGACAGGAAGCGTTCGATGTCGGGTGCAAGCACGTGAGGACTGACGAGGTCTGCGAGAGCAGTCAAGCTGGCGGCGATATCTCCGAGAACCTCGACAGCAGGGAAGTAGAAGTTATCGACATCGGCTCGCGTGGAATCGACGTGGATGATCCGCGCTGACCGAGGATGATTCCAGATAGAGGGGTCATACTCAACGGGATCGTAGCCCACGGTGATAATGACGTCAGCCGTTGCAAGGAGTTCATCTCCGGGAGTATTGTCCAACTGGCCGATACGTCCAGCAAATCTCTTGAAGAGATCGGTAGATACGGTTCCTGCAGCCTGGAACGTGCCGACGACTGGCAATCCAGTTTTACGAAGGAAGGCCCGAACGGCATCTGCACTTTCCGGTCTGCTAGCAAGTAGCCCCAACAAGAGCACCGGCCGCTGCCCACCATTGATAATCTTCGCGGCATCTACCAGCGACTCAGGACTGCCGGGTCCGAATTTGGAGCTGGCGGGAACATCGAGGGCCTCACACTTGGCTTCTCCCTCCATGATGTCCTTCGGCAAGTTCACATATGCCGCCCCTGGACGATCGGACTCTGCCGCCCGGAAGGCATTCGCCATCACCTCGCCAATTGATTCCGGCGATGCCACCTCCGCACAGAACTTTGTCACAGGCTTCAGAACCGAAACCGCCGGGAGGGTCTGGTGAATCTGCTTCAGGCTCTGGGAGGTCGCTACGGAGCCACCGAGGGCTACCATCGGATCACCCTCGCTGTTTGCAGTTGCAAGCCCCGTCGTGAGGTTGCTTACACATGGGCCTGACGTTGCGATTGCTACTCCAGCCCTGCCTGTCAGTCGTCCGATTCCTCCGGCGATGAAAGCCGCGTTTTGCTCATGGCGGCACACGACCGTCTCAATCGCAGAGAACCTTAATGTATCGAAGACCTTGTCGATCTTTGCGCCGGGAATGCCGAATACGTGCGTGACTCCGTGCCGTTCGAGCGATTCCACAACAATCTGTGCACCTGACTTAGAAGTAATTGAACTCATAGTTCCTCTCGAGGTTCAAATTGGGTTACCGAAGCACACTGACAGACCTGTGACCCTGCACAGCGCAAATACTATAGCCGCATGATTGCTGGGAAAATTACATGTTCCTAGTACGCATCAACGTGTCGCTTTCCTGCGCAACTTGTCGGCTGGACGATTCCGCCCCGGGGAAAGACGGTCATGGGGCCTTTGTGCGCCAGGGTTCGCCGACTCGCAGATATCGAAGAGGGAACTGGTCAGAAATATCGGGAAAGATGCAAGCGTCCTCTACGTGTTCAAGAACGAATGGACATCATAGAATGCTCATCATCGCCCTGTCTGAGGGACTACTTCTTTTCGACCACCAGGAGGCATATACCGGACCATGGATCATGCCCCAGCCCTGATGGAGGAGTTCCACTCAGGGGCATCACGCCTACATTCTTTGCGGTGAACGGGTACCTCGCTTCGAGATAGTTTCGAACGAGCTGTGCCCGTGCGTACGACCAGGAAAGAGCATCAGCTGACGCCGTTGCGTTTGAGTATCCCTCGATCACAATAGGATGTGTGAAGATCGAATCTCCAAAGGAAACAACTGCAGCATCGATTGCGTGCTTGCCGCCTTGGGTCAATTCTTCGCTGCCATGAAGTCCGCGCTGAAATAGTTCGTCAGCCTGCAGCCAGGCTCTTGGGCTCTGGGGACTTCCGAAAAACTTACTGCGTCTATATTTCTCCGGGGACAGACTGGTGAGTGTGTAGTAGCCGCGGTGGTTGAAGAAACCCTTGAAGAAGAAGTTGTGTTTGAGTGCTTCGGTATCCTCTGCCATGTTTCCTGTCGCAGCATTGACATTGGTCAGGGCTTCGCTGATGTTCTGCCCTGCTGTGACACCATTTGCATCGGGCCCCAGGGCCTGAGTCAGGCTTTGCTGGGCTTGTTGGATGGTTGCATCGACGCGGGTCGACGCGGAATGAATTTGCGTCATTGTGTCATCAAGCTTCTGAGGCAGTTGACGCTGCTGAACATCTGCAACGAGGCTGTTCACCCGACCTGAGGCCTGATTGAGGTTCGAGGTTGTCGACTGTACGTTCGACATAGTCTCTCGGATCTGGGCTGCCATCTTCTCATCCCGGAGAAGTATGCCCGCTGGCCCTCGGCCCTCTTTGAGACCTACCAGCAGATCATTGGCGTTTCCTACGGCTCCGTTCACGCCGTCAAGCGCAACGTTCAGCTTTCCGCCAACCTGCTTGAGCGTTGCGTCCGCGTCATTCATGATCCCGAGACCATGGGTCAGCAGGTCGGACATGCTTATGGGAGGTTTGCTTTGGAGTACCGAGTCAGCTTGCGCGATCGGCGCATTCGGGGAACCAGAATGGATCGTCAGGAACGTTTCACCTACAACGCCTTCTGTATCGACCGTGACGACGGAGTCGGTTCGAACCAAGCCATGAAGCTGCTCGTCGACCTTCATCTGGACTCGAAAATGACCGCTTGGCGAACCAGGTACTTCGATCCTGGTCACCTGGCCCGCATCCATGCCTGCAACCTGCACCTTCGAGCCCTTAGTGACGCCATCAAGATCGGCAAACTCGGTATATAGCAGCACGTGGCGCGAGAAAGCCTCATGGCGGCTCCCAACGAGGAAGATCCCAAGAGCGAACAACGTTACACCGGCGATGATGAAGATTCCTACAGCAAGATATCGTCTAGGCATTAGTTCACTCCGTAATCAGTTTGCGAGCGACTTCGTTTTCGCTCTGGCTTACCTCGTCTACCGATCCGAAGGCGACAAGATTTCCTTTGTCGAGCACGCCGACCCGGTCAGCTATCCTTCGGGCTCCATGCACATCATGTGTCACGATGATCAGAGCTGTCCCATGCTCGGATTTGCGACGCATGAGAAGCTCATCGATCTCAGAAGCAGTGATACGATCCAGCCCGCTGCTTGGCTCGTCAGCCAGAAGAATCTTCGGTTCAAGTACCAACGCTCTAGCGAGGCCCGCTCTCTTCCTCATACCTCCCGAGAGCGCAGATGGATATTTTGCACCGTCGGCTCCCAAGCCAACATCGGTAAGAACACGGTGGACCACGTCATCAATCTCGTCCTTGGATTTCTTGGTGAGCCTGGCGAGTGGCAGTGCGAGGTTTTCGTAGAGAGTTAGGGAATCGAAGAGAGCTGCATCTTGAAACAGGTATCCCAGCTTTTTGCGCACGAGAGACAGACGCTTCTCGCCCATACCGACAACTTTGTCCCGATCGACCCAAACCTCTCCTGAGTCGGGCCCCATGAGAGCCATAATCAGTTTGAGGGTGACGCTCTTCCCAGTACCGCTGCGCCCGAGCAGACACAAGGCCTGACCTTGATCGATATGAAAAGACAC
>Ga0182024_10004593_pt1 | contig 31617 bp, 35 predicted proteins | sample P32metaG_FD_120480 | JGI IMG/M metagenome (GOLD analysis project Ga0182024, IMG submission 120480) | Permafrost microbial communities from Stordalen Mire, Sweden - P3-2 metaG (Illumina Assembly) | ecosystem: Environmental > Terrestrial > Soil > Wetlands > Permafrost | place: Sweden: Stordalen...
GCCAAATAGGTCGATATCAGGCACTCCGTTGCCGCGATTGGGAATTTCTGAGCCGATCGGGTCGACCCGTAACGTTTCGTGGGTTTGATTGAGCTCAAGAAATAGGGGGGCACCTCCGGTTCCATCAGGTCGCGCAATTAGGTTAAACCCTTTGCCATTCCATGTGCCCGGAAGCTCTGCAAGAAGTCCGAGATCCTTTGAGACTTCGTCGTTCGACTTAGTTATGCGAATCGATGGTATGTAAGGTGATGGATTGTTGGTGGACATAACTCACTCCTTGTATGTTCGAGATTCATCATCCAACCACAAAAGCAGAGCAGTTGAGCCGCCATCGCGAGGGGATTCCATGAATGTCGTTGTGAGCGATTCAATCACGCTACATTCACTATTTCTCATGCAGGTAGAGATCCTTGCGAAGTCGCTCAAACTATCCGTTTGGATACCTTGCGCCCACCGACTCGGGATCAGGCCCGATCGTTTTACTGCTTCTCGCTGTGGGAAATCGAAGAGACCACGCATGCTTTCTATCGTCTTCTATTGTGTTTCCCTGAGTCGGTTTTGCTGGGTAAAAGATTGCGGCTCTCGGTTTCTCCCAATCTCGAACGTAAGTCTCGTATTCATCATTCATCCCATGATGGTTTCAATTAAGTCGTGTATCCTTCCGTTAACCGAGCCGCACGAAGCCCAAAACGGGTGGTTTAGGCATTGGATCGTAAGGGTTGCGGAGCCGGCATCATACTGCCAACTGAAAGTGAATTCCCCCCGTGTGGTCTCCCCAGATTCTCCACTCAGATTAATGTTGTTCGCAGCGGCTTTCGTCTGGACGGCTTGCCACTTGTCGATGGTGATGTTGTTGAACGTTTGGGCTGCACATTGGTTCATAGAGAGAGTCTTTCTCATTCAGCTATCGAGATTCGGACCCAAAAACTCCCACGGAGATAGGAATCGCCGCGAAATTGCTTCTCTTGCCTGCTTAAGCTGTGTGGGGTGCCCTCGGGATCTCACCGAACGCAGTAAAGCTTTAACAACGCGGAGTTGCCCGCCCACAGCTTAATTGGTAAAGCCGAACAACTAGCCGACTTCCGGGGAAGCTGGGCGCGCAGGCAGTACCGCCAATGCGCCAAGAGTAGGCAGCATAGAGTCGTGCTCGGGGGATTTTTTTGCACAGGCTATTTTGTACGGATTTCGTAACAATCGGATGGGGATGGCGGTGCCCGATGCTGAAGAATCAGAAGAGACTGTCGAATCTTGCTACTCGCCCATTGAAAACACGGCGATGGCGCTTTCTCAATGCTGGCCGGAACCGAGACGCGACACACGAATCCCCCTTCGGCGTGGTCGGTCGGCAGAATCACATCGGCATCGGGCCAAATGGTCTCAAGGACGGAATGACTTGGTCCCATTGGTTCCGGCATGCCAGTCGAGCAAAGTCAACCGCAAAGTCTTGTCTCAGTAAGGGTTGATGCGCACCGCGACGGAGGACGCTCAGGGCAGTCGCTCGCCATGATCGGCATCGAACGGTCCAATTCCACAGCTAAGCCTTGTTCCAGTTTCGTGACACCATCACGTTCTCTGCATTGTTCGCCTAATCGCATGGTACGGTGCCTCACTTTTCCCGATGTGGCAATTAGGAATTGGCGGCTGCGATGCTCGACTTGTCAATCCGAGCGAATGCCTGGAAATTGTCCGAAGTTTATGAAGCGGCCCACCTCCAGCGGAGTAGGGCGTCCTCGGAAGGGCTCAACTGTTAGCGTGCAAGTGGTTCAAGTCGCCTCGGAGGAGTCGTGAATATTAGAAGAAACCAAGCAAGACTTTCGAAAGTCGACAGGCAGGCTTTCGCAAACGCTGTTCTCCGACTCAAGAAACAGTCTAGTCGGTTGCCTCCAAACACCGGAAGTATGAACCGCTATGACGACTACGTATGGACGCATCTTGCCTCTATGAAGTCCATGTCAGATCTGGCTCCAGGGTGGGCTCATGAAGGGCCTGCATTCCTGCCTTGGCATCGTTATTTCATTTGGCAGTTTGAATTGGATCTGCAGGCGATTGATCCGGCCGTGAGCCTGCCATATTGGGACTGGACCGTCGATAACTCCCCAGACCCCAGTATCGTTGGTAGCCCGTGGACGGACGAGTTCATGGGTGGGACAGGCGATCCGGCCGAGAATTTTGAGGTCGTGACTGGTTCGTTCAGTGGAAACAATGGACAGTGGACTTTGTCACTCTTTGATGATGATGAAAATGAACCACACAATCCCAACCTCCGTCGTGGTCTTGGCAATAACCCGCTCGTCACACAGCTACCGACGAGCGATCAGGTGATTGCATGTCAACAGGAGGTTCCTGCCTACGTGGCTCCATGGCGAGCGTTTGATCATCTCATGCCCATGCAGGGAGTGCAGGCGGTGCCAACCAAACCTAGTTTCTCTAATCGGCTGGAGGGTTGGTACGGGAGCGGCTCAATTCACAATCGAGTTCATTTGTGGGTGGCTGGTGGAGCCGATGGTATCAACTCAGGCTCCATGTATTGGATGAGTTCACCAAATGACCCAATATTCTTTCTCCACCACTGCAACATCGACCGGTTATGGGCGCAATGGCAAGCTGCCCACCCCCAAGAGCCCTATCATCCGACCGGTGCGGGAAATGAAATCGGACCTTCCGGACACAACCTGAACGACGCAATGCATCCGTGGGGAGTTGCTGTTACACCATCCAGTGTTCTCAATTACCATGCCCTCGGGTATGCCTATGAGGATGACAAAATTTCTCTGGCTGACTTTACGGCAGCCCTACAGGTGAGGACCAGCGCATCGACTCCGAAGCCATCAGATGCCAAGGCAACTCGCAGGCGATCACGTCCAATATTTGCGCTGAGCGCCGAAGACAGCGAGAAATAGCACCTCCAGAACAGGAATTTTGCGGATCACGGCTTAACTAATCCCGAATCGTCAATCGCGACAGGAGCTGAGACATGAGCAATAGAGTTTTTCCAAAACTGGTTGTCGCGATTGTCATTTGGTGCGCGTACGGGGCGGCGCAGACGACTTCCTCCGCAACCTTTGTTAACCCCAGCGCAATCTACTTCGACAACCATGACACGGGAACAACTACGACCCAAACACTGGCCGCGATAAACAGCGGTGACGGATCAGGTCTTTCGGTCAGAATATCGGGGCCGAATCCCGGAGATGCGCCAGGCGACTTCTCGTGGAATAGCACTTGCCTCAACAACGTACCGCCTAAAGGGAGTTGCGAGATCAATGTTCGCTTCAGTCCATCCGCCATAGGAAAGGATAAAGGTGAAGGCGAGGATCGTAGAGCAACCCTTATCGTGACTAACGATAAGGGTGAACAATCGGATGCCTCGCTAGAGGGTAAGGCTTTTCAGAACTTGAATGTCTCGCCTACGATCCTTGAGTTCGAAAACCAAGTAGGCAATACCTCCAGTGCAACGCGTACCGTGCAGCTAACCAACTATACGAATTCGGCAGTGAATAGTATCACGGTTACGACCACAGGCGATTTCACTGAAAGTCATGCTGGCTGTGTCGCTCCCATCGCTCCCGGTGGCTCTTGCGGAATATCGGTAACCTACTTTCCGAAGCAAGCCGGCGACACGAGCGGCTCGCTCATGGTCACAGCGAATTTGTCCAATCTCGGCGAGTTGCCGAGAGTCATTTCGCTCCACGGTGTAGGACTGAATCGGTGCAAAGTTCCCAAATTTTCTCTGAGCGATCCGGGATTGTGGCTGGTTCTGATTGTAAGTGGGTTGTATTTTCTGGGCCTGGTGCTTGTGCGGTGGCACATGATCGCGAAGCCGGCGCGTGCTCAGATTGTGGCAGAGGTCGAAGCGGTTCGATCGCGCGCCATAGCGGAGACTGCAGGCCTCGATTCCGCTGAATTGAGTGAGCGCCTGGCGCGCATCCATTTTCTGCTCGATCAGGCTATATATCCCTTCAAGTATAAGAACTTTCCCATTAATCCAGAGGCGCGGGGACCCCGAAACACTGTTCCGACGATCTCGCCCGCCTGGTATCCATGGTCAACGCGCATCTTCAATGCTCTGTTCTGGACTCGAGGCCAGGAACTTGCTGGCTGGAGTCTAGCCCATGAAGCTGAGCAACAGTTGGTGGCTCTGCTCCCTGTTGAGCGTGTCCGGGCCCGGCTGGAAACCGCGGAACAACAATTGAGGGACATCAACACGCCGCTCTCCCTGGCCTTGGCTGATCTGGTGCGCGAATCACTCGCGTCCGGAGAAGCCCTGATACTAGAAAGAGCGAGGCAGTTGCTTCAACAATTGCAATCGCTATTGACGCCGTTGTCGGTGCCAGCTGCGGCTCGTCAGGTTTGGCTGGCAGATCTGCAGCAAAGGCTCCTGAATTCTCTCGAGCAATTCGGCGATTGGCTGCAGAAAAATACCAGCCCCGCCACAACACCGGAGGATTGCACGTCTCGAATGCAGGAATTCCTGAAGACCGCCGCGGTCTATCAGGGCCTTGCATCTGATCTCGCGCGAGTCCCAGCTCTGCCTGAAGTCCCGCAGCAATCGAGCAGTTTGCTACAAGGAATTACTCCTTTCTTTGCGCAGTTGGCAAACGCGATTCCGAGTATCCAAGCACAGATTTCCGATCCGACACTGACGTTGGATACTTGCAACAGATCCATGGCCTCTCTAGCCGTGCTAGGAAAGGATGCTGGAAAGCTGACTGCGGCACTGAAGAACGCCGCTTCCACAGACCAAGCCAAAGCCTACCAGACTCTTCTTAATCTGTGCCAGTCTCAAAGCGCGTTGGTTAACGAGATCACACTGGCCACCATACCTAATTCTGGCGTTACCCTCTTGCGCGATCTTCTCGCAGCCCTGCAACAACAAGATGAACTAGTTAAAGAGATTAATCAGGCCCACGCTACCGGAAGCGCGGCGGACCTTGGAAAATGTCGCGACCTGGTCCTGCAGATTGCAGCCGTCCCGCCGCTGTCTTCCGATTTGATGAGCCGGATCGATTGCGTCCTGCTTGGAGGCGTACCGGCGCCTTTGGGAAGATGGCGAGCGTTACTGGGCGAGGCACTCAGTCTGATCTACGAAAATACGGACAATGGCTTTTACCAGCTGGCCAGCTGGCACAACAAGATGATGTGGCTGGTTGGGTGTGCCATGCTGTTCATGTTTGCTTTGGCCGTCACGCTGGGGAATGGCGTCCTGTTGCTATTGGGGGCCGTCGGGGGATTGCTTAGCCGTCTAACACGCACAACGTCTGCGGCGGAAGTGGCGAACGACTACGGGGCCACCTGGGGATCTCTTTTTCTCAGCCCGCTCACGGGGGCGCTATCGGCCTGGGGTGGCATTCTGCTCATCGTCCTTGGATTGAAACTGAATATTCTCGGCACAGCCCTGAATCTGGATTGGTGCAATCCCTATGAACCTGTGGCGCTCGCCATCGCCTTGCTATTCGGCTTCTCGGAGAGATTGTTTGATACCGTCTCCGGCCAAATTCAGGACAAACTCCTGCAATCCAATTCAGCATCGCCTGCCCCGGCCACTACTCCAACGCCAGCGGCTCCAGCGCCGAAGATAACGTCTCTATCTCCCAGCAGCGCGACCATTGGAAAAGAAGTGCAGCTTACGGTGCGCGGCGCTAACTTCCAGGCAGGAGCAACGGCCACCGTGACAAGAGATACAGGAGAGGCAGTATCAGCCAAGCTGGACTTTAAGGATGCAACCGCGATTGTCGTTACGGTCACTCCAAGCGGTACGAAGGCATTTACGGCGACACTAACGATTGCCAATCCGGATAAGCAGATTGGAACAGTCAAGTTCGATGTAGCGGCCGCTGCGTAATAACAGAAGCCGAGTATTTGTGTGGGGTGTTACATGCGCCTATAGAAAATTCCCGTTTGCAGACCACGACCGAGGGAGTGTCTCATGCCGGCTGCCATCAAGCATCTTGTAGTTCTGATGATGGAGAACCGTTCCTTCGATCACATGCTCGGTTTCATGATGTCTCCGACTTTTCGCATTGACGGTCTGGACGGGACTGAGCTGAATCGCGACTCGTCTGGTAAGCCGCTGCGAGTAAACAACGATGCCCGGTATTCGGGCGATCTCCCTAACGACCCCAGTCACGATTTCGAAGACGTGATGGAACAAATGTTCGGGGGAACAAATGTCCCTATATTATGCGAACATCAATAGATTTATTACGCGAAGAACAAGAGCAATTGACATAGGCGTCTCGTTTTTGACCTGGGGCCGAGAAATACGGCTCGATTACATCATTTCTCAAGTCTTCTCCATGACCGTAACCAAATAAGCCATATATCGAGAACTTTTGACTTGGCTCACTAGAGAAGACATAGTCGGTGATGGCAATCCAGCCCTCCATTTAGCCCGGCAATTCGGAAGGTTCAGCAATGCCAAATATCGTTCAATTCCTACTCGATAACAAGGAAGTTCTCGGCATCGCCACGAGCGCAGTCGGCGTCGCTAGGACTGCGTACGACATGATTCAAAGTCGATCTCGTGCGTCGACCCGAGACAAGTTGTTGGTGCGGATACAAGGCTTAGTAGTCGCGTGTCAGGCAATGAACATAGAGGGTACAGCCGACAGTCAGAAGTTCGTCGATAGCATAGCAGTCGTAAAGTCTCAACTTTCCGAGGCTCTAACCCAGCTTGCGGGGGCTTCTGAAGAAGTAAGAGAGAAACAGGTTGTAGAAGGGAGAATGGGGCTGTTTCAACGGGCCTTCCTCCTTTACAAGCCAGCCAGTGCAAGGGCATGGGTACCCCACATTATCTGCTGGCTTACGGCTTTGCTCTTGTTCTTGTTCTTCCTCGGCACTTGGGCACCTAACGAGGATGGAACCAGTCCATGGGCCACCTTCGTCCAAAACTGGAAGGACCCCGATACCTATTTTAGCTTCCTGTTCTTCCTTGGAATATTCCTATTGGTACGACTGTGGGGCGTCTCGGAACGCAAGAGATATCTGCGAAACCAGGGTTCAATTGCCGGGCCGCAAAGGAGTTTTCCGCTAGCGACGCTTGTGGCATTGTTATATGCCGTTTGCGGAGTGGCCTTTTTGGTCGGGGCAGTCGTACTCGGACGAGATGACGCGACCGTAGGGATAAAATTCGGTGTGTTCGGGGTCATTGTTGGAGGCTGCGGACCAACTCTGCACGTTTGGAGCAACCTCGGTAACCGCACGGGCGCGTTAGGAACTTGGAAAGCAATCTTCTTGTTCTTGCCACCTGTTCTGTTGGCAATTTCGATCATATTCGACATTGGCGGTATCGTAGTAAAAGAGTTCCATCACGACGTTTTCGGGTATTGGCGTAGTTGGATACGCGAGCCCATCGTGCCGCTATTCCTTATTCCGATCGCTGCGTTGCCGGTATATGCGGGCATCCGTTGCCTTCGCTTTGCACGTAAAGAGCCGCGGACCGAGAGCATCAACGGCGGCCACCGACCGACATGACCGGGGGCTTTTTGCCATACGCGCAGATTGAAAAGCAGGCCGAGGCGCGCGGCCTGAACGTGGGCGAGTGGTGCCGCGATGCGATCCTGCGGGATCCGCGGAGGGTCGGCCAGCGATCCCGCGCGGACAAGGGGGAACCACAAATGGTCAACCGACATACTCGCGATATCGCTGCCGATGTACTCCAGGAGTTCATGGAGGGGTCCATTTCCAATCGGGAGTATGACCGGAGGTTTCCGAAAACCAAAGATGATCCGGCACTTTGGGCCATTTACTCGAACACCTGGTTTTGCTATTCGGATACTTCAGAACATACCCTGACGGGCAAGCATGCGCTGAACGATGAGCGCCGCGCGATCCTAGCGCGGTGCCTCATGTTTTTGAGAAGTGATCTTGAATTCCAATGGCCTCCGCCGAAGTTTCGTCCATGGTATGGGATTCTCCGGCTTCTTGGACTTGGGCGGACTCTCAAGCGTCGGGAACAGGAAGAAATGAGCATCGGCGACGTGGATGTGTGGCCGTTTCTCAAAAAGGCCCAGTACGAGGGAGTGTCTCACCAATGAGCCGTCCTGGGCCGCTGGGAGCTGCTAGCTTGGAGGGAGAGCTTGTCCGGGCGGCCTTGCCGTCTTGCCTTCCGCTACCTATTTCAAGAGGTATCTGTGAGATGGAGGGACGGACGAGGAGAAATGTTCCCAGCGAACAAATTCCCACTCCAATTGAAGCCCTAATCCCGGCCCCCCCCATGACATCAGGTGACGCGCCACGAGGATTCCTGCCACGATTGCCAGCACCGGTTTTCGGCCTTCGTCCACTCTGGCAGTTTAGCGCTTTCGCTTTTATTTCGCCTAGCTGCACAGCACGAATTTCCAGCGGGCAATGGAGGTTACGTTGGTTATGGCTGTGCAAAAACCAGCGAGATCGAGTGTTGACAAGTTACGCGTCGAGTTCTAAGATCGTAGACGAGGACAGGGCTAGCTCAGACCGCGAGCGTCCAAATGCCCTGTTTGTATCGGGACAGTCACGGTGTAGTATTTTCCAATTGCCGTGATGCGGCCTTAACCGGACATGCTAATCGAAGGTGCTGGCCAATGCTCAGTCGCGGTCAGCCACTGTGAAACTTTGTTTTCTACCTTCAGCATGGATTCATCTCGCGACCGAAAACGACAGGTTTTAAGGTTGAGTGAGGACTAGACATTTGGCAGGGATAGGATCTTATCCCTGCCCCAAACCTCACCACCTTACTACCATCAATTTCGCGAGGTGATAATGACTGACAAAGAAGCGTCCACTCTTCTCGTTCGCCTACTCTCAGGCAGTCCGCGCCCGTTGAAAGGGAGCGAACTATCCATTCTTGCCAAGACCTCTTCGCCAGAGTTTGACCCCATTAAGTTCGGATGTCGTAATCTCCGTGATTTCATCCGAAAGAATGCTTCGGAGGAAATCACAGAAGTGGACAAGGCTGGAATGGACATCGTCTATGCGATCCGTGCTGCCGAGCAGCAGCCGCTATTTCAGTCGCAAGTTGCGGAGCCAGTGAAGCCCGCTGAGTCTCGCGGTCATCTAGGACAATTGCTTACCAATCCGAGAATTTGGAAAACATTTGCCAGCCCTGACTCACCGTTTCGACTCTTTCTCGTTCCGAGCGACGGGACCATTCGAGTGCTCCGTCCGGGGTACTCTCTTGATCCTTCTTGGTTGGAGATTCGGCGTATTTCCGCCGACAAGCTTCTCCAGATTGCCAAAGACTTCATCTCGGAATTGCCAGAATCTCAACGAGCATCGCTCCTGAGCTTGTTAGATAAACCCTCATGGTGGATTGCATATTTCGATTTGGTTCGGACGTTGGGTCTCAAAACACGGTGGATATTGTTTCGCCGCCGCCGCATCGCGGAAGAGTTTGAACGGTCCGTTCCTGCACTGCCGACTGTGGCCACAGCGGCACAGCCCACGCCTGCCAACCAGTCAATAGCAACTCCCGTTCAGTCTCTGACGCCCGCAGGAGGAGCAGAGTCGGTAATGAAACGCATCGCAGCCGAAGTAGTGCATAAGATGACCGATTCGGAACTGCGGGCACTAAATCTTCCTTTGGGATATGTAGTGGATGTATTGACGGCGCGATGACAGGAGCCCTCTGTGAAAATCGCGTTCGTCGCAGGATTCTTTGATCCTGTCAAGAAAGCACTTGAAGATAAGCCGTATTCTGACCATCAGGCCAATGGTTCGCTTGTTTGGATTCGACAGAAAGCCATGAACAGAGAAGTAAATCTGCATGAGTTTTCGGCGCAATTCTTTGATCGAGTGAAACAGGCCGATTCCATCTTGATCCTGTTGGCGATGCTTAAAGGGAAGGAGTGGGTGGAGCCTTCCGTACAAGGAATCGTCGCCCGAGCGAAAGAGACCAATCCTGAACTCAGTTATGAGCTTTTGACATTTCGCAATGCCGGGGACCGAAAGGGAGTACTGCAAGCGCTTGATTCTTTCGGCCTGCCTCCTTCGACTCTGATCGGATGCGGGAAAGTGCGTTCGAAGGTTCCCGAGGGGAAAGTACTTTGTGTTTCTTTGGAGGGAAAGACAAGCATTATAGATGCGCTGGGCCGCGCTGGCTTCACGGCGGAAGCCGTCCAAGCACATTTTTACGAGGAGCGAATTGACGGAGCACGAAATTCCGGCCTGATGGAACAGTTAGCTTCACGCCCAGCCCAATATAAGCATCTGCTGTATGCATGGGAGGGGTTGCGGACGCTAAAACCTGAGGTCGGTCGCAAATTCACAACCTGTTACGAAGCTCCCAATGCAGCAAAACTAGTGCAAATTTTCAAGAAGTGGATCGAGGGAGAGTAGCGTCCTCTCCCCAATTGCAGCAAGGATTTCATGCAGCCGGAACCTCGGGTTCCAGAAAGATTCATTCCCATGGCATTGTATAAGTATCCGCAGTTCATGCAGAAGAGCGACCACGAAGCATTTGATCAACTCCAAACTCCCGGAACAGTGGCTCCGTGGCCGGGCATATACCGCTGTCACGCATGTGGACACGAAATAGCCATCGCTCAAAATCACATACTTCCTGCGCAAAATCACCATCAGCATCAGCCCGGCCAAGGACCGATACAGTGGCGTTTGGTCGTGTCGCATCAAAAGTACTGATTTTCCGTGGGAACTCTGTTCAAGTCCTCGCGAGTTCCTCGCCGTTTTTCCCGGATCTTGCGATTTATCCAGCAACTTTGGCTGATTACCATGGCGGCGATTCCATCCATACGCCGTGCAGGCGTGCGGTATAATTCCCGCCACGAATTAGTCATGGAGGATTCTTATGACGGCAGATCGCGGCGAAGAAAGCAGCAGTCACGCGGCAATTTTCGCCAATGATGCTGGAGACATCATCGAGGTACTCGGCGGGGCGTACAGCAACGCAGGCGAGATTTTCCCTGAGAGTGGGCCGTGGCACCTACTCCTGCGGACCTCGCGAAGCATTTCGACGTTCGACTCACAGGCGAACGAGGGCGGGCTCCGGATCCAGATGAAGGGGTAAGCCGCTCTTCGAAGGTGGGTAGGCGGCGGCGATGAGCGCGTTTGGGGCTAATTGGCTCATAAACAGGTGATCCGCTGACCCGAATGCCCGCCGACCACCCCGTCCAGACTGGTCACAAAGGCTGCCTGCACCAATGAAACGCCCCAATCCGACCTGAACCCCCTCCGGGCAGTCAAATCCCCGTCAGCTTCTGAATTCTTCGAAGAACGACTCGTCGATTTCGTAGGTCTTCACAGGTTTGAGCCCGAACTCAAGTTTCTTGAACATTTCAACAAGCTTCTCCCCATCAATAAGCTCGATTGGTGGCACACCGTCTCGGGAGGCTTCTCGGCGTGCCTCAGCAGTGAAAGTGCCAGTCGTGATGATGATGCCCTTGTCGGCGCGACCTGACATCGCTCCTCGAAAGTCGCGCACTTGTGACGGGGAAACTGAACCCGAGTAGCGTTTGCACTGGAACAACACCTTGAACGAAACGAGGGGATTGACTTGCAGCGTGCCATATCCGTCGATGCCACCGTCGCCGCCTCTGCCCGTGACCACGACTTGGATAAAGCCAGCCTCGCGAAGCAAACGTTGCGACAATCGTTCAAAGCCAGCGGGTGGAAGCTTGACTAGCAAGTCGATAAGTCGGCTATGGATGTCTGCCGTTACCTCTGCCTCTCCCTCTACCTGCTCGATGTTCGGTTCTGAAACGTTTGCCTTCGTGCGACGTTGCTCCTGAAAAAAGTGAACCCATTTCCGAAAGACTTCTCGTGCTTGTTCCGGCGAAAGCTTGGTTGAGCGACCGCGTTCCGTGAGGCTCCAGACTCCCCGTCTTGAGGAATCGAGTAGCCCCTCCCGGACAAGGTAGAAACGCGCCCAAGCCACCTGATTGCGGTAACGGGGTTCGCCGGAGGGCAGAAGTTCGTTCTGAACTTCGTCGGAAAGACCAAGGTCTAGGGCAATGCGTTCAACGACCTCATCGGGCGTGCCGGAGCCGCCGAGAGCGCGGAGCGCATCCAGCAGGGGACCGAAATATCGAACGAACCGCGCACCCTCTTCTTTCTTCTTTTGCTCTGTCGCAGTCTTCATGGACTCGGCTATTGTACCCGTTAACTGCTTCCGTACCCGTGGATGGTATCGTAAACCGTCGCCGAGAGATGCGATGAGAACCTTCGCCCAAAACAAGCCGCTGACCGACGCCGAGCTTGACCGCCTCGGAGACTTCCTCAAGAGTTGCAAGGGCGGCAGGGCAATGAACGTCGAGGCGCTCGATGGGTTCTTCGCCGCCCTCATCGCGGGTCCGGAGAACGTGATGCCGAGCGAATACTATCGGGAGGTGTTCGGCGGCGAGATGTCGGACGCCTGCGAGTTCGGCAGCCTCGGCGAAGCCAATGAAATTCTGGGACTGATGATGCGGCACTGGAACACCATCGCCTCGACCCTTTTCAAGGACGAAGTCTACGTACCGCTCCTGTTGCAGGACGAGAATGGCGTGGCGAACGGTAATGACTGGGCTCGCGGCTTCATGGGGGGCATGCACATGCGCCATGATGGGTGGGCAGAGCTTATGGATGACGAAGAGCACGGCGGATGCCTAGTCCCGATGATGATGCTCTTCCACGAGCACGATGAAGACCCCAAGATGCGCCCCGGACCGATCAGCCCAGAGAAGCGCGAAGAAGTCATCGCGCACATGGCGGCTGGGCTGTTGGTGGCGTATCGCTATTTCCGGTCGCATCCGCAAGCCGGGGCGAGTGCTTGCACTTCGGAACATCGCCGGAGCACTCCCAAGGTCGGGCGGAACGACCCGTGTCCGTGCGGCTCGGGAAAGAAATACAAGCGGTGCTGCGGCGGGGCGACGGTGAACTGAGCGTCCTGTGCGATGCCGGACTCCTCGGGACGCCGAGTGGGCAGAGTCGCCGGGCACCCGAAATTTGAGCAAGATTTGAGCAAAGAATCGGGGTCTAATAGGGCTATTTTTGAGGAAAAAACCGAAGAGAGCGCAGTAAGGACAATCGAATCAAAGGGATTTTTGCAGACCTCTCCCTTACCACTTGGGTACCGCGCCCTAGACCCTAAATTAGCGTTATATGCGAAAAAAGTCCATCCAAGGCAGACCGTTACGAAACTCGATTCGATTCAGCGCATTTTGGAATGCTGATTGGTTCCGATTTGGGTGTTTCGGTGCGGGAGCGAGGGATTAGACGGTACTGAAACTAGCTGTGAGCTGTAGTCCGCCGAGGATGTTAAACATGCGTTTGATGTTATAAGCCATCACCGCGAGGCTCATCTCGGTTTGTGCTCCGCTCAGGCCTCGCAACAGGAAACGCGGATGCCCGAAGATGCGGTACTTCAACGTGGCAAACGGATGTTCCACTGTCGATCGCCGCAGCCGCATGACTTCAGACGTAGCGCGCTGATCCATGCGCTGCAGCGCGGCTTCGTGCAGGTACCGCGTCACGAACCGCCGGGAACGAGCGGTACAGCGACCCTTGAGGGCGCAGGCTCCGCAGACCTCCGCTTGAGCTGCATAAATCACGGCGCGATCTTGGCGCGCTAACGGTTTGCGGGTGAGGGTCTGGCCAGCCGGACAGACAAACGTGTCGCTTTGTTCCTGGTACTGGAAGGCGGTGCGGTCGAAGAATGTGCCGTCGCCCTGATTGTTGATCGCGCGATTGCTGGGTACATGAGGAAGAATTCCTTTCCCCTCGCAAGCTTCGGCCTGTTCGCCATTGGAGTAGCCGGCATCGGCGATCACCTTCATCCTCTGAGGCTCGCCCACGGCCACCTTCGGGGCTTCCGCCATCGGTTGCAGACTGCGAGTGTCGTTGCTCTCCCCAGTGACCTTCTGCGCCACAATAAGCGCGGGTTCGGCATCAACCGCGGTCTGCACCTTGTAAGCCGGAGCTGTGCCATCGCCCGTGCGCATAAAACCAGCTTCCGGTTCCGAGTGCTTCTTTAGTTCCTCCAATGCCACAGCCACGGCACTGGGGTCGATGACAACTTCGTCCTGCGCCGCGTCAACCGATTCCAGTTCATCCAGGTAACGTTTCAGCGCATCGCGCTCGCGCACGCTCCGCGCGCTGCTTACCGCTCGCAACTTGGAACCATCGATAGCAACCCACTCGCCGCGCACCAAACCTACCGAGCCTGCCAACCGGATCAACTCCGCACCCGCCTCCGTCACCGCATCGCTATGCACCCGCCGGAACTCAGCGATGCTCTTGTGGTCGGGACACAATCGTCCTAGCAACCACATCCACTCGACGTTGCGCTGACACTCCGACTCCAGCCTGCGGGAGCAACGGATCTGCTGCAAATATCCGTACAGGTAAAGCTTGAGCAGGTCCCGCGCATCATAGCCCGGTCGCCCAGTTTCGGCCGCCTCAGCACGCTCGAATCCCAATCCCGCCACCTCCAGCCGACCAACCAAGGCGTCAATCACCCGGCAAACATGATCCTCAGGAATCAACTCATCCAGCGTCACCGGAAACAACGTCCCCTGACTCCGACCTTCTCCCTGAATGAAAGCCATGAAAAATGCCCTCGCTCCCGCGAGGGCATCTTCTCATTTATTTGCCGCCCAGCCCAGTGTTTCGTAACAGTCTGAATGGAGGGGCTTTTCTTGAAATCTGGAGCGGGAGACGGGGGTCGAACCCGCGACATCGACCTTGGCAAGGTCGCGCTCTACCACTGAGCTACTCCCGCTCGGTAGAAGTGATTATAAACAAGCCGTGATTCCGGGGCAATGAACACAGGCTTAGACGGCTAATTGATGCGCTAATGCCCGGTCCACTGCGGGTCTTGTTCCGGGGCCACGATCTCACCGTCGCGCATGTGAATAATGCGATCTCCGTATCTGGCTGCCTCCGGATTGTGCGTGATCATGAGCACCGTCTGGCCGAGTTCGCGGTTGGAATGGCGCAGCATGTTCAACACAATCTCTGAGTTCTTCGAGTCCAGATTGCCGGTCGGCTCGTCGGCCAGCACGATCGCCGGTTTATTGATCAGCGCCCGCGCCAACGCAACCCGTTGCTGTTCGCCGCCAGACAATTCGGATGGCCGGTGCGGAAGCCGTTTCTCCAGTCCCAGCAGGCCCACGATTCTGTTGAAATAAGTCTCGTCCCGGCTTCCATTGACACCGGCGATATCCAGGGCAATGTCAATGTTCGAACGGGCGCTGAGGGTGGGCAACAGGTTGAACTTTTGGAAGACAAACCCAATCTTGCGCTTGCGCATGCGGGTGCGCTCGGCGTCGGAAAGCTTGGCAAAGTCATCTCCGTCAACGACCACGTGGCCCGAGTCTGCGCGGGTCAATCCGCCGAGAAGATAAAACAGGGTCGACTTGCCGCTTCCCGAAGGCCCCACCACGCTCACGAATTCGCCCCTCTGCACGCTGAATGAAATGCCGCGCAGTGCGGGGACTTCGATCTTGCCCACGTGATAGGTTTTACGCAGTTCTACAGCTTCGATAAAGGCGGCCATCTAAACTACTGATCTTACACGAAGCTGGCGGCGCTTTGATTGGTAATCAGTGAGTCTCAATCCGCTCCCGCCGAGACCGCAGAAGCTTGCGGACGTGGCAATGCACGTTTCGGCCCGCGCTTTCGCACCAGCAGCATGCGAATCCGCTCCAGCAATTCAGCGGGAGCATACATGCCCTTGGGAAGAAAGACATCCGCGCGCGTGTCGTGGCTATAGAGTTTCACTTTGCTGGAGAGCAAGATGGCCGGTGTTTCGGGCGAGTAGCCTTTGATTTCCTCGATCAGCCGGTCCCCATCAATGCCGGGCATGATCAGATCGGTGAGGACCAGGTCCACGCCACCTTCCTTGAAGCGTTCCAGCGCTTGTGCTCCGCTCGAACAGGTGACCACGCGATAACCGCGGGTTTCCAGCATGATTTTGCGGATGGAAAGCGACTGTTCATTGTCATCGACGCAGAGGATCGTTCGTTTCGGTTTCATTCTTCTTTCCGCATGGGTCTACCTCAACGTCAGCACCGAGAGGATCCCAAAATGTTTTTGAGTAATGTTTCTAGTAAAGAGAACAGCAGAGCTAAGTGAATCCTAACGGGATGACGCGCGCCTGTAAAGTGTCGCCGATGTTAATGGGTTAGTTCTTTACTTGAAAAAAATATCCGGTTGTGCATCCCGTTATTTTTCGGCGAATTCGAACGCAACGCATCAGAAAAAAACTTCTCCACGCAGCACCTCGATAACATTTCCACCGACACGCACATTGACTATCTTGTCATCCCTGCGCGACGCGCGGACAAAAATCCGGCTGGGCCGCAGCATTTCGATGCCTTGTTCGATCAAGACATGCTCTTCCGGTTTGGCGACACGGTGTTTGACCATCCAGGCAGCCGTGCAACCCGCCGCAGAACCGGTGGCCGGATCTTCGCTGCCGTAAAACATCATGCGAGCATGCAGACGCGCCGCGGAGTCAACCGTCTCGCGGGTCACGAAATAAAAAAACTTGCCGCCGGAGTGAGTGAGATACTCAGCCGAGCTTTGGGTGTCAACCCGCAACCGGCGCATGACTTCCAGGCCCCGCAACGGCACGATGGTGAAGGGTACCCCCGTCGAAACAGTTTGAATGGGAAGCGACGGGTCAATATCACCATCGAGCAGGCCGGACGCTCGCACCACTGCTTCACGATCGTGTATCTCGCCAAACTTGGGGTCCACCTGCGTCATCTCCCCGAATACCGGCTGGCCTGGTGTTTCCGTAAAACTCACAGGCACCCGGCCCACGTTCAACTCCAGTGCGACCTCCTTTGCGCCGGTGGAACCTCGCAGCCAGAACGCCGTCCCCAGCGTGGGATGGCCGGCGAATGGCAACTCTTCCTGCACGGTAAAGATGCGGACGCGCACCCCCCGCTCGCGTTCTACGTCTGGATCACGCGGCAGAATGAACGTGGTCTCCGAGAGATTCATCTCCCGGGCCATGGTTTGCATCTGCTGATCGCTGAGGGCATGGCCATCCGCGAAGACCGCCAGGGAATTCCCCTCAAAAGGACGCGAAGTAAAGACATCCACTTGAGCGAACGAAAGACGGAGAGATGGGGTGGGCATTGTGCGAATATTGTAGCGCGGCATTCTTGATAGGTGCGCAAAGCCGACATCGCCTGTGATTTTATTCGTACATTGTTGCGGCCATCAGCAAATCTCCCATCACTTTCCAGTCTGGTTGTAGGGGTACGGGTCTACCTTGGTTTCGATAATATCCGTCCATGCTTTCCGCCCATGCGCCGAGAGCCTCAAGGAAACTTTCTAGAGCCTATCGGATTATTCTGCTCAGCCAGAGTCATGCGGGAGCCTCGATGGATAGTCAGTCCGAAATCCCACCAATTCCTCTAAATTCCAAACGATAGGCCCCAATTGACGGCGTTTCTGCTTCCGGGTATCCTAAAAGGGATGCGTATTTGCTCCATGCCATGCACCGTGTGTTGTTGTACACGGACGCCGGTGTGTGGGTAGCGCAGACACGTTTTCTGACACCCACCCGGCAACCATCGGGTGGGTTTTGTTTTTGACCGCGACTCCCCCGATGGAACAGGCTGAGGCGGGTTCTGACTAACTCCCGGTGGCCCGGGAGAAATCGAATTCACGAGGAGAAAAATTTATGAGTACCGAAACCTTAAGCCCGGCTGCATCCAGCGTCCCTCGCATCAACGATGTCGCCCCCGATTTCACCGCCGACACCACCCAAGGCAAGATCAACTTCCACGAATGGATCGGCGACGGTTGGGCAATCCTGTTTTCCCATCCCAAAGACTTCACGCCCGTGTGCACCACCGAGCTCGGCACCATGGCGAAACTGCAGCCTGAATTCGCCAAGCGCAACACCAAAATTATCGGATTGAGCGTCGACCCCGTGAGCAATCACAGCAAGTGGTCTGTGGACATCGAAGAGACCCAGGGCGCCAAGGTGAACTACCCGATGATCGGCGACACCGAGCTTAAGATCGCCAAGCTGTACGGCATGTTGCCGGCCGGGAGCGGGAGCACTTCCGAGGGCCGCACCGCCGCCGACAATGCCACCGTACGCACCGTGTTCGTAGTTGGTCCGGACAAAAAGATCAAGCTCCAGCTCAGCTATCCCATGACCACGGGCCGCAACTTCGACGAAATCCTACGGGTCATCGACTCGCTGCAGCTCACGGCCAAGCACAAAGTCGCCACCCCCGCGAACTGGAAGCAGGGCGACGATGTCATCATCGCAGGGTCGGTCTCGAACGAGGAAGCGCAACAAAAGTATCCCGGAGGCTGGAAGACACCCAAGCCTTATCTTCGGATCGTCCCCCAGCCGAAGTAGGCTGGTTTTGTGTGGAGTGGGCGACTCGCCCGCCCAAATGAGAAAAATGTTCCCTGTGGAACACAAAGTGCGATTTGCACAAATGTTCCCCCGCGGAACATTTTGTACTGGCGGAAGTGTACGTACAATGCCCGTATCCTTTTGAAAAGAAACGGGAGTGCCAAAACGGGAAAATCAGTGGGTGGCCCACCGTCTCCGCGTGAAGTAAGGCCAGGAAACCTATAGTCCGCTGCATCTTGGCGCCCCGCGGTCTATTGTTTGGAGACGGAATGTCCATATGCATCTCTTGCCCCTGGTCCGAGCCACAAAGGGGGGAGCAACCGGAAGCTGCCAGTGATGACAAGAAGGCGACGATTCCGCCTTCGCGGCAGTGCCACTGTCAGAGTCGAACACCCGCCCCATACAAGCACTCCAGGTTTTCCCAGAGTGTCACTGTAACCGTCGCTGAAGAATGATCTTCAGTGATATCAACTTTCGGCGCTTCGAAATTCGCGTCTGCATAAAAGCTGTCGGACCGGTCAGGATAGGCCTCTTCATTTTTTCGCGAATAGATTTTGTATGCTCCCAACGGCAAACCTCCTCGAAAGTCGAACTCCCCATTCGCGTTCGTCTTCACCGACCGGGTCGCGAGGCCATCGAATGCATCCTGGGGAACTGCGTAGACCGTAGCAGCGGATATGGGATTTCCATTCTAATCTGTAACGGTACCTCCGATCTCCCCGTCGGGGTGCTCCGTCTGAGAGTGCGCAAGCAGCCTAACTACAACCAAAGCCAAAGTGAGGAAACGCTTCGTACGGCCTTCTGAGGAGCGTCATTATAGTCCCGGAGGCTCTCGTTCTTAAACCTGGTATCGCCCCCGCACGTAGAACAGTCGGTCGCGTAGATAATCCCGTCTCTGTCAGGAGAGAAAAATCCCGCCACTCCCACGTTCATACTTCTGCGGTAAACTCATCCACCGAAGGCGGGGCTAGCGGCCAGAACCGCTCTAAACAGGAGAAGCATGAAGCAAACCGTCTTTGCTACGTTGTGTATTGCGCTGTGGTGCACAATCTTTCTTGCAACGTTCGCGTTGGCTGCGACGCAACCCATACCAGTCCTCCTGGTTGACGGACAAGCCGGCGGCCCGTATCACAATTGGCGACTGACTACGCTCGTCCTGAAAAAGGAGCTGGAAGAAACCGGACTGTTCCAAGTTACAGTCGCAACCTCTCCTGAGTTTGGCGGCGACTTCAGCAACTTCAAGCCGAACTTCGGCAACTACAAAGCAATCATCTGGAACTATGACGCTCCCGACTGGCCGGCAGATCTGCGTTTGCAACTGGAAGAGTACGTAAAAAATGGCGGAGGGCTGGTCATCGTGCATGGCGCCGATAACGCCTTCCCCGATTGGCCGGCCTATAATCAGATGACCGGACTCGGTGGCTGGAGAAATCGATCCGAAAAGTCCGGCCCTCATTGGTATTTCAAGGACGGCAAACTGGTCTCTGATACATCGCCCGGACCCGCCGGTTCCCATGGGGCCCGACTTCCGTTCCAGGTAGTTACACGGGAACCTGAGCATCCGATCATGAAAGGATTGCCGACGGTCTGGATGCACGCCGCAGACGAACTCTATGCCACGCTGCGCGGACCTGGCGAGAGTATGACGGTGCTGGCAACGGCCCATTCCGACCCAGCCAATAACGGCACGGACTGCGACGAGCCGATGCTCATGGTGGTAAAGTATGGAAAGGGAAGGGTCTTCCATACGACCATGGGCCATGATGTGGCTGCTTTGAGCTGCGTTGGGTTTATGACAACGTATCAGCGCGGAACGGAGTGGGCTGCGACCGGGAAAGTCACACAGAAAGTGCCGGTCAGTTTTCCCACCGCAGAAACCGTCAGTTTTCGCGTGGACATCGCGAAGATGGATCCGGCCTTCGTGCTAAACGCCGCCACTACTCCCCCACCTCCGCCGCAACCGTCAGCAGTAAAATGACAGAATTCGAGTTTAACGAATGACATCCCCGCCCTGTCTCTCCAGAGAGACAAGGACGGGGCACCCGGCAAATGCCGGATCCAAAATAAATCCAGAAAGAGGCAGTCGTGGCGAAACATGCAAGCGGACCGTTTGAAGTAAAGTTGAATCCTCAGGTGCCGGATGGAAAATTCGAAGATGCCACCACCGGCCGAATGACAATCGACAAACAGTTCCATGGCGATCTCGAAGCTACCAGCAAAGGCCAGATGCTGACTGCCATGACGGACGTCAAGGGCTCGGCAGGTTATGTGGCGATCGAAAGGGTCACCGGAACGCTGCACGGCCGCAGCGGCACATTCGCACTGCAGCACGCTGGAACTATGAACCGCGGCGTCGCGCAACTGAGTGTTACGGTGGTACCAGATTCCGGCAGCGGGCAGCTGGTTGGTCTTGCCGGCAAGATGACGATCAACATCGTCGAAGGAAAGCATTCGTACGACTTCGAGTACACGCTCCCCGAAGCCCCTTAGTCATCGCGCACGCGCTGATGATTGCGGAAATCTGGGGCACCCGCCAAAGCCACAATTATGCTAAGCGTTCAAGTCTCGTTTGGAGCATAATGTGTTGCCGGGGAGGAACGATGCATAGCAAGAGCGGACTAATGTCCCTGGTACTGGCCGCGCTCTTCGTATTCGCGATTGCGTGTCCGCAGTCCGCATGGTCATCAACACCTCAAGACAATAGTTCAACTCAGAACCAGGACGCGTCTGCAAATGGGTCCAAACCAGCTCCCAGTGAGCCATCGAAGCAGGCTCCCGACTTGAAGCCGGTTTCTACTGACGAGGGGCAACTCGCCACAGTCAACAACGCGAAAATACCAGCTATGCAAGGGTGTACGTCGCTCCCATGGATGGCGGCTTCGAAAACTACATTATTGCCGGACTCCGAAACAAGAAAGTACCTCTGACCGTGGTGGTTGATCGCAGTAAGGCCGAGTACGGGATCAGTGGTGTCTCGGAAAGTGAGAAGGCGGGCTGGGCCAAGATGCTTTTCATAGGTTCGCAGCAGTCCAACGAACAGGCCAGCATCAAGGTGGCCGACCTGAAAACCGGGGCAGTCATCTTCGGCTATTCCGCCCACAAGACCAACTCGGTGCGGGGCCGGCAGAGCGCGGGAGAAGCGTGTGCCAAGCACATCAAGCAAGTTGTGATCGATTAGGCCCTTCGGAGCGGTAAAAAACCAAATAGCGGAGGCGCTTATGTCTTACAAACAGAGTGTGATGGGTATCCTGTGCTCTTGATCGGGGCTGCTGTTTTCACGGCCCAGGCAGATGAAACAAAAAATCCCGCGGCAACCAGCAAGCTTCCAAAGGGAGCGAAAGCATTCATCGCTCCCGTGCCGGATGGTTTCGACACCTACCTGAAAACTGCGATCGCTGACAAGAAACTGCCGCTGGAAGTTGTCGCCAACCGCGACCATGCGGATTATGAAATCGCCGGGACCTCGGACAGCCAGAAGGCGAGCACGGCCAAGAAACTCATCACGGGAAATTTCCACTCACGTGAAGAGGCCAGCATTGGTGTTAGCAATATCAAGAGTTCAGAGGTGGTGTGGAGCTACTCGGTCCACAAAGAAGCGTCTGCCTATCGAAAGAAGAGCACGGCTGAGGCTTGTGCCAAGCACCTGAAGGATGACGCGATCGAGAAATAAGGAGGTGGAGTTATGCCCGATTCGTCCATAGATGCGCCCGGAGATTTGCCCAAGAAAGAAATCACGCGCCGTGGATTCATTGCGAAGCTGGGCCAGGGTTTGGCGGTAGCCAATGTGGCTACTATGCTATTTAAGGATGCTGCCGCACAGCTCATGGTTCCTGAGCCGCCGGGCCGGAAGCTGGGATGGGCCATCGTCGGCCTAGGCTCGCTCGCGATCAACCAGATACTGCCCGCTTTTGCCAAGTGCGAGAAGTCCAAGGTGGTGGCGTTGGTGAGCGGTCATCCCGACAAGGCCAACAAGCTGGCACTTCGGTACGGCGTCAATCCGAAGAACATCTACAACTATCAGAACTACGACTCCATCAAGGACAATCCCGAAGTCGATGTCATCTATATCGTTCTGCCCAACGGGATGCACGCCGAATACACCATTCGCGGACTCCAGGCGGGCAAGCATGTGCTGTCAGAAAAGCCCATGGCCAATACTCCTGCGGAATGTCAGGCCATGATCGATGCGGCGCGCAAAGCCAGCCGCAAGCTGATGGTGGCCTACCGCTGTCGTTATGAACCCTTCAACCAGGAAATGATCCGAATGGCGCGCTCGCAGGAACTCGGGCCCATCAAGGTGATTGTGGCGGATCACGGTTTCAATATCGGCGACCCAACCCAGTGGCGGTTGAACAAAGCCCTTGCCGGCGGCGGCTCGCTGATGGATATCGGCATCTACAGCCTGCAGGCGGCGCGCTATATTTCCGGCGAGGAACCCATCGAAGTCAATGCGATGTCGTATACCACTCCGGGAGACGTGCGCTTCAAGGAAGTTGAAGAGGCGACGAACTTTCAACTGCGCTTCCCCAGCGGCATACTTGCAAACTGCACTTCGAGCTACGGATATTCGGGACAGAATCGCTACCGGGCGGTGACCACCCAAGGCTGGTTCGAGTTGGAGCCGGCAACCAGCTACACAGGTCTACGCATGCGAGTGCACCGTGGGAACATGACGGAAGAACCAGTTCTCCCCGTGCGGGACCACTTCGTTCTCGAGATGGATCACATGTCCCAATGCGTGATGCAGGACAAAACCCCGCTCACCCCCGGTGAAGAAGGATTGCGCGACTTGAAAATCATGATGGCGATCTACGAAGCGGCAGCAACGGGCAAGACGGTCAAGGTGTAGGTGGGTGGCCCATCTTGAGCCATTCACGCTGGGGCCCATCCCGATTCCCAGGAAAAATCGTTAGAACGCATTAGATTTGCAACTCTCGCAGCTTCTTACCTGCATCCATACAATCAGTGGTGTCTAAGCTTCCAGGGGCGCCAGGAGAAGAAAGATGTGCGGCTCTCCCGGTCCTCGGCAACAATAAATTTAAGACCGGAGCAATTTCTTTGAGGAACAAGGACAACCATCGCCTCTTCCGGATTGGAGAGTGGGTACGGTTGTGCCGTCTGTGCAAAATTTTCGTCCTGGCGATGCCGATCCTGTTGTGTCGTGGAGTCCTGCAGAAGGTAGTTGCACAAAATGTTAACCTCGAAGCCCAAGCCAGCAGTATCCACGGCACCGTCGTGAACAGCGCGACGCACGAACCGATTGGCCGCGCTCTGGTGTTTTCTCCGGACAACCGGTTTGCCACCATGACCGACGATCAGGGGCACTTTGAGTTTGCCCTACCGCAACCGGAGGCACGCCCACAGGAAACTACCCATCCAGAGGCCGGCCCGGGGGGCAAGCAAGACGGTCGGTGGGGTGAAGATGTTCATGCGCTGATGGACGACCAGGAACGCTCGCAATTTATCTCCGCAACCACGTCGCCGAATCGTCCCGCCCAGTTGACCGCGCGGAAGCCAGGATTTCTTGACGAGGACGAGGGCGGTCAACGATACGTTTCAGTGGCACCAGGCCAGAAGGGCGTTTCACTCTCGCTCACCCCGGAAGCTCTCGTCGTGGGACGGGTCGTTGTCCCCGACGAGTCAGACAGGATTGTCGTAGAGATCTACCACCGCCAAGTCCAGGAAGGTCGCGGCCAATGGATACCGGCTGGGAGCGCGGTCGCGAAATCGAATGGAGAGTTCCGCTTCGCCGGCCTTCGCGCCGGCAAATACAAGTTGCTCACCCGCGAGTTGTTGGACCGTGATCCTCTGACCTTCGATCCACACGGACAGCTTTACGGTTATCCGCCAGTCTATTTTCCCTCGGACCTCACTTCCGAAGGGACCATTGCGCTCTCGACGGGCAGCACTTTCCAGGCGAGTCTCTCTCCCGTCCGGCAAGCGTATTACCAGGTGAGAGTGCCAGTGGCAAACGCGGCCCCGGGGGCGCAGATCCGAGTCGATGTGTCTGCACAGGGGCGTCGCGGGCCGGGCTTTTCTCTCGGTTACAACCAGCAGGAACAGAGGATCGAAGGCCTGCTGCCCGACGGGACTTACACGATCGAGGCGTTGAACTATGGCCCTCCTGCACTGGCAGGTGCGGTGAATATCACGGTCAAAGGTGGTGCCATGCAAGGGCCGGCGATGGCCCTGGTGCCGAGCAGCTCGGTTGCAGTGAACGTCAAGGAAGAATTCTCCTCCACCGATAACCCGACCGCCATGACTTGGAACAACAATGGGCACGCGTTCCAAGTGAAAGGGCCGAGGCGTTATCTCAACATCACGTTGTGGCCGGCGGACGAATTTAGTTTGGAGAATGTCGCTGGCCTCGCTCCGCCGTCCGGATCGGGAGACGAATCGCTTGTACTCCACGATGTGCAACCCGGCCGCTACTGGGTGCAGGTGAATTCCTCCCGCGGCTTCCCCGCGTCGATCACTTCTGGTGGGACTGATTTGCAGCAGCATCCCCTTGTTGTCGGATGGGGCGGCACCGCGTCGCCAATTGAAATCACCATGCGCGATGACTGGGCGCAGATCGGAGCCAAAATCGAACACGCTGACGAACTGATTTCTCGCACTTCATCGATCTCGGGATTTGAACCAGCATCAGAAACGGTCACACCAGCCTGGGTCTGTCTTGTTCCGTTGCCGGATAGCAGCGGGCAGTTCCAGCAAACCTGGATGTCGCCAGTGGGTGAGTCTGGCGATCAGCAGATTCCGCCGGGCGAATACCGCGTGCTGGCCTTCGATCATCAGCAGCCCGAACTTGAGTACCGGAACCCGGAAGCCATGCAGGCGTATGACGGAAAGGGGCAAGTGGTTCGCCTGGTTGGGGGACAGAAAGAGCGGATCACGTTGCCATTGATTTCCGCGGGTGAATCGCGATGAGCTTGCGTCGGCGGCTGAACCTTGCAACGAGCTTCGGGTTACGGTTGGCATTGCTATGCTGGTGTGCGTCTTCGCAGGCACAGGATTCTGGTACCGCGCAGGTTACGGCAGGGGTCGCGCAATTTCGGATTGCTGGCACGGTCGTCAGCGCAACCAGCGGGGCGCCGCTCGCGCAAGCTCGAGTTTCGATCTATGACGTCAAGGATCCGAACTCCGTGCACTCGATGGTGACTTCAGAGAACGGCCGCTTTGAATTCAGCCAGCTCAGCACTGGAAAGTATTCTTTGCAAGGGGCTCGTCGCGGATTTATCGCCGCTGCCTACGACCAGCATGAGCAATACTCGACCGCAATCGTGATCGGCGGCGGTGTGGACACGGAAAATCTTACCCTGCGGCTCAGTCCCGCCGCGGTACTGTCAGGAACGGTGGTTGACGAGTCAGGAGAGCCGGTCCGGAAGGCGACGGTGTCGCTCTACCGTGAGGACCACAGCCTGGGTGTGAGCCGGGTCGTGCAAATCAACGGCACGATTACAGACGATCAGGGTGCCTACGAGTTCGCTCGTCTCGCGCCGGGAAACTACTTCGTGTCTGCGACTGCGAAGCCCTGGTACGCCGTGCATCCTCCTTCTTCTTCGGGAGCCGAAGGCGCACCAGATTCTCCGGTTGGGGTGGATCGCACCCTGGATGTCGCATATCCGACGACGTACTACCCTGATGCGACCGACGCAGACGAAGCTGTCCCCATCCCACTCAAGGGCGGGGACCGTTTGCGGATCGAAATTCGCGTCAGCCCCGTTCCCGCGCTTCATTTGCGATTTCACGTTCCCGACGATGGCCAGCACGGATTTAGCATGCCAACGCTTCAGAGAAGGGCGTTCGACACGGAGCAGAACGCTCCCAACGACGGCATGCAAATGGTCTCTCCCGGCGTCTACGAGTTGACTGGAGTCCCCGCCGGCCGATACAGCATTCGAGCTGCGGGAGCGAATGGTCAACTAGAACAACAGAATGACTTTGATGTCGTCAATGACGGCCAGGAACTAGACATGACGAACGGTGAGCCAGTCAGTAGCATTAAGGCGTCCGTCCAGGTCCTGGGCCAGAAAGATCTTCCGGGCCAGCTGTGGCTTGGGCTGTCGGACATCCACCGCCGAGCTGTGGCCAACCAGACTCAGGCCGCGAATGGCGAGGTCCATTTCGAGAACGTCGCGCCCGGGAAATACACCATCCTCGCATGGGGGTCGGGCAAAGCTTATGGCGTTACGCGAGTCTCGGCGCACGGCGCGGAGATCCCCGAGCACACGCTGAACGTGACTCCCGGCTCTTCTCTCGAGATATCGGTTTCATTGGCGACAGGCACGGCAAATGTCGAGGGGTTTGCCATCCGGGCCGGGAAGGGGACGGCGGGGGCCATGGTGGTGCTGGTACCCGACGATCCCGAAGCCCATCGCGAACTCTTCCGCAGAGACCAGAGCGATCTGGATGGAAGCTTTAGCCTGCGGAGTGTTATTCCCGGCTCATACGCCATCATCGCCATCGAAGACGGATGGGATTTGGATTGGTCGCAGCCTGCCGTGCTCATGCAGTACGCGAAGCTCGGACGAACGTTGAAAGTTGAGACACATGCGCACGGTTCCGTCCGCGTGCCAGAAGCAGTCGAAATCCAATCACGGTGAAGGCAGGGTCTTCCGCGGAGAGCCCAAAGATCGAAACCTGCTTTACTCTTTCCTCTCGCCCATCATCAAGTTCCGCAATGCCCGATTGATCCTGGTCTGATAGCCGCGCCCTTGCTTTTTGAACCAGTCGAGCACATCGGCGTCCAGACGCAGCGTGACCGGTTTCTTGATCGGTTTGTATAGTTCATTGATCTCGGCGATAAGATCGCGCGAACGCTCCGACTCCCCGGCGGAAGCTCGTAGGCGGGCAATCTTTCGGCTGGCAGTCTTGCGGCTGCTACTCCCGCGACTCTTCGTAACTCCCGTCCGTCGTTTCATTTACAGATATATGGATACAACTGTATTTACGTTTTGGCGAGTACAAAATGTTCCACGAGGAACATTTTGACGACTTTTTGAACCCGCTTTTCCCTGCCCGGCACTACAACCATGTCTTTCATGTTTAAATCTAAAGATGAGTTCCATTAGATAATGGCGTGCGCACCAGGGGAGAGGCATGAAACGACTTCTTATGATCGGATGGCTGTTGGTCTTGACCGGGTGTAGCGGCTCAAGCTTATCACCAACTACGACTCCTACGCCGTTTACTCAGATCGCCGGCGCTTGGGAGATCACCGCCGCATCCGGTCAGCAGCCGGGCTACTCCACTCTGATTGAGAGCAATCTGCAACAAACTTCTTCGACCAGCACCAGCACGATTACCGCCAGCGGGGCCGACCAGATTGTCTTGATTGGACAGCATCCCGCGGGCGGGTTCTACTTCGGCGGACTCTGTCCGGGTGCCACGGCTGACGACTTGTCTGGCACTCTCTCAACCCTCAACTCTTTGTCCTTGACCCTCACGGAAGGCGCCTCGGTCTACACGCTGACGGGTATGGTGAACACCAGTGGGAAGTCCATGTCCGGAACTTACGCATTTTCGAGCGGCAGTTGCCCGGACAGCGGGACGTTCACGGGAGTGCAGGTATCTGCATTGGCAGGAACGTACACAGGAACTCTGAATTTCAACGGCAACCATGATGTTGCCGCGGCAACCCTGACCGAGGGCGTGCCCAGCAGTTTTGACGTTGAGCTTTCTCTGACCGGCGCAGACAACACCACCGCTACGTTAACCGGCTTCGTGGTAGGAAATGTGTTTTCAGTTCAAGGGACTCTGGACGGCCAAGCCGTCAGCTACTACGGTTACTACGACTTCAGCGAAAAAGATGTGTACATGGTGGACGCAACGAGCGACACTCCGATTGGAACGCTGTTCGCGCAGTGAGCCAGCGGTCCTTAATGAGTTTCTGGGAGTGCATGGGGTCCGGTGACTCTCCCGGTCTTCAAAGCGAGTCGTTCGGAACCGGCTGCTTTGCTTTCAGCGGTTTACGAAACCACGACTGACTGTAAGTTGTTGAAGTCGGGTGTGGGCGGCGCTGACAATGCAATCAATATGCAACCGGAAATCTCGCCGAATCGAGGTGAGAATGACCGTAGGGTTCACGCTGTCTTCGCCCACAAGGGGGACGCGATACAGAATTACGAGCACTTTGTTCAACGCGGTCTTGCAAGTTCTCGCGGGTTCGAGGGGCTCTGCGGTTTCGCATTACTTGAGCAAAAGAGAAGAAATGGTTCAATGTCTTATGTGTGGCAGGAACTTCCTAACGATGGAGAAGCGAGTGGTAGGCGGTGTCGAGAGATTCTTCGTGCCCAAACACACCCGAACGGTGCGAACGACAAAGAAGCTGACGCCGAAATCTAAGATTGGGCGTAGACGGCCACCGAACACTCGTCGCCGTTCTGGACGGTGACAGGCCATCAATGGTGCTTGAAAAACTCAACGAGAAGGGGAAAGTAAACATGTGCAAGCCCAGCGCCGAATGCGTGCTCAAGGATATGTCTGGCTGATTGAAGACTCTCCCTGATAATCCCGTGCTTCGGTTTCGGCGATTTGATTTGTGCTTCCACGGTCTGGAACTCAGCTCTCAATTCTAGTTTGGCATCGCCACTGAGTTTCGCGGCATTCAGTAAGGATCGGATTTCTTCAAGGATTCTCTCGACATCATGCTGATAATTCAGAGTCGCGATATTGTGGTCGCCTTGCTGAATCGTGGACCCAGTGACAGGCCCGTGAATGTTGATGGTTTGCGAGTGCGGAGCCTTCGGCTTAGACTCCGGCCTTTCTGGATGGACCACACCCCCATCCTCTAAGTACGCCCATAGTCCTTCGACTTGTCGCCTTTCCGTTGCCATGCTTCCGCTCGGAATAGGCTGCGTCCTGCCAGCAGAGATAAGTTTGCAAACTCATTAGTCAAATGGGGGCTGTCCTCGATAAGAGCGAAGGCGGCGTCGAGGACATGAGCGGGTATACAATCCTTGTCTGTGCTTGGAACCTAAAAAGGGAGATTCCTAATAATGGCTTCCCCTCCGCGCTTCTCGTCTCCAGGACTCAATCCGCGCCGTGAATTACCCGGCATCCTTCTCCGCAATCGGAAGGGAGTATGGGAATGACGATTGGCCGTAAGCTTTCCTTTTACATCACCATAATCGCCGCTTTGGCTTGTTCCATTTTTGTCTTCGCAAAACCCAAAGACAAGGAGAACAACTCTAAAGTCAAATTCACCGCACGCAGTGAACTGGTGCTGATCCCCACGCTGGTGACCGACAAGTCCGGCACTCACATCAACGGACTCAAGAAGGAAGACTTCACGGTGCTGGAAAACGGAGCCGAACAGAAGATTGCCACGTTCGAGGAAATCACGAGCGATGCACACCGTTTGTCGCGTCCCAAGAATCCGAACGAGTTCAGCAATTCCCTGGCGGGCGAAGCGTCCAACCGGCGTATTACTCTTATGGTGCTCGACTTCATTAACACGCGCTTTATGGATCAGGCATCTGCGCGCCAGGATTTGCTCAAATATCTAACGCAATCGGTGGATCAGCGCGAGCCGACAGCCCTCTACACCCTCACCCGTAGCGGTATTCACTTGATCCATGACTTCACCACCGATCCTCGCGTCCTGGTAGCCGCACTGCATAAGGTGAAAGGCGACGCGGTCCAAGTGGTCGACAGCCCGGAAGATGTGGAAGCCATCACTGGAAGCGCCAGCCCCGATGGCAGCGCCGGTGTCGATCCCGGTGCGGTACAGAGCGAAGCCCAGCAGATCCAGACCATGATGGAAGACTCGGAACTGAATTTTCAATCGTTCGAGCAACGCGTGGCCATCACCTACACCTTGCAGGGAATGCAACAGGTAGCACAGGGGTTGGCCGGGCTCCCTGGGCGCAAGTCGCTGATCTGGGCAAGCGGCGGATTTCCTTTCAGCGTGAGCGACAACACCATGCAACTCGCTCCCGCCGGCCGCGATTCTCTCACCGATGTGCTGCCCATGTACGAACACACCTGGCAACTGCTGAACGACGCGCAGATCGCGCTCTATCCCGTGGACGTCAAAGGACTGCAAGTTGTGAGTATGCCAAGCGCCTCGGTACGCAACCCGGGAAAAAACTATGGGCGCAACATGAGCTGGCGAAATTTGGATACGCAGTCGACCCTCCAGACCTTTGCGTCCATGACCGGAGGCCGCGCCTATTACAACTCCAACGACCTGGTAAAAGGCTTTCGCGATGCGGTGAACGATTCCGCCGAATACTACATGCTTGGGTACTATCTCGATCAGTCGAAGACCAAGTCTGGCTGGCGCAAGATCGCGGTAAAAGTAAAACGCGAGCACGTGGAAGTGCGTGCGCGCAGCGGTTTCTTTGTGACCAATGTCACCGTAGATCCCGAGAACAGCCGCAACAGCGACATTGCGTCGGCTTTGCAGTCGCCTTTGGATTACACATCACTTGCGCTGGTGGCGCGCTGGGACAAGATCGAACCTGGCAAAGAGCCGGGCAAAAAACATGTGAATTATGAAATGCACCTGGCGCCAGATCCGGCGCTGATCGACGACGCCGACAATAACCATATCGCGCTGGATTTCGTGGCACTGGCGAAAACACCCGAAGGCAAAGAGGTCGATCATCCCGTGGGCCAAAGGATTGACGCACATCCGACCTCGGAAAAGTTGCCGGTGATTCGCCAGAACGGTATTGGCTACAGAGGTGCCCTGGATCTTGCCCCCGGAGAATACGAGGTCCGTTTCGTTGTGCGTGACAACCTTAGCGGACGCATCGGCTCGGTTGCCGCTCCCTTGAAGGTAGAGTGAATACAGAGCTGTATTCCCTGATGTAGTCTTTGCTCTTCAGCTGGCTGCCTCGGTATCCATCAGCCCAGTTTTAGGCCATTAGTCGCAGGGAAAAGGCTTCGAGTGCTCCCTGCAATCGTCTTCGTCTGCCGCGCCGTTGATGGACACTTCCACGTAATTGTTAAACACACAATCCCGCTAACTCTTACAGTCCTTATCGGTCTGAGCGTATCCGTGTTCTCTGCCGACATGGCTCAGTGCGCGGAAACCCACCGTAGCTGCGCCACATCACGGGGATGTATCTGCCTTCCGATGCGAACCGTAGCCCTGCACAAGCACGGCATTGCCACCATGCCCGCTTGACCCGTTGCCAAACGAATTCCCACCCGTAGAGATACCGATTGGTGGAACCATTTTCTTCTGCGAGCAGGCCGCAGGGTTCTGCAGCGACATTTGCCCCGATGATGAGGGATACTTCGATGCACTGGTGCGCATGTTCGAGCAGGCCCTCAAGTTCGCCAACGCATTATCGACCGACCGC
>Ga0182024_10004594_pt1 | contig 31615 bp, 36 predicted proteins | sample P32metaG_FD_120480 | JGI IMG/M metagenome (GOLD analysis project Ga0182024, IMG submission 120480) | Permafrost microbial communities from Stordalen Mire, Sweden - P3-2 metaG (Illumina Assembly) | ecosystem: Environmental > Terrestrial > Soil > Wetlands > Permafrost | place: Sweden: Stordalen...
ATAATGCATGCGGCCCAGAACCTCACGAACCTGCGCCTTGGAGAGCGACGGGAAACGAACCTCGAGGGCGCGCGACCGAATCGTCGGTAGCAACCGCCCCGGCGCCGCCGTCGTGAGCAGCATTACGACGCCCGCCGGCGGCTCCTCCAAAAACTTCAGCAGCGCAGTGGCCGCCTCGCGCGTCGCGAAGTCGACGTCACCAAGCAGTAAGACGCGCATCCCGCCACTGTAGGACTGCAGCGAAAGCTGACGGACGAGATCCCGGGTCGAGAGCTCGTCGCCTTGGTAGAAACCTCGGGGCGCATCGGGATCGCCGATTTTGAGCGTTCCTTCGTGCTCCAAGAAATCGGGATGATGAGCGCCGTCGGCCCGAAAGAGCGCGCACGACGAGCAGACACCGTCGTAGCCGAGGATTCGTTCTTTGGGCGCCGCGCAGAGCAGCGATTGCGCGAGCCTGCGTGCGAAGAATTTCTTCCCGACGCCCGCAGGTCCGGAGAAGAGGTACGCGTGCGCGAGCGTCTCGCGCGTGAGCGCATCGAAATAAAGTTTGGGGCCTTGTGCCCCTATGACGTCGAAATGGAGTTCCACGCATCTTCCAAAAGGCGGTCCCGTGGCAGCGTGCCGTCGAGCACCCGGTGTCGCGCCGATTTTGCCAGCTCCAAGTAACCCTGCCGAACGCGCTCGTGGAAGGCGGCGTCCAGGCTTTCGACCCGATCCAAGACATACGATCGTTCTTGCAGCCTCGCTCGCGCCACTTCGACGGGGAGATCGATCAATAGAACGAGATCGGGTTGAATTCCGCCGGTCGCTTCATCGCAAAGCCGTTGTAACGACGCAAGCTCGAGACCGCCGCCGTATCCCTGGTAGGCCAGCGTCGAATCCGTGAAGCGATCGCAGAGCACGAGCCGATCCTGCGCAAGCGCGGGACGAATCACTTCGGCGACGTGCTGGATGCGTGCGGCACTCACTAGAAAAGCCTCAGTCAGCGGCTCGATCGTGAGAGTGCGGTCGAGAAAGATCGAGCGAATTGCATCGCCGGTTGCGGTACCGCCAGGCTCGCGCGTTACGACGACGTCGCGCCCTTCCACGCCGAAGCGCTCAACGAGCCCTTTATGCAGCGTGCTTTTCCCGCTGCCCTCGATGCCTTCGATTACAACGAACACCTAGGTTTCGGTGGTTTTATAAATTCTGACGCGGCGGTTGGGCTCGAGCCCGGTGCTGCGCGATTGCAGACGATACCGTTCGGCGAGCTGGTGCTGCATGCGGCGAATGTACGACGTTTGCGGCGAAAGCTCGATCGCGTTGTTGTTGAGCATCACTTGATAGACGGCCTCCTCGGCTTCGCGCAGCGCAATTTCTTCGTTGTCGATCGACCCGAGGTTGAAGACGTCGCGAAGGGCGGCTTGAATTTGAGTCGTCGTGTTCGTCTTGATGGAGTAGATCGGCACGTTGTCCGAGGCGATCTGTTTGAGCTTCGGCTGCTCCTTGCGCTCGAGCGTCTTGAGCGTGAGAACGACGTCGGCGTCGTCCCAGTTGCGCGCCATCGCGGCGTTGACGCGCAGGTTCGTGATGGCGCGCTCGATCTTGTTGCGCGAAATGCCGTAAGGAAAAATCGAAAGCGGCCGTTCGCGCTCCTCGCCTTCGTGGTCGTGATGATCGTAGGCTTCACTCAGCCGGGGCATCGACTCCGTATCGGCCTCTTGGACTACGGTGACCTCGCCGCTGGGCTGGCGCTGGCGCACTTCGGGCTGCGGCTGATATCCGCGTAGCAGCGCGTCGATTACGTCAGCGACGTTCTTGTGAATTGCCAGCCGGTCGCGGGCGTGGATCTCGATAACGACGTCGAAGGTCGGGGGCGCCTTGCGTTCGAGAACGGTCTTTCGCGTGCCGCGGCGCCGCGCTTCTTCGTCCGAAAGCGTGACGGCGCTCACTCCGCCAACCAAGTCCGAAAGCGTCGGGTTCATCAAGAGGTTCTGCAGCGTTTGGCCGTGCGCCGTTCCAATCAGCGTCACGCCTCGCTCGGCAATCGTTCGGGCGGCGGCCGCCTCGGCCTCCGTGCCGATCTCGTCGATCACGATGACCTCGGGCATGTGATTTTCTACGGCCTCGATCATCACCGCATGCTGCAGCGCCGGGTCGGCGACCTGCATGCGCCGTGCCATGCCGATCCCCGGGTGCGGGATGTCGCTGTCGCCGGCGATTTCGTTCGAGCTATCGACGATGACGACGCGCTTTCGCTCTTCGGAAAGCACGCGCGCGCACTCGCGCAGCATCGTTGTCTTACCGACGCCGGGTTTGCCGAGCAGACACATTGACGAGCCGCTGCGCAGCACGTCGAGCAGGATATCGATCGTTCCGTAAACCGCTCGGCCGACGCGGCACGTGAGCCCGACGATCTTGCCGGTCCGGTTACGAATCGCGCTGATGCGGTGAAGCGTTTGTTCGATGCCGGCGCGATTATCGGCGCCAAAAGGCGAAACGCGCGAGCAGACGTGCGCGATATCTTCGTGGCCGATCGGTACGTCCGTCAGATAAATAAAATCGTGCTCGAAACGGGCTTCCGGTGGGCGCCCCAAATCGAGCACGACTTCAATGATGTCTTCGAGGTTACGCAGACGGACGAGGGCTTGCCGAATCGTGAGCGGGAAGATGTCGAGGAGCTGGGAGAGTTCCCAACTAGGGGAGATGGAATGAACTCTTATTGCCAAAAATCGTTCCTCATTTCCGAGGCGCTTCGCCTGACCGTTATCCGTCCTCGGTAGTCACTCCTTCACGACGCGGATCACTCGCAGCTCGCCGTCGAAAGGGCCTTGAATGCGCACCCCGGCCTTCAACTCGAGGCGCAAATACTCGATGATCTCCCGCGTAATCTCCTCGCCCGGCGCGATGACTGGGATTCCGGGCGGGTAGGGCGTCAGCGTCTCGGCGCAGATTCGTCCGCTCGACTCGCGAAACTTTACAAACTCAGCATCGGCTAAGAATGCATCGCGCGGAAGCATGCGCATCGGGGGGACGGCGGGAAGTCGAAACGTTCCGCGCCTCAACCGCTCCTCGAGAATGCCCGAGGGTGCGAACATGTCGATCGGCCGGTCGTCGCGCGCAAGCTCCTCGAACGCATAAATGAAGCCTTCGGCCGCCTCGCGCGTGGTTCCAATCGTAAAGAGCGCGACGACGTTGAAGAGGTCCGCCATCTCCACCTGAATGTTATAGCGCCGGCGCAGCAGCGCTGAGGCCTCGTAGCCCGTATAGCCCAGGCCTTTGACCGTCACCGTGACCTTTGTCGGGTCGAGATCGAAGATGCCGTGGCGGCCCTGCAGCTCTTCGCCGAAACAGTAAAGGCCCGGAATCCGGTTCAGGCGCGCGCGCGTCTCTTCCGCCAACGCGATCGTACGCGAGAGCAGCGCTTCGCCTTCGGTGGCCATCTGCTTGCGCGCCACGTCCAGCGACGCGACCATCGGCAGATTCGGTGAGGTCGATAGGAACATCTTGAGCACTGCTTCGAGCCGATCCAGCGCGACGCGTTCGCCCTTATGATGCAGCATCGCACACTGCGAGAATGCCGAGAGCATTTTGTGCGTGGAGTTGATGCAGATATCGGCGCCGGCGTTCGTCGCCGAGAGCGGAAGCGCTGGATGAAAGTGAAAGTGCGGCCCCCAAGCCTCGTCGACGAGCAGCACCTTGCCCGCCTCGTGCACGATCCGCTCGATCGCTTCGAGGTCTGCCGCGACGCCGTAATAGGTCGGGGAGACCAGATAGACGGCGACGAGGTCGGGATGCTGCTCGAGCGTGCGCGCGACGGTTTCCGGCGTCACGCAGTGGTCCATGCGCAACTCCAAGTCCACTTCGGGCGGCATGTAGATGGGCTGCGCGCCGCTCATCACCAAGCCCCCCAACATGGACTTATGCGAGTTACGCGGGACGGCAATCTTCTCGCCTGGGTTGATCGCCGCCATCATCATGCACTGATTGCCGCTGGTCGAACCGTTGATCAAGAAAAACGTGTGGTCGGCGCCCCACGCTTCCGCCGCGAGCTCCTGCGCTTCTTTGATCGCTTCGGTAGGCTGCAGCAGGTCGTCGATGCCCGGCATCGGAGTGAGATCGATGGCGCAGATGTTGTCGCCGACGAACTCGCGAAAGGCCAAATCCATTCCCACGCCCTGCACGTGACCCGGCGTATGAAATGGCTGCACGCCCGAGTCCACGTAATCGAGCAGCGCTTGGAAGTACGGCGCTCTGTGTTGGTCCAAGAGTGTGGAGCTGCTAGGCCAGGACTTCGAAGCCGAGACGATTGAGCATCGCGAAATCGTCGGCGTCGCTGCGGCCTTCCGTCGTCAGATAGTTGCCCAGAACGATGCCGCTGACGCCGCTACGCATGCCGACATCCTGCAGCGCTTGCAGCGTAACCTCGCGTCCGCCGGCAAAGCGCACGAGCGCACTCGGTAAGGCAAGACGCGCCATTGCCACAAAGCGCAGCGCTTCGACCGGATCGAGCAGCGACCGGTCCCCAAAGGGCGTCCCAGGGCGCGGATTGAGAAAGTTGATCGGCACCTCTTGGGGTTGGAGTTCTTGCAAGGCAAACAAGAAGTCGAGGCGGTCGGAGACGTCTTCTCCCATGCCGATGATGCCGCCGCAGCAGAGCTCGAGATCGTGGCGCTTCACGCGCTGACAAGTCTCCCAGCGCTCGTCGTAAGTGTGGGTCGTGCAGACTTGGGGAAAATAGCGGCGCGACGTTTCAAGGTTATGGTTGACTTTATCGACGCCGGCTCGTGCGAGCCGCTCGATCTGGCGGTCGTTCAAAATTCCGAGCGAGACGGCAACGGTCAGCGGCAGCTTGGCTTTGATTTCTTCGACCGCGGCGCAGACGCGTTCCAGCAGCTTTTCGGAAGGGCCGCGCACCGCGACGACGATGCAGAACTCACCAGCACCACGGGCGTGTGCGGCGCGAGCCGCCGTGACGAAATCCTCGACGCTCGAAAGCGGCTCGGCTTGGACATCGGTTGCATAACGCGCGCTTTGCGAGCAAAAATTGCAATCCTCCGAGCAACCGCCCTTCTTGGCGTTATACAGCACTTCGACGGCAATCTCGTTGCCGCAGTAGTGCGAGCGCACGTCATCGGCAAGCGCCAAGAGAGCCGGTACGTGTTCGGCGGTAAGTTGGGCAACGCCGGCGAGCAGCTCGGCGCCCGCAGGGCGGCCCCGCTCGAGCAGCTGGGCTCGCGCGCGTTGGATCGTGGAATGCGCCATCTCAGCGCTCTTGCTTCACCAAAGATTCGAAAAGCTTTGCACCGGCTTCGACCGCTTGGGTTTCGCCGGGCGCAAAGGCCAGAACGCCGAGCACCGGCAGACTTCCCTGCAGCACGCAATAGACACGGTCGCGGTATGTCGGATCCGTTCGGCCCCAGCGCTCGACCAGCACGGCGCCGGCGACGGGGATGTTCAGCTCGCGGCAAAGGCTGCGCGTCAGCAGCGCGTGATTGATGCAGCCCAGGCGCAGACCTACGGTAATAACCGCCTCGAGCTTGGCCCGGGCCGCGACGTGGCCGATATTCTCGCCGGCGTTAAGGGGGACCATGATGCCTCCGATGCCCTCGGCGACGATCGTGCCGGGAATTTTGTCAACTTCATCGGCGAGCCGTTCCGCGGTAAGCGGCGGCTTGGCTTCGGCGAGTGCCGCGGACCAGGGGTCACCGGCGTTTTCAAAGCGGGCGAGCTCGACGTGCGCCACGCCGGCGAGCCGGCCGGCATGCTGCGCGTCGCCCTCCCCGCGCGGCTTTACTCCCGTCTGGACGATCTTGACGATTGTTGGGTTTTCGCCGGCGCGGCGCAGTGCAAGCGCGAGTGCGGCCGTCACCCGAGTCTTTCCGACGTCGGTGTCGGTTCCGGTTACGAAGTAGCGACGCATCGCCGTAGCTCTTTTGCGAGCATATCTACCTGCTCCAGCGTGTGGTCGGCGCGGATCGTGATGCGCAGCCGCGACGTGCCGGGCGGCACGGTGGGCGGACGGATCGCTGGAACGAAGATGCGGCGCTTCCATAGCTCCTCCGAGACGCCTAGCGCGCGCTCCTCGCTGCCAAGGAGGACGGAAACGATAGGCCCTTCGACGGAGCTTGTCCTTAGCGCAGCCGAAGGGCTCAGGACAGGCTCCACCGAGGGAGTCAGGGTGAGAGACGAGCGCAGGTGCGCGGCGTTTGCCCGCAGGCGTTCGCGGCGATCGTCGCCGCGGCGTGTAAGGAGCAGCGCGATGCGCGATGCGAGCACGAGCGACGGCGGCAGCGCGGTGTCGAAGATAAACGACCGCGCGCGATTGACCAGCAACTCGATCGCCGTCGCGGGACCCGCAACGAAACCGCCAAGCGAGCCAAGCGTTTTCGACAGCGTCCCGAGGATAAGGATGCGCGGATCGTCGAGCGCGCGAGCCAGGCCAGCGCCTTGCGGTCCGGCTATTCCGAGCGCATGCGCTTCATCGAGCAGCAGGACGTCTTGCTCTTGCAAACATTCGAGGATCGCGGTGGGATCGATTGCGTCGCCGTCCATGCCGAAGATCGATTCGCTGACCACGAGCAAACTCTTGGACCCACTCGTAGGCGGGAGCGTCGCGTGCTCGTAGATCGAGTGAGGTATGCGCGCGAGACGGATGCCGTCGATCAGGCAGGCATGATTCGATTGGTCGGAGAGAATCGTTTCGACGAGCTCCGCAAGCACCGGAATCGTTCCCACGCCGGCAAGGTATCCCGAAGAAAACAGCAACGCGCGCTCGCGCCCGAGCCACTCCGCCAGCTCGTCTTCAAGAAGCGCATGCTCGCGGTTCCGTCCTCCCAGCAAGCGTGCGCCGCCCGAGCCTGCGCGTGTCGCTCGTTTGAGCGCCTCGACGACTTGCGGATCCGTCGCCAAGCCCAGGTAATCGTTCGACGAAAAGTCGATGACGTTGGAGAGCCCATACTGCGGCAGCTCGCGGTAGCGGTGTTCGCTGCGAATAGCTTCGAGCGTTTGCCGCGCCCGCTGGAGGTAAGTCACTCTGACCCCAGGAGCACGGATGACAACGATTCGAAGAAGCCGTCGACCTCTTCATCGCTCGAGCAGAGCGGCGGAACGAATTGGATCACGTCGCCGATCGGCCGCGTGAAGTGGCCCGAGTCGTACAGCGCATCCGCACAGGGGCGGCCCAAACTCTTGCTCAGCTCGATCCCGAGCATCGTCCCGGCTTGGCGCACGTCGTGCACGAGCGGATGCGCGCGTAGGCTTTCCAGGTGTGCGCGCGAGCGTCGGGCGATACCCTGCGCACGCTCGAGCGTGCCTTCTTCTTCGAACAACGAGAGCGATGCCAGCGCCGCCGCGCATGCAATCGGATTCCCGGCGTACGAATGACCGTGAAGGAAATGAACGAATGCGTCCGGCGCGCCGAGAAATACGTCGTACAGCGATTGACGCACCAACGTCGCAGAGAGCGCAATCGCACCGCCCGTCAAGCCTTTTCCGACACAGACGATATCCGGGCTAACGCCGATCTGTTCGAAGGCGAACATCGTGCCGGTACGCCCGAACCCGGTAGCAATTTCGTCGCAGACGATCAGCGGTTCGACGCCCTTTAGCCGTTCGTAGGCCTTTTTCGGAACGAGTCGCATACCGGCTGCGGCTTGAACCAGCGGCTCGACGATCACCGCCGCAACGTCCTCTCCGAGCGGCGCGGCTGCGTCGTAACCTTGCGTTTCGAAGGTAACGCTGCCGAAACGCGACTTCAACAGCGCGATATCGGAAAGGCTCATCGCGCCGATCGTATCGCCGTGGTACGCGTTGCTCAACCGCACGAAGCGGGTGCGCTGTGGCTGACCGGCGTTCTGCCAATATTGCAGCGCCATCTTGATTGCGGCCTCAACCGCGCTGGCGCCGTCGCTTGCGAAGAATGCGCGATCCATGCCGGCGATCGCACAAAGCCGCTCGGCGAGCTCTTCGGCGACGGGGTTCGTCGCACCGAGTAGCGTCGCGTGATCGAGCGTCGCCGCCTGTCGCGCGATCGCCTCGACGATGCGGGGATGGCAATGCCCGTGAATCGTCGTCCAAATCGAGCTGACGGCATCGTAAACACGCCGGCCGCGCGCATCTTCCAGCATCGTTCCGCGACCTCGCACGAACGTTCGCGCGTGCTCGTCGAAGTGCCGCATCTGCGTGAACGGCAACCATAGATGCGACATTTTGGCCGTTTTTCGCTGTCAGCGGGCGGTCCCCTCACGCAACGGGCAGTATTTTTCTCGTGAGCAAGTTGCGCAGGTCTTGCCTTTTTGATATAAGCTAGATTCGATGTCCAACGAGACGCAACGCTGATGTCGCGGCCGCACGAAGATCGCCGGCATCACACGGCCACGGACCACCACGCCGGCGGACCGGCGATCGTCTTTGCACCGCCCGCATGGTGGGCGATTGCCGTGGTACACGTCACGGCCGAACGGGCCGACGCCGGAATCGCGTCGTACGAAACTCTCGTCGAGAAGGCGCGGACCTCGGCGGCGCGAGTGCAACAAGCCGCCATCCTGCGCTCGCACAATCATCGGCGCGTGATCGTGCTGCTCCATCTTGACGGGCACGAGGGATTCCGACACCTCTGTGCGGCCTGGGACGATCATCACCTCGTCGGCGAGCGGCACGACGTCGCGGAATCCCGCTCCTTGACGCTCTACAGTCTGGCGACGAACCTAGGCGACGCGGCCATCGATCCGACGTCGACCGATGCGGTTGCGTTCGAGCAATTCTCGGCGGGCCTCGAACGGACCCACGCCGTCACGAGCTCGATCGCCGCGGCACCGGGATTCCGAGGCGCGTCGACCTTTCGCAGTGACGACGACAGCGCTTCTGCAATCATTTATCGATTCACATACGTCGAAGAGATCGGAGCGTTTCGCGCGAGCGAAACGCTCTATCCAGTGCACGTAGTGCGCACGTTTGCTTGAGAAGCCGGCACCTTTCGTTCTTGCCGCCGCGCCCGTGAGTTTTTAGTTTGGCCGCGTTACGTGGCCTTAAGTTTCCACGCCATCATCGACCATGAGAAGCCGGCAAAAACAAAGTTCAAACCGACGACGAACCCGATGAACCACAAAGCGGAGAACGGCCACTGTATCCAAAGCAGGAGGCCCAGAATCACGCTGACGACCCCGCCGAACGCGACCCACCCGTGATGCGGAAACTGCAGCATGAGCGCGGTGATGAATCGGAAGATCCCGCCGAAGACGAAGAGCACGGCGAGCAGAAGCGTAACGAGCAATGCTCCCGCTACGGGGTGTTCCAGCAGCATCAACCCGACGATGATATCGAGGATGCCGACCAAGAGCAGCAGCACTATATGTCCGGCGCCGCGCGCCATGACGGCTCCGGCCAGCTGCACGATGCCGGCAACGAATAGCGCCGCCCCGAGCACGATTACCGAAGCCATCGTCGCGATCCCCTCCGCCCATATGCAGTACAGGCCGACTAGAATGAGCGCGATCCCGACGGCGAGGTACCAACCCCAGAGCTTATGGGCACCCTGAACGGAATCGGCTACGTCTGCAAAAGCCTTCATGAACCACTCCTGTTCCTAAAAAGCTAAAAGAGGAGGATTCGGCCTCAACCCGAGCGGCCCCTTACTTGGGCCCCTCGGGATCGCCGACGTGGTTTGCGCGGCGGACCGCCGGCGCGACGATGTGCACGACGATGACTTGCAGCACGGCGGCGGCCGGCACCGCTAAGAACGCTCCGGGGATCCCCAAGAGCATGCCGCCGACAACCGTCGAGAAGATAATCAACAGAAAGCTCAACTGTACGCGCTGCCCGAAGATGATCGGCGAGAGCACGTTCTGATCGACGATTTGCACGAACGTGAAGATGGCGAGGACGATCAACATTTTGACCCAGCCGCTCGTCGCAAGCACGACCAGCAAAATGACCGGTCCGGAAATGACGGCGCCAACCATCGGAATCGCCTGAAAGACCGCGACCACGAAACCGAGCAGCAAGGCGTAAGGAACTCCCAGAATCGCAACCGCTCCACCCATCGTCACGCCGACGATGGTTCCGTTGATGACGATTCCCTTTACGTAGGCGCTCAGGCGCACGCCGATCGTGTCGAAGGCCTCCTTCCAATCCCGGCCGGCCGTTTGCGGCAAGAGGCTGAGCGTAAAGCGCTCGAGGTCATCCGACGAGAGCATCCATCCAACTGCAAGCAGCAAAATTATGATCGCGTTTCCGAAAATGGCGGCGACTAGAGCGGGCCCCGCCAGCAGGTGCGCCCCGAGAGAGCTAAAGGCGCCCCCCGCGCCGTTGGCAACTGCGCCTGCGAACTGTTTGGAGAGTTCGTAATCCTTTAGGAAACGCTCGGCGGCGAGGAGTTGATCTTTCAGGGAGTTGACGTAGCCGGGAATCGCTTGTACGAGGCGCTGAATTTCGACACCGAGCGGGGCGATCAAGATATAGGCAATCAGCGCCGCAATCAGAATGGCCCCGGCAAACGCAAGGCCGACCGCGATGCCGAACGGCATTCTCGCGCTCAGACGATCGGCAATCGGACGCAGGGCCACCGCGATCAGGATCCCGGTAAATAGCAAGACGAACGCCGAGAGCGTGCCGGCAAGGACGAGCCAGAGGACGTACGCGCCGGCGAATACGGCGGCGGCCGTAAGCCACGTGCGAACGTCAATCGCTATCGAGCGAGGGCCGGGATCGATCATTGAGGCGTAAAGGCCACGATCTCTCCCTTGTCGCGGTCGCTCGTCCACCACATCGTACCGTCAAACGTTAGCGCGCGTCCGTCGAACGGAACCGTAGCGACCGGTTCGAAGGTGGGCGCGCTCTGTCGAAGATCGATGCGCCCAAACTCGAGGTTCTCGAACTCGTCGTCGGCGGCGATCATAAACGCACTCCCGGCGCCGGCGAATGCAAACCCGGCGCAGCGCGCAGGCAACGCGATCTCCCGCCGGACGGCGCCACGGCCGTCCAGCTCCAAAATCCGCCGCTTTCCCTGCTGGCAGAGGTAGAGCGTCGATCCGTCGGCGGCAAGATGAGAGCCCGTGACGTCCGGGCACGCGACCTTATTGTCGAAGCCGCGCCCGGGGCGAAAACGGAAGAGATAGCGATCGTCGTCGTCGAGCGCAACTACGATGGAGAGAGCGTCGCCGAACGTGGCGAGCCCGTATGGCTTTCCCGGCGCCGCGATTTCGTCGACCACATCCCAATCCTTGGTGTCGATCGCGTAAAGCTTGTCCGTATCCCAGGAGCCGACCCATAGCTGCCCGCCGTAAAAGGCCAGCGGCTGCGGCCGGCCGCCGGGAGATTGCCGGCGGTTTACTTCTTTGACATTTTGCATACTCGCCTAAAGGCGCACCGCGTGGCCGGGGTTGCGTCTAGGACCCCTACGCTTCGATGCGTTCGTCGATTGAGACGTTGTACAGGAAGAGGAACTTGCCCCATTCGTCGGGCAGCGTGTTGCGCTTGATCTGAATCCAGGGGATGTACTTCGGCTGGCGCGGTTTGCGCTGCAGCGACATGTTGGCTTCGTGGGGAGTCCGGTTGTTTTTGCGGTTGTTGCAGCGCATGCAGGCGCAGACCAAATTCTCCCAAGTCGAATCGCCGCCGCGGCTCTTGGGGACGACGTGATCCACGGTCATCAACCGTTCGCCGCGCGTACCGCAGTATTGGCAGGCGTGTTCGTCGCGGATCAGGACGTTCTTCTTCGTTAACGCGACACGCTGCATCGGACGGCGGATGTAGTAGAGCATGCGAATGATCGAAGGCATGCGCATTTCGAACGTGGGCGAGGCCAGAATGCGCTCGCGCCCGTGCAGCATCTCCGCTTTGCCGGCAAAAATCAGTTTAACCGCACGCTGAAAGCTCGTGACGTTGAGCGCTTCGTAAGTGAAGTTCAGTACGAGCACTTCGCTCATGCGAACGTTACCTTCATGCTATGAAAGCGAGGCATCTCAGGTGCCTCGCTTCCGAACGAACGCCATGCGCGTTTCGGTTAGCATCTGCGTTATTGCTAACCGCTCTTGCGGTCGCAACCTTTCTTTGACCCGTTCGAACGCCGCCGTCGCCACGTCAATCGCGACTTCGGCCGATGCATGATCGGGCGCGTGTCCCTCCTGCTCGGTCAAATACGCGTGAGCGGCGAGGGCAAGCGTCGCGATAACCTCGCGCAGCAAAGGCTCGACGGGCGGGATCTGCCCTTGAAATCCGCCGCTTTCCCACTCGGGAGCGGTGGCCCCACTAGACATCTCGAGTCGAAATTACGCCGCGGTGGAAGCCTTCCCTTGCTGCCTAACCATCTGGAGGAAGTACTGATGGACGCGAGCGTCGGTGCCGAGCTCGGGGTGGAACGAGGTCGCGAGCACGTTTCCCTCGCGCGCCATCACGCCGCGCCCCTCTCGCTCCGCAAGCACCGCAACGTTCGGCCCGTGTCGTTCGATCCACGGCGCGCGGATGAAGATTGCCGGAAACGGCGTGTTGCCCAGCGCCGGGATCGCAAGCTCGACTTGTGCCGAGTCGTTCTGCCGTCCGAACGCGTTACGGCGCACGGTGATGTCGATGAGATCGAGCGTCGATTGGTTCAGCCCGACGACGGTGTGCGCGGCAACGATCATTCCCATGCACGTTCCCCAGAGCGGCATTCCAGCGCGCGTGCGTTCGACGATCGGCCGCCCAAGACCAGAGCGCTCGAGCAGTTTTATGACCGCCGTGGATTCACCCCCGGGCACGATCAGCGCATCTACGAGCGCGAGGTCCGCGGGGGTCTTTACCGGGATTGCGGACGCGCCGCAATGCTCGAGTGCCGCAAGATGTTCGATTACATCTCCCTGGAGAGCGAGCACCCCAACTCTAGACACCGCGGGGAGCCATCAGTTGCGCTTCCGTAAGCTGGCGGACGTCGAGGCCGGGCATCGCCTCGGATGCGCCGAGCGATCGGCAAGCCTCCAAAACGATCGCAGGTTCGCTGAAGTGCGTCGTCGCGTCCACGATGGCACGGGCGAAACGTTTGGGATCCTTCGATTTGAAGATGCCGCTTCCGACGAAGATGCCCTCGGCGCCGAGCTGCATCATCAATGCGGCGTCCGCGGGCGTCGCGACGCCGCCGGCGCAGAAGAGCACGACCGGCAACTTGCCGTCGCGCGCAATCTCCGTGACGAGTTCGACGGGGCCCCCAAGATCGCGGGCTCGCGCGGCGAGTTCTTCCTTTGGAGCGACGTGCAGCTCGCGAATCGCATCGCCGATGGCGCGCATGTGACGAACCGCCTCGACGATGTTACCGCTACCCGCTTCGCCCTTGCTGCGAATCATCGCCGCGCCTTCGGCAATTCGCCGAAGCGCTTCACCGAGGTCGCGCGCTCCGCAGACGAACGGAGTCTTAAAGGCCTGTTTGTCGACGTGGTAGTTGTCGTCGGCCGGCGTCAGCACTTCCGATTCGTCGATGTAATCGACGCCGAGCTGCTGCAACACTTGCGCCTCCGCAAAGTGCCCGATGCGGCATTTGGCCATCACCGGAATCGTTACGGCGTCCATGATGCTGCGAATCAGCTCGATCCCGCTCATTCGAGCAACCCCGCCGGTCGCTCGGATGTCTGCCGGGATGCGCTCGAGCGCCATCACGGCGACGGCGCCTGCCTCTTGCGCGATGGCTGCGTGTTCGGGCGTCACGACGTCCATGATGACGCCGCCTTTGAGCATCTGCGCGAGTCCGCGCTTGACCGTTACCGTTCCAGTTTCCATGCTTCTATTCTAACAGCCATTCCCCAGAGAACGCCGCGACGTAGTCCTTACGGAGGTGTCGGCGTTACCTCGGGGGGCATCCCGACCGCGGGCGAAGCCGGGGGACCGCTAGACACGGGCGACGGCGCGAAGGTGGGAAACGGCTTCTGGCGCCAAACCGGGATATTCGGATTCGGCGTCGGAGTCACCGGCGGCGGAGGCGACGGCGAGGACTTCGGTGCGGGCGGCAAGGTGGGCAGCGGCTTTGGCGGCACGCGGGGGTCGGGAAAACGAGGGTCGGCGGCGGCCGAAAGGGACTGCGAGCGCTTCCAATCGGGGCCGTACGGCTGCGGCGAAGCGTCGGCACCGGACGGCAGCGGCGTGGGCATCACCGACTGCAACTGCTGCTGGGTCGCCTGCTGCATGACCCGGTCTCCCATGTGCTGACCCATGGCGACGGCAATCAACAGAACGGCGGCGCCCACCGCCAGGACGACCGTCGGAAATCTCATGCGCGCGCCAGCGGGCGAACGAGGTCGAGTTTTGCGGCGCGCGCCCGCCTGTCGCTCGGCTTGCCGATCAAGTGCACCTCGCGCAGCTCGCCGGCGGCCATGTTAACGCGAGCCGTATGTCCGCGAAACTCCAGCAGCACGTCGCGCGCGCGATCGGCCAAGTTACCGACGAAGATGCGCACCGCGCCTGCATCGTCTTCGAAGGCGATCGCACCGACTTCCACGGGCGAAATGGTTACTTCGTCGCTCACGTCGCGCCCGGCATAGATGCACGCAAACGGTTCTTCCGCCGAAAGCTCGGGCATGTTCGCGTAAATCGTATCGTTGAGCAAATCGACGACATACGTGCAGCGCCGGCCGCCCCAGTGCACCCGAGCGGCGGCGACCCATTTCCAATCCGCCGGACGCAGGGGCGCCAAGTGCGGACGTCCGCTGGTGCGATAGCCATCCAAACCCCCGACGGTTTCGGCGACCGCCCATAAAAATTTCGCGCTGGTCCAAGGGGAGAGATACATTCCGCGGTTGCTCAACGAGCCGCCGTCGAACCATTCGGCAAACTCGCCCGGGACCGTATTGCGCGGGCTTCCCGCTTCCATCGCGGCATAGGTCTGAGTGAGGAAATGCACGGCATCGTCTGTCATGCCGTTTCGGGCGAGTGCGACCGCAAACCACAACGTGAGGTCGGGCCAAATGCCGCCGAGCAGCCCAAAGCCATACGATGGAAAATACCAAGCGTCGGCGGTCGAAATCGTGCGAAGTCCGACCGGCGTCACAAAATCCGCCTCCTTCAAGCGCGTCAGAATCGCCTGGCGCTGCGCCTGGTCGGCAACGCCGAAGAGCACCGGGAAAATCTCGTCGGCCGTAAAGTTGTCTTGGTAGTTTCCGTCCTGATCGTAGTTGAGGACGAAGGCGCCGGTATCGTCGTTGTACAGATAATCCATCATGGCGGTACGCATGCTCTTAGCCTGCGCGCCGTACTTTTCCCAATGGTCGTTGTCGCCGACGACCGCGCAGAGCATTGCCGCCGCCTCGAGCGCGTAGACGGCCTCCGCATTGATCTCCGTGACGGCGCCGTCGAGCGTGTAATACGGAATGATGTTGCGCCAGGAGGAAATGCCGTGCATGTCTACGCCTTTGGCTTGGCAATAGACCAAGCCATGAGAATCGCGCTGCGAAAGCAGGTAATCGGTAAGGCGAATTACGAGCGCAATGTGTTCCCGAACCCACTCGTCGTCGAGCGTCGCGTTGTAGTGGTGGAGCATCGCGATGAGGTGCAGCGGCGTATCGTCGTTGATGTTCAGGTCGTAATCGGTTTTATAACCGGTGACGCCGCGCACGTATTCGACCATTAGCCCGCTCTCCTGGACGGCTTCGTTAAAGACTTCGAGCGCGTTGCGACTGAACTCCGGCCAAAAGTAATCGAAACCGTGAACGAACCAGGACGTGTCGCGCGAGACGAGGATGTCGGAGGGCGGCGAGTTGGTCGCACCCCAGCCGTGCGGATACTCCTTGACGATGCGCAGCATGTTGGCCTTCGCCCAAACCACGCCGCGGCTGATCTCTGGGGAGGGCGTGAGGAATCTCGCGTCGGCGAGACGCTCGTTGAAATAACCTTGCGTATCGTGCAGCGCGCGCAGATCGGAGAGCAGCGCTTCGAGAACGGGGCGGCTGCGTTCGGTTCCGGCCTTATCGTAGACGACCGCTAGTCGCAGCGATTCACGCGCCCCGGCCGCCACCGTAATCTGGTATTCGAAGGCACCGAAGATGCGCCGGCTCACGAGTTCTGCTTGCTGCGGCGTGACGTCGCCCATCGTCGGTTTCGAATCGGCTTGCGAAAACGTTGCGCGGCGCATGGCTTCGAGCAAAACCTGCTCCCGCAGCGAGAGCTGGACGGCGATGGGACGGCGCGATCCGCCCCACCAGCGCTCGCCGCCGGTCTCGAGATTTTTCGAGCAGATGAAACGTCCGTCGTTCCAGGCGCGGACCTCGTGTTCGGGCTCGCCGTAGAACCGCTGGCCGACCAGCATCGCCCACGGGAAGAGCGAAACGTCAAGCGCTTCGGCGCCTGGATTGAAGAGCGTCACGTCCACCACGAATGCGACCGCACGGTCGAACTCCGGCCCGTGCGGCACGTAGAAGGCCTCGGTTACGTGGACGCGGTGGTCGAGAGTAAACTCGGAAATCTGCGCGTAGGGAAGGAATGTGAGATCGTGCTCGATTTGATGCGGAAAGAACGTGCGGTCGAGGAGACGATAGGCGATGTGGTGCGTTCCAAAGATGATCTGGTCGGTGTCGGCATCCCAAAGGCCTCGCACGCCGCCTTTTGCGGTCGATTGCGCGAAGGCTTTGAAGTTCCCGAGTAAGAGACCGTAGGGGGTCTCGGATTCATTGAGGACGTAGGCGCAAAACTCATTGCGCTGCGCGTCGTAACTCAAGCCCACACTCCGTACTGCGGCGCGGGGCGCGGAGGCGCCTTCTCGCGCGGCGGCTAACGGAAAAGGGTGAGAGCACCCGCAAAAATCAACCTGACGCTCGAGGTGCTCGCCCCGCGCAGCGACGGATATCACGGAGTGCGCAGCGTGATGGTGCCAGTCGACCTGGCGGACGAACTAACGATCGAACCCAGTACCCGCTTCAGCTTTGAGTGCGACCGTGACGAGCCCGCGGGGGAGCGCAATCTCGCCGTCGCGGCGTTGCATGCGCTGGGCGAGGAGCTCCCGGCGGTACGAATGCGATTGTTCAAGCGAATTCCCGTACAGGCTGGGTTGGGCGGCGGTTCCAGCGACGCCGCGGCAGTCTTACGCGCGGCCATGGCCGGCGCATTCGGACCGGCGCCGCGCCGGGAGTGGATGCGGATCGCGCGAAGCCTCGGATCGGACGTTCCCTTCTTTCTCGCGGGAACGGCCGCGCTGGTCGAAGGAACGGGCGAGCGCGTGACGCCGGCCGGAGCGATCCCAACGTGGAACGTTTTGATCGTGAAGCCGCCGATCGACGTTTCCACCGCGCTGGCATATCGAGAGATCGATGCGTCTAAACGTCCGCAACGGCCCCGCAGCGACTGCGTCTCGATCGCAATGCTCGAGGCGCTGCAGCGCGCGGAGTTCCCGCGCGTGCAAGCGCTCCTGCAAAACGATTTTCACGACGTTATTGCGACGTCCACTCCGCAGGTTATGGCCGCACTCGACGCGCTGCGGGTTGCTGGTGCAACCAACGCGCTCCTGGCGGGCTCTGGTTCGTGTGTCTTCACGCTCTCACCGGAAAAGGCGCACATCGAGGCGCTTGCACGACGCTTGGCGTTGCCGCCCAAGTACGAGCGTTTCGTGACGCGCTTTGCGACGACGCCGGAGTGGAGATGAACGCCGTTCTTCTTGCGGGCGGCCCGTTGGACGATGTTGCGCGCTTGCAGCCGGGCGCACCGAACAAAGCCTTCGTCGACATCGGTGGGAGAACGCTCGCGGGACGCGTGCTGATAGCTCTCCGAGGTTCGCCGTCGGTTGGACGCATCGTGGTGGTGGCTCCGCCCAGCACGTGGGGACACGACGATCTTCGCGCCGCCGACGATTTTCGCCCCGACGGCGTTCGCATTACCGAGAGCTTAGACAGCGGCTTGCAGGGGTTCGACCCAGACGACGACGTTTTAGTGGTCGCGTCGGATCTCCCGGTGCTCGCGGCCGCAGCCGTCGACGATTTCGTCGCCGGCGTACGTCGGCTTGAGGCCGACGTGATCTACGGATGCGTCGAGAAAGGCGCGCACGTGCGGGCCTTTCCCGACGTGCCGCATACTTGGGCTCGCATGCGCGACGGTACGTTTTGCGGGGGCGGCATGGTGGCGATCAAGCCGCGCTCGCTCGCGCGCCTGGGACGCTTCATCGAGCGCTTGGGCGCCGCGCGCAAGGATCCGCTCAAACTGGCATCGCTCTTTGGCTGGGATATGCTGGCCCGCTTCGCATTTGGCCGGTTGTCGATCGCAGAGGCCGAGGCGCGCGCGACGAAAATTCTCGGCGCACCGGTACGCGCGCTGATTTCGCCCTATCCCGAAACGGCAGTCAACGTGGATCGCGTGAGCGACGTCGCGCTTGCGCGCCGGCTCGTCAGCTCGGGGAACGCCATCGCTTGAAAAGCTCGTTGGCAATTCCGAACTGATCGAGCGCCTTCCCGACGGTGTGTGCGATGATCTCGTCCACGCTCTGCGGGTTTGCGTACATGGCCGGGATCGGCGGTAGAATAACGGCACCGATTTCGGCGAGCCGGACGAGCGTACGAAGGTGACCGAGATGAAGCGGTGTCTCGCGAATCACCAGCACGAGCCGGCGCTTTTCCTTTAAGCAGACGTCCGCTGCTCGAACGAGCAAATTCGAGTTGAACGAGTAGGCGATCGCGCTCGCGCTTTTCATCGAACAGGGAATGATCAGCATGCCTTCGGTCATGAACGAACCGCTCGACACGGCGGCAGCGAGATCGTCGTCGCGGTGGGCGACATCGGCCAGGCTTTCGAAATCGTCGGCGGTCATCTCGGTTTCAAGCTCGATCGTGCGGCGAGCGGCCGTCGTGAGGACGAGATGCGTTTCGACGCCGCCGATGGCGCGCAGCGCTTGCAACACCATGTAGCCATAAAGACTGCCGCTTGCCCCGCTGATGCCGATGATGATGCGCCGCATCGGAGAGCCGTTATACGTTGGCTGCAGGGGCGCCTGGTAGAAACTGTAACTCCACACCGTCGTGCCGGAAGCCGCGCAAGTCCGTTCCTTCATTGACGATGCCGTCCGCTGGCGCAAAACCGGAGACGAAGCGTTCCTGCTTCGGCTGATTCGCTCGAGTTGCTCCGGCGTTCCGCACGACGTCGGCGCCGCGTACGCCACCCTTGCAGGGCGCACGGGCGACCTGCTCGGCGCGATCGACCGCGGCCGCCTCGCGCTGCCGCCGCCGGAACGCGACAGCGTGCTGCTCTTTGTCCGGCGCTCGCGCCTCGTTCGCGCGCTGCCCGAGGATTTGCCGGAGGACACGCTTCGCAATGCGATCGGTAGCACGTTTGTCCTTCGACAGGCTCAGGATGACAAGCCCTTCGACGGAGTTTATCCCGAGCGCAGTCGAGGGACTCAGGATGACATGGAGAGAGAGATCGAGCTGGCGGAGCCGGTCGAGCTCGAGGAAGCCGGCGGCGTGCCGCGTTGGCAGAAACATTTCAGCGCCTCGGCGCTCAACGCCTATACCGAATGCGCGCGCAAATGGTTCTACCGGTACGCCTGCGCCGCGGTTGAAGACCCCGGATCGTCGGCCTCTGCGTACGGCACCGCCTTTCATCTCGCGCTCGAGGATTTCCACGGTGACTTTCCCCGCCCGCGCGGCGCCGACCGTTTGGCGATGCGCAATCGCGTGCGGGAGTGCGTCACTTGGGCCTTCGAACGTAATCGCGACGGCTTCGAGACGCGCGTGGAGTTCGAGTTGCAGGTCCGGCGCGCGCAACGCACGGCGCAGCGGTACGTCGACTGGCTCCTGGTGCAAGAGTTGGAGGCGCCGTTCGAAGTGCTTGGCCGCGAAGTTTCTGCCGAACTCGATCTGGATGGACGAGCTTTCGTCGGATTCATCGATCGCCTCGACCGCGACGAACGAACCGGCAACGTGGGGGTCGTCGACTATAAGACGGGAAGCATCGCAACGAGTGCGGCGGAGTATTGTGAGAAAGTGCGCCGCTTTCGCGATTTCCAGCTTCCGTTCTACTATTGGGCGCGCACGGCCGCGGGCGACCGGGTGAGCAAGCTCGTGCTCATTCCGCTAAAGGATGCGCTGCTCGACGTGCGCCCGGTCGTGTTGGAGGTGGGCAAAACGATCAAGCTCGACGATCTGGAGCGATCGCGCGAGAAAATGATCGAACTGAGCACGCTACTGGCGTCGGGCGAGATTCGCCGTTTCGAACCGACCAAGAACGCTGCAGCTTGCACATATTGCGCATACCAGACGGCGTGTGCCAATAAGCCCCCGGCGGAAGCCCAGCGTTTCGGAAGTTGATCGCACTCGAACTGACGGACGAGCAGCGTGCCGCGATCGAGGCGCCGTATGATGGCTGCCTTGCGATCCTCGGCGCTGCGGGCACAGGCAAGAGCACTGCGCTGGCCGAGCGGGCGAACCGCGCCCGCGCTCTCTATCCGCACGCCGAGCCGCTGTACGTGCGCGCGCACCGCCGCCTCGATGAGTATGCCGTCGCGCTGCTGTGCGAAAAAGGGCGAGAGATCACCCTCATTGACGACGTTGAGGCGGAGTTGCTCTTCACACGCGCCTGCACCCCGCTCTTCGAGCTGCGATGGGCGGAGTTCGCGCAGGAGCAACTCGATCCGGAAGTTCCCGGATTGCGCTCGCCGCAGCGCTTTCTCCAATCGGCATTTCGCTTGATCCGGCGGCTCGGCGATGCGAACGTGGATCCGGCGCTCTTTCTCTCGCTCGCGCTCAGTGGAGCGACCGAGTTCTACGCCAATCCGCCGAACTTTACCGACCCGTCGCTGCTGATCGCCACCAAGAACACGTTTCACGACTCGCTCGATGTCTCGGCGCAGGAGCTGGCTCGGCAGTATCGCCGAGAGGTGGACCTCGCCAAGATTATCGCCAAACTGTACGAAGCATACGTGCAGCTCGTCAGCGCGATGGGACGCATGACCGGGCGCGACGCGATCGTCGCCGCGACGCACGCGCTGCGTGAAGACCGCGAGCTCGCAGCGCAGTTGCGCGAGCGGCACCGGTTCGTCTTCGTCGACGACGCGCAGGAGCTGACCGATGCCGAAGTTCAACTGCTGCTCGCGATCTTCGGGGAAGCCTTGGGCGGCGTAACGCTCTGCGGAGATCCCGCCTCGGCTATTTCAATGGTGCGCAGAACCCAACCCGAGACGACCTTTGCGCACTCCGACTCGCGCATCGAGCTGCGCGTACCGCAGCGATCGCCCCGCATCGACGTGTATCGTCCACCGACGGCGCTCGACGAAGCGGCGTTCGTCGCGCAACGCGTCGGAGAGTGGATTGCGCAAGGCGTGAGCGCCCAACGGATTGCGGTGATCTTTCGTTCCGTTCGCAACGTCGAGCTCTATGAAGCCGCGCTGCTCGACGCAAACATCCCCGTAGTGGTCTCCGGCGACGCCAATATCTTCGCGGATCGCCGCGCCTTGGATGCGCTGGCGCTGCTGTGGAACGCCCACGATCCGTTTCGGCACGAATGGCTCTTGCGCACGCTCAGCGGACCGGCCGTCGGCCTCTCCGACGCCTCGCTGGCGATGCTATGCGGCGAACCGCCCGACCCGCAGCGGCCGCTCTTTGCTTTCGACGACGAACCGGCGCCAACCACACGCGCGAGCCGCTGGAATCCCAAACGGGATCTGCGACTTGGCTGGAACGTGATTCGCGGCGAGCAAGATGATGCGCTCGACGCGGATGGGGCGGCGCGAGTCAAACGATTTCGCCGGTTGCGCTTGGAGTGGCTCGACGTCATGCAAACGCAACCCTTCGAAGCTTTCGCGCGCAGGGTTTGGCGCGATGCTCTGGCACGCGAAGGCGAGCCCGATTCGGCGCGCGCCCTAGTGCAGCAGGCGGTGCTGGAACGGCTGCTCGACCGCTTACGTGGCTTTCTACGCGAGAAACCGGATGCGACGACGGCCGAAGTGCTCGAGTACGCGCAGCAGCGCATGGAGAGCGATCTGGAAACGTGCGAGCCGCCCGTGACGGCGAACGGCTTCGTGCAGATGACGAGCGTCGAGGCCGCGCTCGGACGCGAGTTCGAGCACGCGCTCGTCGCGAACGTTCGCCCCGGCTCCTTTCCGCTCTGGTACGCACCCGACGCGTTTCTCTTTAGCCCAAAACTCGGAATGATCCCAAAGGAGAATGCGGGCGACGCACAAGCAGCCCGAACGGCAAAATTCAGCTACTATATGTTTCGAACCAAAGCGGCGCGCCGATATAACGAGCGAGAGCGTCGCGCACTGCACTACGCGCTAGGGCGAGCGTGCCGGAGCGTGCTGGTTACGGCTTGGGGGGCGCCGACGCGCGGAATCACCGCGCCCGAGCTGCTCGAAGAGCTGCGTTGAAACGAACCGTGCGCCTGCGAGAGATCGCACCGGACGTTTACGCGCGCGACGTTCTGCCGCTAACGGCTCCCCTTTGGGCCGGGCGGCGCAGCTTCGACGCCTACGTCGCGCAGACGTTGGAAACCGCGCGCAGCGCTTACGGGCGGCGCCACTATCGAACGATCGGACTCTACGACGGCTCGAGGCTTCTCGCGTCATTCAAGCGCTACGAACGTTCGGTCAACGACGGAGAACGGCGACTCCGCGCAATCGGCTTCGGCGCCGTTTTCACACCCGCAGAGTATCGCGGACGCGGCTACGCCAGCGTGATGCTCGCGGCGGAGCTCGACCGCGCGCGAGGTGCCGGATACGAACTGGCCTACCTCTTCTCGGATATTCGGCCGCAGTTCTACGCGACGTTTGGGTTTGTGGAGTTGCCATCGAGGAGTCTGACGTTGCGGGCCGATGCTTTGCCGGCGCAGCGGGTGCGGCCGGCACAGCTTGCACCGGGCGATTGGAACGGCGTCCGGCGCTGCTTTGAGTCGTGCGAACGGGAGCGCTCGGACGGCTTCGTGCGGACGCAATCCGTGTGGGGATGGATTGCGATGCGGATCAAGCACGGGTCCGAGCACGCCGCCGGTCACGAGTTTAACTTGGTGGTACGCCGCGGTCGCCGCGTCCGCGCCTATGTTTTAGGGGCGCGAGTGCCGGAGCGCGATATGTATGCCGTGGACGAATACGGCTACGCCGACGATGATTCGGCCGCGCTGACCCCGGCGTTGCTGCGGGCCGCGGCGGGGGACCTGCGGCGCATCAAGGGCTGGCTGCCGCCGGCCTGCGCTCGCGACCTGCTGGCCAAGGGCACGACGCGCAAACGAACTCGCTCGATCCTGATGATGGCGCCCCTGCGTCCCGAAGCGCGCGGATTGCTCGATCGTATCCTGGCCGACCGAAGCGGCGATTTTTGCTGGGGGACGGAGCATATCTAGGGAACCTTGATTAATCCCGATGTACGTGCGTGATGCTGAGGAGGCTCTGCACGACGAGTGGAGCCCGGATGGCGGAGCGAGGAGGCAGGCAGCAGGAGCGCAGCCAGGATGGCGGAGCGACGAGCGGCTCCGAGGCATCATGCACGTACATCGGGATTAATCAAGGTTCCCTAGGCCGGGGCTGAGGGAATAAGGTTCTCCACGCATCAAAGGAGGAACCGATGGACAGAGAGCGTTTGGATGACGAAGACGAAGCGATTGCGCCAGATGTTGTTTCGCAGCGAAATCAACCCGTCGATCCCGCGCAAGCGGTGCGCCTCGAGCGCGAAAAGTACGGCGAGAACAGTTCGAACCCAAACCGCGACGACCAGTGGGACGAACACCACGGCCAACCAGAAGACATTGTCTAACTGCGCCGAGCGAGCTAAGAGGGCCCCGTCAACGACGTAGGCCCTGGCAATTCTACGCAGACTTCATGCAGGCGATCGTCGTACTCGTCGTTTTACCCTGCGCGTCCGTGCCGCTTGACGCGTCGGTCGTCGAAGTATCGCTGCTCTTCGTGATGACGTCGGTTCCAGAGCTGCCGTCGAGGCCCTTGGTGGCCCACGTTATCGTGTTGCCTTGCCAACCGGGAGACGTGCTCGTGAAGTAGCCCCCGCCGCTATCGACGCCGGTCTGAATCCACATTTTGGTCGACGGATCGTACCCCATGTAGCTCGTCGATGTGATCGTATAGTTACGGTATTTGTCGAAGGGCGGCGCGGTGTCTTGCGTGACCATCCACATCCCGTCCATTCCCATCGTCGTCGTGCTGGTATCGGGCCGCTTCGACCCACGCAGCATCTGCGTGCAGGTCCACGTACCCATCAAGAAATTCATCGAGGAAAAATCGGCTTTTGCCGACGGAACCGGGGTGTACGATGGTGCCGGTTGAGCCGACGAAACCGTCGGAACGACTGCGAATGCGAGAATAAGAGCGACAGCGCTAAGCACTATCGAGGTGGTGTGCTTCATTGACTATTTACCTTTCATGGAACTTGCCCACGGAATGCGGGACGGCATCGGTTCCACGGCACGTCGGTCGCTACCTCGGACTACTTGCAGGCGGGGGGCCGGAGTGCCGGCTGGCCGGCGAGCGGCGGTCTGCTTAGGCTTCAGTGATGTTGAAGACCAGACCGAACCGATCTCGCAGGTAGACTCGAGGCACGGACGCGTCTTCTTCAACGATCTCGCAGCCCGCCGTCGTCAATCGGCTCTTGGCCCGGCCGACCTCATCGACGAAGAACTCGAAGACCGGCGAACCGGTTTCTCCGCGCTCGTAGTACAGCGTTACCGCGCCGGTATCGAAGCCAACCATCGAATCGGTGTCGAGCACGATCGGAAACCCGAGTTCACCCGCGTAGTACGCTTTGACGGCGCCAAGATCGCGCGCGCGACAAATCACATCTCTACCGGTTTTCATGACGTTCCTTCATGGTCATTCCCCTTTTCTTCGGCGGATTGCCAGCGACAAATCACTCCAGTTCGCGTTCGAGCGCAAGGCCTCAAAAGGCTCCTGCTATGCGGAAGGCGTAGGCCTTCGTCCTGCCGCAAAGCAGTGAGCTAACCTTCTCGAGTAGGATTGGAGAATTCCACGATGCCACGATTCATGGTCGAGCGAACCTTTCCCGACGGCCTTCACGTACCGACGAACCCCAGCGGCGCTCAAGCCTGCCTTACGATTGTGGGGACGAACGCAAACCACGGCGTAACGTGGGTGCACTCCTACGTCACGTCAGACAAAAAGAAGACGTTTTGCATCTACGACGGCCCAAATGAGGCGGCCATTCGGGAGGCGGCTAAGCAAAACGGCGTACCGGTCGACATCGTCACCCAGGTATCCGTGCTCGATCCGTACTTCTATCAGGAGTAGCGGACGAGCGGCGAAGACACAGCCGTAGGCTAGCGGCAGAGAAACGCGACGATTCTTCCCGAGCCGTTCTGGTAGTACCCGACCAAGTCGTCGCGGTCGTTGATGCCCGCAAGAACGGTTTCGCCGCTCGCGTGCGGTTCGTCAAACTCTTGCCAGTGCGGAGCCAAACGGAATATCTTGCGAAACTTCCTCGCCGTGTGAAAGGCGAATGCGTGGTCGACGCCTTGGCGATTTTCGTAGTATCCAACAAGATCGTTCGCATTGATGCCGAGAATTCGCGTTGCGCGGTCGTCGCCATGCGGCCGGAGTAATTCGTCCAGATGCCTTGCCACTCGGTCATTCCGTAGATCCCGCCTTTAGGACCCTCGTACCATCCCGCTACTTCGCCGTCGTTGGTCAACGACGTTAGTTCGGTGTCGACCGATCCCGGATAGCGCTCGATCTCATAATGCTGGCCCGGATGGAATTTGTAAGGTCCCACCCCACCGGCATAGCCGACAATTTCTCTCCGATCGTTGATCCCGAGGAACTCGTCGTACGTCGAGCCTTGCGGCCCGTTAAAAGTCGTGCAACGGAACGCGCTCGCGTCTCGGACGAGCGGCGAGGGGGCGCCCAAAGGACGCCGCTTCGCCGCAGGCCGCCAATAGCCGGGAGCAAGCCGAGCGCCGAGATATGGAGCAATCGCCGGGCTCCGCGGTACCGCATCGAAAAGGATTATGCCATCGAAACCGGCGTTAACGTGTCAACGCAGGCGGTACGCTTGGTTAAATTTAGGATGGTAGCGCAGGCTTGCTACCGAAGCCTCGGGCCCGTAGGGTAACGGGCCAGCCGCAATCACGCGGCAGGCGAGAAAGGTAGGGAGCAGTTTGAGCAGAGCATTCGGTCTTTTTGTCTTCGTTATCGCTCTGGGTGCGCCGGCCGGCGCGCAGATGATGAGCGGTCAGAGCACGATGGGAATGGGTCCCATGCAATACTACGTTGGCAGTTGGTCCTGTATGGCCGGCCCGGTCGGAAAACCGCCGAGTAAAGCGACGGCCACGTACACGCTCGATTCGGGCGTCATGCGCGGATGGGTCCTGGTTCCCGCGCAGGGCAAAATGAAGAGCGCGTACGCGCTCGAGATCGTCACGACGTACGATGCGAAAAACCACCGCTTCGTTCAAACGCAGTTGGGCAACGATTCCAACTGGTCGGTCGATTACGCCAAGCCTTGGACCGGAAATACCGAGCAATGGGCGGATCACGCAAACTCCGTACCGCCCCTCGGTCACAGCCAAACGATCCGCACGAGTCAGAACCGGTTCGACTTTATGGGCTATGCCACGCTGACAAGCATGAAGCCCGCCTTCAAGGGATACTGCACGCGCTCGACCTCGGCGATGTAACCCCTAAAACAGGCTGGTTTGGAGAGCGTCGCCTTCCGTAAGGGAGGCGACGCGCGTTCCGAGCAAACGCACCGGCGCTCCTTCGAGCGCGACGCGTCGCAAACAGTAGACCGCCGCGCGAAAGATTCGGCGCGCATCGCGCGTCGGCTCTGCGAGATGAGTTTGGCGGCTCACGATCGTAAAGTCGGCGCGCTTCACCTTTACGGCGACGGTTTGGGCGCTACTACCTTCGAGGGTTAAGTTCTCGGCGAGCTCTTTGGCTTGGATCCGCAAGAGGTCGACGAGCCGGCTTTCGTCGCGTACGTCGTACTCGAACGTCTCTTCCGTCGAGATCGATTTCGTCTCGCGTTCGGGCTCGACGCGGCGCGAATCGACGCCACGCGCGAGATCGCGCACTTCATGAAACCACGAGCCGAAAAGCTCACGTAGTTGCGCGTCGTCGAGTGCTGCGAGTTCGCCGATCGTCGTGATGCCGAAAACGCTTAAACGCACTTGGGTTTTGGGCCCGATGCCCCACAGGCGCGAGACCGGCATCGGAGCCAGAAATGCCGCTTCTTCCCCGGGCGCGACCGCGAGCAGGCCATCGGGTTTGCACGAGTCGGAAGCGATCTTGGCAACCATCTTCGCCGTGGCGACACCGGCGCTCACCGTGAGTCGCGTCGCCTCAAAGACCTCACGCCGAATCGCCGCGGCAAACGCGCGCGCTTCGTCGAGCGTCGTCACGCCGATCGCAACGAAGGCTTCATCCATCGACAGGCCCTCGACCGCGCGAGCGTCTTTGCGAAAGATGTCGAAGATTTCGTGCGAGATCGACCGGTACTTCTGCATATCGGGTGGCACGACGATCAGTTCGGGGCAGGCCATGCGCGCCTTGTAGAGCGGGATGGCGGAACGCACGCCGTAAGGGCGCGCTTCATACGACGCGGTGAGCACGACCGCTCGCCGGCTCGAACCGGCGACCGCGATCGGCTTGCCGCGCAGCTCCGGATTGTCGCGCACCGCGACGCTTGCATAAAATGCGTCGACATCGAAGTGCGCGATAAAGTTTGTCATCCCACAGTCTGTCCTTCGACAAGCTCAGGATGACATAGGCATGTTGCGCTCGCGCGCGCGACGGCGCTGCGCCTTGGCTTGATTGCCGCACGTCGCCATGCTGCACCAGGCGCGCGAGCCATTCTTGGTCTGATCGTAATAGGCAAAACGGCACGTCTGCTTGCGGCACGCGCGCAGACGCGACCACGTTCCTTTGAGCAACGATTCGTAGACGATAGTAAGCAGCGACGCAATCGGCCCTTCGGCCTCGTGGCTTACCGGCTGCAGTTCGAGCCCACGATCGGGGTCAATGTTCAGGCCAAGTCGCGCGCGCGAGAGGAAGGGGCTCAGGGCTTCCCAGGCCGCGTGCTGCTCGCCCTCGCCGTTGTTAGCAAAGAGCAGGTCGCGCAACGCCTCCCGGAAGGCGCGCAGGAGCTCGACGTGGGGCTCGTCCAGTGGCGTCGGCAAGCCGTGCCTCGCGCACCAGGCTCGAGCGCGCTCGAGCGAATCGAGCTCGTCGGGACCGTCAGGCAGCTCCACAGTGTTTTCGAAAAGGCGCACGAGATCGAGCGAGCCGGGCGCCCGGTCGGGCGCTGTCTGCAGGGCCGTCACGACTTCTCGATCACCGGCAAAAGATGTTGACAAGTTACCGTCACCACCATATAATGATTGAAGGTTACCACTTCGTCAAGAGGATTACAATATGTTCCGCGACCCCGTCCGCACCGCCCCGCTCGTTTCCGACGTCACCGACGTCGAGCTCCGTCTGAAGGTCAACCGCGCCGATTCGGCGCTCTTCTTGGAGTCGAACCTCCGGCTGCCGCACCTTCGAGTCTCCTAAGGGCGTCCTTCCCGACGACTGCCGTCCGCATGAGAGCATACTCTTCGCGGACGCACTCCGTCGCGCCCCGAGCGTCGGAATTTGCGAAGGCGGCAAGCAGCTGCCTGTGAACTCCGCGCACCCTATGAAGGAATGCTTGCTGGCGATCGAACTGAAGCCGGAAGCGCCACGCGTTAATCGTTTCGGCCATGAGCGGTCGATGCGCGACACCGAAAAACACCGTATGAAAGCGTTCGTGCGAGCCTCGCAACGAGGCTTCGTCATGCGCGCGATTCATTAAATTCATCGCCTTTGTGGCGCGTGCGATGAGATCCCCATCGGCGTTTTCAATCGCGCGCTCGATAAGGCGCACCTCGAGAACTTCACGGAGCTCGATGATTTCCAGCATTTCCGATGCTTTTGGCGTGCGAGCGACGACGGCACCCTTGTTTGGAAGGTACGTTAGGTAACCTTCTGCCTCCAGATGCCGGAGCGCTTCGCGAATCGGGATGCGACTGAGTTTGAAACGATCGGCGATTTGGACCTGATTGAGCGCCGAGCCGGGCGGGAGATAGCCGGACTCGATCTCGGCGCGCAGTGCGTTGGCGATTTGTTCCGAGGTCCCCTTAATTGACGGTGTCACTCTTAAAGTGTATACATGTCCACACTATGCATCAACCAGTTCCGGCCCCGTGTCGCATCGCCGCCGCTTTGACCGCGTTTGTGATGACGGCGTGCCTGGTAACAACCGCTCGGGCCGGTACCGCGCCGCTCACGCTAATGACCTATCAACTCGACGATCGCCTCGTGCGGTTGCCGATTCGGATGGACCTGGCCGTCCTTTGGTTCGACGTTGATACGGGCGCGCCGCACACCGTCGTAGACGCTTCGGCGGCAAGGCGCCTGCATATCGCAGTCGTCCGCACGGATCGCGCGCAGGGTGCGGGGCGGGGAACCGTACTTCGGCAACACGCAGTCCCGATTGACATCGCGGTTGGGACCCTTCGCTTTCACGTCAACGACCCTTGGATTTATGACCTAAGCCACACGGGCACGCCGCTTCACGAGGACGGTCTGCTGGGCGCCGACTTCTTCAAACGTTACGTCGTTCGGATCGATCCCATAACAAGAACCTTCAGCGTCTTCGCGGCACCGAGCTTCCGCTACCGCGGAGGCGGCTCCGCCATTTCGCTAACCGATCGCGCCGACCATCTCTTCATCCCGATGCGGCTGTCGCTAGCGAACGATATTTCCGCAGAGCGAAGCGTTCGCATCGATACCGGCTCCGACGACGCGGTCAGCGATGATCTCGTGAGAGAATCCCCGACGCGCAGAAAGAGCGTCCAAGGAGTTGGCCTGGGGCAGGCATACGTCGACTACTCGGGAGTATTTTCGACGATTCAGATCGGCCCATACTCACTTCACAACGTCTGGGGTCCATCAAACAGGGTACCCACGGTCGGTATGGAGATCTTGCGGCGTTTCGTACTTACCTTTGATGTTCCGCGGAAGCTCTTATACCTCGAACCGACGCGCCATCTCGGCGATCCCGTTCCCTCACCTGCGCCCGGTTAGGAGATGCCCCGCAGGATAGCGAGGATGGTTTGCATGTTGCGCAGGTCATCTTCGTCCGTCCCCGGGGTTTCGAGAATTGCCGTCTTGTCGCGCAGCTCGGGATGGGCGAGGAGCGCGCGAAAACCTTCGAAACCGATGTTCCCTTCGCCGATATGCCAGTGGCGGTCGCGGCTCGCGCCCAGCGGCACCTGCGTATCGTTGAAGTGAAACATCAACAGGCGATCGATCCCGATTTGATATGATGCCTCCTCGATGAAGCGATCTACCCCGGCCTTGGAGTCGATCTCGTAGCCCGATGCCCAAGCGTGCGCGGTGTCGAGGCAGATGCCGAGCTGCGGGTGCGGCAACGCGCGTACGAAGGCCCCGAGCTCCTCCAGCGTTCCGCCGGCCAAGTTTCCAGCGCCGGCCGAGTTCTCGAGTACGAGAAAGACGCCCGGTTCAATATCCGCGAGCGCGGCTTCCAACGAGCGGCAAATCGCCGCGAAGCCCTCCTCGCGGTCGCGCGTTCCATACGAGCCGAGATGCGTATTGACGAAGCGCATGCGGCCGCGCGCGGCCGCGGCCAGATCGTGCTGCAGTAGGCGAAGCGAGCCTTGCGAGATCTTCGGATCGGCGCTTGCGAAGTTGATCAGATACGGCGTGTGGATGGCGCATGGATCGAGATTCGCATCGCGGCGTAGCTTTGCGAAAGCCTCGAGTGCGCAAACATCGATCGGCGTCGTGCGATAGCTGCGCGGATTGCTGGAGAAGACTTGCATCGCGGTCGCGCCTGCCGCTTTCGCATGCTCGACCGCTTTCACATGACCGCCGGCGACGTGCACGTGCAGGCCGACGCGCATCTGTCGTCCTTCGGCGGAGCCTGTCCTGAGCGACGTCGAAGGGCTCAGGATGACGACCGGTGTGGGCTCAGGATGACAATGCGCGGCTGCCAAGGTCGAACTCGAGCGGTTGTCCCGGTTCCAACTCCAGCTCCGGGAGATCGTCGAGCGAACGCAGCCCAAAGGACTCCAAAAAGAACGGCGTCGTCTTATACTGCATCGGCCGGCCGACGACGTCTTTGCGGCCCGCTTCGACGATTAGTCCGCGGTCGAGCAGCGTACTCACGACGCTATCGGAGTTGACCCCGCGAATTGCTTCGATCTCGCCTCGCGTCACGGGCTGAACGTGCGCGACGATCGCAAGCGCTTCCATCGCCGGCGTGGAGAGCGTCGTCTTGGGCGGGAGGAGATAGGCTTCGACGACGTCGCGAGCGAGAGGCGACGTTGCGAAACGATACCCGCCGGCGACTTCACGCACGACGATCCCGCGATTGCCGTACTCGGCCTCGATTTGCTGCAGCGCGGTGGCGACCTCCGATTCTTCGGCGTCGAGCAGCTTGGCGAGCTGCGGAATCGAGAGGGCCTCGCCGGCGACGAAGAGCAGCGCCTCGATGGGGCGTTGCAGCTCCGGCGCGCTCATGCCGCGGTTACCGCGAAGAGGCGGATGTCGTCGAAAGCATCGGTTTGCTCGAAGGCGACGCGATGACGGCGAATCAGCTCGAGGATCGCCAGAAAGGTGACGATGATGACGTCGCGGGTCATACCCAGCTCTTCGCAGAGGTCGGAGAAGTGCGCGTCGCCGCACTCTTTGATTCTTCGCATGATG
>Ga0182024_10004595_pt1 | contig 31607 bp, 28 predicted proteins | sample P32metaG_FD_120480 | JGI IMG/M metagenome (GOLD analysis project Ga0182024, IMG submission 120480) | Permafrost microbial communities from Stordalen Mire, Sweden - P3-2 metaG (Illumina Assembly) | ecosystem: Environmental > Terrestrial > Soil > Wetlands > Permafrost | place: Sweden: Stordalen...
CACCACTACCTTTCTGATCGTTTTCGCTGTAGCGCTTGTGCTGTTTGGCCTAGTGGTGGGGTTCAAGTTCTATTTTGAAAACAAGAAACGCTCGTAATGCCCGCGACCCCAGAATTGATAGTCGGGCGTGAGCGTCACTCTCAATAACGTCACATCCCGTTCAATTAGTATTTTCGGGCAATTCTGGCCGTCGGCCGCTGCGAATATTCCGCCTGGTAACGTCGAATACTGTCCCGTTGGGTCCAAGTTTGGGTCCGGAGCGTCGACCATGCATCAGCAACCCATGACCCATGTTGACGCTTATCCGCTCTCGCGCATTTCGCGAACGCTTCGGCGGGGCTTGGCGTCCTCGGCACTCGGACGGTGATGGCGTCGCGATTCTACGGTCGCCTACCCTTGGTCGAAATCATTCCGCCGGACGGTTCTGACCTGGACGACGTGCACGACGCCTACATCAGCATCGCGCTCACGGGAGAGGTTGGCGCAAAGCAGCGCGCTCTGTTCGATAATATGAGCCGCCGCCTGCTCACCGAACACGGATGCCAGGCTATCATGCTTGGCGGGACAGATCTGTCGCTTGTATACAAGACAGAGGCGCCCCCCTTCCCGTTCATTCATTGCGCGGCCATGCTCCTCGTCCGCCGCATCGCTCGCGCCTCATGACTTTCGAAACCGACTCTTAGATTGCGATAAAGCAGCTCGTGCAAAGCAAATGTAGCTACGCAGTAGCTATTAAATCGATGGCACGGGTTGATCTTGAGGAAAGTGCTTAATTTTATTGGCGGTCCTGGGACGACTCAAACGCCCAACCTTCGGTTTAGGAAGCCGATGCTCTATTCTATGGGCTCATTACACGACGCATTATTTCCCAATCAATCTTTGTACAGGGTTACGTCGGCCGCCCAGTGTAATCGAACCTCGTCTCCTGGGCGCTTCTCCAGAAAATGGCCACCTTGCCAACAATGCGCGGAGATTTGCGGCACACCCGCACCAATAAATATCGAATTGGGCACCCAGAGATTCTCTGCCTAGCTCAAGAAGCCCGCCAACGGCGGGCTTCTTAGCGACATTGTGGGTGAAATCTCTAGAGACTGGACTGGTTGGCTGGGGCGGGAGGAATCGAACCTCCGAATGGCGGAATCAAAACCCTATCCGCGAAATGCGCCGGTCACGCTAAGGTAATTATCTTATGGTAGCTAGTTGGTAGCTATTCGGCCAAACCTTTACGCTAAACTCTACATAACATATTGATTTCATTGGCGCGCCGGAAGGGATTCGAACCCATGACCCCCAGATTCGAAGTCTGGTGCTCTATCCAGCTGAGCTACCGGCGCTTGCTTGTTTGGAGTAGTGCGGCGCGCCCAAATTGTCCATCCGGCGTTTAGGCCGCCGGCACTTTACTGCCGGGCGCCACCACCACGTCCGTTTCCGGAAGCGCATCGCCGCGCAACACGGCCTTGGCATTTTCTACCGCCCGCGCGACGATTCCGGAGAAATTGTCGAGCGTCGCGCCGGCCAGGTGCGAGGTGACCACGGTACTGTCGAGCCCGAGCAGCGGACTGCCGACCGGCGGCTCGCTCGCGAAAGCATCGATGCCGGCCCCGAACAGGCGCCCTTCCTGCAAAGCCGACGCCAATGCGGCTTCATCGACCAGGCCGCCGCGCGCGCAATTGATCAACACGGCGCCGGATTTCATGGCGCGAATGCGATCGGCATTGATGATGTCCGCCGTTTGCGGCACCAGTGGCAGGTGCAGCGAAACAATATCGGCGGTGCGAACGAGGTCGTCGAGACCGGCGTATGTCACGCCGAGGCTTTGTTCGACGTCGCGTGACGCGCGCACGCGATCGTAATAAACGATATTAACGTCGAAGCCGCGCAGTCGCTTGGCCACTTCCTTGCCGACGGCTCCGAACCCGACCAGACCGATTGTCTTGTGCTGGAGTTGCCGGTGCTCGCCGCGCGCCGACTCCTTGTCCCAGGCGCCAGCGCGGGTGCGGCGGTCGATCTGCGGAAGCTGGCGATAGACGGCGAGCATCAAGAGGACAGTATGTTCGCCGACCGGAATGCTGTTGCCGGCATGCAGCCGCGCCACGCCGATTCCGCGCTGACGGCAGACCTCGAGATCGATCCGGTCGACGCCGGCGCCGAGTTTCTGGATGAAGCGAAGCCGCTGCGCGTGCGCCAGCAGTTCTTTCGGCATTGGGCCCGCCATAACGAAAGCAATGTCCGCGTCGCGCAGCACCGCGGCACGCGCAGCCAAGGTGCCTTCTTCGATGAACAACGTCGTCCAATTCGCAGGGACGGCCGCCGCGATCGCCGTCTTGATGTGCGGATGAAACTTGTCGAGGATGGCAACCGTAATTTCGGGCATAGCTGATCCGATCCAAATACCAGTAACGATAGTAATGCACGCTGTGAATTGCTGCTATCTTGCCGGCCGAACGAACCGGGAGAATTTGCAATGACCACAACCGTCGAAGTGCTGGCCGCGGCTTTCAAGGACGCCGGCACACCCTTTATTGTGGGGCATCCTGGCGGCGAGTCGGTTGAATTGATGGAAGCGGCGCGTCAACGCCAGATGCGTTTTCTCCTGATGAAACAGGAAGTCGCCGGCGCCATGCTGGCTTCGACCTGGGGCGACCTCACCGGCAGCCCGGGCATTTGCCTGTCCACGCGTGGCCCCGGCGCCGCCAACATGGTGAACGGCGTGGCGCATGCCTTTCTCGACCGCTCGCCGCTGATCGCGATCACCGATTCCTATTCCCGCCCGACTTACGAGACCGGCCTACGCCAACGTATCAACCAGCTCGCGATCTACGAGCCGATCGTCAAATGGAGCACGACCATCGACGCCAAGACAGTGCGCCAGCAGGTGCGCCGCGCCATGCGCACCGCGACCGGCGCACCGCCGGGACCGGTCCATTTCGAATTCCCGCAGAGCGAGACCACGCGCGAGGCCGGCGACTACGCCGCCGAGCCGCCGCTGATGCCGAACTGGATCGTGCCCGGCCCGGACCGCGCCGACCTCAAGCCGGCGCTCGACATGCTCGGCAAGGCGAAGTGGCCGATTTTGATCGCGGGCTTAGGCGTCTACTGGTGCGGCGCATCGGCCGAATTCGTCAAATTCGCCGAGCGGCTCGGCGCCCCGGTGCTCACCACCACCAAATGCAAGGGCATGATCCCGGAGGACCACCCGCTGCGCGCTGGCTGCATCATCGGCGGGCTAATCGAGCGCAAGCTGGTGATGGAATCCGACCTGATCGTCACCGTCGGGCTCGACGCGGTCGAACTGCAGCCGAAGCCGTGGCCCTACACACTGCCGGTGCTGGCGTTGTCCTCGGTGCCGAGCGTCGACGCGCTGGTGCCGGCTGATCCGGAGATCATCGGCGACCTGAAGGCGTTGCTGGCGGGCTTGGCGCTTTGGGCGCCCGAAGGCACCAACTGGGGTGAGAAGGCCGCCAAGTCGTTCCGGCTCGAGGTTCGCGACGCCCTCAACACGCCCAGCACGGGCTTATCGCCGCAACGGACGATGGAAGTCGCGCGCGCGGTGTTGCCGCGCAACACGATCGCCACCTGCGATGCCGGCGCCAGCCGGTTGCTGATCGTGCAGAAATGGGAATCCTACGGTCCGCGCGAATTCCTCACCTCGAACGGGCTCGCCTCCATGGGCTATGCCGTGCCCGGCGCGCTGGCGGCGCGCATGGCTTTTCCGGACCGGCCGGTGGTCGCCTTCACCGGCGACGGCGGATTCCTGATGACGGTCGCGGAATTGCAGACCGCCCAGCGCGAGAACCTGCCGATCATCGTGCTGGTGTTCGACGACCGCGAAATCGGCCTCATCCGCGTCAAGCAGGAGATCAAGGGCATTCCGCTGCACGGCGTGGCGCTCGGCGGCGTCGATTGGGAAAAACTGGCGCAATCCTTTGGCGCGGACGGCGTGGTGGTAGAAACCGAGCAGGCCTTGAGCGCCGCTCTCAGCGCCGCGGTGCAATCCAAGCGCACCACCGTCATCGGCGTGCGGATCGATGCCTCCGGTTACGTCGCGCAATTCAACGCATTGCGCGAGCTCTAGGCTGGGTCACGCTTTAAGCCCATCGTGGATGCCGGCGGTCCATTTCGACGCCGCCGCCGACAGGAAGCCGATATCCGACTGGGTGGTCAGAAATAGGCAGCCCTTGCGGACCAGATCGATCTGACGTTGCACATCGCGGTTGCCGCCGCAGCCGGCGTATTTGCCATGCTTGCGACAGGCCGCGATGAGACGCTCTTGCGCCGCCACTAGCGCCGGATCGTCGAACTTGCCCGGCTTGCCCATATTGGCGAGCAGGTCGTTGCTGCCGAGATGGACGACGTCGACGCCTTCGATCGCCGCGATGGCCTCGACATTCTGCAGGCCTTCCACGGTCTCGATCATGCATACCAAAAGACAGCTGTCGTTGAGTTGCGGCACGCTTTCCGTCAGCGGCAACGAACGATAATCGAATTGCGGATAACCAGCGGTGACCGAGCGTTTGCCGAGCGGCGCGAACTTGCAGATGTCGACCGCCTTGCGCGCCTGCGCGGCCGTGTTCACGTCCGGATAGACGATGCCCATGACGCCGTTGTCGAGCAGCAGCGACACGTCGGGATCGTCGATGCCGCGCACGCGCACCAGAGGGGCGATGCCGATAGCGAGCGCGGCGCCCGCGATGTGGCCGATGGTCTCGATATTGAACAGCGAATGCTGACAATCGATGAAAATGAAATCGTGCCCGGTCGTCTTGGCGATGCGGGCGATGTCGCCCGAGCGCGCCAGCCGCACCGGCATTCCGAGCGCGACCTCGCCGGCCTGCATGCGCGCCTTCACCGGGTTCACGAGTCTGTCCGCCTGCGGCGCCATAGCGTACTCCCTCAGGCGACGCGGCCGAGCGGCTCGCGGCCGGCCAGCGCCTCGAACAGTTGCTGGGCGACCAGCAGCGAGCTGCGCGCCTGGGTTTCATAGGTGCCGCCGCCGGCGTGCGGCGTGGCAACGACAGTCGGTAGCCGCATCAGGGGGTGGTCGGCCGTCGGCGGTTCGCGCTCGAACACGTCGAGACCGGCGCCGAATAGACGGCCCGCAACGATAGCGTCGTACAGGGCGGGCTCGTCCACGATGCCGCCGCGCGACGTGTTCATCACGACCGCGCTTGGCTTCATGAGCGCGAGCGCCGCCGCGCCGATCATGCCCCGGCTCTCGTCGGTGAGCGGAAGATGCAGCGTCAGGATATCGGCTAGCGGCAGCAGCTCGGCCAACGAGTTCGCGCGCCGGTGCGGAATGTCCGGCCAAATATCGGCCGGCACGTAAGGATCGTAGGCCACGATCCGCGCATCGAAGGCGGCATGCCATTTGCGCGCCACCAGCGTGCCGATATTGCCCATGCCGACGATGCCGACGGTCTTCTGCCACGATTCCATTCCGAGGAAATCCGAACGCTCCACCACGCCGCCGGAGCGGATATCGCGATCGAATTGCGCCACCCGCCGCGTCACGCTGAGCGCGAGCGCCAGCGCCAATTCGGCGACGGCTTCCTTGTTGACGCCGGGCGTCCGGCACACGGTGACGCCGCGCGCGCGCGCCGCCACGAGGTCGATGGTTTCGATGCCGACGCCCTGCTTGGAGATGACGCGCAGCTTCTTGGCGCGCGCCAGATCGCCGGCCCGGATCGGCGTCATGCGGACCATAACGCCGTCGGCATCCTCATGCCAGTTCTTCACCCGCGGGTCGTCCCAGAGAACGAGTTCGGCGCGCTCGGCGGCGAATTCGATACCGGTCGGGTAAAACGAGTCGAGCACATAGACTTTCATTCGCCGGCCTCCCGACCGCGTTTCGCCGATCCGGATTGCGGTATGGGCTCAGCTACCCTTGAGCTCGTGCGATTCCGGCATGTAGAGGTCTTTCCAGGATGCGGGGACCCGCTTCATGGTGCCTACTTTGTGCATGAAGTTGGCAAACGTCATTGTCTGCTGCGGCGCCGTCGTCCAGATGTTGTCGGGATCGGCAATGAACTTGGTCATCTCCACCGGGCCGCCGCGCTTTTCATTGGTGGTCTTGATGTAGATCTGCGCTGCGTCGCCCGGATTCTTGTTGATGAATTCCTCCGCTTCGGTGAGCGCGGCATAGACCGCGCCGGTCACCTTCGGATTCGCATCGCGGAATTTCTTCGACATGATCATGACGCCGTTGGTCGCAGGGCCGCCCAGCGTGTCGTAGGACTTGAGCACGTTGTGGACACCGGGCGTCGCCAGTTCGTAGTAGTAGTAGGGCGCGACGGAATAGTGGCTGTTGATTTCGGTCGCCTTCGACATCACCGACGTTGCGGCGTCCGGATGCGGGCGCGTGATGGTCAGCGGATCGAGCTTGGCGTATTGATCCTGGCCCCACTCCTTGGCGGCCGCCATTTGCAGACAGATCGCCTGGCTCGACACTTTGACCGCCGGCAACGCGATCTTGTCGTGCTCGTTGAAGTCCTTGATCGTCTTCACCGCCTCCCGATTGGTCACCAGCATGAACGGCATCGACTGCACGGCGGACAGGGCCCGCACCTCATTCGGCGTACCGGCGGTCTTGTCCCAAAGCGTATTCAAGCCCGGCACGCCGGTAACGCCGAAATTCATTTGGCCGCTCAACAACGCATCGATCAGCGATTGCGTGCCGCCCAACGTTCTGTATCCGGGCTTGAGCGAGGCGACGCCAAGCTTCTGGGCGTGCTTTTCGACCAGCTTGAACTCGTCCATCACCATCAACGGCAAATAGGGAAGACCGTGCTGGCTCACCAGCACGATGCTCGACGCTTCATCGGCGAAAGCCGAACGCCGCAGCGCGGGCGTCGCCATAACCGCCGGCGCGGCGGCCAGGGCTTTGCAGAAATCGCGTCGGTGAATCATGAAATCCTCCCGTTGATCCGGGCCGGGATTGTCAGGCAGTCAGGACTGCATGCCCCAGCGTTGCACCGTTCTGGTCTCGATGAATCGGAATATGACGTTCTCGACCGCAAGCCCGATCAGGATGATGGTGAGCAGGCCGGCGAATACTTCCGGAATGTTGAGCTGATTCTTGCTCTCGAAGATGTACCAGCCGAGCCCGCCCTGGCCGGACGACACGCCGAACACCAATTCGGCCGCGATCAGCGTTCGCCAGGCGAAGGCCCAGCCGATCTTGAGGCCGGCAAGAATGCTCGGAAACGCGGCCGGGATGAGGATCTTGCCGACGAAGCGCAAGCCGCTGAGATTGTAGTTGCGCCCCACCATGCGCACGGTCATGGACACGCTGCGGAAGCCGGCGAGCGTGTTGAGCGCGACCGCCCACATTACCGAATGCACGAGCACGAAGATCAGGCTGCCCGCGCCGAGGCCGAACCAGATCAGCGCCAGCGGCAGCAATGCGATCGCCGGCAGCGGATTGAACATCGCGGTCATGGTGTCGAGGAAGTCGGTGCCGATCCGCGTGCTGATGGCGAAAACCGTGAGCAGGCCGGCGAGCACCGTGCCGGTGGCAAAGCCGACCAGCAGCACCTCCATCGAATTGAGCGCGCGGGCGGGAATTGTGCCGTTGGCGACATCGGCCACCAAGGCCGTTACCGTGTCGCTGAATGTCGGCACCAGCAGCGGATTGTCGAGCCAGCGGCCGTACAATTCCCACGCCACCGCCAGCACCACGAGAATGGCGATCTTGCGCAGCCAGGCTTGGTTATAGATCTTCTCGACGAAGGTCAGCGGCTTTTGGATGATGCCGAACTGCTCGGGACCCAGCGTCTCGCTGTAGATATTGGCCCGTTGAACCGCCTCAAGCATTCGGCGCCTCCTCAATCTGATCGGCGAACAGCATGTCGTGGATTTCGCGGCCGAGCGCCGCGGCTTCGTTGGAATTCTCTTGGCCGCGCGGCACGCTGTTGATTTCGGCCTTCACCTGACCGGGATGCGGCGACAACAACAGGATGCGGCTGCCGATCTTGATCGCCTCCGGTATCGAATGGGTGACGAACAGCACCGTGAAGCGCGTTTCGTCCCACAGCGCCAGAAGTTCGTCCTGCATGCGTACGCGCGTCAGCGCATCGAGCGCGGCGAACGGCTCGTCCATCAGCAGAATATCCGGCTCCATCGCCATGCCGCGCGCGATCGCCACGCGCTGCTTCATGCCGCCGGAGAGCGTGTGCGGATAGCTGTGCGCGAATTTGGTGAGATTAACCTTCTCGATATAGTGCATGGCGCGCTCGGAGGCGGCCTTGGTGTCGAGCGTTCCGGTGGTCTTGAGCGGAAAGACGACGTTCTCGAAAACCGTCTTCCACGGCAGCAGCTGATCGAATTCCTGGAACACCATGATGCGGTCGGGGCCCGGCTTCTTGATCAACTCGCCCTTCAAGCGGATCTCGCCTTCGGTCGGTTGCAGATAGCCGCCGACCGCTTTCAGCAAAGTCGACTTGCCGCAACCCGACGGCCCGAGCACGACGAAGCGGTCGCCTTGCAACACGTTGAAACCGACACGATAGGTGGCGGTGACCAGGTGGCGCTGGGTCTTGTACTGGATGGTCACGCCGCGGACGTCGAGCAATGGCCGGGCAGCGGCGTCCGCGCCGGCGCGATTCGCCGACGCCAGCCTGGCGTTGCCTGCTCCCGATAAGGCAGATTTCGATGCGAGTGTCGCGCCGCTCGTCATCAGCCGCATCCTCCCAGCATCATTATCGTTATTTTTTACGTGAGACTTCGGCATCTCCCGTATCGCTGTCCAATAATAATTTGGACGGTTTCCATAAGCTTGTCTATTGGGCCTGCTCCATGGCGACCTCGCGGGTCAAATGGCCGACAAATTCGTTCATGATCTTGGAATGGGGCGCCGACTTGTGCCGGATCAGCAGGGTTTTGACCTCGATGCGCGGCTTGAGCGGGCGCGCCACCAGTCCAGGCAATCCCATCGACGCAACCAGAAACGGCTCGACCAGCGCGACACCGGCGCCATGGCGCGCCAGCATGATCCCGGTCAGCGACAAGCCGACCTGCGCGGTGATGTTGGGAACGATGCCGGCCGCACTCAAGGCGCAGTCGACATAGCGGCGGAACAGCGCCTGCGGCAGATAGGTGATGATCGAGTGGCGTTCGAGGTCGCGCACCGCCACTTCCTTGCGGCGGGCGAGCGGATGGTCGGAGCGCATGACGCAGGCAATGCCGGCGCGCATCAGGACTTTGGTCTCGACCTCCGAGCTGACCACCGGCTCGTAGGCGATGCCGAGTTCGACCTCGCGATTGACGACGCTGGCAAGGACTTGCGGCGACGTCAGCGATTGCAGCGCCACGCGCACCTTCGGGCGGTCGGCGATGAAGGTCGCGACCGCCTTGGTCAGGTAACCGTTGGCGATCGGAAACGCGGCGGCGATCGACACGGTGCCGAGCCGCCCGCCGGCCAAATCCTGGGTCAGAGCGTTGACCCCATCGACCCGGCCGAAGATCGCGGCGATTTCGGGAAATATCGCGTTGGCTTCCGGGGTCGGCTGCAGCCGTCCGGAAACTCGCGTAAACAGCTTCATGTTGAGCTGGCTCTCGCAATGCTTGAGCACTGCGCTGACCGCCGGCTGCGTGACATTGAGCGCGCGAGCGGCTCCGGTCACGGAGCCGGTCCGCATAATGGCGTTAAACACTTCCATGTGCCGCAGGTTCATCATACAACGCCGAAACTGGGTTACGCGCCCTCAGGACATAAGCAGAGGTTATGGACCATGCCAAGCTGCTAATTGGACGCCCGGGCCTCGACTCGGACATGCTCTTCCGAAAATAACAAGACTGCACGTGAGGAAATGTCTGATGAAATCGCGCGAAACGATACGCGTCGGCGCCGGCGCGGGCACCTCGGACGACCGCATGGTGCCGGCGCTGGAACTGGCCGAGCGCGGCGACATCGACTACCTGGTTTTCGAGTGCCTGGCCGAGCGCACCGTCTCGCGCGAAAATCTGGCGCGCAGCAAAGACCCTGAACTCGGCTACTCACCCTCGCTGCACGCCCGTCTGCGCATGGTGCTGCCGACATGCATCGCCAAGGGCATCCGCATCGTCAGCAACATGGGTGCCGCCAATCCGCTCGGCGGCGCGCGCGCCGCGCGCAAGGAAGCCGCCGACTTGGGGCTCGGCGATGTTGCGGTCGCCGTCGTGCTCGGCGACGACGTGTCGAGCATCGTCAAGCATCGCGGCGAGCTCACCCTGATCGAGAACGGCGAGCCGCTGGAATCCATCCTGCCCAAGATGATTTCCGCCAACGCCTATCTCGGCGCCGACGTGGTATGCGAAGCGCTCAACACCGGCGCGCCGATCGTATTGTCCGGCCGGGTGGCCGACCCGTCGCTCTTTCTGGCGCCGATGATGCATGAATTCGGCTGGACCTACGAGGATCTGCCGAAGATCGCGCAAGGCACCGCGGCCGGGCATCTGCTCGAATGCACCGCCTCGGTCACCGGCGGCTGCTTCGGCTGGCCCGGCAAGAAAGAGGTGCCCGACCTCGCGCGCAACGGATTTCCCTTCGCCGACGTCAAAGCCGACGGGTCGGTAGTGATCGGCAAGACGCCGGACACCGGCGGCCGGCTCGACGTCATGACCTGCACCGAGCAACTGATCTACGAGATCCACGATCCGACCGCCTACATCACGCCGGACTGCGTGCTCGACATCAGCGGCATTGCGTTGAGCCAGGACACCGCCGATCGCGTGCGCGTCGCGGGCGCCAAAGCGCGGCCGGCGACCGAAACCTACAAGGTCAATGTCGGCTATGCCGACGGCTTTATCGGCGAGGGCGAAGTATCTTACGGCGGCATCGACGCGGTCGCGCGCGCCAAATGGGCGGCGCAAATCGTCAAGGAACGGCTGAAGCTGCAGGGCTTCGTCTACGACGATTTCCGCGTCGACCTGATCGGCATGTCCAGCCTGCACGACCAAGTGGACATAAGGCCGGAGCCCTACGAGGTAAGGCTGCGGATGGCGGGGCGCACGCGCAACCGCAAAGCCGCCCATGCCATCGGCTTCGAGGTGCGCGCCATGCACATGCATGGGCCCGGCGGCGCCGGCGGCGCCTGCGAGCCGCGCGTGCGCGACGTGCTGGCGGTGAAGTCGGTGCTGTTGCCCAAGAACTTGGTCAACGCCCAGGTGGTCGTGGAGGGATCGCTATGAATGTCCGCGTCTACGACCTCGCCCATGCGCGCGCCGGCGACAAAGGCAATACGTCGAACATCTCGGTCATCTGCTACGATGCCAGGCATTGGGACTTTCTCGAGCGCGAACTCACGCCGGATCGGGTGGCGGACGCCTTCAAGCACATCGCCAAGGGGCCGATTAAGCGGCACCCCTTGCGCAATCTCAAGGCGTTCAATTTCGTGATCGAGAATGCGCTCGGCGGCGGCGTCACGGTGTCGCTGGCGCAGGACATTCACGGCAAAAGTCTGAGCAATGTGATGCTCGCGATCGAGCTTCCCGATCCGGAAGCAGCACGCAAATAAGACCAGGGGATGAATCCGTGAAGGCGAATGAAGTGGTGCGTAACGTGGTCAAGGAAAAGCTGGCACGCAACGAGGTCGTCGCCTCGATGACGATCCGCCTGGTGCGGAGCGTCGAAATCGCACGGCTGGCCAAGACCGCCGGTTTCGACATGATCTATATCGATATGGAGCATTCGACCATCACGCTCGACGCCACCGGGCAGATTTGCCTGGCGGCATTGAGCGCTGGCATCGCGCCCATGGTGCGCGTACCGGCCAATACGCCGGAATATATCCAGCGCGTGCTGGACGGCGGCGCGCTCGGCATCATTGCCCCGGGTATCGGATCGGCGGAAGAGGCGCGGACGGTCGTCAAAGCCGCGAAGTTTCCGCCGCTCGGCGAACGCGGCGCCGGCGGTGCCCTGCCCCACCTGGAGTATCGCTCGTTTCCGACCGCCGAAGCCAACGCCGCGGTCAACGACGCCACCATGGTCATCGTGCAATTCGAATCGGCCGACGCCATCGAGAAAGCCGACGAGATTGCCGCGGTCGAAGGCGTCGATATGGTGCTGATCGGCGTCAACGACATGCTGGCCAGCATGGGACTTGCTGGCCAACTCGATCATCCCAAGGTGCGCGACGCCTATGCCCGCACCATCGCCGCCTGCCGCAAGCACGGCAAGTACGTCGGCGTCGGCGGACTTTCGACCCGCCCGAAGCTGGCGGCGGAATTCATCGCCATGGGCGCGCGTGTGGTGTCGACCGGAACCGACATTCAGTTTCTGCTCGCCGCCATGACCGAGAAGGCCAAGCAGGTGCGCGAGATCCCCCAATGATGGCCGCCGCCAGTCCTATTCTCGGCGTAACGCATATGGCGCCTGCCTTCGAAGTGCCGCGCAACGCCTGCGACTCCCACACGCATATTTTCGGGCCGGCCGAAAAATATCCCTATTCGAGCAAGCGCCTCTACACCCCCGGCGACGCGTCAATTGGCGATCTCTCGGCGCTGCACCGCGCATTGCATATCGACCGGATCGTGATCGTGCATCCGAGCCCCTACGGCACGGACAATTCGTGCACGGTCGACGCCGTGCGCAAACTTGGCGATCGCGCGCGCGGCGTGGCCGTCATCGACGACACGGTGAGCGAGCGCGCGCTCACCGACATGCACGCGGCCGGCATTCGCGGCGTGCGGGTCAACCTGGAGTCCTACGGCGAGAACGATCCCGCGGTCGCCGGCCGGCAATTGCAGCAGGCCGCCGTGCGCGTCGCGCCGCTCGGCTGGCACGTGCAGACTTTCACCAATCTCGCGACCCTCACGGCGCTGCACGACACTATCCTGGCGCTGCCGACACCGCTGGTGGTCGATCACTTCGGCGGGCCGAAGGCGGCACTCGGCACTGCGCAGCCGGGCTTTGCGCCGTTGCTGGCGCTGCTGCGCAGCGGCAAGGTCTACGTGAAGATTTCCGCGCCCTACCGCATCTCGCAGGAGCCGCAGTATCCCGATGCCGCGCCGATCGCGCGCGCGATGATCGATGCCAATCCGGACCGCGTCGTGTGGGGCACCGATTGGCCGCATCCCAGCGCCGCCCGGCGCGATCCGGCCGTGATCGAGCCGTTCCGGCCGGAAGACGACGGCGCGGCGCTCAACCGGCTGGCCGCCTGGACCAAAAACCGGACGGAGCTGCAGAAGATTCTCGTCGACAACCCGGCACGGCTCTATCAATTCTAACGAATACAAAAAACGAGGGAGGATGCCATGTGGAGAAAACTCGCAGCCGCCGCGCTGATTGCAGCAGCCATCGGCGGCGGCGCCCAGGCCGAAGTCAACGAAGTGCGGATGTCGAAGCAGTTCGGCCTGCCCTATCTGCCGATGATCGTCATCGAGGCGCAGAATCTGATCGAGAAAAATGCCGCGGCGGCAGGCCTCGGCGAGGTCAAGACCACGTGGACGCAGCGCGCCGGTCCGGCGGCCGAGCTTGACGCATTGCTCGCAGGGCAAGCCGATTTCATCGGGCCGGGCGTGCCGACGCTCGCCACCATCTGGGACAAGACCGCCGGCACGCCGCAGGAAGCGCGCGCCCTCATCGCCATGCAGTCGATGCCTTACGTGCTGGTGACGCGCAATCCGAACGTGAAGACGATCGCCGACTTCACCGAAAAGGACAAGATCGCGCTGCCGGCGGTCAAGCTTACCGGTCACGCCATCGCGCTGGAAATAGAAGCCGCCAAAATCTGGGGTTTCGATCACTACGACAAGCTCGACTCGATCACCATCACCCGTTCGCACGCCGACGCCGCGGTCGCGGTGATGTCTGGAAAATCCGAGATCAATTCGCATTTCGCCAGCTCGCCGTTCTACTACTACGAGCTGGCAACGCCGGGCATCCATCAAGTCCTGAAATCCTACGATGCGCTCGGCGCGAGGCATACCAACGGCGTTCTGGTAACCAGCAAGAAGTTCCATGACGCCAATCCGAAGATGTGCGGCGTTGTGATCAAGGCCTTCGAAGAGGCCAATGCCTTCATCAAGGCGCATCCGCGCGACGCCGCGCAAATCTACCTGACGGCGACCAAGGACAAGAATTCGCTCGACGCGCTGGAGAAGATGGTGGCCGATCCTGACGTCGATTACACCACTACGCCGGTCAGCGTGATGAAGATTGTCGACTTCATGTACAAGGTCGGCCGCATCAAGAAGAAGCCGGCGTCCTGGAAGGACATGTTCTTCCCGGAAGCCTACGGCTTGAACGGCAGCTGAGTTGATCGCCAATGACAACAGCAACTGACACGAAGCCGGCCGATACGGCGCAAGGCTCGGTCTACGCCAGAGTGGAGGCGGCCGAGGCCTTCGGCCGCCGCCTGCTGGTCGCGCACGGCCTATCCGAACAAGACGGGGCCACCATGGCCGGCTGCCTGGTGCGCGCCGACCTGCGCGGCGTCGATACCCACGGGCTGCAATTCCTGCCGCAATATCTCGACCGGGTGCGGCGCGGACTGGTCAATCCCAAGCCGGATTTGGCGGTCGAGCGCATCACGCCGATGGTGGGATCGCTCGACGGCCAGAACGGCTATGGCTTCGTGGTCGCTACCATGGCCATGGCCGCGGCCATCGACATAGCGCGCGAATTCGGCGTGGGGGTCGTGTCCGCGCGTAACAGCACGCATTTCGGCATGGCGGCCTGCTACACTTTGCAGGCGCTGGAGGCCGGCTTTATTTCATTCGTCTTCACCAATGCATCGCGCGCCATGCCGCCTTGGGGCGGGCGCGAGGCTTTCCTGGGCACCAGCCCGTTCGCCGCCGCAGCGCCGGCCGGCAGCGAATTGCCGTTCGATCTCGATATGTCGCCGGCGGTCGCGGCGCGCGGCAAAATAAGGCGCGCGGCGCGGCGCGGCGAGAAAATCCCGATCGGCTATGCGTTCGACGCGCAGGGCCGCCCCACCACCGATCCGAACGCGGCGCTCGACGGCGGCGTCGTGCTGCCGATCGGCGGCCCGAAAGGCTCGGGGATATCGATGCTGATGGACATCATGGGCGGCGTGATCTCGGGCGCGGCTTGCGCCGGCGATGTCGGCAACCAGTTCCTCGATTACGACCGCCCGCAAAATGTCGGTCACTTCTTCCTGGCCATGAAGCCGGATCTGTTCATCCCGAAGGACGAATATCTCAAGCGCATGGACACGCTGGTGCAGCGCGTTCATGCAATCCCGCCGGCCGAAGGCGTCGAAGAAATCCTGATGCCGGGCGAACGCGAACGCCGGTTCGAGGCAACGCGGCGGCGCACCGGCCTGCCCTATCATCCCAAGGAAGTCGCGGCCTTGCAGAAGGAAGCCGCCAAGGCCGGACTGCCGTCTCTGCCGGTCTCCCCTACGCCCTTCGAGTCGAACACCCCATGAAGATCAACGACTACGATATCGACATTGTCGTGCAGGGCTTTCCCGGCAAATCGGTCTGCCACGGCGGGCTCGGCTGGAGTTCGGTGGTGCTGCTGCGCGCCCATGGCCGCATTCTGGTGGTGGACACCGGCGGCTTCAGCATGCGCACGATGTTGCTGAAGCGTTTCGCCGAACGCAAGGTGAAGCCGGCGGAGGTCACCGACCTGTTGCTGACGCATTCGCATCACGATCATTCGGTGAATTACCCGATGTTCCCAAATGCCCGCATCGTGATCGGCGCGCATGAACTGGACTGGTCGCTGACCGTGCCGTGGGGCGAGACGCCGGTCCCTGAGTTCTACATGCGCGAGTTGAAGACCTATCCGAAGCTGCACACCGCCAAGGAAGGCGAGGAAGTGTTCCCCGGCATCACCGCGCATCTCGCGCCCGGCCACACGCCAGGCTGCCTGGTCTATGTGCTGCACGCCGCCGAGCGCGACGTGATCTTCGCCGGCGATGCCGCCAAGAACCGCGCCGAGCTGGTCTCCGGCACCACCGACATGACGTACGACGCCGCCGTCAGCAAGGCGTCGATCGACGCGATCTGGACGCTGTGGCGCAAGCGGCCCGGCAATATCCTCGTGCCGGGCCATGACGTGCCGATGGTGCTGGAAAACGGCAAGACGAAATACATCGACAAGCGTGAAGCCGCGATCAGCGCCTGGTTCGGCGACGACATGGAAACCACCACGCTGTTCAAACTGACCTTGTAGATTTGGGGCCCGGAGGATTCATGCCACGGAATATCAAAGCGCTGATCGTGGTGCCCGAGAACAACACCACCATGGGGCCGGAAATTTCCGCGCTCTGCCCCGCGCTCGCACCGATCCCGGTGGCGCGGGTGAAGCGCCCGGCCCGCACGCTACTGCTGGAGGATTTACCCGCCTATGGCGATGCGACGCTCGCCGCCATCGAGCCGTTCGCGGCAGAAAAATTTGATCTCGTGATCTATGGATGCACCGCCGCAGGTTTCCTTGGCGGTCCGGCCGGCAATGCCAGAATGGTCGAGAAACTGCGCGAGCGAACCGGCGCAACCGTCGTGAGCACGGCCGGCGCGATGATCGATGCATTGCGCCATGACGGCGTCACCGCCGCCGCGGTGGTGACGCCCTATCTGCAGCCGGTGAACGACGGCCTGCGCGACTACCTGCAATCCTCGGGTATTGCCGTCGAAACCCTGAACAGCTTTTTCTGCAAAACGACCGCCGAGCTTGGCCAGATTACCGAAGACCAGGTGCTCGAGCTGGCGCTGCGCACCGTGACGCCGCAAAGCACGAGCCTGTTTGTCGCCTGCTCACAATTGCCGACGCTGAATGCGATGGCGAAACTGCGCGCCCAGCTCGATATTCCGGTCTGGTCCTCGATCCAGGCAACGGCATGGGCCAGCGCCGGCGCGCTGACCGCCCAGGGTTTGCCGGTGCAATTCAATTAAGCAGCATGATGGGAAGTCCATGGACGATATGACCAACCACGATCCCGACGCCGGCTTTGAACCGGCATTTGCGGCTCCCTCGAACGCCTGTGACGCGCATTTTCACGTGTTCGGAGCCGCCGAGCGTTACGCCTACGGCACCGATATCCGCTACAAGCCGCCCTACGAGCCGCTGGAGGCCTATCTCAGGCTCGCGCGCCGCCTCGGCTTTGTGCGCTACGTATTCGTGCAGCCGAGCGCCTACGGCTTCGACAATTCCTGCATGCTCGACGCCATGCGCGAACTCGATCCGGCCATCCGGCGCGGCATCATCGATCTCGACGAAGCCAACACTACCGACAAGGAATTGGCCGATCTGAATGCGCTTGGCGTGCGCGGCATTCGCGTGAATATTTCACCGATCCGCAAGCCGGAGGCCGGACTTGCCGCCTCGATGCTGCCGCGCATCGGCCGCCTGACCAAGATCTGCAAAGAACTCGGCTGGCATCTCGACTTTCTGACGCCGGGCTGGCTGGTCAGCGAGTTGATGCCGACGCTGAGCGAGTTGCCGATCGAGTTCACGGTGGCGCACATGGGACTGTTCCCTGCCAAAAACGGTCCGGGGCAAGCGGGCTTTCAGGAATTTCTCAAGCTGGCCGGCGACGGCTCGAAGCGCTGCTGGGTCAAGCTGACCGGCATCTATCGCTTCTCGACCGCACCGGACTTCGCCGACGTCAAGCCGATCGCGCAGGCGCTGATGGACAAAGTGCCGGACCAATTGATTTGGGGCAGCGACTTTCCGCATCTGTCGTTCCACGACCGCGTCGGCACGATCCAGCTCTATAACCTGCTCGGCGAATGGGCGCCCGACGCAGCGATGCGCAAGCGCATTCTCGCCGACAATCCCGCCCGGCTGTTCGGATTCAAGTAACGAGTAAGTGGAGCCATAACGTGGACGGCCGACAACGATCCACGACCTGCAACGCGCTGCACAAAAAACTTAACATGGGAGGATGACATGAATAGACGTGAATTTGTGACCGGCCTCGTTGCGCTTCCCGCTTTGGTTCGGCCGGCCGCCGCCGAAGTATCGAGCATAAGACTTGGCAAGCAATACGGGCTGCCGTTCATGCCGCAAATGGTCATGGAGGATCACAAGCTGATCGAGCAGCACGCGGCGAAGTTCGGCATCAACGGGCTCACCGTCGCCTGGCAGACCATGGGCGGACCCGGCGCGCTCAATGACGCGCTGCTGAGCGGACAGATTCAGTTCGTCAACGTCGCCTCGCCGTCGCTCGCCACGTTATGGGACAAGACGTTCGGTTCGCCGAACGAAGTGCGTGCGATCTGCACCGTGCAGTCGATGCCCTACATATTGACGACGCGAAATCCGAAGGTGAAGACGATTGCGGACTTCACCGACGCCGACCGCATCGCCGTGCCGACCGTCAAGATTTCGGGTCAGGCGATGGCGCTGCAAATGGCGGCTGCCAAGCTATGGGGCTTCGACAAGTACGACAAACTCGACGCCTATACCGTGACCATGGGTCACCCCGACGCCATGCAGTCGATGCTCACGGGCCAAACGGTCAACAGCCATTTCGCCGTGGCGCCGTTCAATTATTACGAGCTCAAGGTTCCCGGCATTCATACCGTGCTCAACAGCTACAACACGGATGGCAAACACACCAACGGCATCCAGGTCACCACCAAGACCTTCCACGACGCCAATCCGAAGATCTGCATGGCGGTGCGCGCGTCGCATGAGGAAGCCAACGCGTTCATCAAGCGCGAGCCGAAGGCGGCGGCGCAGATCTACCTGAAACTCACCAACGACAAGAAGAATTCGGCCATCGATCTGGTAGCGATGATCAACGATCCCGACATCGACTACACCACCGCGCCGGCCAATCTGATGAAGCACGTCGAGTTCATGCACAAAGTCGGCCGCCTCAAGCACATGCCGTCGTCGTGGAAGGACTTGTTCTTCGCCGAGGCGTACGACCTCAAGGGCAGCTAAGCCGTCATTGAAAACGCCGCGCCGTCACCGGCGCGGCGTCGATGATGAAACGTCAAGGGCGCACGGACCCTACTTGGCCGTGATGCGCCCTTCCTTGACGACGCGGCCCCATTTGGCCGTTTCCGTTACGATATACTTGCCGAATTCGTCCGGCGACATTTTCACAACCGAAGCGCCTTCCTTCGCGAACTGTTGCTGCAGTTCGGGAGCGTCGAGCGCGGCCGAAACGGCCTTGTTCAGTTTCTCGACGATCGCCGGCGGCGTTCCGGCAGGCGCCAGCATTCCCCACCAATTATTGGCCTCGTAACCGGGCACGGTTTCTCCGATGGTCGGCACATCGGGCAGCACCGGATTGCGTTTCGCGCCGCCGGTCGCGAGCGCCCGCAACTGGCCGGACTTGACGTGCGGCGTCGTTTGAATCAGTGAGCTGAAGATGATCTTGGTGTGGCCGCCCATGACGTCGATCATGGCCGGGCCGCCGCCCCGGAACGGCACGTGCACGATGTCCACGCCGGCCAGGAGTTTGAACAGCTCGCCGCCGAGATGCTGGAAACTGCCGACACCGGCCGACGCGTAGTTCAATTCGCCACGCTTCGCCTTGGCGAGCGCGATCAATTCCTTCACCGAATGAACCGGCAAGTCCGGATTGACCGCAAGCACATTGGTCCCGCTGCCGAAACTGGCGACCGGGACAAACGCTTTGTCGTGATCGTAAGGCAGTTTGTAGAGCCATGGATTGACCGCGTGCGCTAGCGAGATGACCAGCAGCGTATATCCGTCGGGAGCGGCCTTGGCGGCGGTATCGGTTCCGATCGTGCCGCCGGCGCCGCCGCGATTGTCGACAAATACCTGCTGGCCGAGCGCGTCGCTCAAATGACGGGCGACCAGACGGCCGACCACGTCGTTGCTGCCGCCAGGCGGGAACGGAATGATCAGCCTAATCGGCTTGTTCGGGTAATCGTCGGCAGCCGCGCCGGCGGTCAACGCCAGCAGCACGGCGGCGGCTTGCAGGACCCGCGATAATAGACCGCTCATTCGTTTCCCCCTTGTCATTGGCAGAGATTTTTTGCGCCCCGGCTCATCATGCCCTTGGATGGCAGCCTTGAAAATAGGCTTTCGTGGCGGACGCCGCGTTGGGAACGACCGATAGACGCGCGTCAGCGCGTTGGAATGACGGGCAGCAGCAAGTAAGGCTCTTTTCCTTCGGCAAAATGCAGCCGGTTCACGCCGCCGAAAATGGCGGGAGGCCGATCCTGCGGATCGTTGTGCAATAGGTTGCCGACGCCACGCATCGGGTACGGGGCATTGGCGAAGCCTTTATCTCCCAAGCCGTGATCGAAGTCCTTGCCGCGCACGTTGAACACAAAGCGATAGCCGGGCGGCACCACGATCGAGGTCGGCAAGATCTCGATATCGAGCTCCACCGGCTCCCCCGGCTTCAGCGGCCAGCTTTCATCGTGCGGATGGTAAGGACGGTAAGGAAGGCTGCGCTCCGGATCGAGCTTGCGTTGCGAGGCGCGCAGCCAGCCGAGGCCGATCGGCACACACGGATCGTTCGAGCCGACAAACAGAACTTCCTTGCCGTCCGGATCGAACAGGCGAAGCGCGAGGAAGAGGTCGGCGTCGGCGGCGTCCGAAGAGACGAAGAGTTTGGCCGCCACCGGCCCGGTGATCTCGACCTCCTCGGCTTGCGGCGGCATCACGAATCGCAGGCCGTCGCCGGTGGTTTCGTATTCGACGGCCGCGCCGAATTTCGGCTCGCGGCCAAGCGTGCGGCCGGCGGGATCGAGATAGAATTTGGTCCACTGCGTGCGCGCCAAAGGCCATTCCTGCTCGTCGCGCACCACGAACGTCTCGCAGGGATGACGAACGTGGATCTGAACCGGCGGCTGCTTCTCCCAGCCGGTGTTTTCGCCCTTGAGGAAATGGCCGAAGAAGCGCTTCTGCAGTTCCTCGCCGTCCTTGCGATAGAACGGCGAGAAATGCGAGGCGCCGTGCACCTGCAGCCATTTCTGTTTCGAGGCCGCAGCTCGATAGCCCTCAAAATTGCCGCGCGGATGCAGCCCCATGCCGCCCCAATTCGCCGCCGAGAGAACCGGCACGGTAATTTTGTCGAACTTGGGCGAGCGTTCCCGGTAATACGCGCCGTCCAGCGGCCGGTTCAGAACCTCGGGACCGGGATCGACGCGGTTCTTCGCCAGCACGCCGTCCGGCAGCGTCTCCGGCCCCGCCACCAACTCGCCGGTGACCCAGCTGCGCGCGCCGCGCTCTCCGTAGCCGTATTGCCGGCCCACCAAGGTGCGGTTGAACCAGGTGTCAAGGAAGGTGGACAGAATACCGCCATGCCGCGAGAGGTCGCGATAATAATCCGCCGCGCCCTCCCATACGCAGATCGCCGCCAGATGCGGCGGCTGCAGCGAGGCGACGTACCATTGATTCATCGCGTAGTAGGAGATGCCGTTGAGACCGACCTTGCCGTTGCTCCAAGGCTGCGCCGCGGCCCACTCGATGCAGTCGTGGTAATCCTTGCGTTCGCGCGGCGACCAGACCTCCATCACTCCCGGCGAATGACCGGCGCCGCGGCTGTCGACGCGAATGCAGATATAGCCGTCCGGCACCCACTTCTCCGGGTCGACCACTTCCCAGTTCTGATACTTGTTGGACGAACCCTCGGCGATCTCGGGATAGTAGCCGACCATGTTGTCCCAGCTGCCCTTGTAGAACTTGTCCTGGAACGCCAAGCCCTTGGCGTAGGGCCCCAAGGTCATGATGACGGGATAACGGCCCTCCGCCAGCGGCCGGAAGACGTCGGCGCGCAGGACGACGCCGTCATCCATCGGGATCGCCACGTCCCAATCGATGCGCATGCCGTCGGCCACCACGCTTTGAGCTTGTTTCATGCTGTCCTTCCGGTCGAATTGGGGAGCCGGGCAAGACTCGGTGCCGCGCGCCGGCGCGCCATGGCGACACAGGCGTCGCGTCCCTGAAGCCAAGTGTTTGTTCGGCTACTGGTTGACCTGAATATTGTTGTCCCCGATCACCTTGCCCCAGCGTACGATCTCGCTCTTGAGGATGGCACGCCCCGCCGCCGGCGACCGTTGGTCTTTCGGGTAAGCGGACACGCCCTCTGCTGCCCATGTCTTGAGAATCGCAGGATTGGTCACCACGGCTTCTTCCAACGCCGAATTCAGCGCCTTGATGACGACGTCCGGCGTACCGGCCGGCGCGAACATCGCCTCCCAGAATTGAATGTCGAACTTGGATCCGAACATTTTCACAAAGCTGTCGGCTTGCGGGAATTCCGGCATCTTGTTTTCTTGCGTCACCCCAAAGGCCTTCAATTTCCCGGCCTTAACAAATGGCCCCACCTGCTGCGGCGTGCCGAACGAAAGATCGACATGATCGCCCATGACATCGGTCAACATGGGAGCCCCGCCGCGGTATGGGATGATGTCGATCGGAACCTTGGCTTCCTGCGCCAATAGCGCCGTGGCGAGATGGCCGGTGGAGCCGAACCCCGGGATCGCCGCTTTCATCCGCTGCTTCTTCATCAGCGCGATCAGTTCCTCGAGCGAATTCGCAATCAGCGTCTTGCGGCCGACCAGAACCAGCGGATTGCGATAAATGAACATGACCGGCGCCAGGTCTTTCTCCGTATCGTACGGAAGATTTTTGAACAGCGCGGCGTTGGCGGAAATCTGCAGATTGTGAACGAGCAGCGTATAGCCGTCCGGCGCCGAGTGAACGACTTTGTTAGTGCCGGTGATGGTGCTGCCGCCGGTCACGTTCTCGACCACGAAATTCTGATTGAGCTTTTTCGATAGTTCATTTGCGATCACGCGGGCAAGCTGATCGACCGGCCCGCCGGCCGAGTACGGCACGATGATGGTGACGGTGCGGTTGGGGTAGGACTGCGCCAACACCGGCGCGGCGAAAACGACAAGACCAAGTACCGCCAGCGCGGCAGCGACGACACGCTTCATGGTGATCCTCCGATCGCGTTGTACTTTTTTAAAAGCGTACACCCTATGCAACACGGATAACAATGGCTCGCAGCGCAAAGAACGCGCTCGCGCTCTTTGCGTATCGCTAAAGTTGAAAAACGCCGTCAGGCCTCTTTGGTATTTTCTCTAATGGAAAAGCCAAGGTTGCGAGCGATGGCTCGATGCGGCTACCGCGCGCACATGCGCGTGCCATCGCCGCCTGGTCATCCGCGTGATCGGAGCCGCGGTGCGGATCGCACCGAACACGATTCCGTTTGCATCGAATATCGGAGCCGAACGTTTCCCGTCTTAATATTGCCGAGCTGACGCACGCCGATGCGGTGTCGCTGAACAAAAGAATCGTGCCGGCCTCTGCAAGCGTCAATAACGACTGCAAATGGACCTTTTGAAGCCAAACGTTAAATCTACTTTTTGCAGGTGAATGGCGCGCCCGAACGGATTCGAACCGCTGACCCCCAGATTCGTAGTCTGGTGCTCTATCCAGCTGAGCTACGGGCGCTAAGACCGCTGCCGGAAATCGGGCCGCGGAACCGAGGGATAGCTATCGCCTAAGGCTACCATTGGCAAGGGTAGCGGGTGGCAACGAACGAACACCGGCGCCAAAGCCTTGTTCTCGACGCGGGCCCGGCTTTTCCTGGATCCGGCGCTACGCCCTAACCCGCTCGCCGCGCCGGGAGTTGAGATCGACCGCGCGGTCGGGGATCGTGATGCTGAAGGTGGCGCCGATCGTTCCCGGCACCAGGCGGATTTCGCCGCCGTGGGCGCGCACCAATTCGGCGGCAATCGCCAAGCCCAGCCCGACGCCGCCGGCCCGCGTGGAGCCCTGGAACGCCTGGAACATATGGTCGCGCGCCCTTTCCGAGACTCCGGGTCCGGTATCGGATACCTCGATCACCACCACGCTGCCTTCGCGCCGGCCGGTGATGCGAATCTGGTCGCGGGCCGGATCGCGCACGCCGCGCGCATCCAGCGCCTGCACCGCATTGCGCGCCACATTGACGAGAACGCGGAACATTTGATCGTGATCGGCCTCCATGGTGAGGCCGCGCTCCACCGAAACGATCCAGCGGATCGGCACGTCGAGGCTAAGGCCGAGCGCCTCGTGCACTTCCTCGATCAGCGGGCCGACCTCGAGGGTCTTGCGGTCGGGGGGCGGCTCCTGCGCGGCGCCGTAGGAGAGTGTGGACTGGCAGAACGCGATCGCGCGTTCGAGCGCCCGCATCAGCTTGGGCGCGAAGCGCTGCACTTTCGGGTCCGGCAGCGTCGACAATTGATCGGAAAATAATTGCGCCGACGCCAGCAGATTGCGCAGGTCGTGATTGATCTTCGACACCGCCAGCCCGAGCGCCGCCAGCCGGCTCTTCTGATGCAGCATGGACGCGAGATCGCGCTGCATGGCGGCGAGCTCTTCTTCCGCCGTGCCGATTTCGTCGCCGCGGCCGGATTCGGCGATGATGCGCGCCGGATTTTCCGGATCGGCGCGAAATGTGATCATGTTCTCGGTCAGCCGCCGCATCGGCCGCACCAGCAGGTAATGCAGCGCGAAGAACACCAGCGTCGCGGTGACGCCGGAGATCACCAGCGACAGCAGCAGAATGTTTCCGGAGAAGACCAGCATTGCCTTGCGCAGCGGCGCTTCGTCGAGAACGATCTCGATGAACTGGCCTTCCGCCATTGGCGCCGGACCGACAAGCCGCAGCACATCGTCGGGCGCGGAGAACAACATCGTGTCGAACGCATCCATGATGGCGCCCCACCACGGCACATTGCGCATATCGATGTCCTGCTCGATCCGCGACGGCACGTCGTTGGCGGCCAGCAGGCGGCGCTGGGTGCCCATCTTCATCGCCACCGCGCGCGCGCCGATGCTGCTCAGGATTTGCTTCGCCAGGCTTTCCGGCACCGTGCCGCTCGGCGCGGCATCGAGCACCAACGCGGCGGTGTGCGCGGCGGCCAGCCGGTCGTTGAGCCAGTTGAGCCGGAAATTGGCGATCGAAGGCACGTAAATCAGAATTTCCGCCACCATCACGAACAGGATGGTGAGAAACAGCAGCTTGCCGGACAGGCCGATGCGCGGGCGCAACGCCGGGCGCGTCGCGGTCGGCGTCATCGGTTCGCTCGTCGGTTCGCTGCCGGGTTCCAATTGCGCCTCAACCGAAGATTCGCAGCCAAGTAATCATGCGCCGCACCCAAGGGCTCGTCAAACTCGGCGTGAAATAGTCGATGGCCGCGCGCTTGCCGATTTCCGACAGCGTCGGATAGGGCAAAATGATGCCGGTAAGGCTTCGGACGTTCAGCCCTTGCGCGATCGCCAAAGTCCACATGGCGATCAATTCTCCGGCCTGAGCGCCGACGATGGTGGCCCCTACGATCTTACCTTTGCTGTTGACGATGACCTTAATATGACCGTGCGTCTCGCGCTCGGCCTGGGCGCGATCGTTGTCATGATAGGGCCAGCGCAGAATTCGAATCTTGATGCCGCGCTTGCGGGCCTGCGCCTCGGTCAATCCGGTCTGCGCGAGTTCCGGATCGGTATAGGTCACCCACGGAACGACGCCGTTGTTCACCTTGACCGGGAGGCGGAACAGCGCGTTCCGGATCACTAGGCCGGCGTGGTAATTGGCGGCGTGGGTGAATTGCAGTTGTCCCGCCGCGACGTCGCCGATCGCATAAACGCGCCCGTTGGCGGTCTTGAGCTTCTTGTTCACCCGGATGCCGAGGCGATCGTATTTGATGCGGGCGGCTTCGAGATCGAGCCCGTCGGTCGTCGGCTTGCGGCCGGTGGCGACCAGTAGACGACCGCCTTCGACGGTCTCCTCACCGTCTGCGCCCTCGAACGTCACCGCTACGCTGCCGCTCGCATGCTTGACGCGCGCGACCTTGACGCTGCTGCGGACGACGACGCCCTCGCGTTCGAGCTGGTCGAGCACGATTGCCGCGCATTCCGGATCGTCCTTGGCGAGCGGCATCGCCGCTTCCAGCACGGTCACCTCGCTGCCGAGCCGGCGGAAGGCTTGCGCCATTTCCAGGCCAATCGGACCGGCGCCGATAATAATGAGACGGCCGGGCAGCTCGGTGAGATCGAAAACACTTTCGTTGGTGAGATACGGCCCCTCGTCTAGCCCCGGGATCGGCGGCAGCGCCGGCACAGATCCGGTCGCGATGACGAAACGGCGTGCGCGGATTTCGACATCCTTGCCGACGACGACGGTCCTGCGGTTCTTGAATTTGGCTTGACCCTTGATCACGCGCACGCCGAGCCCGGCGAAGCGCTCCGCCGAGTCGGCAGGCGCGATCGCGGCGATCACGCGCTGCACATGATCGTGCACCTTGCCGAAATCGACATCGATAACTGACGCGGTCACGCCGAAAGGCGCCGCGCTGCGCATCGCCGCGGCGCGCTTAGCCGCCGCCAGCAGGGCCTTCGACGGCACGCAGCCGGTGTTGAGGCAATCGCCGCCCATTTTGTGCCACTCGATCAGCACTACCGGCACGCCGAAAGCAGCCGCGGCCGCCGCGACCGACAAGCCGCCGGAGCCGCCGCCGATGACGCAAATGTCGGGTTTGAGTATTTCCGCCATGGCCTGGAAGTTTTGCCCTTAACGCTCTTGCCCGCGATAATAACTCAAAAATCGCAACGTGGTCGCGCGCGCGCCCGCAGTCTTTTCACCACCACCGGCACCAAAGCAAGCAGGCCGAGCGCGATCAGCGCGCCAAGGAGTTGCGGGGTCAGAACGTCTTTGGCTTCGAATATCATATGGCAATCGCTTCTGCCGCCGGCGAGGCAGTCGCCGTTCGCGGCCTGTTGCGCGGCGATGACGCTGTCGAGACCGGTGCCGGCGAAGGCAAAGACCAGCGCGCCCGGAATGACGCCGAGCGCGGTCGCAGCGACGAACGGCGCCAGCCGAACGCCTGCGAAAGCCGGCACCAAATTGACCAGGAAGAAGGGAAAGGCCGGCACCAGCCGCAGGAACAGAAGATAGCTGAAGGCGTCCTCGCGGAAGCCCTGCGCAAGCTGCGCGGCGCGCGGCCCCGCCCGCCGCAGCAACGGCTCGCCGAGCGCGGTGCGCGCCACCAGGAAGATGAGCGTGGCTCCCGCCGTCGCTCCGACCGCGGCCGCCGATGCGCCGATCGCGAGGCCGAACAGAAAACCGCCGGCCACCGTGAGAAACACGGCGCCCGGCAGCGACACGGCGACGGCGGCGGTGTAGATCGCGATATAGGCGAGAACCGCCAGCACCTGGTGCTCGCGCACGAAATCGCTGATCGCCATGCGGTGGCGGACCAGCGACTCCAGCGAAATCCCGCCCTGCCCGACGATCAGATACGCGGCGCCAGCAAGCAGGATGACGACGATGAGCGGCATCATCCGGCGGGTCAGGCTACGCGGTCGGTTCGCGCTCGGCGGGGTAGCGGACATTCGCGCTGTATACACGAGATAGGTAGGCCTGCGGCCCGAGCAGGCAAATCTCACCGTCTTGTGAGCCTTTGTGACCAGGGCAAAATGGCCCGGCGCGCGGCGCACGGGTCGCATTGACGCGCCCAAGCCCCTCCCTTATAAGCCGCGCAAATCGCGTGCCGATCCTAAGGTTAAGCGGGTTTTCAAGGCCGATCTTGGGGGCAACCTTGACGTCCCCGTCGCCACGGCGCGACCACCGGAGAACTAATCGTGAAGCGGACCTATCAACCGAGCAAGCTTGTACGCAAGCGCCGTCACGGTTTCCGCACGCGTATGGCTACCAAAGGCGGCCGCAAGGTGCTTTCGGCGCGGCGCTCGCGCGGACGCAAGCGGCTTTCCGCCTGACGGCGGGCACCCGAGCCGCACGCATTGCTTCCATGGAACGATTGAGGCAACGGGCGGATTTTTTGGCTGCGGCGTCCGGCATCAACGCCACCGCTTCCGCGTTCGTGCTGCAGACGCGCAAGCGGGTCGATGACGGACCAGCGCGGGTTGGCTTTACCGTGTCGAAGAAGGTCGGCAACGCGGTCGAACGGAATCGGGTTCGCCGCCGCTTGCGGGATATCGTGCGGGTCGCCGGGTCGGACCGGATACGAACCGGACATGATTATGTGCTAATTGGCCGGCGCGCGGCGCTCAAGGTTCCATTCGCGCGGATTGCCGAAGACTTCGAGGGAGCGTTGCAGCGAGTCCATGCGGGGCGCAACGACAAAACGGCATTCGGATGACCGACAGTAAAAACACCATTCTCGCCATCGTGCTCTCGGCCCTGGTGCTGATCGCCTGGCAGTTCTTCTTCGCCATGCCGCAGGAAAAGGCGAGGCAGGAGAAACTGCAGGCGGAGCAGCTTGCGCAAAAGCAGCAGATACAGACCCAGGCGCAACCGGCCCAGCCCGGCCAGCCGGCGGCAATCCCCGCCCAGCCCGGACAGGCGCAGGTGCCCGGTGCAACGGCGCAGGCTCCCGCTGCCGTGGCCGCCAACCGCGACGCTGCCGTGGCGGCCTCACCGCGCGTCCCGATCGCAACCGACAGCCTGCAAGGCTCGATCGACCTCAAGGGCGGACGCATCGACGATCTGGCGCTGGTCAAGTTTCGCGAGACGGTCGATCCGAAGTCGCCGCCGATCGTGCTGCTGTCGCCGTCCGGCAGTCCCGATCCGTTCTATGCCGAGTTCGGCTGGACCAATGCCGCCGGCGCCAACGTAAAGGTTCCCGAGTCGGACACGGTGTGGACGCAATCGGGCTCCGGCGCGCTGAGTGTCGGCCATCCGGTGACGCTGACCTACGATAACGGCCAAGGCCTTCAATTCCGCCGTACCGTCGCGGTCGACGACAAGTATCTGTTCACGATCAAGGACGAGGTGGTGAACAAGAGCGACAAAACCATCTCGCTCTTTCCCTTCGCGCTGATCTCGCGCCACGGCACCCCGCAGACGCTGGGCTATTACATCCTGCACGAAGGCTTGATCGGCAAGTTCGGCGACGAGGGATCGAAGGAAGTCACTTACAAGACCATCGAAGAAAAGAAGATCAACACCTTCAATGTCACCAACGCGTGGCTGGGCATTACCGACAAATACTGGGCGGCCGTTCTGCTGCCCAAAACCGACGCCCACGTGATCGCGAATTTCCGGGCCGGCACCATCGGGACGCTGCCGACCTATCAGACCGACTACCTGCTCGACGCCCGCACCATCGCGCCGGGCGCGACCGGAACGGCGGATGCCCGGCTGTTCGCGGGCGCCAAGGAAGTGCGAGTGGTCAATGGTTACGAAAAGCAACTCGACCTCAATCACTTCGATCTGCTGATCGACTGGGGCTGGTTCTACTTCATCACCAAGCCGCTGTTCTCCTTGCTTGACTACATCTACCACTTGGTCGGCAATTTCGGCGTCGCGATCCTGATCGTTACGGTGTTGATCAAGGCGGCCTTCTTCCCGCTCGCCAACAAATCCTATGCCTCGATGGCGAAGATGAAGGCGGTGCAGCCGCAGATGGCCGCGTTGCGCGCGCGCTATCCCGACGACAAGGCCAAGCAGCAGCAAGAACTGATGGCGCTTTATAAGAAGGAGAAGATCAATCCTCTGGCCGGTTGCCTGCCGATAGCCATCCAGATTCCGGTCTTCTTCTCGCTGTACAAGGTGCTGTTCGTCACCATCGAAATGCGCCATGCGCCTTTCTTCGGCTGGATCCACGATCTCTCGGCGCCGGATCCGACCAACATCTTCAATCTGTTCGGCCTCATTCCGTTCGACCCGACGACGGTCCCGGTGATCGGGCATTTCCTGCATCTCGGCGCCTGGGCGATCATCATGGGCATCACCATGTGGGCGCAGATGAAGCTCAACCCGGCGCCGCCGGACCCGACGCAGCAAATGATCTTCAATTGGATGCCGCTGATCTTCACCTTCATGCTGGCCCGTTTCCCGGCCGGGCTGGTGATCTACTGGGCTTGGAACAACTCTTTGTCGGTTGTTCAGCAGAGCGTCATCATGCGCAAACACGGCGCGAAGATCGAGTTGCTCGACAATATCAAGGCGTTGTTCGACAAGAAGAAGCCGCAGGCCTGATGTTCTTCTAAAACGCTGTTCGGGATCGCCGGGCAATGCCTTTTTTGCGGAAGCCGGCGGTCCGGCTTCCGATGCGATTTCATTTATTGTGGCGCCGATGGATAAATTTACCCACGACGAGATCGAGACCGGCCGGCGCCTGTTCGCCGGCGAATGGCAATTTACCGCCGCCGCCGGCTCGGCCGTCTCGCTGCCGCCGATGCGCGGCGTCGAGATCGCGCTAGCCGGCCGCTCCAATGTCGGCAAGTCGAGCCTGATCAACGCGCTCACCGGTCGCAAGAATCTGGCGCGCATTTCGCGCACGCCGGGACGCACCCAGGAGCTGATCTTTTTCAACGCCGGCGGCCAGCTCAACGTTGTCGACATGCCCGGCTACGGCTATGCGGCCGCCGCCAAGAGCAAGATCGCGGCCTGGACCGACCTGATCCATGCCTACCTGCGCGGCCGCGCCAACCTCGCCCGCATTTACGTGCTGGTGGATGCCCGCCACGGCCTCAAGGACACCGACGATCAGGTATTCGAAGCCCTCGGCCAAGCCGCCGTCAGCCATCAGATCGTGCTGACCAAAGCCGACGCGGTGAAACCGGCAGAACTGACCGCCCGCATCGCCGAGGTCGAGGCCGCGCTGGCCAAGCGGCCGGCGGCCTTTCCGACCGTCTTGGTCACCTCGGCCCACGACAGCGCCGGCATCCCGGATCTGCGCGCCGCGGTTGCCCGGCTGCTGGCGGAACGGAAGCGCTAAGGCATCGTACGCATTGTCGGGTGCGCCCTACATCGGCTAGAACCCTGCGGCGTTTCAACTGAAGGCCGGCGCGATGGGCAAATCTCCCAAAATCGATCCGCAGACGCAGGCGCGCATCCTGATCGAGGCGCTGCCGCATATGCAGCGCTATGACGAGGAGATCGTCGTGGTCAAATACGGCGGCCACGCCATGGGCCAGGAACATACCGCGCGCGACTTCGCCAACGACATCGTCCTACTCGAGCAGACCGCGATCAATCCGGTGGTGGTGCACGGCGGCGGCCCGCAGATCGCGGCCATGCTCAAGAAGCTCGGCATCAAGTCGGAGTTCGTCGACGGGTTGCGGGTCACCGACCAATCGACCGTCGAGATCGTCGAGATGGTGCTGGCCGGCTCGATCAACAAGCAGATCGTCGGCTACATCAACGCCGCCGGCGGCAAGGCGATCGGGCTGTGCGGCAAGGACGGCAACATGGTCACCGCCCGCAAGGTGACGCGCACCGTGGTCGATCCCGATTCCAACATTGAAAAAATCGTCGATCTCGGTTTCGTCGGCGAGCCGGAAAAGGTCGACCTCACCGTGCTCAACCACGTGCTCGGCAAGGAAATGATCCCGGTGCTGGCGCCGGTGGCGGCCGCGGCGGGCGGCGGCACCTTCAACGTCAATGCCGACACCTTCGCCGGCGCCATTGCCGGCGCGCTCAAGGCCAAGCGGCTGCTGCTGCTCACCGACGTGCCCGGCGTGCTCGACAAGGACAAGAACCTGATCGAGGAATTGTCGGTCGCCGACGCGCGCCGCCTGATCGCCGACGGCACCATCTCCGGCGGCATGATCCCCAAGGTCGAGACCTGCATCTACGCGCTCGACCAGGGCGTCGAGGGCGTCGTCATCATGGACGGCAAGATCCCGCACGCCGTGCTCCTCGAACTCTTAACCGACCACGGCGTCGGCACGCTGATGCACCGGTGAGTCGTCCGATCCGCTAGCATGGCCG
>Ga0182024_10004596_pt1 | contig 31601 bp, 26 predicted proteins | sample P32metaG_FD_120480 | JGI IMG/M metagenome (GOLD analysis project Ga0182024, IMG submission 120480) | Permafrost microbial communities from Stordalen Mire, Sweden - P3-2 metaG (Illumina Assembly) | ecosystem: Environmental > Terrestrial > Soil > Wetlands > Permafrost | place: Sweden: Stordalen...
CGTTGCGAAGCCTTTCAAGCTTGGCCTGTATTGATCAATACAGGCGCTGCGCTTAAAAGTCTCCGCACCAACCCACGGCGCTCCCATATCATTGCGGCAAATCAAATCGAAAATGCTCTAGTTGCAGCTTACCAGGTCGCGGAAGAGTACCTCGTAGCGGTCGGTTACCTTGTCCCAACTGTAGGCGGCTTTCATGCGCTTGACCGATCTGCCGCGGTACTCCTCGATGACGTCGGGGCGGGCGATGAGGTAATTCATCTTCTCGGCGAGGGACTCGAGCTCGAGCGCGGCCTCGAATTTGACGCCGGCGTCGGCGACGACCTCGGAGTTGGCGGCGGAATCCCGGACGAGAACGCAATTGCCGAAACCCATCTGGTCGAGGAGGACGGGGCGGGTGCCTTCCACGCCGGAGGCGAGGACGTAAAAGAGGCAATGGCGGCTGAGCTCGTGGTAGGCCTCATGGAAGGCGTAGCCGGTGAATACGACGCGGTCATCCGCGGCGGCGACGAGCTCCTTTTTGTAATCGTCGCTGTAGGGGGCATCGCCGACGATCACGAGCTTGAGGCCGGATGACCTGGGGACGGAGCGGAAGGCGGCGATGAGGAGCTCCGCGCGGTTTTCCGGCACGAGCCGGCCGACGAAGAGGATGTAGCGCTCCGGGATGACGCCGAATCGGTCGAGGGTGGCGGTGCCGGTTGGCTCGAGATGAACATTCGAGCCGTAGGGGAGGAGGACTGTCTCGCGGCGGTAGATGCGGCGGTAGCGGTCCTGGATGACCTGGGCATCGGCGATGACGCTATTGGCGAGGCGGCATGCCCAGGCCTCGCTGTGGCGGAGCCATTTGACGGCGAAGCCGCTCCACTTCTTGCGCGACCAATCCTCGCCGTCGACATTGATGACGACCGGGATGCCGAGCATGCGGACCATGCCGCAAAAAATGGCGTTTCCGACGCCGCAGATGTATACCACGTCCGGTTGCACGAAGGGGAGGAGCAGGCATGAGAAAAACGTATGGACGAGAGTATCGAGCGACTTCCGGCGGAGGGTCCGCAGGCGGATGATGCGCATGCCGTGGTAGTATTTCTCGCGGAGGGGGACGAAGGGGTAGCGGTTGAAGACCGTGACCTGGTGGCCGCGCTCGACGAGGCGCTCGCCGAGCTGCTCGACGAAGGTCTCGAACCCGCTGTAGGCGGCGGGGACCCCGCGGGTGCCGAGAAAGGCGATGTGCAGTTTCTTGGCGACCATTATGGTTTGTCTAGCTTCGCGGTTAAGGGGACGCCAGCATATTGCATCGCCGGACGGCCGCGGCCTTGGAAGGAAGAGGCCGCGCGGCACCCGAATCCATGAGCGTCCACTCCCCGCGCAAGCGCCTCGCCCTGTCTGCCATCGTGCCGGCGCTGGATCTGGGGCTGCGGCTCTTCCACCGGACGCGGCCGGTGGATGCGACGACGCGGCTGCGGCGGATCCTCGTGTTCCGGCCCGATCACATTGGGGATGCGATCATGGCGACGGCGGTGCTGCGGCCATTGCGGGAGAAGTACCCGGAGGCGCACATCGCGATGTGCGTGGGGCCGTGGGCGCGGGATTTATTCGAGGGGCATCCGGGGATCGATGAGTTGATCGTGGCGGACCTGCCGTGGTGGGGGAAGGTGCGCAAGCGGATTACGAATACGGCATCGGGGCTGAGGCCGGCGGGGCTGGTGCGGCGGCTGCGGGGCGCGCCGTTCGACCTGTTTCTCGATGTGCGGTCGGACCTGCGGCATATCCTGATCGGGCTGGCGGGGCGGTCGCGGCATATTATTGCGTATAACCGGACGGGGGCGGATGCGGCGCTCTCGGGGACGGTGCCGTACCATTACCGGGAGCATGAGGTGATAAAGGCGGTGCGGCTGCTGGAGCCGCTGGGCATCCGGGTGGCGGAGCCGGCGCTGTGGCTGCCGGTGCGGGAGGATGCGCGGGCGTCGCTGGCGGAGAAGCTGGGGGCGGCGGGGATCGCGGCGGATGCGCCGATGGTGGCGCTGTGTCCACAGACGCGGGTGCGGGTGAAGGAGTGGCCGGAGGGGCATTGGGAGGAGCTTGTGCGGGGGCTGGTGGCGAAGGGGCCGGCCGGGTTGGAGATCGTGGTGGCGGGGGATAAATCGCTGGCGTTTCCGCTGCCGGCGGGGCGGGTGGGGCGGGTGGGGTTCTTCCTTGGGGATCTGACGCTGGCGGAGCTGAATGCGCTCTTCGAGCGGGCGCGGCTGGTGATCGGGAGCGACTCGGCGCCGCTCCATCTGGCGGCGTGCGGGGTGACGCCGATCATCGCGCTTTTTGGGCCGACTTACCCGGAGCTTTATGCGCCGTTTTCAGAGCAAACGGTGGTTCTTACGGGGGCATGCGTTTGCAACCGGGACCTGCACCTGGATTGCGATGTGAACCCGGGGGGGGTGGGGCGGTGCATGGCGGAGATCACGCCTGCAAGCGTCCTGGCGGTAATCGCGCCTACGGTTTTCGCCGGGGCGGGCTGAGCGCGTGCATTTCGACGCGGGAATTCCTTGCCCGATAAAATCCTCACCCCATACTCCGGTTTCTCCCAATGAAAGTCGTCATCCTCTGCGGCGGGCGCGGCACGCGCCTGCGAGAAGAAACCGAGTTCCGGCCGAAGCCGATGCTGCCGATCGGCAACCGGCCGATCCTGTGGCATATCATGAAGACGTATGCGCACCATGGGCACAAGGACTTCATCCTGTGCCTGGGGTACAAGGGGGATATGATCCGGGATTACTTCCGGAATTATCTGTGGAACACGTGCGATACGACGCTGCGGCTGGGGGTGGACCCGGGGGTGCAGTTCCAGACGCGGCATGATGAGGAGGATTGGACGGTGACGCTGGCGGATACGGGGGAGAACTCGATGACGGCGTACCGGGTGTTCCAGACGGAGAAATACCTGGGGGGGGACGAGACGTTTCTGCTGACGTATGGGGATGGGGTGGGGGATATCGATGTCAATGCGTCGATCGAGTTCCAGCGGAAATCGGGGCAGGTGTGCGCGGTGACGGCGGTGCATCCGCCGGGGCGCTTTGGGGAGCTGGGGCTGGACGATGCGGGGCGGGTCCTGGGGTTTAATGAGAAGCCGCAGGCGGAGGGGGGGTACATCAACGGGGGGTACATGGTGTGCAGCCGGCGGATTTTCGATTATATCCCGAATGATCCGGGGATGATGCTGGAGGAGGCGCCGATGCGGAAGCTGGCGGCGGAGGGGCAACTGGCGGCGTACAGGCACGAGGGATTCTGGCAGCCGATGGATACCTTCCAGGAGCTGACGCTGCTGAACGGGCTCTGGGAAAAGGGCCGTGCGCCGTGGAAGGTGTGGTGATGCCGCCCATGGCCGCAGCAGCAGCGATCGAAGGGCCGTTCGGAGGAGTGTATCGCGGGCGGCGCGTGCTCGTGACGGGGCATACGGGGTTCAAGGGGGCGTGGCTGAGCGAGTGGCTGCTGGACCTGGGGGCGAAGGTGTGCGGGATTGGGCTTACGCCGAATACGGAGCCATCGCTCTTCCGGCAACTGGGGCTGGAGGGGCGGATGCAGCATCATCCGCAGGATATCCGGCATCCGGGGGCGACGGCGGCGATCATCCGGGATTTCCGGCCGGAGTTTGTCTTCCATCTCGCGGCGCAGGCGCTGGTGCGGCTGTCGTACGATCTGCCGGTGGAGACTTGGGAGACGAATGTGATGGGGGTGATCCATGTGCTGGAGGCGATCCGGGGTCTTGAGGAGCCGTGCGCGGCGGTCTTCATCACCACGGACAAGTGTTACGAGAACCGGGAGTGGCTGCACGCTTACCGGGAGGTGGACCCGCTGGGGGGGCACGATCCTTATAGCTCGAGCAAGGCGGGGGCGGAGATCGCGATATCGGCATGGCGGCGGTCGTTTTTCCCCCCGGATGGGCTGGTGAAGATCGCGAGCGCGCGGGCTGGGAATGTGATCGGCGGGGGGGATTGGGCGGCGGACCGGATCGTGCCGGACTGCATGCGGGCGCTGGAGCGTCGGGAGGCGATCCCGGTGCGGAACAAGACGGCGACGCGGCCGTGGCAGCATGTGCTGGAGCCGCTCTCGGGGTACCTGTGGCTGGGGGCGCTGCTGGCGGAGCCGGGGCTGGCGGGGACGCCTGCGCTGGGGATGCTGTGTGACGCGTTCAATTTCGGGCCGAGGCTGGAGTCGAACCGGACGGTGGCGCAACTGGTCGTGGAGATTCTCAAGCATCGGCCGGGGGAATGGGAGGACCGGTCGGACCCGAACGCGCGGCACGAGGCGTCGCTGCTGAATCTGGCGATTGAGAAGGCATTCCACCTGCTCCGGTGGGGGCCGGTATGGGGCTTCGAGGAGACGATTGCACGGACCACCGATTGGTACACCCGCGCGGGGCAGGCGGGGGAGAACCCGCGCGAGCTGACGCGGTCCCAGATCGCGGCTTACACCGCCGCGGCCCGGATGGGGGGGCTGCCGTGGGCGGGGCGGCTGTGAGGGGGATGAACCGGGGTTTTCCAAGAGAGAAAGAATCGCTTAAATTACCCGACGCCCCCCCGGTGAATAAACATCCCCTCGCGCCCGGCTCATCCGTGGATAATCTTTAAGGCCCATCCATGACCTCCGACCTCAAGGCCCAGATCGTCCGCCTGGCCCGCGATTTCTCCGCGCAGGCGCATCGCTCGAACCTGCCGGGGTGGGACCCGGAGCATGCGGGGTTCGAGCCCGGGGTGACGACGGTGCCGTACGCGGGGAGGACGTTCGATGCGGATGAGGTGGCGGCGGCGATTGGGTCGACGCTGGATTTTTGGCTGACGCTGGGGCCGGAGGGGGATGGGTTTGAGCATGAGCTGGCGTCGGTGCTGGGGATCAAGCGGTCGATACTGGTCAACTCGGGGTCCTCGGCGAACTTGGTGGCGGTATCGGCGCTGACGAGCCACAAGCTGGGGGACCGGGCGATCCTGCCGGGGGACGAGGTCATCACGTGCGCGGCGGGGTTTCCGACGACCGTGGCGCCCATTATCCAGAACGGGGCGGTGCCGGTTTTCCTGGATAACAACCCGGTGACGCTGAACGCGAACCTGGACCGGCTGGAGGAGGCGTACGTGCCGGGCAAGACCAAGGCGGTGATGATGGCGCACACGCTGGGGAACCCGTTCGACCTTGAGCGGATCGTCACGTTTTGCCGGCAGCACGATCTCTGGCTGATCGAGGATAATTGCGACTCGCTAGGCTCGACGTATACGTTCCCGGCGGGGCATGAGGAGGCGCTGCGGTTTCGGAAGCCGCTGGCGGAGAATGGGGAGGCGGTGGCGTACCCGACGGGGACGTTCGGGGATCTTTCGACGCAATCGTTTTACCCGCCGCATCACCTGACGCTGGGGGAGGGGGGCGCGGTGAATGTGGTGCGGGACATGCGGCTGAAGGTGCTGGTGGAGAGCTTCCGCGACTGGGGGCGGGATTGCTGGTGCGCGAGCGGGAAGGATAATACGTGCGGGAAGCGGTTTGGGTGGCAACTGGGGGAGCTGCCGGAGGGGTACGACCACAAGTATATTTACTCGCACCTGGGGTATAACCTGAAGCCGCTGGACATCCAGGCGGCGATCGGGCGGGAGCAGCTCAAGAAGCTGGAGCGGTTCAGCGCGGCGCGGCGGGCGAATTGGGAAACGCTGCGGCGGGGGCTGGGGCACCTGGAGGAGTACTTCGAATTCCACCTGCCGACGCATGCGACGGGGTGGTCGGCGGAGAGCGGGTTCGCTTGGGAAAGTGAGTCGGGGCCCCGCTGCTCGCCGTCGTGGTTCGGGTTCATGCTGCTGGTGCGGCCGGGGGGGCCGTTCACGCGGACGGCGCTGGCGAGCCACCTGGACGGGAAGAAGATCGGGAACCGGATGCTTTTTGGCGGGAATCTGCTGAGGCAGCCGGCGCTGGTGCAATTGCGCAAGGACCGGCCGGAGGCGCTGCGCATCCTGGGGGAGAATCCGGGGGCGGACCGGATTATGAACGAGTCGATCTTTGTCGGTGTCTATCCCGGGCTGACTCCTCCGATGATCGAGTACATTATCGAGACCATCTCGGATTTTGCCAGCAAGCCCTGAGGCCATGCCCAGCGTACCCGGAGCAGACCTCGATCACATCCTGGCCCACACGCAGGGCCTCTGGGAGCCGGTGCGCGGGCAGAATGTCTTTGTCACGGGCGGGACCGGATTTTTCGGGAGGTGGCTGCTGGAGAGCTTTGTCTATGCGAATGAACGGCTGGGGCTGGGGGCGGAAATGACCGTGCTGAGCCGCGATCCGGAGGGTTTCCGGAAACGGGCGCCGGAGCTGGCGGGGGAGCGGTGCCTGACGTTCGTCCGGGGAGATGTGACCAGCTTCACGCACGACGCTGTGAGGGGGCAATTGGCCGCGGGGCACAGCGGGGAGTTTCCGTTGATCATCCATGCGGCGACGGAATCGGGCTCGACGCTGGGGCAGGATGATCCGCTGGCGATGTTCGATACCATCGTGGCGGGGACGCGGGCGGCGCTGGAGTTTGCCATCGCAGCCGGGGGGCGGCGGTTTCTCTTTACGAGCTCGGGGGCGGTGTATGGGCGGCAGCCGCCGGAGATGACGCATGTGCCGGAGAGCTATGGGGGTGCGCCGGATTGCAGCGAGCCTGCCGCGGCGTATGGGGAGGGGAAACGGGCAGCGGAGCTGCTGTGCGCGTGCTACCACGCGCGGCACCGGGGGCTGGAGCCGGTGATCGCGCGGTGCTTCGCGTTTGTGGGGCCGCACCTGCCGATTGATGCGCATTTTGCCATTGGCAACTTCATCCGGGACGGGCTGGGGGGTGGGCCGATCAAGATCGGGGGGGACGGGACGCCGTACCGGTCTTACCTGCACGCGGCGGACCTGGGGATCTGGCTCTGGACGCTGCTGCTGCGCGGGGAGCCGACGGTGGCGTACAATGTGGGGTCGGAGGAAGATGTCACGATACTGGAACTTGCGCGAACCGTGGCGGGATGCTTCCCTACCCCCGTTGCGGTAAAGGTAGCCAGGCAACCCCAGCCCGGCATCCCGCCTGCTCGTTACGTACCATCCACGCGGCTTGCCGCGGGCGAACTCGGCCTGAAATGCCTCCTCCCGTTGCGGGAGGCAATCATCCGCACCATCGCGTGGCACCGGCGGGCGGCCCCTTTGACCCCAATGACTGACCCCCTTCCCATATGATGATACGCCTGGCCGATTACGTTGCGGATACGCTTGTGAAAAGCGGGGTCCGGCACCTCTTCATGCTGCCCGGCGGGGCTGCGATGCATCTCAATGACGCGGTGGCGCGGCGGCCGGAGCTGGAGATCGTGGGGACGCTGCACGAGCAGGCGGCGGCCATCGCGGCCGAGGCGAACGCGCGCATCACGGGGACCTACGGCGCGTGCATGGTGACGGCGGGGCCGGGCGGGACGAACGCGGTTACGGGGATCGCGGGAGCGTGGCTGGATTCGACGCCGTGCATCTTCATTGGCGGGCAGGTTAAATCGGCGGATCTCAAGATGTCGCGCGGGGTGCGCCAGTACGGGGTGCAGGAGATTGACCTCGTGAGCATCGTGGGGCCGATCACCAAGTACGCGGTGACCGTGGCGGAGCCGAAGAGCGTGCGGTACCACCTGGAGAAGGCGCTTTACCTTGCGATGGAAGGCCGGCGGGGGCCGGTGTGGCTGGAGTTTCCGCTGGATGTGCAGGCGGCGAAGATCGACCCCGAGACGCTCGAGGCCTTCCAGCCGGCGGGGGGCTCGCCGCAGCGGAACCCGGCGCTCAAATCGCTCGCGGCGCAGGCGATCGCGCTGCTGAACAAGGCGGAGCGGCCGATCATACTCGCGGGGAACGGGGTGCGTAACGCGGGTGGACTGGGGGCGCTGCGGGAGTTGATCGAGCGCTTCGAAATCCCCGTGCTGACCACGTGGCTGGGCATGGACCTGATAGAGGCGGATCACCCGCTTTACACCGGCCGGCCGGGGTCCATGGCGCCGCGCGGGGCGAATTTTGCGCTTCAAAATGCGGATTGGCTTCTCACCATCGGCACCCGGCTGGATCTGGCCCTGGTCGGCTATTCGTATGAGCGGCTGGCGCGCGGCGCGGCGAAGATCGTAGTGGATATCGATGAGGCGGAAATCCGCAAGCTGAGCATGCCAATCGATGTGCCGGTATGCGCGGACGCGAAGGATTTTCTGGACGAGGTGCTAGCCCAGGCTGGGGCGATGGAGCAAAAAAACCGGGATGCGTGGCTGAGCCGCTGCCGGGAGTGGAAGACGAAGTACCCGCTGGTGCTCGCGGAGCATCGCGAGCCGGGGCAGGCGCTGAGCGCGTATCATTTCTCGGAGCAATTGAGCGATGCGCTGGAGCCCGATGACATCATCGCCCCGGGCAGCTCCGGGTTCGCGTGCGAGATATTCCTGCTGAATTACCAGGCAAAGGCGGGGCAGCGGATGTTTCACAACCGCGGCACGGGGGCGATGGGCTTTGGGCTGCCATCGAGCATTGGGGCGTGCATCGGGAGCGGGCGGCGGCGGACGATTTGCGTGGATGGGGATGGGGGCTTCCAGATGAACATCCAGGAGCTGGAGACGGTGAGGCGGCTGGATCTGCCGATCAAATTCTTCATCGTCAATAACAACGGGTATGCGTCGATCCGGGCGTCGCAGGCGGGGTACTTCAAGCTGCTGACGGGCGCGGACCCGACGAGCGGGCTGACGCTGCCGGACATCAAGAAAGTGGCGGAGGCGTACGGGCTCAAGTCCTACCGGATCGACAGCGCGGCGGGGCTGGAGGGGAAAATCCGGGAGGTGCTCGCGATGGATGGGCCGGTGGTCTGCGAGGTCGTCACGAGGCCGGATGAAGCGCGCATCCCGCGTCTCTCATCCTACCAGAAGCCGGATGGGAACATGGCTTCCAAGCCGATCGAAGACCTGTTCCCGTTCCTGGACCGCGAGGAATTCCGCGCGAACATGATTGTGGCTCCGGTCGAGGAATAGCCGTTTATGATCATCGACCGCCACTTCTCGAATTACATTGTCTTTTGCGAGGACAGCATTATCGAGGCCCTTAAGAAGATCAGCAAGAACACGGGGCGCATTGTCTTCTCCGTCACGGAAAAAGGGGTGCTCAACGGGGTGCTGACGAATGGCGACTTCCGCCGCTGGCTGGCGAATCACCCGGATTTTGACGTTACGCAATCGATCTCGCGGATCAGCAACCGGAATTTCAAGTGGGCGTATGTCGATGACAACCCCGAGCACATCATCGAGGTGATGGGGGACCACACGTGCCTCCCGCTGGTCGATCAAAACCAGCACCTCGTGGCGTTTGCGAGGAATGTGCTGCCATCGGACGAGATCCGGATCGGGCAGCACTTGATCCGCGACGGGGCGCCGGTGTTCATCATCGCGGAGATCGGGCTTAACCACAACGGCAGCGTGGAGCTGGCGATGCGCCTGGTGGAGCTGGCGGCGCGCGCGGGGGCGGATTGCGCGAAGTTCCAGATGCGGGATATGTCCACGCTGTATCGCAAGGACCAACTGCTGGGCGCGACGGCGGAGGACCTGGGGGCGCAATACACGCTGTCGCTGCTGGAGCGCTTCCAGTTGACGCCGGAGCAGATGTACGAGGTGTTCGATCACTGCGTTACGTGCGGGGTCATCCCGCTGTGCACGCCGTGGGATGCGGCGAGCCTCGAGCGGCTGGAGAGGTATGGGATGAAGGCGTACAAGGTGGCCTCCGCGGATTTGACCAATCACGATCTGCTGGCGGCGATCGCGGAGACGCGCAAGCCGGTGCTGTGCTCCACCGGGATGAGCACCGAGGATGAAATCGTGGAAGCGGTCGAGGTGCTGCGTGCGCACAGCGGGGCGTATGTGCTGCTGCATTGCAACTCGACTTATCCGGCGCCCTTCAAGGACGTGAACCTGCAGTACCTCCAGCGGCTGCGCGAGATCGGCGGCGGGCCGGTGGGCTACTCCGGGCATGAGCGTGGCATCAATGTGGCGCTGGCGGCGGTGGCGATGGGGGCGCAGGTGATCGAGAAGCATTTCACCATCGATAAGGAGATGGAAGGGAACGACCACAAGGTGAGCCTGCTGCCGGAGGAGTTTGGCGCGATGGTGCAGGGCATCCGGCAGATCGAGTCCGCGCGCGGCACGGCGGCCACGCGGGTGGTGACGCAGGGGGAGATGATCAACCGGACGAATATCGCGAAGAGCCTGGTTATCAATCGGGACCTGGCGGAGGGCGGGGTCATCACCGAGCCGATGATCGAGGTCAAGAGCCCGGGCCGGGGGCTGCAGCCGAACCGGCGCCACGAGTTGATCGGCCGCAGGGCCGTGCGCAATTTTCACGCGGGGGATTTCTTTTTTCCCAGCGATCTGGGCGAGCAGACCGTGCGCCCGCGGCACTACACGTTCCGGCGGCCGTGGGGCATCGCGGTGCGTTACCACGACTTCCGGCATTTGATCGACAAATCGAATTACGACCTGCTCGAGTTCCATCTGAGCTTCAAGGACATGGATGAGGAGATCGATCGGTTCTTCGACCGGCCTGTCGACCTCGACCTGGTCGTCCACAGCCCGGAGCTCTTCGCCGGGGATCATCTGATGAATCTCTGCTCGCGGGACGAAGCGTACCGGCAGCGGTCCATCGAGGAGCTGCAGCGGGTGGTGGATATTACGCGGCGGCTGAAGAAGTACTTCAAGAAATCGACCCGGCCGCCGATCATCATCAATGCGGGCGGCTTCTCGAGCGAGGGGCCGATCCCGCGGGCGGAGCGCGAGATCATGTACGAGCTCGTGGCGGGCAGCCTGGCGCAGATCGATCAGGAAGGGGTCGAGATCATCCCGCAGACGATGCCTCCGTTTCCATGGCTCTTCGGCGGCCAGCAATATCACAATCTCTTCATGGAGGCGGAGGATACCGCGGCTTTTTGCGCGGTGACGGGTTACCGGCTTTGCTTTGACGTCTGCCACACGGGGCTGGCCTGCGCGAATTCCAAGCGGCCGCTGGCGGAGGTGGCGGAGATGCTCGCGCCGCATACGTGCCACCTGCATATCGCGGATGCGTCGGGCATCGATGGGGAGGGGATGCAGATCGGCGAGGGAGATATCGACTTCAAACGACTCGGGGCGATTCTCGACCGGCTGTGCCCGAAAGCCTCGTTCATCCCGGAGATATGGCAGGGGCATAAGAACGAGGGCGAAGGTTTCTGGATTGCCTTGAATAACCTGGAGGGATCCTTGTGATCGAGAGGTCCATCCGCTTCGCGGAGCCGGCTCGCGCATAACATCGCCCTCACTCTTCCCATGCCGCAAACCATCCATCTAGTCACGGGCGCCTCGGGTCACATCGGAAGTGCGACCGTCATGGAATTGCTGAAGTCTGGCGATAACGTGGTCTTTGGATTCGATTCGAGGAGTTTTCCGGAGAATCTGCTCCATACCGAGGTGGCTGGAGAATTTCACTACATGGTCGGGGACGTGATGGATGAGAGTTCGCTGGTCAGATTGCGGGAGATGATCGCGGGGCACGGGGGAGAGTTGCGGGGAATCGTCAATTGCTTCTATGGAGCGGAATCGCCGCTGAAAACGAAGTACTCCTATAAGACGGACCCCGAGATAGATCAGCCGGGCGAGAAACGCTCGCTGGCGATCATCGACGCATTTACGAATTACTCGAGCGAGGCATTCCTGCAGGAGTTGAATGTGAATTTGATAGGGCTGCACAATCTGTTCCGGGTGTTCACGGAGGAGATATTGAAGAGCAGCAGTGTTTCGGTCGTGAACCTTGCATCGCAATATGGGATCAAGGTGCCGAATCAGGACCTGTTCACCAATCGGAAGAAATTTGTCTGCAAACTGCCGGGTTACTCGACCTCCAAGGCGGGCGTCATCTCTTATACCGAGTATCTGGCGTCCATCTTCTGCGGGCGGGAGAAGACGAACCTGGTGCGGTTCAATTGCGTGGCGCCGGGGAATCTCTTTAACAATCACTCGGATGATTTCGTCCGGAATTATATCCGGAACACGTGGAATTCCCGGATGGCGACGGTTGAGGATGTTGTCTCGGGGATTCTGTATCTGTTGTCGCCGTCCTCGAATTTCATGAATGGGACCACCCTGGAGATCGACGGCGGGTGGGTTAGGAAATGAAGCTATGAAGCACCCGCCCCGCACCTGCCCGGTCTGCCTCGATGGGCGCCGCCGGCTGCTCTTTCGCCAGCAATTCTCGAGCTTCTCCGAGGGGAGCCTGATGGAAGGCTATGACGTGGCCGTATGCGAGGCTTGCGGAGCGGGCTACGCGGATGACATCCCCTCGCAGCGGGTGTTCGATACTTACTACGCGGAGATGTCGAAGTACGAATACAGCGTGCGCGAGGGGCTGCCGAGCCAGAGCGACCAGGAGCGCTTCCGCGAGGTGGTAAGCATCGCGACCCCGTATCTTTCCAGGAGCGCGTCGATCGCGGATGTCGGCTGCGCGACGGGCGGGCTGCTCGCGGAGTTCAAGCGCCAGGGGTTTACGAACCTGGTCGGCTTCGACCCCTCGCCGGCGTGCGCGGATGCGGCTGGGCGGCTGTACGGGCTGAAGGTCATCAAGGCTTCCATCCACGACATCCGGAAGATAGAGGACCGCTTTGACGCCATCGTGCTGACCGGGGTGCTCGAGCATTTGCGGGACGTCGATGAATCGCTGGGGGCGCTCTCCGGTCTGCTGAAGCCCGGCGGGCTTGTTTACATCGAGGTGCCGGATGCGACGCGGTACTACGAGTGGTACAGCGCTCCGTACCAATTCTTCAGCATGGAGCACGTGAATTTCTTCTCGCCGGGCTCGCTGACGAATCTCCTGGCGCGGCACAGGTTCGATTGCCTGCAAACCACGCGGGTGAAACGCTACCTGGGACCGCGCGCGGTGGAACCGACCATCGCGGGGGTGTTTGCGCTGCAAGGCGAGGGGGTTCCGATCCGTCCGCCGGTCTTCGATGCCGAGACGGGCCCGACGCTGGGCCGGTACATCGAGCAATCGGCCCGGCTGGAGGAAGGCATCCACGCGATCATCGCGGAGCTGGCGGAAACGAAAGTCCCGCTGGCGGTGTGGGGTGCGGGGACGCACACCCTGCGGCTGCTGGAGACGAGCGCGCTGGCGCGGGCGAGACTGGTCGCGTTCATCGACTCGAATGTGCGGTACCAGGGCAAGACGCTGCATGGAGTCCCGATCATCGGTCCCGATAAATTCGAGGATCGTGCCGCGACCATCCTCATTTCCTCCCATGTGGCGGAGGGGGAGATCGCCGAGACGATCGAGAAGCGCCTGCAATGGCCGAACCGGGTGGTCCGGCTTTACGGCCAGGCGCCGCTGGAAGCGGCACCGCCGGCCCCGGCTTGATCGCGCGCTTCCCCTCCACCCAATTCCCGGCATAATCCCCTTGCTCCCGTGAACAACAAACGCCCGGCATGAATCGCAAACTCATCAGCATCATCACCGGCTGCTACAATGAGAAGGAGAACGTCGCGGAGCTTCACCAGCAGATTCTCGCGACGATGGAAGCGCTGCCGCAATATGACTGGGAGCACATCTATATTGACAACGCGTCGCGGGATGGGACCCAGGAGATTCTCCGCCGGCTCGCGGCGGCCGATCCGAAGGTAAAGGTCATCCTCAACAACCGGAACTTCGGGCACATCCGCTCGCCGCATCACGCGCTCCTCCAGGCGCGGGGAGATGCGGTAGTGACCATGGCGTCGGACCTCCAGGATCCGCCGTCGTTGATCCCGGAATTCATCAAGAAATGGGAGGCCGGCTACAAGGTGGCGCTGGGCCAGAAGATATCGAGCGCGGAGACGCCGCTTTTTTTCGCGCTACGCACGGGTTATTACCGGCTGGTCAAGAAACTGGCGGAGATCGATTTGATCGAGCACGTGACGGGCTTCGGCCTTTACGACCGCTCGGTGATCGAGGAGCTGCGCAAGGTGGACGATCCGTACCCATACGGGCGGGGGCTGGTGAGCGAGCTGGGCTACGATGTCGCGCGCGTCCCCTACCGGCAGCCGGAGCGCAAGCGGGGGATCAGCAAGACGAATTTTTATGTGCTCTATGACATGGCGATGCTGGGCATTACCAATCACTCGAAGATCCCGTTGCGTCTGGCCACGCTGCTGGGTTTCGGGCTTTCGCTCGTGAGCCTGCTGGTTGCCATCGCGTACTTTATCTACAAGCTTTTGTTCTGGAATAACTTTCCCGTGGGCCAGGCGCCGGTCGTTATTGGCCTGTTTCTCTTTTCCTCCGTCCAACTGTTCTTTACGGGCGTGCTGGGAGAGTATATCGCGGCCATTCACACGCAGGTCCTGCACCGGCCGTTGGTGGTGGAGAAGGAGCGGATCAATTTTTGAGCTGAGTGGAGTACGGGAGGAGCCGCGAGTGGCGATGCAATCCCCTTCCTTTTCAGCGATGAGCAAAAGATTCCATGGCTAAAAACCGGACCACACCAGCGGCTCGAGCCGCGTCGCAACCTGCCTCCGCCGCGGCGCGCGCCGGCTCGCCCGCGCTCCGCTGGCTGGTGCCCGCGTTGATCATTGCCCTCTTCCTGCCGGGGATCTTCCTGCTGCCGTATCATGTGGCGATGATGGGGCCGAATGGCTCGCAGTCCTGGGAGTTCGGTTTCAATAACACGACGGCGCAGGAGTTTATCGCATTGATGCTGCTCTCGCTCTTTGCGTGGCGGCTTTACTCCGTGCGGTCGGATTACCGGCAGACGCCGGTGGGCCGCGTGATCCTGGGTGAAGGGGGGGTGGAGGGGATGCGTTCGCTCTGGCTGACGATGGCGATCCTGCAACTGATCAATTTCACCATCCTTATCATCTGGTATAACATTCTTCCGTATACTCATTACGGGGAGTTCACTTACTTTATGCAGCGGCTGGAGGTCATGGTGAGCGGACGGGTCCCGCATCGTGACTTCGATTTCGATTATGGCTCCGGGATGCTGGCGGGGCCGATCTTTGTCTACAGGCTCTTCCGGGGACGCCTCTCGATCGAGGCGGCTTACTTCTCCGTATTGCTGGTTCATTTCGCGATTGGTTATACGCTGCTGGCCTATCTTCTTACCCGGGTGAACATCCAGCGCGGCAGGGCGTTTCTCTTTCTGCTGCTGGCGGTGCCGTTCATGAATTTGACGCTCGGGTTGCAATATACGCCGCTCCGTTTCACGATCGCGCTCGCGTCGCTCTTCGCGATCCGGCACGCGCATCTTGCCATGGCGGGGGCCCCGCGGCTGCGCTGGGTGGTGCTGGGGCTGGCGGCGCTGTGCCTGCCGTTTTGCAATTTCCTGATCTCGCCGGAGATGGGCCTGGCGCTGACGGTGGCGCTGCTGGCGTATTTCGGCTGGTTTATCCTCGGCCCGGAGCGCAGGTATGCGGTATTGATCCTCCCGGTGATCGCGGGGGTGGCGCTCGCGGTGCTGGTGTTCCCGCGGGCATACTTCAATTCGATGCTCTCGTTCGGCAAAGGTGGGGCGAGTTTCCCGATCTTTCCGACGATGCACATCCTCGCCTTTCTGGCGGCGGCGATATGGGTCTTCCCGCAACTGGGCGTGATTGCGATCCGGGAGAAATCGGCTGCGGCGCCGTTCTGCGCCGGGCTTGCGATCTTGATGGGCCTGTTCATCCTGCCGGCGACGGGGCGATGCGATGCGGGCCATATCTTCATCAACAGCATCGGGCTGCTGATTATTACCTTATCGGCGGGCACATGGCTGGCGCGCAAGTGGACTTATACGATGCTTGGCGGATTCATGGTCGTTTTCGTGGTGATGATCATTGCGGCCTTCTGGGATAACTACAAGGAGCCGATGGGCGATGCGATGAACGCGGAGAGCCAGCTATCGCGGATAACTTACCAGCGGGATAATTATCCGGCCCCGTCCCCGGGCGCTGTGCCTCCGGCGATCCACTACAGCAAGCTGCTGCCGATGGCGACATGGCTGGCCGAGCTGCCGGAGAGGCCGATCGGCATCCCGCTGGGGGTGGATGAAGCGACCGAGCGATACCTGCATCTGACGGGCCGTTACCTGCCGGAGTACCATATCGCGCCCTACTTCGATCTGTTCGACCCTTCCACCCTGCCTGAGAAGTACGAGGCGCTGCGGGGCATGGAGTATATCCTGATCCCGGAGGCGTACGTGGGCTACCTGCAACCGGTCAATGAGCAGGTGCGGATGCGGATGCAAGGGGAGGCCGATTGCAAGTTCCTGTCCGGGCTTCTGCTCTTCCCGGTGGATCTGGACGCGGTGCACCCGATGTTCGTCCCGAATATCGACATCATGCATCGGATCGCGCAGGAGTATGTCCTGGCGAAGCAATACCCGCATATGCTGCTGCTCAAACGGAAGCCGGAATGAGGGGCGGCGCGCGTGATTGCCCATCCCCCACGCCACACCCGGATGCCCTCCGTGCAATGCTCCGTGAATTGTTTGGATTGCCTCGTGCGGAGCGGCTCACCATACTCCCTGCGGCATGGCGAAAGTGCGTAAATCGAGCCCGTCCTCCGGGTCCAGGCCACCCGTGAAAACCTCCGCAAGACCGGCTCCGCGCGCGCGGCGCGCGACGATGCATGGCGGGAGCGCGAGCCGCGGCGTCGAGCTGGCGCGGATGGCGGTGCTGGCGGTGATCTGCATCGCGGTCTGGTGCACGGTTTATGACCGGTGGAACGGGGAGAACTGGGGCGTGCCGATCGAGTACGGGCTCAACCCCGCGGCGGCGGATGTGAAGGGGGAGCTATCGGGCTTTCGCGCGGCGGAGGATGGGCATTTCTTCCCCGGGATCTTTCATTATGAACCGCGGCTGAACGCTCCGTACGCCGCGAATTGGAACGATTATCCGATGACGGCGGATCCGATGTTCTGGGCGACGGGGGTTCTCGCGCGGGTGATTGGATTATTCCCGGCGGTGAATCTGCTGCTTCTTTTTTTGCAGGTGCTGGCGGTGCTCGCGTTCTATTATGCGGCGCGCAGGCTGCGGTGCGACTGGAAGTGGAGCGCGGGCGGGGCGCTGTTCTACGGGCTGGCGCCGTATGCGTTCGCGCATTCGCTGCATCATATCGATATTACTTGTTACTGGCACATGCCATTGGCGCTGCTGGTTTGCTTCTGGATCGCGAATGGGAGGGGGTTGCGATTTGGGACGCGGGACTATTGGATCGCGCTTGGGCTGGCGGTGATCACGGGATTCCAGAACGTCTATTATACCAATGCGTTCATTCAACTGGTGGGGATCAGCCTCATCATCCAGTGGATGCGGCGCGGGTGGAGGGAATGGCGGGCCTGCCTGCCGGCGCTGAGCATCGGGGCGGCGGCGTTTGGGGTCTTCCTGTTCATGGCGTTGCGCGTGGTGGTGTATGCGTTGCTGCACGGGCATAACTCCGGCGCGGCGGTGCGGACTTATGCGCAGATGGAGTATTACGCGCTGAAGCTGATCGACCTGTTCATTCCTTTTCCCACGCACCGGTTCGCGCCGTTCGCGGCGATCGGGCAGCGGTATTACGCGGAGACGATCCTGCCGGCGGAGATCCCCCCCGCCTGTTACATGGGGCTGGCAGGGATCGCGGCGTTTCTCTGGCTGGCGGTGGTGACGGTGCGAAACGCCATTGCGCGGCCCGCGCGGAAGACCCCGCTGGAGGCGGTGCAGGTGGTGTGGCTCTTCTTTTACGCGGTTGTGGGCGGGGTGAATGCCTTCGCGGGGGTGATGGGGTTCCAGTTCTTCCGCTCGACGACGCGGTTTTGCATCGTGATCCTGGCGATTGCGCTGCTATTCGCGATCCGGCGCCTGAGCCTCCTCTCGCGGCGGTGGCCGGCGCCGTGGCCGATTGTCGCACCGATCGCGATCAGCATCCTTGCGCTGCTGGAGATCATCCCGCCGGCGGCGGGGGAGGATGTGCGGTATGTGTCCGCGGTGGTGGATTCCGACCGGGTCTTCTCGCAGAACATGGAGGCGGTGCTGCCGAAGGGCGGGATGGTCTTTCAACTGCCGGTGATCGATTTCCCGGAAAACCCGATCCCTGGCATCTCGGCGTACGATCACTTCAGGCCGTATCTTTACACGCAGAACCTGCGGTTCTCGTTCGGCTCGGACAAGGGGCGGCCGCGGGAGGCGTGGCAGCGGGTCATTGTGGGCCTTCCGCCGGCATCGCAGATTGCGGCGCTGGAGCGGTATGGGTTCGCGGGCATTTACGTGAACCGGGCGGGATACCCTGACCATGGGGAGGGGCTGCTGAATCAATATAAGGGGGCGGGGCGGACGAATGTCATCGAGAGCCCGCTGAAGGATTTGTATTGCGTGGTGCTGAAGGCTTCGCCGAATCCGGAGCTGCCGCCGCCGGGGCCGTTCTTCGCGGTGGGCTGGTACGCGGAGCAGGACAGCGCGACGGGGCAGCGGGATCACCTCTCGAGCGGGAATGGGACCGTCATCCTGACCAATCCGACCGATGCGCCGGTGGAGAAGTACGCGAGCTTTTTCATTGCGTCCATCGCGCCGAGGAATGTGACGATCCAGGGCGACGGCGTCTACCAGAGCTGGCACGTGGATCAGCAGCATCCGGCGAAGGCGGCCAATCTGCGGCTGGAATTGCCGCCGGGGGAGAGCCGGGTCGCTTTTACGACCGATGCGCCGGGGACGCCGCAACAGTCGGGGGTGATCACGTTCGATATCGTGAACTTTGACCTCGGCGACGCGCCGATGCCGGAGCAGTAGGCCGCGCGGCGGATATCACTCCCGGGGCGGGGTTTCCCGGGAGCCTTCCAGGACTAGACGTTTCGCGATTCCGTCAATCGTCACGCGGTATCGCGAGAGGACGCCGTTGCCGAGCAGGCCGGCCTCGCCGGGAAAAATCTCCCGGGCGTGCATCCGGACCGGCACGCCGGCGAGGTGGGCCCGCCCGACCGTTACATCCGCGCACGACGCGCTGCCCAGCCACCCCGCGAGGGCCACGGTTTTGCCATGGGGCTGTGCGGGGGTGCCGGATGCTTCGCACCAGTCGAGCGCATCGGTGCAGCCGGTATCGAGGCGGGTCCAGCGCGGGTCGCCGCCATTTACGGCGACGGGGACGCAGATCACGCCATTGGCGAAAAGGAGGTCGATGCCGCGTGCCGGAGCGGCGTCGACGAGGCTGAGGAGCTTGCGGGCATAATCGATCCGGACGATCCTGCCGCGAAAGAAATCGGCGCCGATGAGACCGTCGATTGGCTGTGAGCAGCACCGCGCAGGGCCGGATAAATCGAGCGCGACTACCTCAGCCGGCAGCCGCATGCCGTCCACGCTGCCGTTGAAACCTGTGCACCTGTACCCGGTCGTCCCGCCGCCGACGCCGGCGACACTGAGGCTGCTCCGCATTTGGATGCCGAGCCGCCTTGCGGCAGCGAGGTTAACGCAACTGCTTGCGGCGCCGGTATCCACCACAAAGTGCAGTGTTTGCCCGGAGCACTCGACGTCCGCCCAGATCAAACCGTCGTGCAGGGAGAGCTGCGCGGAGGCGCGCGCATGGGCGCCCGTTGAGGAGAAGGCCAGCGCCACGAGGGCAGCGATGAGACACTTTCGGAACACCCGGTGGGCATGAGCAAGTCATGCGCCACTCTCGGGGGGCTGGAGCGTATCCCGCGTCCCAATCCATTCACGTCCAACACGATAAACCGCGGACGCAACGCGGGTGGCGCGGTCCCGCGCATCCCATCACCCTGGCCGTAGATAGCCAGGATGATTGATAATCCGCAGAGGAGAGGCGCTATTGGTTTGCCTGCCCGAAGTGGGAATCGAGGGGGATGTAGGCGCAGTTAGCCTGCCCGTGCTGGTTGGTGCCGATGACGAACCTCGTCTGCCCGTCATCAGTGAGCGGGCGGTCGCGGGCGGGGAGCGGGGTGACTACGAGGCCGCCGGAGCTCGTGTAGAGGGCGACCGTCGTCATGTCACGGGCGGGATTGGTCTGGTAGTAGGCGAAGTGGGACCCGCCATGCCCGTCTTGCGTGACCGCAAGGCTGAGGGGGTTGGTGCCGTTATCGCCGAATGCGTTGTGGCCGAGGAAACCCGCGGCCAGCAGCGTCAGGATGGTATGAGTAATTTTCATGGTGTTTCTGCTTTTACTTATGGTGAGAGGATGTGTTCCCCCTTTCCTTAGCTTCGGATGCCCCCTGTCCTTCGGACGGCAAAATCAGGAAGAACCAGCCGCGGGGGACGTTTTCCGCCAGCTTGTGTAGAAACTTACACTCGGAGGCTGGGCGCCGCCTTCTTCTATGTTGTAATGCAAGATGTTGACCTATTGAGACTTGCGAACCTTGCCATCGGGCTTTTACGTTGCTGGCATAGCCCATGCTAATGGCTCGCCCGTGAGCTTCCGTAAAAAGATTTTAGCCATGCGCCCGAGCCACGATCGCTCGCTTTTTCTGCGCATGACTTTGATCGATATCTGCTGCGGTCCGCCCGCCGGTCTCAGTCCTTCCCTTCCCGGCGAAGTACTCTGACCGTTCGCCGCGGAGATTCGTTCCAGTCGGAGAAAATCCCAGTCGCGCTCGGGATCGCGAGTTGGAGCGCGGATACCGCCATCTGGCGGTAGCTACCGCAACTTACCGGATAACCTCATGGGCTCAGCCCTTTTGCTTACACACATAGGTCATGCCCGTGCGGCGTCGGCGCCGCCCGGCGCGGCCCGGATGGCATCGGCAGATTACAACGGCAGATACGATGGCATATAAGCCGGCACATTAGTCATGACATCCAGGACGGATCAGGAACTCAAAGAACTCAAGGAGCGTCTCCGGCAGGATGGGGTCAAGTATTGCCTCGGCGCGTATGTAGATATCCACGGCGTGCCGAAGGGGAAGGTGGTTCCGATTTCCCACTTTGAGGAGTTTGCGCGGGGCTCCGAGCTTTATACCGGGTACGCGCTCGACGGGCTGGGCCAGGCTCCGAATGACGACGAGATATCATCCGTGCCCGATCTCGATCACATGGTGCGTCTGCCCTGGCAGCCGGAGGTACTCTGGATGCCGGCGGATAACTACTTCAAGGGGGAGCCTTACCAGGTCAATACGCGTGTCCTTCTGAAGCGTGTGCTGGCGGAGGCGGCGAGCGCGGGGTTCCAGTTTAATCTGGGCATTGAGTGCGAGCTTTATGTCATCAAGCTCGATGAGGGGGGGCGGCTGGTCGTGCCGAACCCGGACGATAACCTCGTGAAGAGCTGCTATGACGTGAAGCGCTTTTTCGACGCGTATCCATTCCTGGACGAGATGGTGACGACCATGAACGGGCTGGGGTGGGACGTGTATTCCTTCGATCACGAGGATGGGAACTGCCAGTTCGAGTTCGATTTCCAGTACGCGGATGCGCTGACCATGGCGGACCGGTATATCTTCTTTCGTTACATGGCGAAGAAGGTCGCGGCGGAGCGGGGGCTGCTGGCCACCTTCATGCCAAAGCCATTCGCGGATAAGACGGGGAATGGCGCGCACTTTAATATGTCCCTGGCCGATCCGGCGACCGGGATCAATCTCTTCAAGGCAAAGCCGGACAAGGATGCGCGGGGGCTGGGGCTGTCGCAACTGGGATACCAATTCATCGCGGGGATCCTCAAGCATGGGCGAGCGCTCTGCGCGGCGTTCGCGCCGTCGGTGAATAGTTACAAGCGACTTATCCGGCGCGGGGCGATGAGTTATTACTCATGGGCGCCGGTGTTCAACTCATTCGGGACTAATAACCGGACCAATTCCATCCGCGTACCGATGGGTGGCGGACGCTGCGAGAGCCGCAACGCGGATTCGTCGTGCAATCCTTATCTTGCGTCCGCGCTGGTGCTGGCCGCCGGGCTGGAGGGGATCCGCGAGGATCTGGACCCCGGGAATCCGCACAACGAGAACCTTTACGAATTTACCGATGCCGAGCTGCGGGCGCGGGGCGTCGAGCCATTGCCCAAGACGCTGGGGGAGGCGGTGGAGGCATTCGAAGCCGATCCCTTCATCGAGCGGGTGCTCGGGCCTGTGCTCAAGCAGGAGTTTGTCACTTACAAGCGGGCGGAGTGGGAGGAGTACCACCAATCCATCAGCCAATGGGAGATCGACCGCTATGCCCGTTTATATTGACTTCCAGAAGGAAAAACTCTCCACCCCAAGAACACTCCGCACGCAACCCTAACCCAACTAAAACAATGAAACTAAAATCAATCATCGCCTTCGCTCTCGCGGGCGCCGCACTAGCCGGGTCCGCCATGGCCGATACCATCAAGATCGGTTACTCCGACTGGCCGGGTTACACCGTGTTCGAGGTCGCCAAGCAAAAAGGCTGGTTCAAGGACCAGGGGCTCGACGTCGAAATGGTGTGGTTCGATTACTCCGCGTCCATCGACGCATTCTCCGCGGGGAAGATCGATGCCGATTGCATCGTCGGCTCCGACGCGCTCGCGGCCGGGGCGAGCAGCAAGACCAAGAGCAAGTTTGTGGCGCTGATCGATTATAGCGAGGGGAGCGACATGATCGTCGGCAAGCCCGGGATCGATAGCATCAAGGACCTCAAGGGACAGAAGATCGGCATCGAGGTGGGGCTGGTCGAGCACATGCTCCTGCTGCAAGCGCTCAAGAACAACGGGATGACGCAGGATGACGTGACGCTGGTCAATACGACGACCAATGAAACGCCGCAGACGCTGGCGTCCGGCAAGGTCGCGGCCATCGGCGCGTGGTATCCCGTCTCCGGCCAGGCGCTCAAGCAAGTGCCGGGATCGAAGAAACTGTTCACCAGCGCGGATGCGAAGGGACTGATCTATGACGTGCTCGCGGTAAGTCCCACGAGTTATGCCAAGAACAAGGAGGCATGGACCAAGATCGCGGCCATTTATTATAAGTGCGTCGATTACCTCAAGGATCCGGCGACGCACGATGACGCGATCAAGATCATGGCGGCGAAGGTGGGGGCCGATCCCGCGGATTACGCCGCGAATGTGCCCGGGACGCACTTCCTGACCCTGGCGGAAGCCAAGCAATGCTTGAAGAAAGGCCCCGGCCTGATGTCCATCTACGGCTCGCTGGTGATCGGCGATAAGTTCAACCTTGATAACAAGGTCTATACCGATCCGCAGAAACCGGAGAGCTATGTCGCGCCGTCCATCGTGATGAGCCTCAAGTAGACCCGAGCAGCCATGCCCGATAACCGACCGGCTGCAAACAAAGACTGGCTGGGCCTGAAAATGGAGCTGCCGCCCCGGCGGCGGCTCCTGCTCACCATTCTTTCCTTTGTCATCCCGCTGGGTATCTGGGCGCTGGTGAGTTACGTCCCATTCCTCTGGCATCCCCTGGTGCGGATCACCAATCCGGGGGATGTCGATTACTTCACGGAGGGGGATGAATTCCCGTACGCGGACTTTCTGCAGGAGAACGCGGAGATGAAGGCGCACGGGCAGGCGCCTGCGCAGGGATACCGGGTCAATCCCGTGTACCTGCCGCCGCCGCACGCCGTGGCGCGCGCGTTCTACACGGCGTTCAAGACGCCGCCGCGGCTGCCGAATGAACCGTGGCTGCACCAGAGCCTCGGGCACAGCATCAGCACTATCTTCTGGGGGTTCTTCCTCTCTTCCGTCGTTGGCGTGCCGATTGGCATTCTTTGCGGCACTTACCGTTTCTTCTCGCGGCTGCAGGAGCCGTTCATCGAGTTCTTCCGCTATCTGCCTGCTCCGGCGTTCGGGGCGCTTTGCGTCGCGATCCTGGGCATCGACGATGGGCCGAAGATCGCGATCATCTTCATTGGCACATTCTTTCAGCAGGTGCTCGTCATCGGGAATACGGTGCGCAAGGTCGACCCGGCGCTCATCGAGGCGGCGCAGACGCTGGGGGCGCGGGGCTGGAAGCTGGTACGCCGGGTGATCATCCCGGCATCGATCACCGATATCTATACCGATATGCGCATCCTGCTCGGCTGGGCCTGGACTTACCTCATCGTGGCGGAGGTTGTCGGCACCATGTCGGGCATTACGTTCTTCATCAACCAGCAAGCGCGGTACCGGAATTTTGACAATGTTTACGCGGCCATCGCGATGATCGGCTTCATTGGTTTCTTCAGCGATCTCTTCCTCGCGTGGCTTGGGACCGTGCTCTTCCCGTGGAAGCGCGGCAACCGTTCGCGTTCGAAAAAAACGAAGCTGTCCGCGGCCATCGAACCGTGGCCGGAGGTGGTAGAACCGAATGTGACCGGGGCGCTCGTGCACGACAAATCCGATCTGAAAGTCCATGTCGCAAGCTGAACTCCAACTCCCCGATTACCGGGATCTGGCGCCGGAGGTCGCGGCGCGCTTCGAGAAGATGCGCAGCCGGCCGGTGATCCTGAGCGTGCGGGACCTTGAGAAATCGTTCGGGCCGGCGAATGACCGGCATTGCGTGTTCAGCGGGGTCAATCTCGATATCCATCGGCGGGAGTTCATCTGCGTTATCGGCGCGTCCGGCTGCGGGAAATCGACGCTCATCCGGATCGTGGCGGGGCTGGATGACTCGACGGGCGGGGCGATCATGCTGGATGGGCACGGCATCTCCGGGCCGGGGCCGGACCGGGGCATGGTCTTCCAGGGGTACACGCTCTTCCCGTGGCTGACGGTGAAGCGGAACGTCATGTTCGGGCTCGAGATGCGGGGGCGCTCGCGGTCCACGTGCGAGGTGGAGGCGCGGCAGTGGCTCGATATCGTGGGGCTCTCGAAGGTGGAGGAATCCTATCCGCACGAGCTCTCCGGCGGGATGAAACAGCGGGTCGCGATCGCGCGCGCGCTGGCCAATGAACCGCGGATCCTGATCATGGACGAGCCGTTTGCGGCGCTGGACGCGCAGACGCGCTGCCAGATGCAATCGTACCTCCTGCAGATCTGGAAGAAGGTCGATGTCACCATTCTTTTCATCACGCACGACCTGGATGAGGCGGCTTACCTTTCCGATCGCATCCTCGTGATGGGGGCGAATCCGGGGGGGATCATCGAGTTCATCGACAACCCTGTGCCGCGGCCGCGCAGCGTGCGGCAATTCATATCTCCGGAATATCTTTCCCTGAAGAATCGGCTCGAGGAACTGATCCATCCCGCGCTTGCCACCGACGAAGAGGACAGGATGCCGGTGATCAAGATGACGGAGGCGGGTGATGAAGTCGAGTGACCCGCGCAATGCGCGCCCGTACGCGCCGCTGCCCCGCTTCACGTGGCCCCGCGGCCACCGTTGCGCGGCGATGCTTTGCTTCGATGTGGATGGGGAGACCACCGTCCTCGCAGAGGATCGCGCGCTGGCGAGCAGGCGGACCCTGATGTCGCAGTGCGAGTACGGGCCGCGCGTGGGCGTGCCGCGGCTGCTGGGGCTGCTGGATCACCTGGGGGTGCCGGCGACGTTTTTCGTGCCGGGTTACATCGCGGAGCGGCATCCGCGGATGGTGCGCGAAATCGCGGCGCGCGGGCATGAGATCGGGCTGCACGGGTACTTGCACGAGAAGCTTGCGTATCTTTCCGAGGCGGAGGAGGAGGCGATCCTGCTGCGGAGCATCGGCATTCTCACGAGCATCGCGGGAGTGCGGCCGATCGGTTATCGGGCGCCGTGGTTCGAGATCAACCCATGGACGCCGGCGCTGCTGGCGCGCAACGGGATCGAATATTGCGCGAGCGAGATGGGGGACGACGTGCCGTATTTCCACGAGAACGGGCTGGTGGAGATCCCCGGGCAATGGCTGCTCGAGGACTGGGAGCAATTTGCGTTCAGCGCCGATCCGCAATGGGGGTCCGTGCCGGAGAACTGCGGGAAAGTGTTCGACCTCTGGTGGCGGGAGTTTGAGGCGATGCACGATTTCGGGTGCTGCTTTGTGCTCACGCTGCACCCGTGGCTATCGGGCCGGCCATCGCGGGTGCGGCTGCTGGAGGATCTCATCATGGCCATCCAGGAGCGGGGCGCGACGTGGATTGCCCGGGGGCGCGAGATTGCCTCGTATGTGCGGGAGCATCCGCACGCCCGCCGCGAGACCGATCTCGACCATCCCAGCCTTGTCCCAGCCGCGGCCGCCTGATCCCTGCCCATGATCGCCCACGCTTCCCAATTGCCCGAAAGCTCCGCTCCGCCGGAATCCGCGCGGCGCGCCGGTGGCCGCTTCCCTCGGGCGGCGCTGGGGCTGGATGAAATCCACCGGCGCATCGGGGATATCGCGGAACTGCCGCTCGCGCGGGCGAGCACGATCCCGGCGCAGAGTTACACGAGCGATGAGTTCTTCGATTGGGAAGTGGACCATCTCCTGCGCAGCGACTGGCAATGCATCGCCCACGTCTCGCAGATCCCGGGCGCGGGGGATTTCCTCAATATCGACCTGCTGGGCGAGCCGCTGATCGTCGTCCATGGGAAGGAGGGGGCGATCCGCGTGCTCTCGCGGGTGTGCCCGCACCGGGCGATGGACATCATGCCGCAAGGATTCGGCTACGATGGGCACGGGCCCGCGGAGGTGCGGCCCGGGTCGGCGGATTGCGGGCATACGCGGCTGTTCCTGTGCCCGTACCATGCGTGGACGTTTGAGCTGGACGGGAAACTGAAGGCGTGCCCGGAGATGCACCAGGCGGAGGCGTTCTCGCGGGACCAGGTGGGCCTCAAGCCGTACCAGACCGCGGTGTGGGAGGGCTTCATCTTCGTCAATCTTGACGGAGCGGCGGGGCCGTTCGATGCGGGGCTGGAGGAGATGGCGGCGGACCTGGCGCCGTACAATCTGGCGGGGATGAAACTGGTCATCGCGCGGGAGTGGGAGTGCGAGTTCAATTGGAAGGTGCTGGTCGAGAACTTCATGGAGAGCTACCATCACCTGGGCATCCACTCGAAGACGCTCCAGCCGATGATGCCCGCGCGGGATACATGGACCGAGCAGGAGCGGCGCCGTTACATCCGCGCGCATCTGCCTTACAAGCCCGAGGTCCGCTCCACGGTGGAGAAGCGGGCGGCGCAGGGGAGCTACGCCGGCGCGTTCCCGGTGCTCCCTGGCTTGCGGCCCGAACAAATCCGGGAGTGGGGCCTCTTCCTCCTTTACCCAAACATGCTGCTGGCCACCACTGAGGACCGGGTCATCTGGTACCGCATCCAGGCGAACGGGCCGGATCGGATTCGGCTGCTCACCACCACGCTGGTCGCGCCGGATGTGCTCGACCTGCCGGATGCGGGGCAGCTGATAGCGGAGCAGGCGGAGATGCTTTACGCGTTCCACATCGAGGACATGGAGGTGTGCACCGCGGTCCAGCGCGGGCTCTCGTCCACGGGCTGGCAGGCGGGACGCCTGAGCCACCTGGAGATGCCGGTGTGGCTGTTCCATCGGTATCTCGCGGCGCGGGTGCGCGGCGTGTGGCCCACGGATGACCGGGAGGCGGCGCCAGGGCAGCGCTGATTTTTCAATGCTTTGCTGTAACCCCAACCCATGAACACGAAACTTAAAAATCGAAATTCGAAATCAGAAATTCGAAAGGCTGAAGCGGCGCGCGAGGGGGCTTCCTGCCCGCAGGCTCCGCCGTGCTCACCCGCTCCTAACAACCAGGCACTTTCTCGAAGTTCTGATTTCGAATTACGAATTTTCTCCCTCCCATGTTTTCCCTGACCGGCAAGTCCGCCATCGTTACCGGCGCGGCGTCGGGGATCGGACTCGCGGTGAGCCGGCGCTTTATCGCGGCGGGAGCGCGCGTCCTGATGGTGGACCGGCGCGGGGAGGGGGCGGCCATCGCGGCGGAGGCGGGTGGGAGCTTCTTCCAGGCTGATATCTCGAGCGAGGAAGAGGTCGAGGCGATGCTGCAGGCGGGGCGCGCGGCGTTCGGGAGCGTTGCGATCCTTGTCAATAACGCGGGCATCCAGCCGCTCGGCGTGCGGTTTGCGGAGCTTACGCGCTCCATCATCGAGCGGACGATGGCGGTCAATGTGCACGGGGTCGTTTATGCGCTTAAGCACGCGGGGCTGCTGGCGCCGAATGGGCGCATCATCAACATGGCCTCGTTCGTCGGGTCGATCGCGACGCCGGCAGCGTCGATCTACGCGGCGAGCAAGGCGGCGGTGATTCACCTTACGCGGCTCGGGGCCATCGAGCTCGCGCCGCGCGGCATTACCGTCAATGCGATCAGTCCCGGCACCGTCCGCACTCCGGCTGTCACCGGCATCCCGGATAACCCGGAGATCCCATTCATCGAGCAGCGCACGCCGCTGGGGCGGCTTTGCGAGCCGGAGGAGGTGGCGGCGCTGTGCCACTTCCTCGCATCGGACGAGGCGGCGTATATTACCGGGCAGAATATCGGCATCGATGGGGGGCTGACCGCGGGATGGACTACCTATGACCTTCTCACCCCTTCCAACATTGAAAACGGAGCATGGATCGATGAACGCGCCTGCGCCTGATTTCTTCCGCGGAGCCTTCCCGACCTGGTGCCCGGGACGCGTATGGCAGGATGGCGATGGGCCGCTGATGATCGATATCCCGCCGGGGTGGTTCACCATGGGGGAGACGCCCGGGGATAAATTCGCGAGCCAGGTGGAGCGGCCGGCGCACGAGGTCTCGATTTCGCCGGGGCTGGCGTTCTCGATGGGCCCGGTGACCGTGGGCGAGTACCGGCGCTTCCGGCTTGGATATCTCCCGGATGAGGAAGCGGATCTGCCGGCTGTTTACATCAGCTGGGTCGATGCCGCGGAGTATTGCGCGTGGCTCTCGCTGAAGACGGGGCGGCCGTACCGGCTGCCGAGCGAGTCGGAGTGGGAATTTGCCTGCCGGGCGAGTTCGATCGCCGTCTTTGCGTTTGGCGATGATCTGACTCCCGCGATGGCGAACTATCTTTACTCCGAGAACGGCACGCGCATCGGCCATGGGCGGCGGACGCCCGCGGGGACTTATCCGCCGAATATCTTCGGCCTCCACGATGTCCACGGCAACGTGTGCGAGTGGGTCGCGGATGTCTGGCACCCGGATTATAACGGGGCGCCCGCGGAGGGCTCCGTATGGAATGGCGGGGGTGATCTGCGCGTGCTGCGCGGGGGGGCGTGGGATTATCTCCCGCGGTTGCTCCGCTGCTCCCATCGCGATTGCCTCCCGCGGCATTGCCGACGGGACAATGTGGGGTTCCGCATCGCGGTGACGCTCGAGGCTCCGGAGTAAATGAATACCGTCGAGCAGCGTGATCGAGCCTGCCGGATTCGCTCGCGAGCGAATGCGCGGAAATGCGCGTCCGAGGGCGGCTGAAATGCCCGCATACAATTTTTCCATTCCCGAAGTCCTCTCCATCGCTCATTCTGCGCTTTTCTAATCGCCCATGCACCTGACTCCGCGTGAACAAGAGAAGCTGCTGGTCGTGGTCGCGGCCGATCTGGCCCGCCGCCGCCAGGCGCGCGGGCTGAAGCTGAACCACCCCGAGTCCGTCGCCATCATCACGTACGAGATCATGGAAGGGGCGCGGGAAGGGAAATCGGTGGCGGCGCTCATGAGTTACGGCGCCACGATCCTGAAGCGGGACGATGTCATGGAAGGCATCGCGGAAATGATCCACGAGGTGCAGGTCGAGGCGACCTTCCCGGATGGCACCAAGCTCGTCACCGTCCACCACCCCATCCGATGATCACCGACCTCGCATTCGTCCTCTACCCGGTCAAGGAGATGGCCCGCGCGCGGGTCTTTTACGAGGAGACGCTGGGGCTGCAGGCAGGGGAGACATTCGGGGGCTCGTGGATTGAGTACCAGGCGGGCGCGGCGACGTTCGCCATCACGGATGCCTTCCCGGCCACGGCTCCGGCTGCTTCCGTGGCGTTTGAGGTCGATGACCTGGACGCCCACGTTGTCTCGCTGAGGGCGGCCGGCGTGCCCTTCGAGGGCGATGTCAACGACTTCCCCGGGTGCCGGATGGTGCTCATCAAGGACCCCGACGGCAACACCCTCTGCATCCATCAAAAGAAGCCATGATCCCCGGAGAGATCATCCCCGCGGATGGGCCGCCGCTCGAGGCCAATATTGGGCTGGAGACTGTGACGCTACGCGTTGCCAATACGGGCGACCGGCCGATCCAGGTCGGGAGCCACTTCCACTTTTTCGAGGTCAACACGGCGCTTCATTTCGATCGCGCGGCGGCGCGGGGTTTCCGGCTCAATATCGCGGCGGGGACGGCGGTGCGTTTCGAGCCGGGCGATACGCGCGAAGTCGAGCTGGTGGCCCTGGCCGGCGACCGGCACGTTTACGGGCTCAACAACAAAGTGGACGGGGCGTTATGATGAACCTCGCCATCTTCCCGCCTGCTTTGCTTCGTTTTGTCTAAAGAAAGTCCGCGATGCCACTCCACCTTTCCCGCCGCCAATACGCCGAGATGTTCGGCCCCACCGTGGGCGATCAGGTCCGGCTCGCGGATACCGATTTGTTCATCCAGGTGGAGCGGGACCTGATCGCGGAGCACGGCGGATATGGCAACGAGGTGAAATTCGGCGGCGGGAAGGTTATTCGCGACGGCATGGGACAATCGCCGCTGGCGCTGGATGCGGAGAGCCTCGATCTCGTCATTACCAATGCGCTCATCCTCGATGCGGTGTGCGGCGTCATCAAGGCGGATGTCGGCATCAAGGGGGGGCGGATCGTGGGGATCGGGCACGCGGGCAATCCGCTGCTCCAGTCCGGCATTACCATGACCATCGGCGCGGCGACGGAGGTCATCGCGGGCGAGGGGTGCATCCTGACGGCGGGCGGGATCGATACGCATATCCATTTCATCTGCCCGCAGCAGATCGATCACGCGCTTGCGAGCGGAGTGACCACCATGCTCGGCGGCGGGACGGGGCCGGCAACCGGCACCAATGCGACCACTTGCACGCCGGGCATCTGGAACCTGCACCGGATGCTGGAGGCGGCGGATCATTACCCGATGAACCTCGGGTTCATGGGGAAGGGGAATTGCTCCACGCATGAGCCGCTGCGCGAGCAGGTGCTGGCGGGTGCGATTGCGCTCAAGCTGCACGAAGATTGGGGCACGACGCCGGCGGCCATCTCCACCTGCCTGGATGTGGCCGATGAGCTGGACGTCCAGGTGACCATCCACACGGATACGCTCAACGAGTCCGGGTTCGTCGAGGATTCCATCCGCGCCTTCAAGGGCCGCACCATCCACACCTTTCACAGCGAGGGGGCGGGCGGGGGACACGCGCCGGATATCATCAAGGTCTGCGGCGAGGCGAACGTGCTGCCGTCCTCGACCAATCCGACGCGGCCGTTCACCGTCAATACCATCGACGAGCATCTGGACATGCTGATGGTCTGCCATCACCTCGACTCGAAAATCCCCGAGGATGTGGCGTTCGCGGAGTCCCGCATTCGGCCGGAGACGATCGCGGCCGAGGACCGGCTGCACGACCTGGGCGCCACATCGATCATGTCGAGCGACAGCCAGGCGATGGGCCGGGTGGGGGAGGTCATTATCCGCACCTGGCAGACCGCGCACAAGATGAAGGGCCAATTGGGGCGGCTGGCCGGGCCGGCCCATCCCGCCGCCGACAACTTCCGCGTCCTGCGCTATCTCGCGAAATACACGATCAATCCGGCGGTCGCGCACGGCATCTC
>Ga0182024_10004597_pt1 | contig 31596 bp, 18 predicted proteins | sample P32metaG_FD_120480 | JGI IMG/M metagenome (GOLD analysis project Ga0182024, IMG submission 120480) | Permafrost microbial communities from Stordalen Mire, Sweden - P3-2 metaG (Illumina Assembly) | ecosystem: Environmental > Terrestrial > Soil > Wetlands > Permafrost | place: Sweden: Stordalen...
ACTGGAAGCAATCTGCGCTCAGACCGCCCTCGAGAGTGCGCTGGATCTCCCTCCGGAGATCTGGCTCAGCCTCAACTTCTCTCCCGCCGCTCTCATTGACGGGCACGCGGCGAAAGTGGTGAATAGCGTGACGCGCCGTCTCGTGATTGAGGTCACCGAACACGCACAGATCAATAACTACGCCGCCATCCGTAGGGCCCTTAAAGAGATCGGCAACTGCCAACTCGCCGTCGACGACGCGGGCGCTGGTTACACCAGCCTCAGTCACATTTTGGAGTTGCAACCGGACTTCGTGAAATTGGACATCTCCATGGTCCGCGGCATCGACACCGATCCCGCCCGTCAGGCCATGGTCGCGGGTATGTGCCACTTCGCGTCGCAGAGTCGCACCACGCTCATCGCCGAGGGAATAGAGACGGAGGACGAAGCAAACATGCTTCGCCAACTCGGTGTACCCCTCGGCGAAGCCGGGATGCTCGGCCAGGGCTACCTCTTCGGTCGACCCAAGAAGCTCAAGTAGCTCGACCACCGTCTTCGAGCGCCGCAGTGACCGCGCGTCAAACCCTGTCGAGATCTCGAACGATGGTGACGAATTCGCAAAGAACGAAGGACTGGCTCCCCCATCTGAGCAGCCGGCGTTGCGCGCGTCATCAACCTTGCCTCAGAGTCCTAGGGTGAGCCCAGCATGATTCCCCTCTCCGTACTCGACCTCGCCACGGTGGCGACTGGTTCATCACCGGCGCAAGCACTTCAAGAGACGACCGAGACGTCGCGCGTCGCGGAGCAACTCGGCTACCACCGACTCTGGGTCGCGGAACACCACGCGATGTCGGCGATCGCCAGTTCAGCACCCGCGGTACTCATCGCGCACCTCGCGAACGCCACCACGACGCTGCGTCTCGGGTCGGGCGGCGTCATGTTGCCCAATCACTCACCGTTGGTCGTCGCCGAACAGTTCGCCACGCTCGAGGCGCTCCATCCGGGCCGGATCGATCTGGGGCTGGGTCGCGCGCCCGGAACCGACCCGCGGACCGCGCGGGCCCTTCGACGCGCCGGGGACCTCCGAGCCGACTCCTTCCCTGATGACGTGGTGGAACTGATCAGCTACCTTCTCCCGCGCGAGGGTCAGCCGTCTCACCCCTTCGCCACCCCAGGTAATGGGTACCTCCCGGAAGTCTGGCTGCTTGGCTCCTCCACGTTCAGCGCTCAACTGGCGGGAATGTTGGGTCTTCCCTTCTCGTTCGCGTACCATTTCGCCCCCACGCTCCTCGATCCCGCGCTCGAGATCTACCGCTCGACGTTCCAACCTTCGCTGTTGCTCGAGAGTCCCCGGGTCATGGTCGCCGTCTCGGTACTTTGCGCCCCGACCGCCGAGGAAGCTCACTGGCTCGCGGGTTCGACTGCACTCAGTATTCTCCAGCGCCGTACTGGCCAGATGGGCCTACTGCCGTCGCCCCAAGAAGCCGAGGCCCATCCCTTTACCCCTGATGAAAGAGCCATCGTCGATGAGGCCATGGCGACCCACGTGATCGGCGACCCTTCGACGGTTCACGAAGGACTCGAGCAGTTGCGCCGTCGAACGGCGTCGGACGAACTGATGCTTTCGACCCGTACCCACTCGTACGACGCGCGAGTGCGCTCGTTGTCGTTGATCGCCGAATCGTGGGGTCTCGCTCCAGCGAAGCACTGATCGGCGCCGAGACTCTTGGGGCGGTCAATATATGGTGCCTCGGGTCAAGAGTGTCCGCTGAGGACGGGACTTCGAACGTCGGTGCCCGTTGCGCGTGACCTTGTGGCGTTTCGCGGGTGCACGACGCCTCAGTTGCCCTTCTCTCGTTTCGCGAACGGATCGGACTTTTCCTTCTTATTGCGAGTGCTCGTAATCGCCTGACGAACAGCTTCGACGTCCGACGTCGCCCGATAGTGGCGTCCACGCTTCTCACCCACCGCCTCGAGAAGTCCCACTTCGGCCAACTGACGAAGGTCTCGGCTTGCCGTGGCCTCAGTGATCTCCTCGAGAGACGTCTCGTCCAACGCCGCTCGATAGGTGGAACTTCGAACGCGAAGACCTAATGAGGCGTCGAAGAGGGCGACCATGCTTCGATCGGACAGCCCTCGAGACGCCGCCAACTTCTCGAGGCGATTCCAGATCAGTTCGTGCTCGCCCATTCTGCGTTTGATGGTCTGGGCTTGGCGAAGATGCGCGGTGAGCATGAAGCGCACCCAGGGACGAGTATCGCGTTCGGGCTGATAGGAACCTGAGGCAACGTTCGCGAGCACGTCGACGTAGGCCTGAGTATTTCGACCGAGATACTCTTCGACGCTTCCAAAGGTAGGAGAGAGGACGCCTTGCCTCGCGAGAACGAGAGTGTGAAGACACCGTCCCATTCTTCCGTTACGACTTTCGAAGGGTTGGATCATAACGAGATTGAGATGAGCGATGGCGGCTCGGACCAAGGCCGGCGAACCGTCCGAGGTTTGAAGCGATACCACGAACTCGTCCATTAACGCGGGCACGTCACCCGCGTCAGGCCCCGCGTAGTGCGTCTCAACATTTTCAATGCTCGGCAGCGAGGCGGGACCCACGCGCCAACGACCTGGACGACTCTTCACGTCGTAACTTCCCATGATGAAGTGAAGGACCCTCAAGAGCTGACCCGAGTAGGTGAAGTCGACGTCACTCGAAAGTTGCGACACGTACGACAATGCGTCACCGTAACCCTTGAGGGCGAGGCGCGTCTCGTCGTCGGCGTCGATCGGAAGTTCTCCGAGGTCAATCGCCGTGGTGTCATCGAGCAGGACGTTCATTCCGTCAATCGCGCCAGAACCCTGTATGGCTCGCGCGAACTGGATCCGCGTCGACGACGCCGACCAACGCCGCACCTCTTGAAGGCGCAGACGAAGACTCGCGTTCAACTCTCCGATTCTGGCGAGAACGGCAATTTCTTCATCATCAAGAGGTGGTGCCTGAAATACCATCAAATGTCCTCGCAAGCTTCAGCTTCTATGTCTGATTGTAATCAACATCCCAGTAATACGTGGGTATTACGAGACGTTTCGTGATGTCGAGTTATTCCAAACGATGTCGAGGAGCTTTCATGACGGTGCTGAGCCCCAGTCATCTTCATCTTGGGGCGCCCCCTCGACGAGCGCTTCATCTGAATCTCATGACGTCGCGCACGTCGACGAAAAGATCCGATACTTATCATCATGCGCGTCGACCTCACGCGTCGACCGCCGAACACGTCAGGTGGTCTTGGCTCATTCGGACTGACCGTTATGTCGTGAGTGCCGAAGAGTGACCGTACCTACCGTCACTCTTCGCAGTAGAGAAACCGTCAACGTGACAATCGACAACGTTGACGTTTCACTTCGACTTAGAAGTCCAACTTCGGAGCCGCGATGGAACGCTCAACACGTCATCGACGCGAAGGGCGTTCGAACATGTCGACACGATGACCGCGTCACATCGTCGAGACAGCGAGATCACCTTCAACGCGATAAGTAATTCGTATTCTTTGACGCTAAGAGTGACGTCACGATTAAAAATTGGATTGACAAAAATACCTCAACGGAATCACACTCCACCAATTTCACGGTCTTTTGGTGTACTTTTGCTTTCGTCGGTAGGGCGATCTTTTCGCAATCCATTTTCTCTACATCCAAAATAGATTACGTAATAGAAGTTATTTCCTAGAGCAAATGCGGGGTGATTGTGGCTTTCAAAAAGAAGAACCGAAGTGAGGATCTTGACGCCAAGAACCTTGATGGCGGTTCCGTCGGACTTCTCACTGACGTTAATCCACAGGGCGAAAATATTGGTGGAGACTCTCAACTTTCAAGTGAGCCGTCGAGTTCTAAAACAATCGATCCCAACACCCCGTCCGCTCCACGCCAAGTTCGCCTCGGTGAGGTCCTCATCAGTTCCAATCTCATCACCGAGGCCCAACTCACCCAGGCCCTCGAAATGCAACGCGACGCCGGGGGCCGACTCGGCGAGGTCCTCGTCAGTCTCGGAGCTCTCACCGAACAGGCACTCGCCCAAGCTCTCGCGAACTTCTTTGGTTTCGAAGTGGCGAACCTTCGCCGCGACGTCTTCGACCCAGAAGTTCTGTCACTCATCTCGGAAGACGTGGCCCGAGAGACCGCGTCCTTTCCCGTCCGTTTGGATGACGACGCTCTCTACATTGCTGTCGCCGAACCGAGCGAAGAACTACGGGCCCGACTGAGCCAAGCGAGTGGCAAGCCTGTTCAACTACTGATCGCCCCCCTCGGTGACATTCGTTGGGCCATCGACAGTAACTACCACGCGCTCGGCAGCGTCGATAAGTTGGTCCAGGCTTTCGAGTCCGTCGAAGGTTCTCGCAAGCGCACCGTTGAAACGTCCGAGCCACTGATCGTCGCCGACGACGCGCCGGTCGTTCAGGTCGTGGACCGCATTCTCACCCAGGCCATGCGCGACCGTGCGTCTGACGTACACATCGAGCCAGCGGACGACATCGTGCGCGTGCGCTTTCGTATTGACGGCGCCCTCAAGGAAGTCCTGCAGTTGCCCGCGACGATTGGGCCAGGCCTCGTGAGTCGAATCAAGGTCATGGCGAACATGAACATCGTCGAACGACGTCGTCCCCAGGACGGTCAACTCACGATCATGATTGATGGCAAAGAGGTCGACGTGCGCGTCGCCACCACCGCCACCATCATGGGCGAAAGCTGCGTCATGCGACTGCTCGACAAGACGCGCTCGGTACTTCGCCTCAACGACCTCGGCATGCCCGTCAAAACCCACGCCGCGTACTCGAAAATCGTTCGCTCCCCCTTCGGCATGGTGTTGTGCGCCGGTCCGACCGGTAGTGGAAAGACGACAACTCTCTACGCGACCTTGAGTGAGGTGAGTAATCCCACGATCAACGTCATGACCATCGAGGACCCGGTCGAGTACATCTTTCCCTCGATCAACCAGATCCAGACCAACGAGCAGGCGGGCTTGACGTTCGCGACCGGTCTCCGATCAATTCTGCGCCAGGACCCTGACGTGATCCTGGTCGGAGAGATCCGAGACGTCGAGACGACCCGCGTCGCGGTACAGTCCGCACTGACCGGGCACTTCGTCGTGTCGTCACTTCACGCGACGGACTCCGTGTCGGCGTTGCACCGTTTTCTCGACATGGGCATCGAGTCGTTCCTCATTGCGTCGTCAGTTCTCGCGGTCGTTGGCCAGCGGCTCCTTCGTCGGATCTGTCCGTCGTGCAAGACGACCTACACCCCTTCCGACGAAGAGATGATCTTCTATCAAGAAGGCGGCGGGACAGCCAAGGAGACCTTCTATATAGGTGTCGGCTGCAACTTCTGCGCGAACACGGGTTACAAGGACCGTATTGGTGTCTATGAGCTTCTCATCATGACACCCGAGCTGCGCCGTCTCATCGTCGGTTGGGCAACCCAAGAGGAGTTACGCAATATGGCCGTGAAGCAAGGAATGAGCACACTTCGCCAAGAGGCAATCAACTTGGTAACCCAGGACGTCACCTCAATCGCCGAGGTCATCAGGAGCATGTACACACTATGAGCAAGGACAAGACACTCACTGCCTACCGCTACAAGGCGTTAGACGAATCCGGCAAGCAGGTATCGGGCAGCGAATCGGCCGCCTCGACCGGCGCCGCGCACGTGGCCCTCCTCGCCCGTGGCCTCCAGCCCCTCGAGGTCAGCGCCAAGAAAAACTTGGCGAAATTCGAGATCACCCAGAAGAAGGTGCCCCGAAAGGACTTGACGAACTTCACGCGCCAGTTGGCAGTCTTCATGCGCGCGGGTATCCCGATCATGGAGGCGCTCGAGGTCATCACCGAAGAGACCCAGAACAAGATGTTGAAGGTCGTTCTGTTGGAGATGGTGGACAGTCTTCGCGCCGGTGACACGTTTGCCGCGGCCGCGGCCATCCACCCCGAGGCTTTTCCCAACTTCTACGTGGGGATCCTCGAGTCGGCGGAGTTGACCGGCAACTTAGACACGGTGCTCAACCAACTCGCCGACTACATCGATCGTGATACCAAGGCTCGCGGCAAAGTCACGGCGGCCCTCATCTATCCTGCGGTCGTCGCGTGCATGTCGGTTGTGACGGTGGTAGTCCTCGCCGTGTTCGTTATGCCGCGCTTCGTAGTATTTTTCGCGAGCCTCAACGCGAAGCTTCCCCTCATAACGCGCCTACTGCTGAGCGTCACGTCATTTGTCGGCAAAGACTGGTACTTCGAACTCGCCTTCGTGATCATCATCGTGGGCGGCTTCATGACGATGCGCCGTAGCGATAAGGGTCGAGATCTTCTCGATTCGTGGATGTTGAAGCTTCCCGTCATCGGTGACCTCACCGAGACCGCGATCATCGAACGGGTCTGTCGAGTGCTTGCTTCGATGCTTCGAGCTGGCGTCGACCTTCCGCGCTCGATGGCCGTCACGGCCGAATCCTCCAACAACGCCGTGTACAAGAAGGCCCTCGAGGGCGTACGCGAGGCGATGATGCAAGGTCAGGGCCTTTCGGGACCGATCAACTTGACGGAACTGTTCCCAGCCGCCGCTCGCCAAATGTTTCGCGTCGGTGAGGAGACTGGAACCCTTGACCAGCAACTCGAAGTCGCCGCGGCGTACTACAACCGCGAACTGGAGACCAAGTTGGAGCGGGCCACGGCCCTCTTTGAGCCAGCCATCATCATTCTCATGGGTGTCGTCGTCGGATTCGTGGCGATAGCCCTTATTTCAGCGATGTACGGCATCTATAACCAGGTACAAGTTGGATGAGCACTGAGAAGATCCAACGCAGTATGAAGTGGCCTATTGGTCGCGGAAAGACCGGCCTGATTTCCAGCGGTAGGCGTCAGCGTGGCCAAAAACTCGACGAGGGATTCACGCTCGTGGAACTTCTCATCGTCGTAACGATTCTTCCCATGATCGTCGGCGCACTCTCGCTTGGTCTTATTTCGATCCTGTCCTTGCAGTCAGGTGTCGCCAACCGGCTCGCCAACACGTCGGACTCGCAGGTCGTGTCGGCAAGCTACCAAGACGACATTCAGTCCGCCGGCGAGGTCACAACCGCCGCGACGAGCACGCCCCAGTGTGGCGCGGGAACCGGTACTCAACTCCTCGGTCTCGAGTCGGACCTCAATCGAGGAACGGGCGTGTGGCAGACGACCATCTCGTACGTGAGTGTGACCAATTCGAGCGCCCCAACACCCACGTACTCGCTTGAGCGACTCTTCTGCATCAACGGTTCCTACACGCCTGTGAGTACGACAACACTTTCCTACAATCTCCAGAGCAGCCAGGCCGTGCCCGCCATCAGTTGTGTGTCGAGCGCGAGCAGCCTTCTTTGTTCCCAGAGTCTTGCCGCGCAACAGTACATTTCCGCACAGAACATCTCGGACATCACGTTCACGGTCGTTGAACCAGAGCCGAATAACCAGAACGCCAGCCCCTCATGCGCCACGGGAAGTTACTGCTATTCGCTGACCGGAAGCCCGGTAGCGAGCGCGTCGTCGACGAATACCGGCTCACCCTTTACGGCCAACACCACGACCAGTTGTGGATTTGCCAGTCCCGACACTGGCACGTACTCAGGCAGCCTCTGTTTCGTGGACTTCAGTTTCCTCAATTCTCCCGCCGCGATGGCACAGGCCACGGGCGGCGGTTGTCTCGAGTTGTCCGTGAGCTTGCCGGGAAACTACACCATGTACTTCTGCTTGCAAATTGTCGGCAACACGGTGCTGCCGTGGTACTTACCCACCTATCCCCAAGCCTTTCTTGGCAACATCAACAACATCAGCGGCGTCAACGTACCTTTCTACACTGGCATCGCGGGAGACCCAGCCCTCTATCAGCGCGTCTCAGGCTCCTTGAACACAATCAACTTCACAAATATTTCAGTGGTCAGCCCCAATGGAACATTGGCGACAGGATGGGAAGCCGTCAGCGCTGACGCCGAATCGACCGACCCGAACGAATACATCACCTGGACCGCGAACACGGCCGTGAATTGGATCCCTAATGGCGAAGCAGTCGACATTGTCGATAACTCACCCGTTGGGAACGCGTGTAATACGGGTGTCGACCTTGTACAGATCAGCGCGGACGAAGTCGAGTGTTCGAATGTTGGTGGAACGAGTGTCACGAAGACCGGCACCACGATGGTCGCCGCTATAGCCCCGTCGTCGCTCAGCGCGACGATGCAAGGGAATGGTCTTCAGGCGATCACCTTTGGACTGTTGGTGCCATGAGTAGTGACCTGGTCCCGGATGAACTCCGAATGGATCACGTGACCCGTTACGCCACGAAAGGCGTCGTCGTCCGATGAGTCGTACTCAGCGAACGTCGCCCCTCGAGGGCGAATCGCCCGAGACGCCTCGACGCCCAAAACGTTCCGAGAACGGTGACACGCTTATTGAGGTGCTCCTCGCACTCGTCGTCCTCGGATTGGCGTCAGTGGCGCTCATCATTGCCTTTTCAACGTCACTCTCGGCGAGCGCACTTCACCGTCGCCTGGCCTCGGCCGACATCGTGCTCAATAGCACCTCCCAACAGGCCATCGCCGGGATCGGGTCGCAACTGACGCTCTTCACTTCGTGCGTGACCACCACCACCTCCCCCACCACGATCACTACCTTCTTGGCATCGGCGGGCATCAGCATCGCTCCGACCTACAGTTCTCAGTTCACCGCAACGATTACGAACGTTCAGTACTGGAACGCCGCCACTTCAACCTTTGACTCGACCTGCCGGACTGACGTTCCTGAGGAGATCACGGTCACGGTCACTGACTCCACCGGTCATCAGTACACCAATACCTTCGTCGTCGACTATCCCTTGGCGAGTGCGACCTCGTCAACCAACGTGGGGCCGGGATCACAACTCGTCTGGGCAACGCCGCCCTCGAGTTCAGGATCCTCGGGGTCTCCTCTCTCTACTCAGCCGGTCTTGGAGATCGAGAATTCCCTCGGTCAACCAGTTACGAGTGACTACTCTCCAGTGATCATTTCGATCGCCTCAGGTGCGAACGGGGTGCTGTCGAGTTGCTCGGGCAACGAGAATTCGGGCTTCGTGGCGTTCACCGGTTGCACGCTCAGCCTCACCGGCGGCGCTACCTCGGGCACCTTCACGCTGAAGGCAGTAGACGGATCGCTCACCTCAACGCTGCCGAACCCAACCGTCTCGCTTTCTGGTGCAACCCAGCCCTACCTGGTCTTCACCACGGAGCCGACGGCTGGCAACTCGGGGGCCGCTTTCTCGCCCCAACCGGTCCTGAAGGTCGAGCAGAACGGCTCGCCGATCACGTGGACCGGCTCAATCACGCTCGCCTCGTCTGGTGGCGTGCTCTCGGGATGTTCGGGGCTTTCAACCACGACGGGTGTCTTCAACATTTCGGGTTGCACGTTTCAAGGCGGCTTCATCTACGACCCGGTTTCTAATACCTACGCCGCCATCCCGTACACCCTGTACGCGTCCGGTACGGGTTTAACCTCTGCGACCAGTAGTGCCTTCACGGTGAACGCGGCGGGGGCCCCCAGCAAATTGGTCTTCTCAACGCAACCGAGCGGCGTCTCGAGTGGAACCGCGAGTACCGCGTTCTCGACGCAGCCGGTCGTGACCGTCGAGGACGCCTTTGGCAACGTCGTCACCAGTTACAACACCAGTGTGTCGATGGCAATCAGCGCCGGTCAAACACTGCACGGCTGCACTGCGGTCACCCCAACGAAGGGCGTGGCGACGTTCTCAAATTGTGCGGGCAGCACGTTCGCGACGGGTGTCACGCTGACGGCGTCCAGCGTCGGACTGCCGAGCCAGCAAAGCGCCGCGTTCGACATCACCGGCCTTGCCTCCAAGCTCGTGTTCACCACGCAACCGGTCGCTGGCGTTTCGGGCGTGACCTTCGGCTTCGAGCCCGTCATCACGATCTACGACTCGAACGGCTTCGTGGTGACGGCATCGACGACGCCGATAGCACTGACCGTAACGCCGCCCACCAATGGTGGAATCTTGTCTCTCTGCACGGGCCTTACGCCGGTGAACGGCATCGTCACCGTCTCGACTTGCACGTTTGGCGGCATCGTCGGCGCGAACTACACGCTGACGGCGACCCAGGGTGCACTTTCCGTCGTCAGTGCCACCTTCTCGCCCACCGGACCAGGGTCCGCCTCGCAACTGGCTTTCACGACCGAGCCCGTCGCCGGTGCGTCCCAGTCGCCCTTCACCACGCAGCCAGTGGTAAAGGTCGAGGACTCGGCCGGCAACATCGTGATCACGGACAACGAGACGATCACGTTGTCCGCGAGTGGGGGTGTTCTCTCCGGATGTTCGAATTTGAGCGCCGTCACCGGCGTGATCAACGTAGCGAACTGCGTCTTTGAGGGCATCGTCTTAACGAACTACACCATGACGGCTTCGACGGCCGCGGGTGACCTCACGCCAGGAACCAGTACGACCTTCACTCCCTCCGGTCCGGGACCGGCGAGCCAGGTCGTCTTAAGTGGCTGCTCGGCGACCATCACGTGGCCCAACTCGTGCGTCGCCAGCGCCGTCGCTGAGGACGTTGACGGTAATCACGAAACTTCGTACAGCTCGGCGATCATCTTCAGCCAACTCTCGAGCACAGGCGGCACGGTCTCGGGACTCGGGTCCGTGACCGCGGTCGCCGGCGCAGCCAGTGACACGTTGACCGCCACGAACGTTGGGACACTCACGATCGGCGCCAGTGGCGACGGCTTCAGCTCGGCCCCGGTCACCATCACCATTGTCGGGGCGCTCCAGACGGTGGCCTTCTACACCAGTGGCACCTACGGAACGACGACCACGAGCGGCACCACCACCTACAATCCCTCGACGACGTACCCACTCTTCGCTCAGGGTAGCCAGAACGGCGTGATCACCTTTAACTCGACTACAACCAGCGTCTGCACCGTCAACACCGCCACTGGCTCGGTCACGACCGTGTCGGTAGGGACATGCAACCTCACCGCCGCCGCCGCAGCGATCGGGAACTACGCCGCCAGCTCCACCACACCCTTCACGTTGACGATTACCCCGGCGGCGGCACTCACGGTCACTGCGCAGTCACATACCTTGACCTACACCGGTATTGCCTCCGTCGCCGATTCGTCGAACGTCTCGGGTCTTCTCGGCAGTGACGCGGCGACGGTGACCTCGGCGACGTACACCTACGCCGGCATTAGCGGCACGACCTACGGACCCTCGGTGACGCGCCCGTCCAACCCCGGCACCTATTCAGTGACGCCGAGCGCTGCGACCCTCAACTTCACCGCCGGGGCAGCGTCTGACTACACCTCACCCAACACGTACGTCGCGGGCACGTTAATTATCAACACAGCGCCGGCCCTCACGGTCACCGCCAGAAACCAAACCTTGACCTACACGGGAAGTCCGGCCGTCGTGGACACGTCGAGCGTCACCGGATTCGTTGGAAGTGACGCGGCGACGGTCACCTCGGCGACGTACACCTACACCGGCATTAGCGGCACGACCTACGGACCCTCGGCGACGCGCCCGACCAATCCTGGCGCCTACTCGGTCACGCCGAGCGCCGCCACGCTCAACTTCACGACCGGTGCGGCGACTGACTACACCTCACCCAACACGTACGTCGCGGGCACGTTGACCATCAACGCTGCGCCGTCCCTTACCGTCACCGCGGGTACACAGTCATTGACCTTTACGGCCAGTGCCGCCGTTGCCGACACGTCGAGCGTCACTGGATTCGCTGGAAGTGACGCGGCGACGGTGACGTCAGCCACGTACTCCTACACCGGCACTGGCGGAACGACCTACGGACCGTCCGCCACGCCTCCAACCAACGTCGGCACCTACTCGGTGACACCGAGCGCCGCGGTACTCAACTTCACCTCCGGTGCAGCTGCTGACTACACCCCACCCAACACGTACGTCGCGGGCACGTTGACGATCACGAAGGCCACGTTGACAGTCACGGCCGCGAACCAGAACTTGACCTACACCGCTAGTCCGGCCGTCGTCGACACGTCAGCCGTCTCTGGCCTCCTGGGCACCGACGCCGCGACGGTGACCTCGGCCACGTACTCCTACACGGGCATCAGCGGAACGATCTACGGTCCGTCGGCGACACGCCCGACAAGCGCCGGAACGTACTCAGTAACGCCCAGTGCAGCGACGCTCAACTTCACGTCGGGTCTCGCGGCCAACTACTCGGGCTCGTACACCTACGTCGTGGGCACGTTGACGATCGCCAAGGCCAACCAGCTGGCCCTTACGGTCACTTCCACGACCGCCACCTACGGCACGGCGCTGACACTGACCTCGGGCGGAGGCTCTGGTTTAGGAGCGGTCAGCTACACGGTCGCGAACGGCACGGCGACGGGATGCGCGGTTCCTGGTGGTGTTCTGAGCTCGACGAGTGTCGGCACCTGTATGGTCACCGCAACGAAGGCCTCCGACACCAACTACCTCGCCGCCAGTTCCGCCGCGACCGCTGTCACAGTGAACACGGCGCCTGCGCTCACCGTCACCGCGGGTACGCAGAGCTTGACGTACACCGGAAGTGCGGCGACGGCGGACACGTCAACCGTCTCGGGCTTCAAGTACTCGGACGCGGCGACAGTCACGTCGGCTACGTACTCCTACGCGGGCACGGGCGCGACGACCTATGGACCGTCCGCCACGCCTCCGACCCTCCTTGGCACGTACTCAGTAACGCCGAGCGCCGCGACGCTCAACTTCACGGCGGGCGCGGCAGCCGACTACAACTCACCCAACACCTACGTCGCGGGGACGTTGACGATCACGAAGGCCACGTTGACGGTCACGGCCGCGAACCAGAACCTGACCTACACCAGCATCGCGGCCGTCGCCGACACGTCGAGTGTGTCGGGTCTCCAGGGCAGCGACGCGGCGACGGTCACCTCGGCCACCTACTCCTACCATGGAATCAGCGGAACGACCTACGGACCGTCCGCCACTCCTCCAACCATCGTCGGAACGTACTCAGTGACGCCGAGTGCAGCGACCCTCAACTTCACTTCGGGTAGCAATTTGAACTACATCTCGCCGTACACCTACGCGGCGGGCACGTTGACGATCGCCAAGGCCAACCAGCTGGCCCTTACGGTCACTTCCTCCACCACCGCCACCTACGGCACCGCACTGACACTCACCTCAGGCGGCGGCTCTGGTACCGGGGCGGTCAGTTACTCGGCCTCGAACGGCACGGCGACAGGATGCGCGGCTCCTGGTGGTGCTCTGAGTTCGACGAGTGTTGGCACCTGTTTTGTCACCGCGACGAAGGCTACCGACACCAACTACCTCACCGCCAGTTCCGCTGCGACGAGCGTTACGATCATCCCGGCGACGGCCCTTGTCGTCACCGCGGCCAGCCAAACGTTGACGTACACCGGCAGCGCAGCCGTCGCGGATACCTCGGGTGTCACCGGATTCGTTAACTCTGACGCAGCGACGGTGACCGCTGCCACGTACTCCTACGCGGGCACGGGCACGACGACGTACGGACCGTCCGCCACGCCCCCAACCCTGGTCGGCACGTACTCGGTGACGCCGAGCGCCGCGACATTCACCTTCACCACTGGGGCAGCGGCCGACTACAACACGCCCAACACCTACGTCGTGGGGACGTTGACGATCACGATTGCCGCAAGCGACATCGCTAATGGAACGGCGGCTGGAACAACGTCGGTCACGAGCGGAACCACCTTTAGCGCCCCGAGCGGATCACCTGTCCTCGTTCTCGTTTCCTATGACGATAAAAATGGTGCAAATGCCGCGAACGTCTGCGACGCAACGCTGACGGGCACCGCTCTCAGCGCCGGCTCGTTGCTTGGCGTTACCAACTACGCCCCGTATCAGACGACGGGTAGCGGCGCCAACAAGACCTACTACCAGATGTGCGTCTACGAAACAACCGGGACAGGAATCACTGGATCGGTGACGGTCGGATTTGGCGGCCTCACCGTGGCCAATTCGTCGTTCCAAGTGGTGCAGTTCCAAGGCGACATCACTGCCGGCTTCACACATGCCGACTTCAAAACTGTCAACAACTCGAATGTTCCCACCTTCATTCTCAGCGCTTCCCCAGGAGCGGGATCTTCCGAAGTTCTCTTTGGTGTAACGACGGCGACCTCCAACACCTGGTCAACCGCACCGGTGGGATTCACCAACCTCTTCGCCCCGACGACAGTGAATGGTACGTTCACACCCGCTGCGTACTTCGGCGCTCCGGCGGCGATTTCCACCTCCGGGCTGCTCACCGCAAATACTCGCTGGGCAACAATCGGCATCGAGGTCACTCCCTAATGCGCCATTCGACGTTAAGAATGAGTAATGCGACAAAGTGAGCGACGAGACGAACGCGTGAGTTCAAGAATCGCGAAGGGTCCTGTCGCGGCTCGTCGTGGCCGCTGGCCGACTTCGCACATCAGGGGTGAGGGGGAGCACTCGGAGGTCGGAGCCGTCATCATCCTGGCTCTGGTCTACATCGTGTCGATCTCACTCGTGGTGGGGGCGCTCGCCGACTGGGCCATGAACGACCTCAACAACACCACCAAGTTTCAGTCGGTCAGCTCTCTCGACTACGCCGTCACCAGTGCAGTCCAGGTGGCTGTCCAAAGCATTCGCTATACCCCGCTCATCTCCCAGACGACGGTGCTCGGAGAGTGCTGGGTGCCAGCGGGCGGATCGTTCGTGTCTCAGCTGACGGTCAACAATGACACCGTCGCGGTCTGGTGCACGACGGTTCAACACCTAGCCAGCGCTCAAACGCGTACCGTCACCTTTTACGCCTGCAAGAGCACATTGACGTCAGGCTCATCATCGGGCGCGGTCTCGGCTGCGGGTACCACGTGCGCGGGACCTAATGGCGATCTTCTCACTGCCGTCGTCACCTACGACGACTACCCCCCAGGAGGTGGTCCCCCACTCTCGGTGACCTGTTCGTCAGGTCAGTGCGGGCAAGGGGCTACCACCGATCAATGGACGTGGACGGCTTAACTCCACTTCGCAGTACCACCGTTTGAGAAACTGCGGACGCCAGGGATGATGATCCTGCCGCTCCAATCGAACGCACGATACTTCCGTCATCAGCGCCAACGAGACATCGAGCATCGGCGGTTCTAGGTTCGCGTTTCAGAATTTACACAACACGATTTACGCATCAGCAGCTCACGGCATCTTCTAGAAAAAAGGTACGAGGTCGAAGTTAATCGTGTTAAAGAACACCGTTAAAAAAAACTCATCAAACTTTCAATGTCCGAAAATCGTGAAACGTATCTTTGTAGCGAAAACGTAAATCACAACGCAAAAACAATTCATTCCGAATCGAACTCGACCCCGTTAATCAGGAATTACGACGCAAATTTTCTGCTGAAGTTGTTGGGAATGTGTTTTATTGAAACAAACATCGTCGTCTATTATTTGCAATACCGTTTGAAATATATAAATCGGTGAGAAAAAACGGGGAGTCTCCGAGTGTCGGTACGCCCATTAGGAAATAAGGGAGTAAGTATATGATTTCGACCTACCAACGGCTGAAGCGTCGTAGGGATGCTGGGGAGATCGACGGTTTCACCTTGATCGAACTTCTCATCGTCATCGTAGTGCTCGGTATTTTGGCTGCTGTTGTCATCTTTGCCCTTGGAGGTATTACGGGCAAGACCCAGCTGGCGGCTTGTCAGGCTGACGGTGCCACGGTATCAACCGCGATGTCCGCTTACCTGGCTGAAAACCCGGGTACTGCCGCGTCGGTGACGATTGCCGAACTCAGTGCCACCGCCAATGGTGGACCGTACATCCAGTCATGGCCCAACGCGACGAGTTACATTTACACGTTGCCCAGTGGGGTGTTGACGGTTCAGGCTGAGACCGCCGCTGGAGCTGGCACCGGAGCACTTGTTCCGTACCTTGGCCCAACCTCGTGCGGACCTGCAGCTGCCAGTGCCACAAGCATTGGTCTCTAAACGTCGTACTTAGTCGTTAGCTGTTGACCATCCAAAGCGCCCAACGTAAAAGTTGGGCGCTTTGGATGTTCTTACTTCAAGATAGAGAGTACCGATGAGCTCAGATCAGACTTCAAAAATCGACCCATGGCTACAAGCTCTTTGGGATCAGGGCGGATCTGACCTTCTGCTGTCGGGAGGATCAGCACCTCGCATCCGGGTGACCGGGAGACTTCAGCCCCTGAGTGGCGCTCAAATCTTGTCCGGAGCGGACGTCCGAGACATCTCTTTGCCGTTACTGACGCCAAGCCAACGCGAGACTTTCGAAGAGTACCTGGACGTCGACTTCTCCTTCTCCTGGGGCGATCGAGCACGAATCCGTGGCAGCGTCTTTACACAACGCGGTCAAACGGCGCTCGCGCTTCGAATTATTCCTACGAAAATTCCTACTTTTGAAGAGCTCGGTCTACCGTGGGCGGCCAATTGGGTCGCCGAGCAACCCCGCGGGTTCGTGCTCGTCACTGGACCTACGGGTTCGGGAAAATCCACCACCTTGGCGGCGATTGTTAACCTGATTAATGAGACCCGCGCCTGTCACATTTTGACCATTGAGGACCCCGTCGAATACGTCCACGATCACAAAATGTCCGCGGTCAGCCAGCGTGAGGTGGGACTCGACAGCCCCTCATTCGATCGAGCTCTTCGCTCCGCCCTTCGCGAGGACCCCGACGTCCTTCTCATCGGCGAGATGCGCGACATCGACTCAATTCAGATTGCTCTCACTATGGCAGAAACCGGTCACCTCGTCTTCGCGACACTGCACACCAACGACGCCCCCCAGGCCATCGATCGAATCATCGACGTTTTTCCCGCTTGGCGCCAAGAGCAGACGAGAGTCCAGTTGGCTTCGTCGCTCAGTGCGGTAATCGCTCAACGGCTTATCCCAAAGATCAACGGCGGCATGGTCGCGGCGTACGAGGTACTCATCGCCACCAATCCGGTGCGAAATCTCATTCGCGAAGGACGCACCAATCAACTCCAGAACATAATGTTCACCAACACGTCGGAGGGTATGCAAACCTTGGAGAACAGCCTCGCGAAGCTCATCATCGAGGGTGTCATCACTTACGAGGACGCCATGGCGAACACGGCCCACCCGAAAGAACTCGTTCGTACCATCGAAGCGATGGACAAGTCATTCATTAAGGTATAACTGACTGAGTGAGTCTTCATCGCGGTCCAACTCTTCCCTATCGGGTCGTCGCCGGCGTGACGCCGTGTTCTTCAGGCTGGCTCGTGCAAGGGGCGAAAATGGCGGGTTCTACCTTTGCCCCCGAGCCCCCGCGCGTCTACGAGACGTTCCTCGAAATCCTCAGTGAACACCCCGCGTACGAAATTATTGTCATCAACGCACCAATTGGCTATCTCGACACGCCAGCGATGGGCGCGAGAACGTGCGATCGAGAAGCTCGAGCCCTTGCGGGTCGGCGCGGCTCGACAATCCATAACGCACCTTCTCGAGCCGTCTTAGACAATCTCATCGAAGTGAAGGGATCCGGCGTCGACGCCGTGACCGCGACCATGCTTCCGCACTACCGCGAAGTCGCCCTGGAGATGTCGCCCTTTCGTCAACGACTGGTCTATGAGGGCCACCCCGAGTTGAGCTTCTTTCAGTTAAATGCTGACTCGTCAATGCAACGCTCGAAGAAGATCGAAGCCGGACGTGACGAGCGCTTGGATGTTCTCGAGTCACATTTTCCCGCGTTTGACAAAGTCCTCGCCGACGAGATCAGCGAAGTGTCAGAGAAGCACCAATTCGACGCGTTGGCACTTCTTTGGACGGCTCGACGCGTCTTTGGGCACGCGGCCAAGCGCATACCGGTCGAACCAGAGTGGGACAGCGAAGGTCTGCGCATGGAGATCGTGTACTGACAGTCCCTAACGACTTGGTTCATCCGTTCATTCGCGTGGGGACACGACACGCACCACGCTGGGAGGCGAATGACAATCAAGTCAGTAGCCGCCTTGGCTCCGCCTCATTGATCGAAAGAGGCTCAGCGTCGGTAAGCAAGGTGGGCACTTTGAGCAGTGGTGTCACTGCGAGCACTAGCGCAGTGGGGACGAGAACTACTTGCCACAGCCAATTCGGAACGTGAACGATGCTGTGGCTCAGTCCCCAGAGTGTCGATTCACACGTCAAGGCAACGACGATGATCCACATCACTTTGTACAGGTGAACCCTGCGAACTGCGGCATCAAAGGCAGCGGATATGACCATTGCGCCAAGAAGAACGATCGGAATTGCGTGATAGAGGGGAACCGTCCACGACGTCAGATTTGAGCTGAACCCGAGGTGAACGGGATTGAACGTCGCGGTCACCAGTGCGATCCAAGCTAGTAGAGGACCTCTGATTCGACCCACCGCAACGTCGAGCACGAGAAGAGCAACGGCAACGGCCATGAAGTAGTAGCCAAAGAGGTTCTCCTCGAATATCAGACGGAGGGTAAGTGAGGTCGCAATGAGAGAAATCAATGGGATCGAACTCAGCACGCGCGTGCCGAGTCGTCGCGACACCCACCAGGCAAACGCCATCGATGCCGCGACGGGAACGACACGTGAGATCTCGAAGAGAAGTGTGCCGTGCAGATTGGCCTCCCAGAGTACGGTCCCTCCCTTCGATTTAATATCGAGTCCCACGCGGCTGGAGCCGAGGAGTATCGTCTTCACCGCCCGTCCTGACGTGGCGACGATCAGAGGGACGTCAATCAGCGCGACGGCAAGTATCGCCCCGATGCCGAGCCTGATCCGACCCTGCGTCGGTGCGATGACGATCAAGGGAGCGATCACCAGAAGTGCGAACTGTTGCGAACAGAAGGCGAGTCCCAATAAGACACCAACCCAGAGCCATCGTTTCTTAACGGAACACGCGACACCTCCCAAAATCAATCCCATCGCCAACAGGTCTTGAGGGTGGAAGTAAAGGGTAAGACAGTTCAGCACCGGTGGCGTGCCAGCAACCAAAAAGAGCGTCAATGACTCCCAACCCCGACGCCCGCGACCCGATACTCGAAGCAACGCAATTATTCCCGCCACGAGTACGGGCCACACCAAGTAACCAAGACGAACCGTCGGAAGAATGGCGCTGGATGTAGCCGACCAATCAAGCATGCCGTCGAACGCGTTGACGCACTGCGGACCAAGTTCATGTTGCGAGGGGAAGGCGACATCATGTCCAATCCGCAACAACGCCGCGGCGCCACCACTGATCAGAGGGTAGAGAGGCGCCACCAACGCGAAGGGATTCGTGATACTGCTGAAGTGGTGGTTTCCCGTCGGTGGGTACACGCACGTCAGATTCCCGTGTGCAATCGACCACGTCGAGTAGACGGACTCGGCCGCGTCACTCTCCGTTGGGCCGCCAAGTAAACCGGATAGTCCAACGAAAACCGCCGTAGCGCCGAACCAACTCATCACGCACCAGAAACTTGAGAGCGGACGATTGAGTGACTGGCGCAACCAAGCCGTAAGACCTGTGGAGCGATTGAGTTCGGTTGTCGTCATCGATCTGAACTGGTACGCGTTGGTTTTGCTAGTCACTGACAAACCGCGGGCACGACATTCATTGACTCCTCCGAAGGGTAACAATAGAGAATTCTCATCTTGGCCATCGTTGATATCGGCATGAGAATTGTCGTAACCGCTCAAATCTTGATTCAATGCACCTTGCCTTCGCGTTTCAAGATAGCCCTTCATCAAACTGCGCATCCAAGACGTCTCGTCGTGTTATCACAATGGCAATCCTCTGGATGACAGGCGTTCCTTCGCCTTTTCCTCGAGGACGCGTCCTAGTGGATCTGGGCAAACCAAGAAGTGACTTCGGGTCCGCTAAAGACAGCAAGCGCGGTGCCGAGCGCGAGGAAGACGCCATAAGGAATGGGTTGGTCGCGGGTCATCTTCTTCATCACGATGAGCGTCACCCCGACGACCGCGCCGATCAAATTGGCGGCGAAGAAGCCAAGGACGACGTAGCGCCAGCCGAGCCAACCGAGGCCGAGACCGAGCACCAGAGCGAGTCGTACGTCACCAAAACCAAGAACGCGCGGGCTGGCGAAGTTCATGATGAAAAAGACGACGAACCAAGCGACGGAACAGATCACCGCCACGAGCAGGTCGTGCCATCCGTTGGTCTTAGCGGCAGCGAGGACCAGGAGTCCAGCCACCGTGGCGAGCGTCGGATAGACGATTTTCTTCGGAAGTGTCAGATGTTGGAGATCGATCACGGCTAGTGCGAGCAGACCGGCGAACAGGATCAGAAACGCGGGGAGATCCCAGCGAAAGCCCATTCGGGCGGCAGCGCCGGCGAACAGGGCCGCTCCCGCGAGCTCCACGTAGAGGTACCGGGGCGAAATCGGAGAGTGGCAGCTCCGACAGCGGCCCCTGAGGAGCAACCACGACAAAACCGGAATATTGTCACGGTCCTTGATCGCAGCACCACACGTAGGGCATTTCGATCTCGGCGAGACGATGGACTCGTTTCTCGGCACACGGTAGATGACCACGTTCAAGAACGATCCAATGGCGAGTCCGAAGAGGGCGCACGCGCCAATAAGTACACCTAACATTCCGGGCGTCTCTTTCGGCTCACGCGGCTTTTGAACTCCAGCCGAGGTTGGCTTCCCATCAGATAAGCACGCCCATGAGGCTCACGATCTCGGTCACGTCAGTTCTCGAATCTGTTGTCACGGATCGGTCGCCCGTCATCCCTGTCGTCCACCAGGACGGGATACTCCCTTAATTATGCACCGTATCCAATTATAGTTTGGGGAGGATCGGTGTAGCTCCGAATTGGTTACAGTACAAGTTCGTAGAGTCGAGAGGACCTTCAGTGGGAAACGTCGTTGGTCACCGGTACAGGTACGGCGCGAGTTTCGTCGACCAGGAATCGGGCGTGCGCTTTGAGGGCCATCACCCGATGGAACGACCAGATCTCTGGCAGGTCTATTTAGACGGCGCCGAGGGCATCTACCGCAGCCGAGGTTTCGAAGAGACCCTCCGCCGGCGCGACTTCGAGGATGGAAGCGGCGTTCCGCTTTTCTTCCTCGGTTTTGCACCCAATGGCGAGGCCGTCGCCGGCGTACGGTTCCACGGACCACTTGAGGGAAGTCACCAGGCGTTTCTGATCGAAGAGATGTCGGAGTCGCCAGAGATCGACGAGATCGCCGCCGTCATCGACAAAGAAGTGCGCCTCGGTGCTATCGAAAGTAAGGGCGCCTGGTCGAAGGGCGAAGCCGTTATCGGCGTGCACCTGGCGATGACCATGTCGAGGTGTTTCATCCACGCGATGAATTGGCTCAGTGCGGAGTTCGCCATCGCGGCTGTGTCCGACCGTTTACTTCCCTTGGCAGAGTTCATCGGCGCCAAGATGGTGGGAACGCAATCGGTGCCGTTCCCCGACGAGCGCTACCGTACGGTCGCCGTGTGTTTTCGCCGTACGTTGAGTTACGAACTGAGTTCGCCAGCCAATCAGCAGGCTCTTCGCTTGGAAGGCGAACAGCTCTCACGTGGTCCTATTTCAATCGGCGTGGGTGTACTCGAGGCCGAGTCCACGAGCACGCAGTCTCGACGCCCACTAGTGCTTGACGTCACCGAGCGTGCCCAGCGCGAAGTCCTGCGAGTACTGCGAGCCGATCCGTCGCTCCAGATCATCGACCGCTTCGAAGAACAGCGCGAGCAACTCGCCGAGGTGAAGCCCACGCCCTCGCGCAAACTCTTTGACGAGGGGCAGCGATGGGTCTACTATCCCTGGCGCCGAGCGGTAGTTCGACTCCTTGGACCACGCGCCTTTTCGGCGGTGCGACTCGACCGCAACCACAACAAGGTGACCCGAGACGAACAAGCACGTCTGCGCACGCTGTCCGTTGGCGTCGTTGGGGTGAGTGCGGGCCACTCAATCGCCCACATTCTCGCGATGGAGGGGCTAGCTGGCGAGATTCGTCTGGCCGACTTCGACACCATCGAGTTGTCAAATTTGAATCGCATCCCCGCGAGCGTGCTCGACCTTGGCGTCAACAAGGCCATTGTGGCGGCGCGACGAATCGCCGAGATCGACCCGTACCTGCGCGTGATCGTCATGCCCGAGGGCATTCACGCCGACAACCTCGACACCTTCCTCGACGGCCTCGACTTGGTCATCGAGGAGTGCGACTCACTCGACGTGAAATTCCTGGTCCGAGAGGCCGCGCGAGCGCGCGGTATCCCGGTGATCATGGAGACCAGTGACCGTGGAGTCCTCGACGTCGAACGCTACGACCTCGAACCCCATCGCCCAATATTCCACGGACTGTTGGGCGACATGGACTCGTCCAAGTTGGCGGGCCTCTCGCTCGCCGACAAGGGACCTTTCGTGTTACGCATGCTCGGGGCCAACGAAATCTCATCACGCGGGGCCGCGACGGTCTTCGAACTCGGTCAAACCGTCACCGGTTGGCCACAGCTCGCGAGCGAAGTCACTCTCGGCGCGGTCACCACCGCGGCGGCGGTTCGTCGCTTCGGCCTCGAGGGCGATCTACCTTCGGGTCGCATCCGCTTCGACGTCGAGGAGATCCTTTCAGGCCTCTCGCCCGTTGAGGTGTCCACGTCGGGCGAGGCGGCCCTGCTCACGCCGCCACCAGAAGACCCGCCTCTCGAGAGCACCGATCCCATCGAACTCATCGTCGACGCGGCCCGTCGAGCGCCTTCGGGCGGCAACGTTCAACCGTGGCGCTTCGAAGCCAACGACGACGAGGTCCGCTTCTACGTCGTTCCCGAGCGCAGCACGAACGCCATGGACGTTCGCCTTCGCGGGAGTTACGTGGCGCTCGGTGCTTCGCTCTTCAACGCTCTCGCGACGGCGGCGTCGCTCAAGCGTCTGGGCTTGGTGAAGCTCTTCCCCGAAGGTACGAACTCGCACCACGTCGCCACCATGAAGCTTGGAACGCAGATCGACGCGGGGATGGCCCGCCTGGCGCCCTTCGTGCACACGCGCACGGTCAACCGTCGCATGGGCAGCCCCACGCCGATCGACGAGGCCACCGTGTCAATGTTGAGTCGCGGTGTCGAACGTGAAGGGGCTCGCCTGCGCTTCGTGACCGGTCGCGACCAGATCGAGGAGTGCGCTGCCCTCCTCGCCGAGTCCGATCGACTTCGATTCCTCATCCCAACCGTCCACCAAGACATGCTCGACGAGCTGCGCTGGCCCGGACGTGACACGCTCGAAGAGGGTATGGACGTACGGACGCTCGAGATGGACCCCGCGAGCCTTGGCGCGCTGCAACTGGTCGGACGTTCGGACGTGATGGAGCACCTCGTCGACTGGCGCGGTGGCGCGGCGCTCGGCCTGCGTACCCGAGCCATGGTGAGCTCGAGTTCCGGAATAGCCGTCATCACGATTCCGCGTGCCGATCCGACGTGGTACGTGCGCGGCGGCGCGGCGATCGAACGCTTCTGGCTGGGCGCCGAGCTGCGCGGTCTCGCGGTGCAGCCGGTGTCGCCCCTCTTCCTCTACGCCACGGACGAGAAGGACCTCTTGAACCTGGGCGGCGAGCGCCACCTCGACGAACTCTACGAACTCTCTCAGCGCTTCAACAAAGTCTGGGACCTCGACGACGGCGAGACAATCGCGATGGTAATGCGGGTTATTCACGCGGCCCCGCCCTCGGTGCGAAGTGTTCGTCGACCCCTGAGTCACGTCCTTATTCGTGACCTTGAACCCATCGCCCTGAGCGCACCCATAAATACCTACAATCTGTAAGGTTTCTTCGCGATTGGGACGTAGGATGCCCTAAAGGTCGCTATTTCGTTGCAAAATATCTTCCTTCGATGTCAAGGGGGTACTGCTATTCTCGTACTTCAGGCCATTTAGAGGTTAAGGCGGTTCGTCCGTGGGTGATCTCACGCATTCAGACGCGTGGAAAGTAGGCGACGAGGCTCGACTCGTCGTCGAGACACTCCGTCACGTCACGCCCCGGGCTGAAATCGTCGCGGTGATCACCAATTCTGACCACCCAATTCCCGGCTTTGACATCGAGCCACTCGTCGGCCCCAAGGCTAAAGAGGCCTTCGATCTGATCCGTGAACGCGTCCAGGGACAACTCAGCGGCAAGGAGCAGTTAGGTTCCTTTTCTTGGACGATTTTGGGTACTGAATGGGGTGTACTCGTTGACGCGATCGAGTTGCTCAACGGCAACATCGTCGGCGCCCTCATCGTCGCTCGACACGGTCGGGTGTGGTCCCAAAGAGAGGTCTCCATCGCTCGAGCGTTCGGGGGACTGTTCGGTAAGGTCGCCTCCCAGACGACGCGCGAGGGCACCCTCTTGCACCAGCGACGACTGGACGAACTGGTTAGTCAGGTCGCCGAACGACTGATGTCGGCCACTCTCGACAACCGCAAAGAGGTCCTCGGCTGGACGACGCGCGTGCTGGCGGAGTTCCTCGACTCCGACGTGGCCTTCCTGCGGCGCCACGACCACGTACGAGGTCTGTCCATTCTCGAAGCCGAGTGGCCGATTCGCGACGACTTCACCGGGCCCGATCCCCTGGGCGAAGTGCGCTTCGATGCCGACCCCATCTTCATGGCCACGAAGGACCTGCGCGAACCATACTTACCGGGTATAAAGGACGACTCCGGCGAGTTCATGGAGCGCGTCGAAAAGGGTACGGGCGAGACGCTCGTGGCGGGCGCCGCGGTCCCGCTGCTCCTCGGCGACTCGACGTGGGGAATCCTTGGTTTCATCCACTTCGGCCTGCGAGCGTGGGTCCCCGCGGAGATCAACGCCCTCCAGGCCGTGGCGTCCATGTTGGTGCAGCTGCAGGCACGTATCGACGCGGAAGAGCGCACGGCCCACATCGCGCACCACGACGACCTCACCGACCTACCGAATCGACGCGCACTGCTTCGAGAGTTGAAGCTTCGTCGAGAGGCGCGCCGCGACACCGCCGTGATGATTATCGACCTCGACCGATTCAAGGTCCTGAACGACTTTCTAGGTCACGCCAACGGTGACCGGTTGCTCATCACGATCGCCGACCGCATTCGCACCAGTATTCGCGTCAACGACTACTGCGCCCGACTCGGCGGCGACGAGTTCGTGGTCCTGCTCGACGAAGCGCACAGCGCCATGGAGGTGCTCGCCAGCGCCTATCGACTCCTCGAACTAGTGGCGGCGCCGGTCGACCTCGGTGGTCAACAGTTCAGTCACACCGCGAGTATCGGCATCGCCATCGCCACCGCGGGCTCTGACCAGACCGATTCGGACATTCTGGCTTGCGCCGACGGCGCCATGTACGTCGCCAAGGCCCGGGGCCGCAACAAGGCCGTTCTGCACGACGAGGAGATGCGCGCCACGCTCGACGAACGCTCTCGCATGGAGATCATGCTCCGCGACGCGCTCGAGCAGGGCGAACTGCGATTGCACTACCAGCCCGAGGTCGACATCCGAACCGGAGAACTGCTCTCGGTCGAGGCGCTCGTGCGCTGGCAGCACCCGACGCGCGGAATGTTGAACGCAGCGGAGTTCATCACCGTCGCCGAAGAGACCGGACTCGTACTCACCATCGGTCGCTGGGTCTTCGCCGAGGCGTGTCGCCAACTCGCCACGTGGCGCAAGGAGTACCCCGACCTCGCGCTCATCGTGCGCGTCAACATGTCGCCCGCCGAGTTCGCCGCGACGGACCTCGTGGAGTTCGTGGAGAACTGCCTGCAGGTGAACAACATCCCTGGCGAACGTCTCTGCATCGAAATCACCGAGTACGCCGTGGTGGAAGAGCCCGAGAAGACGGCGAACATCCTGCGCGGCTTTCGCAAGATGGGCGTCGAAATCGCCATCGACGACTTCGGTACGGGCTTCGCGTCGATGACCGAACTGAAGCACCTTCCGGTCGACCTCTTGAAGTTGGACATGAGTTTCGTCGAAGGCATCACCACTGACGCCTACGACCGCGCCATCGTCGAGTCGATCATCCGCCTCGGCCACGCGCTCGACCTGGGCGTCACCGCTGAGGGCATCGAACACAGCGAGATCATCGACGAGCTCCTCGTCCTCGGTTGCCATCGGGGCCAGGGCTACCTCATCTCGCGACCAGTTGAGCCGTCGGAACTCCAACCCATGCTCAGCGCGGGCCGTGTTCCCCTCTCACTTCTTCACCCCGTTGACGAAACGACGCGCGGTCTTACGAGCGCCAAGTCGTGAGCCCCTTCATGGAAGGAGCGTCCGACGGCGCAGAGAGTGCGAGCCAACCCTACGAACCGTGGCTCTTTCAGACGATGCTCGACGAGCTCTCGGTCAGCGAGTTGGGCATCGGCTTCATCTACTCGGTACTCGACCTCCTCGTAGAGCGCTACGCGCTGCGTGACGCCGTCGTCGTTCTCGTCCACGAGTCCTTTGGCGCGCAGCTCTTTCGCGCCGGCGGCGGTGCCATCAGCGTCGACATGGCGGCGCGCCTCGGGACCGTGCCGGGCGTGTACTGCGAACCCGACATCGTGCCCCTCGTCGAACGCGACGCCATGCGCACCGCGTGTCAACTCGCGCTCTCGCTGCACCTGGCGCGCTTTAGCGCTGCCCACGACCCGCTCACCAACATCGCCAATCGGCGCACCTTCGACAGCGCGTTACAGGCCGCGACCGTGCGCAGCGCGCGTTACGGCTGGGCCTTCACGCTGGTGCTCGCGGACCTCGACGGCTTCAAGATCGTGAACGACACCATGGGCCACGCCTTCGGTGACGACCTCTTGCGCCAGTTCGGACTCGCGATGCGACGCTCGGTGCGAAGCGGCGACCTCGCCGCGCGCATCGGTGGTGACGAGTTCGCCGTCATTCTTTCCAATGCCGACGGGCACGATTCCTCAGGTTTCACCGACCGTCTGCGGAGCCACTTAGGCTCCGCGCGTGACCATGTAGGATTCACCATCGGCACCGCGTCATCGCCCCGCGACTCAACGGAACCCGCCGAGTTGTTCCGTATCGCCGATGCCCGACTCTACGAGAAGAAGGGATTGAATCACCGATGATGTCTCCAACTGAAGAAGATTTCGAACTCGAACTCCGATCCCTCTCGGGCGTGTTGAACGTCGAAATCCGCCACCGCGACAACGGTGACGTGGACGCGGTGACCTTGATCGTGACGGGCCAGGACCCGAGCGCCATCCGCGTGATGGCGACCCAGATCGTCAACCTGTACTACACCGAGGCGAGCGTCATCGTCGAAGACGCGAGCAAAGCCATCTCGCCTCGAGAGATCCAGGCCGTTCGCGTGGCCCTTATTCGCACCGACTTCAACCCCGAGAACGGCACCTGTGAGGTCGAGCTCTCGTACTCCGGCCGCATGGGCGTGGGCCGGGCCGGCAGCGGTCAGCTCTTCGGGGGCGCCGAAGCCACCCTCGCCGCCCTGCGTGAACTCGGGTACAACATTCCCTTCTATCTCTTGACGGTGATGAGCGTCGCCACGGTCAGAGGATGGCCGGTCATCGTCACGTTGCGGCCATTTTCCGAGGGCGCGGACATGTTCGGCATCGCCCAGTCCGACGACGACGTCGCCGCCGCGGCCATGGCCACCCTCGACGCGCTCAACCGTTTCCTCACCAAAGCTCCTAGTTACCAGTAGCCAGTTCCGCGATGTCGGCACGTACTCGGCCCCGGCTCGAAGCGCGTATCCGACGTCGCCCTGACTCTCCGGCTCACGCGATCACGTCCACGCGGACAGGATCCCTCCGCGAAACAAGTAACCGAGATCAACGGCACGGGAATCGGAGATTCCCAATTCTTTACCTGGTTCGTACCAATTACTCGAGTGAACTTCGTAGTATGGACGCTATGCAGACTCTCACTCGTCGTGCAGCGATACCTCGTTGGCACCCCTTCGACTCGTCGTGCGCTCTCGAAGGCGTGGCCCACTGGCCCCTTCGCCCTCGTGGAGGCCTGCGATGACCAAGATTCTCGTCGTGGACGACGACACTGAAATCACAAAACTCCTCGACACGTTTCTCACTGGTGAAGGCTACGTAGTAGCCGTCTCGTCGAACGGGGCCAGCGCGCTGAGCGCGGCTTCGTCCCTCGAGCCCGACCTCGTCATCTTGGACATCGTCCTCGGTAGTGAAGACGGACGCGAAGTACTGCGCGAGCTTCGCTTGATCAGTGACGTACCCACCATCTTCTTGACCGGTCGCGGTCTCGAAACGGAGCGGATCGCCGGTCTGAAGATGGGCGCGGACGACTACATCGTCAAGCCCTTCTCCTTGGGCGAGGTGTCGGCACGAATCGAGTCGGTCCTACGTCGCTCGGGTGCCAACTCCACGCAACACCAGATCGATGCGCCCAACATCAGTTTCGGTGACCTGCAGATCAACGAGAACACGCACGAAGCGAGACTTGCGGGCCAACTACTCGATCTCACCTCGAAGGAGTTCTCCCTCCTCACGTTCATCGCCGCCTCGCCTCGCCAGGTGTACTCACGCGCGCAGCTGCTCGAACACGTGTGGTCGTCATCGAGCGAGTGGCAGAACGAGGCCACGGTCACCGAGCACATCCGGCGCCTTCGCGCCAAGATTGAACTCGACCCCGATCACCCGCTCTGGATCAAGACGGTGCGAGGCGTCGGGTACCGCTTCGAACCTCAGGTCAGTAGCGAAGCGCCAGCCTAAGTCGTCGGTCCACGGGTTTGCGCGGACCTCTCTTTGCCACCACGATCTCGAGCGACGCGTCGCCGTCGTGACGCTCGCGGGGGCTCAACGACGAGAGAGCAAGTCGTGCACTTGGTCGATGAGCGCACTCGGGCGAAATGGTTTGGGGAGAAACGCACTTGTTCCCGGTACTAGGTCCCGCAACACCGTCGCCTCAGCGGTGCCCGACGTGAGCAAGATCCTCAGTGCGGGATTCACGCGCTGCAAAGAGGCGGCTAGTTCGGGTCCAGTGAGTTCGGACATCTCCACGTCACTCACGAGAAGGTCAATGGCGCCGTCGAAGTCTCGAGCGACGTCCAGAGCACGTTCACCCGACTCAGCGACGAGCACCTGGTAACCGTTGCGACTGAGTACTTGGACCATGAGTCGGCGCAAATCGTCATCGTCATCCGCCACCAAGACCGTGGCCGACCCGCGTGGTCGTTCGTGAAGAGGCGCCGCGGGTTCCTCGACGACTGCTTCACGGCTCGCCGGAAAGAAGATTCTGAAGGTCGTCCCGACACCTAGTTCACTCTCGCAGGTAATGGCACCCCCACTACCTTCCACCAAGCGTCGCGTCGCCGCGAGGCCGAGACCGGTTCCCTTGAAGGGACCCTTCGTCGTGAAGAACGTGTCGAAACAGTGCTGGCGGGTCTCCTCGTCCATGCCCACGCCGGAGTCAGCGACACCGATGGCGACGTAGTCACCTTGCGCGAGGTTCAACTCTCGAGCGCGCGCGGCGTCGAACGATACGGCGTCGACGCTCACGCGTAGTTCACCACCGGTTGGCATGGCGTCTCGTGCGTTGATCGCGAGGTTGAGCATCATCTGCTCAAACTGTCCCGCATCAACGCGTATGGTTTGCGCGTTCGCGTCGAGGGACCAGCGTGACTCTATGTCCGCCCCCACGATACGGTCGAAGACTTCAGCGTTCGATTGCAACGCGGCGACGGGGTCGAGCACCACGGGTTCGAGCGAGTGCGTTCGACCAATACTTTGCAGCTGTGCCGTGAGCATCGACGCCCGCGACGCCGTCGACTGGATATCTTTGACCATTTCGAGCAAGCGATCATCGCTACTCAGGTCCTTCGAGAGGATCTCGGCGTAACCCGAGATCAAGGTCAAGAGATTGTTGAAGTCGTGGGCCACGCTACTCGCGACGCGTCCACGAATCTCCATCTGTTGGGCGTGGCGGACCTCCGCCTTGAGCTGGCGATGGTCGGTCACGTCGTCGACCAACATCAAGATGCTGGTGGCCTTTCCCTCGGGTGAGGGCAGCAGCGCCGCCGAGGTCGTGAGGTCCCGGCGCCGCCCGTTGATCTCGACGTCGATGATGTCGCGCCCACTCGCCACGACGCCGTCGAGTACTTCCGCCCACAAGACCCCGAGCTCATCTCTCGCCGCGTCAGGAAAGAGTGGTTCGCTCTGCGAGCCCGCGTCGAACGCGGGCCAGGCGAGGATCTTGCTCGCGGCGCGGTTCCACCACCGCACGCGACCTTCGAGATCGACCTCCACAATGCCCGCGGGCGCCGTGTCCACCAGTATTCGCAGTCGCGTCTCGCTGCTCTCAATCTCGCGACTGAGCTCGGTGGCGCCAAGCGCCGTCGCGGCCATTTGGGCCATCAGCGTGAGCACTTCTCTATCTTCAGCCAGGAACTCACCCTCGGTCCTTCGAACGGCCAACACGCCGCGGGCCTGGTCTCGGCGCTCGAGTACTGGCGCCACGAGCCAGTCTCGGTCGTTCCACGGCACGAACGTGCTTCTCGAGACTGGGACGTCGTCAGTGTCGGCGAAGTCGTCGGGGCCAACGCACGTCGCCGGTCGGCCACGATGAGCCACGCCCCGTAGGGGTGCCTCGGGGCCCGACTCGAGGGAGAGAACGGCCACGTCGGCGTCGAAGACTCTTCGGGTACTGCTCGCCAAGCTCTTCAGGATCTCGCGTTCGCTACGCAGTCCCGCCACGGTGATCGACGCCGCGATGAGTTGGTGGAGCTGACTGGCGATCCGCTGGGAACTACGAACGGCGTCACGAGCGTCATGGGCGTCGGCGGCGGTGAGGTCGAGATCCGAACTCTCTTCTCGACTCTTGACCTTTCCACGACTCCGGGCCACGTCCGTCACTCTCCTTGGTTGCGCTTCACGCGGGCTTAGAGTGGCTTTCCAGAGAAGATCGCGAAGTCCTCGAGGAATCGATCGATCTCCTCAGCCTCGTGGGGTCTCGAGAAGAGGTAGCCCTGACCAACGTGCACCTTTTCGTTCTGGAGTTGCTCTCGTTGCCCGGAGTCTTCGATCCCCGCGGCAATGACCTGCAGGTGGCGCGTCTCGCTGCTCTCGACCAGTCGGTGGACCAGGGATGAAGCCTCGGACGAGGCCGAGAGTCCCGCGATGAACTCTCTGTCAAGTTTCACGATGTCGATGGGAAGCTGACCGAGTTCGTCAAGCGCCGTCTCGCCGGGCTCGAAGTCGTCAATGGAAAAACGTACGCCGAGCGTCCTCAGTAGCTCAAGTCGAGGCGCCGTGGTTTCTCGGTCGCCCCGCAGCGTCGCCTGGGCGAACTCCAAGACCAAGAGCGAGGAGTCGAACCGGCTTGACCAGAGTGCGTCGGCCACGTCTTGGAAAAATGCTGACGACTCGAACTGACGCTCGGACACGTTCACCGAAACGCTGAACCGATAGCCCCTGTCGTGCCAGGCGGCCCCTTGTGCGCAGGCGGTGTTGAGGGCCCATCGACCGACGGGCATGATCTGACCACTCTCTTCGAGCTCGTCAATGAAGTTGTCGGGGCCAAGGACGCCTCGACGTGGGTGGTGCCAACGAATGAGAGCTTCGACGCCCGCGAACGCGTTGGTCTGTAAGTCAATGGTCGGTTGGTACACCAGGAAGAACTGCTCGAGTTCTATCGCCTGCGCCAATTCTCGCGCGAGGTCGCC